>Ga0074197_1001412_pt1 | contig 20610 bp, 23 predicted proteins | sample EPASupsiteSAE305_FD_64526 | JGI IMG/M metagenome (GOLD analysis project Ga0074197, IMG submission 64526) | Bioremediated contaminated groundwater microbial communities from EPA Superfund site, New Mexico - SAE3-05 reassembly with SPADES | ecosystem: Environmental > Aquatic > Deep subsurface >...
ACGATTGTAAAGAGAACCAGTCCGTAGAGCCTGGTTTTCAGGCTTAATGCAGGGAGAGAAAAGGCCATGTGTATATCCCGTTCGAATCGAAGATTGAGTAAAGCCTATGAGATGCGTCTAGGCGTACAGGAAAAAACAGCCATGTTGACCAGTGGAAGGGCATGCCAGGGGACATAAAAACCCCGGCACCGGCAGGAGGCCGGGAGCCGGGGTAAGGAAGGCATCCCTCCAGGGTTATTTGATGTCCAGCTTAGCCATGGCGGCCGGATCGCCGTTATAGATGCCACAGCCGATGACGACGTCAACGCCGTCGGACATGGTGCATTTTTTGACATAGGACACCTTGCGAACGATATCCTTGGTGCCGGGAACCGGCCAATAATACTCAACCCAGCCTTGTCCGGATTCGTTGGCCACATTGTTCATGGCGACAAAGAAGCGTTTGCCTTTCTCGTCTTTCAGGCCGATCAGCTCATTGCCTTCCATTTTGAATTTGATCGGATGCACGAGCATTTTGGTTTCCTTGAGGCTGTGAATCCAAATGTAGGTACCCTCAAAGAGAAACTGGCTTCCTTTTCCCTTGAACTTGGGAAATGCCGCTGGTCCCTCTTTCTTCAAAAGAGCGCAGGCCTCGTCAACTTTGGCGACAATGACCTCGGGAGCGGTTGGGGTTTCCTTGGCGGTTGTTTTTACATAAGCTTCAGATTCCGCTGCGAGTTGCTCGGGTGTTGTTTCAGCAAAGCCAGGGACAGCGAGCAAGGACAAGAGCAGGGTACATACCAGGGTGTTGACGATTTTTTTCACAACGGCCTCCTTGAAAAGGGACAGGAAGGGGCTTTCCCGTGACAGTGAAGAAAAAATGAACGGAAACCGTCCGTCTTCTTCCTCCAGTCTCTGCCCGGCCCTCGCCACGCAGACGGAAAAGCAGAATGTAAAACCACTCCATTTTTTATATCAAAATACAGTGATTAGAGTCAAGGCACCCAAGTCGATTTTTCGGCTGATTTGGCCAAGGGCGAAAAAAGTGCGAAGCGCAGATCAAAGCGGAACACACGTATCTGGCCATCGTAAAAAGAGCTGGTAAGTAGTGGGGCGGTGCTCCCCTAAGGGCCTTTTCTCGTAAAATTTAGTCAGGGTGGCTCTTTCGCAACAGTATTATATCGTTATAGTAGCGATATTGCGACTCTGTGATGATGTCTCAATTCTGGAGCGTTTTAAAAAATTTATAAAGATACAGTCTGTTATATCTATTTGTCCGGCTTTTTGTAGATGGCGCTCAGTTTGCAAGAGCAGCGACAAACAGCTTTGAGTTCGGCATGGGAACTGAAACCTTGGCCTTTTAGCTAGGCCAGAAGCTCTTTAGGCTCTGCTGCTTATCGCGGTAAAGAAGGGGTGAATGAGGTGTGAGTCTGGGGTTTCCTGGTCCAGGAACATTCGATTCAAGCAATTGTTTACGGGTATGAGCCGAAGGGAACATTATTTATTTTATCCATTTCAGGGAGGATTCGACAATGCCACGAGGAGACGGAACAGGACCCATGGGGATGGGGCCAAAGACAGGATACGGCGCCGGATATTGCGCAGGTGCAGTTCAACCGGGATACGGCAGTACAGGATCGGGGAGGGGTTTTGGCATGGGACTGGGGCGGCGGTGTGGTGCGGCTTGGAGACCGGGTGTTGGTTTTGGACCCCGAGGAACTGCAATGAGGAGGGGCGCCAATATGGCGGGAAGAATGGCATCGTTGACGAGTGCCACTAATCCGGATGCGGAAAAGCTGTGGCTGAAAAATCAGGCCGAGGCGTTACAGACGGAATTGGAGATCGTTCAGAAGCGTCTGGCTACTATGGAAAACCCAGATACGGAAAAGTAGCGATCCATTGACAGGGGCTGCATTGAGCATTTCCTCAATGCAGCCTTATTTACATGGTTGCCTTAGATTTGCCCCAGGCATCGATGGAAGGCATAAAGAGTGTTGAAACTTTTAAGGAGTCATAATGATAACCGTTCGGACAATATCGGGTGAAAGAGTGGACACCTCTCTGTATGTGCGCCTCGTCCGCATTTGCTGGTTTGGTATCGATAATCTGGAAAACGCGAGCTTCAAGGTGATCGAAGCTATTACCCTCTATTGCGAGGGCATGTGCAACCAGACTTTGTCCGCAAACAAAAGGTGCCGGCCATGACAGCGTCGGGCATTACTTTTTTCCCCATCGGAGTGATTAGAAGTGAACACAAGGAGGCGCGGCAGACGCCGATTCAACCCGCCTATGCCAAGGGCTGCCAGGGAAGAGTTGAAATTTTTCCTCAATTTTCCGAGGGGTTGCGCGATCTGGAGGGCTTTTCCCATCTGTACCTGATCTTTCATTTTCATCGGGCGGAACCGGCGAGGCTGATCGTCAAGCCCTTTCTCCAGGACATTGAGCGCGGCGTCTTTGCCACCCGCGCCCCTTGCCGGCCCAACGCCATCGGTCTGAGTATCGTCGAACTGATCCGCCGAGAGGATAACGTGCTCCACCTCGACGGAGTTGATATCCTCGACGGCACACCACTCTTGGACATCAAACCCTACACGGCTAAGTTCGATCGGATTGCAGCCACCCGCAACGGATGGCAGGACGAGGTCGAAGAGGCGACCGCCCAGCGTCTCGGCCGCCGGGAGTATCGGAAAGACACCCCTTAAAACATTAAGTTCGGCAACATGCGGGAATTGTCGCATTGTTTGACAACAAACGACCAGACCAAAAGGAGCTAAAGGAACAGATGGAATGCAGTGCGTTGAAGATGTGTACTTCGGTGGCGCGGGAGCATGCGGTGAATCCCCGTCATTACGGGCCGCTCACCGAATTTGACGGGCATGGCCGCATCACCGGACCCTGTGGTGATACGATGGAGTTCTGGGTAGCGGTATGCGAGGGCAGGGTGGAACGAGTTGCTTTTGTCACCGACGGCTGCGGCTCATCCCGCGCCTGCGGCAGCATGGCGACCACCCTGGCCGAAGGCAAGCGCCTCGAGGAAGCGACAGCCCTTCGGCAGCAGGATATCCTCGATGCCCTTGGCGATCATTTTCCGGAGGAACACTGCGCCCTTTTGGCCGCCAACACCCTCAGAGCGGCGTGCGACGATACGCTCAAAACAGGCAGGATGAGGCACTGATGCCGTCAAGCCATTGGGCATGCGCCACCGGCTCCCGGCAATGTGCCGCCGCAAAACGCGAGGAAGGTGAGAGCGATAAGGAGTTCGCGGATCGGCCAGAACTACACTCGCGGTTCTGTCGCATTCATCACAAAATCGTCGTCCTCTCCGGCAGGGTGGCGTCGGCAAAAGCACGGTGGCGGTGAATTTGGCCATGGTTCTGATTTTGACAGGCAAAAAGGTGGAGCTGCTTGATGTCGAATCCATGGACCGAGCATTTTCACCATGCTAGGCCTCGAAGACAGGGTGATAAAGGGATGTGACGACACAGCGTGGTGTCTGGCGTGGATGCTTCCTGTGCCGGATGGAAGTGACGATGACCGCTGAACTCCCCCCGGGTGTGCTGAGCGGTCACGGTCACTGCCTCCTCTGTGGCGATTTTCATCCCCGCTCCTGGCAGCTCTCCTTTGAGCAGACCGACGACGGCGATGTCCGAACCCTGTTTGTGGCAGGATCGGATTTGCAGGGGTACGATAATGTTCTCCATGGCGGCGTTATCGCTTCGCTGCTGGACGCGGCCATGACGCACTGGCTGTTTCATCACGGCATCCAGGCAATGACCGGAGAGTTGCGTGTCCGCTTTCTCCATCCGGTCGCCTGCAATGTTCCCGTCGAACTCCGGTCACGGTTGCTCTTTTCCTGCCCGCCTCTCTACCATCTTCGGGCGGAGATGCGCTGTGGCGAGCAACGTATGGCCAGGGCCGAGGGCAAATTCATGCGGAGAAAACAGCCATGAGGACAACTTTGACTTCCCGGCAAACCAGGATCACCATTCTTGTCGATAACGAGGCCGGAGGAGGGCTTGTGGCCGAGCACGGTTTTGCGTTGTGGCTGGAAACCGGCGCTAAGCGATTCCTCTTCGATACCGGTCAGGGGGCTGCCTTGGTGAAGAACGCACACACCCTGGGGCTTGATCTCGCCACCGCCGACCATCTTGTGCTCAGTCACGGCCATTACGATCACACCGGCGGTCTGACCTCGCTGCTTCCCCAGGCCCGTCATCTCGAGGTGCATTGCCATCCTGGTGCGGTCAATCCCCGCTATGCCATCCGCAACCGTCTGATCAAATCCTTGCAGATGCAGAGCGAGGCCATGATGGCCCTGGACCGTTTTCCCCAGGAGCAGGTGCACTGGGTGCAGCAGCCGGCGCAGCTCTGCGAGACCGTTGGCCTGACCGGGCCCATTGCTCGCGAAACGATTTTTGAGGATACTGGCGGCCCTTTTTATCTCGATCAGACGGGTCGTCGCCCTGACCCGGTGGTCGATGACCTTGCCCTCTGGATACGGACCGACAAGGGCCTGATCGTTTGCGTCGGCTGCGCCCACGCGGGCTTGGTGAATACCCTGCACCACGTGCAGCGCCTCAATGATGGCAGGCGCATCCGGGCGGTGATCGGTGGCTTTCACCTCCTCAATGCCGACCGCAGCCGGTTAAAGCCGACTATTGAGGCCCTCCATCTCTTGGCGCCCGACCACCTCATCCCCTGCCACTGCACCGGCCAGGATGCGGTCAAGGCTCTGCGCGAGACCTTCGGCAATCGCTGCCAGCCAGGTATGGCGGGCATGACCTGTCTTTTTGACCAAATTGGCCTGATGGACGCATCACAAGCCTAACCCTTCTCCCTTCATCTGCCGTTCATCGGCAACTGAGACCATGAACTGGTACTGGCCGTCATTGTTTACCCCCCATCTCGATTGGTTGCAGGTGGAAATCAGCACCCACTGCAACGCTGCCTGCCTGTACTGCCCTCGCACCCTCTATGCCTCCTGCTGGCACAACTACCTGATGCCCCTGGATATTTTCCGCCAGCTGACGCCGGTTTTGCAAAAAACCCGTTTGGTGTATCTCCAGGGATGGGGTGAGCCCTTTACCCATCCCGCCTTTTTCGAGTTTGCCAGCCTGGCCAAGGCAGCGGGCTGCCAAGTCGGGACGACAACCAACGGGATGCTGTTGAGCGAGGAGCTTTGCTGGCGACTGGTCGAGGGGCAGATTGACATCGTTGCCTTTTCCCTGGCCGGGATTGACGGGACAAACGATCAGATCCGCCAGGGTACCAGCCTAAAACGGGTACTGGCCTGCATCGACACCCTCAATCGGTTTAAAGAGCGGAGAGGCGTCGATAAGCCTGCTATCCATATCGCTTATCTGCTGCTTCGCTCCCGATTGGGCGATGTGGAGGCCTTGCCGTCATTCCTGAAACCGTTGGGCATCAACCATGTGGTCATCAGCACGCTAGACCTGATCGCGGACCAGAGGCTGGCCGACGAGGCGATTGCTCCGGTCGACGAAGAGGAATATGAGGCGCTTCGCCGACGGTTGGACGCGACGATTGCCGCTGGGCATGATCTCGGTCTGCCGATGCATGCCTGGTTGACAGCCCCGAAGAGCAGGCACCGAGAAGTGGACTACGCAGACGGTGAGGCAAAACTGTCGATATCCCTCACGAGAGGGGTGTGCACAGAACATATCTTCAATGCCGCTTTTGTCGCCGCCGACGGGGGGGTGTCGCCGTGCGTGTATGCCAACCTGCCGCTTACCGCTCAAGTGACCCATCTGGTTGACGGCAAGGAAACAATCCTTACTCCCTTGAAGTTCGGCAGTATCGATCAACAGTCGTTTGCCGCCATCTGGCGTTCACCTGGTTACCGTGCCTTTCGCATGGCCCACCAGACTGGTCAAACCCTCACCCCTTGCCGGGAATGCGTCAGGATGCGGATGCTGTTCAATCAGCAAGTCAAGGAAGGTTCTTTTGTATGAGAGTGGGTGATGGCAACCAAGCGCCAGCAACCAAGACCGAAAGACAGGAGCAGAGGCAGGGAGAGGATGAAAAAAGCCGGGCAAAATCGAGGACGCATGTCTCCGATCTTTGCCCGGCTCTGGCCGGTGGCCGAATCTGGCAGCGGTTGGTCCGAATTGATTACCAGTGGGCCTCCTTGTTGGCTCCGGTCGAGTAAGTCACCGTGCCCGCCTTGAAGGCGGCGACGGCATCGCGCACCTTGCCGGTGACGTCACTGACCACCTTGACCCCGGCCGCATCCAGGGTGGCGAAGGCCTTGGGGCCGCAGTAGCCGGTCATCAGCACTTGGGCTCCCTTGTCGCTGACCATAGTTGCCGCCTGGATACCCGCGCCTTTGAAGGCGTTGACATTGTCGCTGTTGTCCACTACCTCGAAGGCCATGGTGTCGGTATCGACAATCAGGATGTACGGCGCCCTGCCGAAGCGGGAGTCGATTGCACTGTCCAGCAAAACTCCCTTGGATGTTACTGCCACTTTCATGCTGCATCCCCCTTGTTCATTTGCTTTCAATGGCCGCCGCCACCGCCGCAGACCTGATCGTCACTGATTTTTTGCAGTTTGCCGGCGACAAAATCCTCGACCACCGGCCGAATCTCCGGGCGGACGCCGTCATGATACACCTCGATGCCGACCTGTTTAAAACCCATCAGGGGCCGCATGCCGATGCCGCCGACCACCAGGGCGTTGACCCCGGCCTCGGCCAGCAGGTTGACCGGCACCATGCAGCCGCCCTGAACATGCTCGCGGTTCTGCAAGATCGAGACCTGGGTAATCTGCCCGTTTTCGACATCGATGCAGGTGAAGACGTCGCAGTGCCCGAAATGGCCTGCCCGCATGCCGTCCAAACCGCCTTGTCCCTCGGAGGGAATTGCTACTCGCACCATTGGTTGTTCTCCTTTTTTCTTGAATCGTTATTGAATTGTTGCTTTGAAATCCACGATCCCCATCGGGTTCATGGCAGGTGAGTTGATGATGGCGGCCCAAATTTTCCGGACCAGTTGATGGGTTGTTGTTTCTTCGCCGTACTCGAACAGGGTCTTGCCTGCCACCATTGACCGGGTAAAGACGGGATCAAACGGCACCCTTCCCAGCAGGGCGACATTGTGCTTTTGCGCCATCTGCTCAATGGCCTCGGTCATCTCAATATTGAGATCGAACTTGTTGACGCAGACCATGCCCGGTATCCGGAAATGGGCGGCGAGATCGATCACCCGCTCCATGTCGTGGATGCCGGAAACCGTGGGTTCGACCACGATAACCAGGGCCGTGGCCCCGCCGATGGCGGCAATTACCGGGCAGCCGATGCCTGGAGGGCCGTCGGTGAGGATCAGATCATGACCGCGTTCCTCAGCCAATTGCCGGGTCTCCTTGCGCACCAGGCTGACCAGCTTGCCCGAATTTTCCTCGGCAATGCCCAGGCGGGCATGGACCATGGGACCGAAGCGGGTGTCCGAGATGTACCACTCGCCGCAGCGCTGCACCGGAAAATCGATGGCTTGGGCCGGGCAGAAATCCACACAGACACCGCAACCCTCGCACCGGATGGGGTCGACCGCAAACGCTTCGCTGATGGCGTCGAAACGGCAGAGGGTGCGACAAGTACCACATCCGGTGCAAAGGCCCGGGTTGATCAGGGCTTTGCTGCCGCCCATGAAATCGGTGCGCTGTTGTACTTCCGGCTGCATCAGCAGGTGGAGGTCAGCGGCGTCGACGTCGGCGTCGCAGAGCACACTGTTGGTTGCCAGGGCGGCAAAAGCCGCGGCCAGGCTGGTCTTGCCGGTGCCGCCCTTGCCGCTGATAATCACTATTTCGCGCATACAGCCGCCTTGCTCTCGTGAACGATGGTTTCAATTTTGTGGAAGAGTTCGATGAAGCGCTGCCGCCACTCGGGCAATTCCTCGACAATCATTGTACCGCGGGAATAGGCCTCGGCGATTCGCCGGTCAAAGGGGATGGTCAGCAAGAGCGGTAGACCCTCGCTTTCCGCGTAGGCAAAGACCTGATCGTCGCCGATGTCGGCCCGGTTGACCACCAACCCGGCGGGAATGCCGAGCAGTTTGACCGCCTCCACCGCCAGCTTGAGGTCATGGAGACCAAAGGGGGTGGGTTCGGTGACCAGGAGGACGAAGTCGGTGCCGTTCATGGCGGCGATCACCGGGCAGGACGTGCCCGGCGGGGCGTCAACGATGGTGATCCGCTCCGGGTCGGCCGCCGCCCGCACCTGTTTGATCAGGGGTGGGGACATGGCCTCGCCCACCCGCAGGCGGCCGTTGATGAAGCCGATCTCGCCGCGGTTGCCGAAGTTGAGCATGCCCAGTTCGCGGCCGGTCTCGGTGATCGCGCCCTCAGGGCAGACCAGCATGCAGCCGCCGCAACTGTGGCAGAGTTCGGCAAAGACCAGCACCCGCTTGCCCACCACGGCCAAGGCGTTGAAGCGGCAGATGTCCGAGCATTTTTTGCAGAAGGTGCATTTGCTCTCATCCACCAGGGGAATCGGCGTCTCCACCCGTTGGCTGCGATCAATGATGGGTTGGAGAAACAGGTGGGCATTGGGTTCCTCGACATCGCAGTCGAGCAGTTCGACGCCGCTGCCAAGCGCCAGGGCCATGTTGGTGGCGACCGTGGTTTTGCCGGTGCCGCCCTTGCCGCTGGCCACGCTGATAATCATGACGCCTCCTTTCCGGATGCGGCCGGCATCAGACCCGAAATCTTGGCCAAAACCGCCAGTAGGGCCTCGGCATCCTGCTCGGTCGGTTGGGTGGGCAACTGCATCAACACGCCCAATCCCTCGGTGACCTCGTGAAACACCTCATCCGCCAAGGAACCGGCAATGGCGGTGTTGGCCAGCGGATTCACCTTGACCAGCTGTTTGACGAATTCAATGCCGCTCATGTCGTCCAACTGCTCGTCGACAATCACCAAATCCAGGGGTTTGCCCTTCAACTGCGCCAGTCCGGCGGCACCGGTGGCGACCGGAATCAGTTCCACGTCCTGTTCACGCCGTAAGCGGGTCACCAGAACGGAGAACCGTGAAAAATTTTTAGCAACAAATACGATGGTCAACTCTGCCCTCTCTGTGAAAAGCCGACTGCCGTTGCCGACAGCCGGCGGTGTCTATTGTGTGATTAGGATAGGGATTCAGCGATTGCCGCCCCGTCCACCACCGCCACCACCACGCCCACCGCGGCCACTTGGGCCTCGATTGCCCATGCCGCGGCCCTGGCCTCTGCCCAAACCTTGCCCTTGACCACTGCCAGAGGGTTGTTGGGTCTGATCCGTGGTGTCTTCGGTGGTGCCGTTTTTTTGCCGGCAATTGCCTTGGCCTCTGCCTATCGGTCCGGTTCCTGTGGGACCCTTTCCATCCATTCCAGGCATATTTCTACCTCCATTCCTGTCTTGTATTTCCAGCGGTGTTTAGTCCTGCTTCGTCGTTTCTCCGGGCTTTTCCGGTGAAAGACTACCGCTTTCACTGGTCGTGTTTTTTTCGTTTCTGACCATCCGTCCGGCCCGTCCCCTAGCCGGATTGCCGCGGCTAGTCCGTATTTCCTGGCCTCGTCGAATTTTGCCCCGACAGCAGACGTGCTTGCCGCAGCCTGGCATGCGAAATTCGGTGCCCAAGGGGCGGCCCTGGAGGTACGTCTCCAGCACATGCCGGACATCACCGGCGATGAAGGGGATCAGTTCCACTCCGGCAGCTTCGAGCATCAAAGCCGGTCCTTCCGAAACCGCGCCGCAGATAATCAGCATCACCTGCTGGGTGCGCAACATCTGGAGCAGTTCCAGCAGTCGTCCAGGATCAAAGGCGAGCTGGTAGGTGCCGACCAGGGTGTTGCCGTCGATTTCCGCGATCAGCAGGGTGCTCGCTGAGTCGAAGACCGGCGACACCCGTTGTCCCCAGACGGTCACCGCAATTTTTCGTCCCGCACCATTTTGTTTCATGTCTGTGTCATTGCACTAGGCGTGCCATGACAGGAGGATTGGTTGGGGGATGGATAAAATATACTGAAATGATTGAACTATTGTTTGAAAGGTGTGGTGAGTGGTGGGGTGTGAGGGCGGTGGCAGGGTTGCAAAAAGGCGACGCTGTTGCACAGTGTGCAGTTGCAATTATGCGACGCTGTTTGGCTTCGGTCCAATGTGGCGACCGTCTATTTCAGGCAAGTCGAGGTGCAGTTTTTTTAGTTTGCGAAAGAGGGTGCTCTTGTGCATGCCCAGTTCCCGGGCAGCGGCCAGGCGATTGTAGCCATTGCGTTCCAGGGCGTTGCGGATGGCCTCCTCCTCGGTGGCCCGCTGCAGGGCGCGAATGGGGGTGATGGGAGTGATAAGGGTGGTGGGTACGGCCGCCGGTGAGGCAGGGGGGCTCAGATAACCGGGCAGATGATGGATACCGATTGATCCCTGGGAACACAGGATAAAGGCGTGCTCGATAACATTTTCGAGTTCGCGGATGTTGCCCGGATAGTCATGGGCCATCAGCCGTTCCATGGCCTCAGGTTCGATGCCGCTCACCGCCTTGCCCCGCAGCAGATTCATCTTACCGATGAATCGTTCGACCAGCAGAGGAATGTCCTCCTTGCGGTCCCGCAGCGGCGGCAGGGGCACCCGGACAATGTTGATGCGGTAAAAGAGGTCGCGGCGAAATTTTTCCTGTTCGACCAGGGTTTCAAGATTGTGGTTGGTGGCAGCCAAAATGCGGACATTGGCCCGTTCCTTCTTGATACCCCCCAAAGGTTGAAATTCACGTTCTTCCAGCACCCGCAGCAGCTTCACCTGAAAGGCCGGGCTGGTTTCGCCCAGTTCGTCAAGCAGGATGGTGCCGCCCTCGGCCAGGCTGAAATACCCTGGTTTGTCGTGCGCAGCGTTGGTGAAGGCCCCAGCCTTGTAGCCGAACAGCTCGGATTCGAGCAGGGTGTCGGGCAGGGCGCCGCAGTTGATGGCGACAAAGGGTTTCTCCCGCCGCTGCGACAGATCATGCAGGGCTTTGGCCATGATCTCCTTGCCGGTGCCGGTTTCGCCCTCGATCAGCACGGTGGAGTCGCTCTCGGCAATCTGCGGCAGCACCGCGAAAATTTTTTTCATCGACCGGCTGCGGCTGACCATGTCGCCCTGGCGAAAGGTGCCGCTCAGTTCGCGGCGCAATTCTTCGACCACCGTGTTGTCGCGGAAGGTTTCCACTCCGCCGAGGATATCCCCTGATTCGTTCTTGAGCGGCGCGGTGGAGACGCTGATCGGGATACGTTTCTTGTCGCTGTTGATAATGTAGGTTGAACTGCTGACAAAGGAACGGCCCTCCTTCATGGTTCGACGCAGGGCGCAATCGCCCTCGCACATGTTGGAGCGGAACACTTCCCAGCAAAAGCGGCCGATGGCCTCCTGGCGGGAAACACCGGTAATCTCTTCGGCCGCCCGGTTGAAGGACATGATGCGCCATTCGTGGTTGACCGTGAACACACCATCCGAGATGCTCTCAAGAATGATGTCGGTGACGCCCGCCGGCGTTGTCTTGATGGATTTGACCATGGTGCTCTTGTTGGAATTTATTTTTGCTTCGTCTGGACTACTACTTGATAATCAGCCCGTTGATGGATGGCAACCTTTGGAAGCATACCGGAGCCGGAAAGATGCACGGATGATGGGACCAGCGCATTCTTGCGCTCTCAAGCCAGATTGCGATCTGGGTGTGATGATGACGCACCTGGTTCGGACCGGCCTGTGGATGCATTGCACATCGACGCAGGATTGCTCTTGCGGATTGTTTGATTGTATTGTACCTACTAGTATGTAAATTTTTATGAGAGGATGGTTCGATGGACACACGGGAACGATTGATTACCAGTATGCAGTCCCTCCTATGGGAACGGGGGTACGTGGGGACCAGCCCCAAGGCGATTCAGCAGCGGGCCGGGGTCGGGCAAGGCAGCATGTATCACCACTTCAGCGGCAAGCCGGATCTGGCCCTGGCGGCGATCCAGCGCTGCGCCGAGCAGATTCAATCGTTTGCCCAGATGCGTCTTTCCGGACCTGGGACCGCCTTTGAGCGGATCGAGGCTTTTTTGCTGCAGGAGCGGAGAGTGCTGCAAGGCTGCCAGCTTGGTCGATTGACAGCGGATCCTGAGATTGTCGCCAACCCCGATCTGCATCAGCCTGTCGACGAAACCTTCGTCTGGCTGCGGCGGCGACTGGCGGAGGTTGTCGGGGAAGGGAAGGCCAGCGGCGAATTCGATCCGGGACTTGATGCCAATGATGCGGCCGCCACCATCGCCGGGGTTCTACAGGGTGGCTATGTCCTGGCAAAGGCGGCCGGTTCGGATGAACCCTATTACAGCGCTGTCCGCGGGATTTTAGCAATGCTCGCGCCTCGAGCAGAGAAGCCGTTGCATTGAGTGGGAGTGGAGGCAAGAGACGCAGCTTCTCTGTCTCAAGGGAAACAGAGGCTCGGGTCGTGTAGGCCATAAACATCAAAAAAGGAGGTGCGGTCATGCAATACGAGAACATTTTGTTCACGGTCGGGGATGATTATGTCGCTGAGATTACCTTGAATCGTCCGGCGCAACTGAACACCTTTACCATCCCCCTGGCCAAGGAGCTGAACCACGCCCTTCTGGAAGCGGATGGCGACAGCAAGGTACGGGTTGTCATTGTCAAGGGAGCGGGCAAGGTCTTTTGCGCCGGTATTGACGTCAGTTTTATCCCTAACAAAACAGTGATGGAGTATCGCGATTGGATCGAATGCATGGGTAACCCGCTGTTCACCATCAGCCGCATGCGCAAACCGGTCATCGCCCAGGTGCATGGCGTGGCTGCTGCCAATGGCGCTGGTCTGGTGGCGGCCGCTGATTTGGCCATTGCCGGTGAAAAAGCGCGCATGGGCCTGACCGCCATCAACGTCGGCCTGAACTGCGTGGGACCGGTGATTCCCGTCACCCGGTCGGTCGGCCGAAAAAAAGCCCTTGAACTGCTCTTTTTCGGCGAACTCATTCCCGCCCAGGAAGCCCAGCAGATGGGGCTCATCAACCGGGTTGTTGCGGAAGCCGACCTGGATTCGGAAACTCGCAAATGGGCGGCGACACTGGCGCAGAAAAGTCCGATCGCGCTGCAAATCGCTAAAAAAGCGTTTTATTCTGCGGCTGACCAGGAATACGGCAAGGCCTTCGATTTGATGAACGAGGTTTTTGCCCGTCTGTGTGCAACCGACGACGCCAAAGAGGGGATTGCCGCGTTCATGGAAAAACGGCCAGCTGTCTGGTCGGAGAAATAGGAACGGATAATTTTCGGCGGGAATCCCTGCGGCTTGCGGCCAACGGTTTCCGCATAACTGCTTGAATTTTCAAATGGGAGTTTGATGACGTGACGACGAAGAGAATTGTTGTGATCGGCGGTTCGGCCGCCGGCGCCAAGGCAGCCGCCAAGGCGAGAAGGCTCGATGAGTTTGCCGAAATTACCATGGTGCAGAAGGCGCCTGATCTGTCCATGGCCTCCTGCGGCTATCCCTACTATGTCGGCGGGGTCTTCAACGACCGCAGCCAGTTGCTCTGCACCCCAGCGGGCGTGGTCCGCGATCCGGTTTTTTTCCAGAAGGCCAAAAAGATCACCGCATTGGTTGAAACCGAAGTGACAGCGATCAAGCGGGCCGAGAAACAGGTGGTCTGCCGCCATTGCACAAGCGGCGAGGAACAGACCATTGATTACGATAAGTTGATCATCGCCACCGGCGCCAGGGCCAATATGCCGCCCATTCCCGGCATCACCCTTGCGGGCGTCACCACCCTGCTGTCCATGGCCGACACCGACTATCTGCGCACCATCCGCGATGAAAAAAAGGTCAAGCAGGCGGTGGTGATCGGCGGCGGTCTAATAGGCGTCGAGGCCTGCGAGGCCCTGCAAAGCTCGGGGATCCAGGTAACGGTGGTGGAGGCGGTCGATCAGGTGTTGACCTTCCTCGATTGGGATTTGGCCAAGTTGGTGGAAAATCACATGCAGGCCAAAGGGGCGCAGGTGCTGACCGGCATAGGTGTCAAGGAATTTGTCGGCGAGGGCGGCCAACTCACCGGCGTCAAGCTGGCCGACGGCAGGGTGCTGGATTGCGGCCTGGCAGTCATGGCCATCGGGGTGCGACCCAACAGCGATCTGGCCAGAGAGGCAAGGCTGACAATCGGCACGTTCGGCGGTATCACCGTCAATGCGTATATGCAAACCTCGGATCCCGATATCTACGCCGCTGGCGACTGTGTCGAGATCCCCAACCGGATCACCGGCGAACCGGCCTTTGCCCCCATGGGCGACCTGGCCAACCTTGAGGGCCGGGTGGTCGGTGAAAACGTGATTTGCGGTAACACCGTTACCTTTCCCGGCACCATCCACACCGGTATCTGCAAGGTGTTTGATTTTGCCGCCGGTTCCACCGGACTCTCTGAAAAGGCGGCCCAACGCATCGGTCTGAGCGGCTACATCACTGTGGTCAACGCCAGCCCCGACAAACCGGGCTTCATGGGCGCAAAGATTCTTATCTCCAAGTTGCTGGTCGATCAGGAGCAGCGGATCCTTGGCTATCAGTGCGTCGGCTTGGGCGACGTCAGTCGCCAGATCGCCACCGCCGCCATGGCCATCCAGGGTAAACTTACAGTTTCGGATGTGGTCAATGCCGATCTTCCCTATGCGCCGCCGTTCTCCCCGGCCATCGACCACTTCATTACCGCCGGCCACATCATGGAGAACAAGCTCAAGGGGCGGATGACGGGTATTGGCGTGCGGGAGGTCTGGGAGAAACTCCAAGTCGGGGAAAAGCCGTTTTTTTTGGATGGCCGCAATCCCAACGAATTTGAAGAAATGCATCTGGGCATTGGTGAAACCCTGATCCCGATGGGCGCCCTGCGTTCACGCCTGGCCGATCTGCCGGCGGACAAGAATGCGGAGATCATCTGTTTCTGCAAGATTTCCCTGCGCGGCTACGAGGCTGAGTGCATCCTGCGGGCGCACGGCTACACCAATGTCAAGGTCATGGAGGGCGGCATCATGGCCTGGCCGTACCCGAGAAAGAAGTAGCGGCAAGTAGAGAATTTTTTCGTTCCTCCAACCCGGCATGGGCAGGGTCCGCAATGCGGATACGGCCTTTGCCGGGTTTTTTTGCGGGATGTAAGCAACGCAGGCTCGATTGGACCAGCGTTTTGGTGCGCGGCGTGCTTCTTCTTTATCCCTACGGCGGGGTGATCGAGAACTCGTCAAACACCGCCTGGATGGGAATGGCGAAGCCGATGCCCTCAGTGTCACGGTAAATCAAAAAATTAATGCCATGCACCTGACCACGCTCGTCGATCAAGGGGCCGCCGCTGTTACCGGGATTGATCGGCGCGTCGGTCTGGAGCAGAACCTCGCCGGTTTCCTTGTTTTGGCGGTAGCCAGAAAAAATGCCTGAGGTGACGGTGTTCCGCAATCCCGAAGGGTTGCCGACGGTGAAGACCTTGTCGCCCTGCTGGAGGACGCTGCTTTTGGCGGCGGGCCTCAGCACCACAGCCTTGGCGGAATAAAGCGACAGCAAAGCCAGGTCGCGGTTGGCACTGACTTGGACGGACTGGGCCGTGTACTCGCTGCCATCGGCGAGGAAGACCTTGATGTCTGAGGTCGATCTTGGTTTTTCGATCTCCTTGAGCCGCTCTTCCGCCTCCTTCTGGGCGGGGAGGACCTGGGCCAGCTGCTTCTCCTTTTCCTGGAGGATGATGACCAGTTGGCGGCGGGTCGGGCTGTCCTCCATCCGGTTCAGCCGATTGCGCAGTTCAGCGATATTTTGCTGCTCAAGGGTAATCAGTTGCCGGCTGGTTACGACTTTGTGGCGGATTGCATCCACCTGGCTGCGGTCCGGTTCAACCACATGCTTGTTGGTGACGATGGTGCTGTCGGTGATAAAAAAGCCCGAGCCTCTTCCCCAGGGGGTCTCGATAGCCACCGTGCCGTTCTTCGCCTGTTCGATGGGACTGCCCGCACTGATTGCCAGGGGCTTTTCAATCCTTTGCGGTACGGATTTGACCGCTTCCGGAGGAGGTGGGTTCTTGTCGATGGCCGTCTCGGCGGGTTGCGGGGGAGGTGGCGGTGCTGGTTCCGGTCTGGTGCCGGCGGTGAGCAAATAGGTGAGCGCGGCGGTGATCGCCACCAGGGCCAAAGCCGAGCCGATCTTGGTTGCGGAACCGGTTCGTTCGGGTTTGGGAGCGAACTGTTCACTGAGGGGGGCGGTTTTCTCCTTCACCCGCTCACGGGCCTGTTCGAATTTGCGAAACAGCAGGCCACAGGCCTCGCACTCCACCTGGTTGCTCTGTTCATGGGAGCATTTGGGGCACCGGAAAGGTTCTTGTTCCATATCAATTGATTACGTGCCGTGGTATAGCCGCCGGGCGATCGGGTTGGATGTCCATCGTTATCAAAGCAAGTGGGCTCTCATCCGGCCAAGGTTACCATTCGAAACAGGTCAGATTAAAAAGGCGGGGCCTTGTCGCCCCGCCCAAGGTTGTTTCATGACGCCGGATGCTGACCGCCACTATTTTTTGACCACTTCCACCCTGCGGTTAAGCGCCCGGCCCTCTTCCTTGCGGTTGTCGGCCACGGGCGCATCCTGGCCACGACCGACGGCGCTCATCCGTTCGGCGGCAATGCCCTTGGCCACCACGGCATCCATCACCGCCTTGGCGCGATCCTCACTGAGTTTCAAATTATTTTCCGCAGTGCCGATGTTGTCGGTGTGGCCCTCGATGCTCACCTTGAGGGCCGGCACACCCTTGAGCAGGGCGGTGAGCTGGTTGATGCTGCCTTCGCTTTCCGGCTTGATGCTTGCCTTGCCAGTGTCGAAGTTGATGTAGTAGGTGAGGAAGCCGTCCTTGTTGAGCTGTTTTTCCAGTTCATTGACGCTGATTTCCTGCTTCATCTCCTGTTTTTCGACCATGAGCAGCATGTAATCCTGATGGGGCTCGCTGGTGGCGAGGTAAATCCAGAATTCATTGCCCCCTTTGTGCAGGGTCATGGTGGTGTATCGGTCGAACGAGGTGCCGCCAGGGGATTCCGCCAGGTATTTTTCCGCGGTCTGGGGCAATGAGGGATAAACTTCGGGTCCATAATCACCCAGTACTGCGCCCCCATCTTTTTTCACCGCATTCTGGAAATTGCGGATGATCTGCAAGGAACTGGCCGGGGTGGTGCCTTCCTTGAGTTTGTAGCTGATCGCATGAATTTTCCCTTCGATGGTGGAGTAATCTTCCGGATTGTTCCATTCCTTAAGTTCAGGTCGAGGGAATCCGACCGCATCGAATTCCGTGGTCGCGCAGTGGTAGATTTCAAAATTGGTCATTCTGGTGAACAACGGGTGATCTTTGCATTGTTCCGCATCAGCGGACCAGGCGGGTGCTCCGCCGGACAGGGCCGCGACCAGAGCGGCGGTTGCAACAAACCGTTTCATACATTTCTCCTTGTGAACATTCATTGGGTGTGGGCAAGCCGGAAAATCAGAATTGGTCAAATTATAGAGGAATCAAATCACCTTGTCCAAGGAATGAATGGAACAGTGCAAAATATGCTGGCGTTGCCAAAAGGAGGAAACCCCTTGCCCTGTCATTGGCCACCAGGGGGATATTTTGAATGAAAGAGAGATTTTTTGTTGTTTTGCTTCTCGCAAAGGGAGGAATAGAGTTTTTACTGATGCCAGCAAATGGGGGGCTCCTGTTAGTTGCCGAACAGATAGAGGCAGGCCAGCACGGCAAAAACGACCCCGGCCAGGTCGGCGGTGAGAGCCGCGGCCATGGCGTGGCGGATCCGGCGCACTTGCACCGCGCCGAAATAGACTGCCAGTACATAAAAGGTGGTTTCAGTGCAGCCCTGAAGAGTGGAAATGACATAACCGGTATAACTATCCGGGCCGATGGCCGGGTCATTGATCAGGGAGGCGAGGACGGCATAGGCCCCGGAACCGGAAAGGGGACGCAGCAGGGCCATGGGCAGGGCCTCGGCAGGCAGGCCCAGGGGAGCGGTGAAACGGCCAAGCGCGCCGACCACCAGGTCCAGGACGCCGCTTGCGCGCAGCATGGCCACCGCGACCAGGATAACCACCATGTAGGGGATGATCCGCAGGGCCACCTGGAAGCCTTCCTTGCCACCCTCGACCATCGATTCGTAAACCGGAACCCGCCGCAGAGCCCCGAATGCCAGGAAGAAGACCATCAGGCCGGGAATGATCCAGGGCGAGATTATCTGGCCATAGATGACGGCTGTTGGTACCAGGGCGACCAGTCCGCCCATTGCCGCAATGCTTACCCAGACGGGATAAGGAGAGGTTTCGTATTGTAAAGGTTCCGTTTGCGCGGTGTCGTTGTCAGTGGGAATAGCCGTTGCCGATACCGCATGCGGGGCAGGCGCGGCCGACCAGCGGCTGTAGAGCTTGGCGGCAAGGACAGCGATGGTGGTCGAGCCGATGGTGGCCATCAGGGTGGTGGGCAGGATGGCGGCCGGGTCGGCTGAGCCGGCAGCGGCACGCAGAGCGATCACGCCGGTGGGCAGCAGGGTGACCGAGGAGGTGTTGATGGCCAGAAACAGTACCATGGCGTTGGTGGCCGTGCCCGGCTGGCTGTTGAGTTTGTCCAGCTCCTGCATGGCCCGGATGCCGAACGGCGTGGCCGCGTTGCCCAGGCCCAGGGCATTGGCCGAGAGGTTGAGGATCATCGCGCCCATGGCCGGGTGTTCAGGCGGCACATCGGGAAAGAGCCGCACCATCAGCGGCCTGATCAGCCGGGCGATGATGCGCAGCATGCCGCCCGCCTCGGCAACTTTCATAAGCCCCATGAACAGGGTCATCACCCCTACCAGGCCAATGGCCAAGGTAACCGCGCCGGAGGCCGCCTCGATCATCGCCTTGGACAGCAACTCCATGGGCGCGCTCGTACCCGCGACCGGTACCCAGACGAGTTGCCGCCAGCCGGCAAAGACAAAGGCGACGCTCACCATGGCCAGGAGTATGCCGTTCATTGCCTTCCTGTGTTCCCAGTTGCCTGGTCAGTTCCGGTAGCGGCGGACGAGGTCAGCATAGGCGTCGATGCGCCGGTCGCGCAGATACGGCCAGATACGGCGAATATGCTCGCTGCGCTGCCGGTCCAGATCGACCACCAGCACCTGCTCCTGCTCGTTGCCGGCCACGGCGAGCAACTCGCCCTGACAGCCGGCCACAAAGCTGTTGCCCCAGAACTGCGCCCCGGCACCGACGCCCGCAGGATCGGCCTCAAAACCGACCCGGTTGACACTGAGCACCGGAATGCCGTTGGCAATGGCATGGCTGCGTTGAATGGTGACCCAGGCCTCGCGCTGGCGGGTCTGTTCCTCGGGAACATCCTGGGGGTCGTAGCCGATGGCGGTGGGGTAGATGAGCATCTCGGCACCGGCCATGGCCATCAGCCGGGCTGCCTCCGGATACCACTGGTCCCAGCAGATCAGCACTCCCAAACGGCCAACCGAAGTATCAATGGGGGTGAAACCGAGGTCGCCGGGGGTGAAGTAGAATTTTTCGTAGTAGCCGGGATCGTCGGGGATGTGCATTTTGCGGTAGCGGCCGGCGATGCTGCCGTCCGCCTCCAGGACCACGGCGGTGTTGTGATACAGGCCGGGCGCGCGCCACTCAAAGAGCGAGGTGACGATGACCATCCCCAGTTCCCTGGCCAGATTGCCGAACATTTCGGTGGCCGGTCCGGGGATCGGCTCGGCGAGATCAAAGCAGGCGGTGTCCTCGGTCTGGCAGAAGTAGGGCCCGCAGTGCAACTCCTGCAGCACCGCCAGCCGGGCGCCCTGGGCCTTTGCCTCACGGATGCCGTGGATGCTTTTGGCGATGTTTTCCTGGCGGTTGTCCGAGCACGTCTGCTGCACCAGGCCGACGCGAAGGAGAGACGCATCTTGTCCCTCGGCTTGTTTCTCGGCTCTTAGTGTGGCGTCCTCCATGGCTTTCTTTAATATCTGCATGGCAATACTCCTTGGGGGATCTGCATGGTCACGCAGTGGAGCGAGCCATGCTGGGCGATCAGCGGCAGGCAGTCGATGCCGATGATTTCGCGCTCAGGGAAAATGTTGGCCAGGATTTCTAGGGCCGCTGCATCCTGAGGCACCGCGTAGGTCGGCATCAGCACCGCGCCGTTGATGAGGAGAAAGTTGGCGTAGGTGGCGGGCAGACGATGACCATCCTCGGCGTGACAGGGACTGGGCCAGGGCAGGGGGATCAGGCGATAGGGCTGGCCATCGGCGGTGCGGAAGGCTTGTAATTCTCTCTCCATGGCCATCAAGGCGGCAGCGTGTTCGTCTGCCGGATCATCGCAGCGGACATAGACGATGCTATCCTCCGGGCAGAACCGGGCCAGGGTGTCGATGTGGGCGTCGGTGTCGTCACCGGCGAGAAAGCCGTTCTCAAGCCAGAGCATATGGTGGGCGCCCAGAAGGCTGCCCAGAGCCTGTTCGATGCCCTGGCGGTCGAGATGGGGATTGCGGTTGGGGCTGAGCAGGCACTGGCTGGTGGTCAGCAGGGTGCCCGCGCCGTCGCTCTCAATGCTCCCCCCCTCAAGGACCAGGCCGGGGATGCGGACCGCGTGGCTGCCGAATGCCCCGAGCCGG
>Ga0074197_1001414_pt1 | contig 20586 bp, 9 predicted proteins | sample EPASupsiteSAE305_FD_64526 | JGI IMG/M metagenome (GOLD analysis project Ga0074197, IMG submission 64526) | Bioremediated contaminated groundwater microbial communities from EPA Superfund site, New Mexico - SAE3-05 reassembly with SPADES | ecosystem: Environmental > Aquatic > Deep subsurface >...
CGCCTCCGCCTCCGCCGTAATAGCCGCCGTTGTTCTGGGGCATATGGCCGAGCTCGACGACGATGTTAAGCTTGTCGCTGGAGCCTACAGCTTCCATCTCGTTCGTGTCGCTGATGGCGTCGGAAGCGAGGTTGTTTTTGCCGTTGATGTAAACCATCACCGTCCACTCTTTGGTGGCGGCTCTGGCCGGGGTAGCGATGGCGGCCTTGGAGGCTTCGCTCATCTGCGGGACGGGAATGTCCAGGCCCGCGGCCGCCTTCCCGGTGTAGAGCTGTTTGAAGCCCGTGCCGGCATTGCGGTCAAAATCCACCTGAGGCTTGTCGCTCGCGATGGCCACGCCTGCTGTCAGCGCGAGGATTGCGGCAAGTGATAACTTTCCTTTCATCATTTTTCCCTCTTTTGTTTTCGGCAAAATGCGGGCTGCTGTCCCGCTATTCACATGATACTTGTGCGGGCCTGTTTCCGCAAGAGAAAAAAGGACTTCCGCCGCATAGGTCCTTTGGTCCGGGGCCTGCGGGCCTTAAGGTCCTTGCCAAAGAGGTATAATACCGTTAAGCTTTCTGTGAGAAGGCACTTTAGCACCTGGAGGCAGCATGCTCGTCAATATGAAGTCCGCGTTGCTGTGCGCAACGTTCATTGCCGGTATTTCATCTTTTTCCCTCGCAGCGACCGGGACGGTTTCCCGCGCCGCCGCGATGAAAGACCCCAAGCAATACACCCTTAACGAAAAGTCCGTAAAGGTGGAAGTGCAGGAATACACCCCCGACATGGACATCAAGCTGCCTTCTGATTCCGGCATGAAATGGGTTCCCGACCAGATAAAGAACTCCCCGGTCCGTTCCGATGCCAAGGGCAATCTTGGGGACAACCTCGTCATTCTCGACCAGATTGTCAATCTGACCACCAAGATCTGGGGCATTATAAAGGAAAACCAGCCCGTGGTCAACGTCACCAACCAGTACGCCACCGCCGTTCCGCAGGGCGTCGCCTCATGGACAAAGCTGACCGGCTGGAAAGGCCCGAAAGGTTACATCTACACCTTCTCCGTTGAAAACCTCTATGGCGTCAAGACCGTTTCCGTGAAGTACATGATAACCTACACCTATAACGGCAGCTATCAGGGCACCGGCCGCTATCTTACCGCCGTGACCGTGGAGCCTCTTTCCGTCGATGTGCTGTGGGGCTATACATACGAGATGTCCGCCGAAGTGCCGGATTCCTCGATAGTCAACGCCGGAACCGAAACGGACCCCGTGGCGGCAATGCAGCTTGTCCTCAAGTGGAAGATAAGCACCGTTCTCAAGAGCAGCCAGGGCCGCTCCGTCAACTACATTCGCGGCGACGGTTACATCCAGGAAATGGGCAACTGGGACAAGAGCTACAGCAAGGACGTCAAAACTCTTACCACGATGGAAGACGTAAAAGGCAAGGTTTCCGTTCCCGAGCCCGTAGCCAAGTAACGCGTATACAGATTCTGAAAAGCCCCGCGCAAAACGCGGGGCTTTTTTATTTCCGCACGAAACCGCAGGACTCGGCTTGGCTTCTATTCTCTGGAGAGCGTGTGGCGATTCTTTCCGAGTTTTTAAATATGGTTTTTTCTTCTGTCGGAATGCTGTGTTTTAGCCCTTTCTGGTATGGACCTTTTGGACCTTTCGCGTCTGGGGCTTATTGTCCTTGTGCGTATGCGCCACTAATGGCATCATATTTAAAGCCGTCCCGCGCGCTGGCGTGTTCCAGTTAGGATTTGCGGGCCGGAGCATTTTTCCGCGGCGCCGGGAGAGTTGTCCGCGGCAGGGGATAGCAATTAATATGAAGATGTCCACAGCGGCGTACGCGCTCTGCGTATGCTTTGTTTACGCCGTTTCGGCGGAAGCCATGTCCTATCAGGCCGCGGTGAAGGCTGCCGCCGCCTGCGAAGCCAATTTCAAGCCGGATCAACTGTCGCCGGAAGCCGCGGCCAAGTGTCTGGCGTCCATGAACGCGGACAATCAGGCCGCGGTCCGCGCGCTGAAGGCCGCCGGCCCCGCCGGAGAGAAAAGGGCCGAGGAAATAATATCCACTGCTTCCGCTATCGACGAGTTCTCAGGCAAGCTGGTGATGATAGGCTCTCCCGAAAAACTGCGCTCCGGGATTGTCTCGCTTATAAAAGGCAAGCGTTCTTCCCGCTCTGCATCCGTGCAATCCAAGTCCAAGTCTGTCGTGGCAAAGTACGGGTTCCTGGAGAATGTGGGCGACACAGTGAAGTGGATACAGAAATATTCGCCCGCCAGACTTGGGGTGTATCAGCAGGCCGCTTATGAATATGCCGCTCTGGACGCCGAGCGGCAGGATTATCTGGTGCGCCGGGCCATAGAGCGCAGGGAGTGGGACGCGACGGGTTTTTCCGCGCGGCTGGAAGTGATGGCCGGCTTCGCGGACGCTGTCGCGGAGAAGTACATGGCTGTTTCGCCGGCTAAAATGGATCAGGCCAAATTTGACGCCATGTCCGTGGCATTCAGACAGTATGCGGCGGAGATGACTCCCCTCAAGCGCAGGCTGTTCATGCAGCATATCCGCACTTCCAGCCGTATAATGAACGCCCGCAGGGAAGTCGCTCGGCAGGAGGAGTCGGCCAGCACGGAGGAGCAGAAGGCCTATGTGGCCGATTTGGCGGCCAAGGTTGATTCCATCGCCGCCAAGGCGCCGGAGGCCCAGCTGGCGGCGCTTGGCTCCCTGTTCGACTTGTCAAAGATAACCGCCGGCGATTCCCTTGCCGTGGACCTTTCCGAATCCACGTCTTCAGTCCGTTCGGTCGAGGAGCCTCCCGCCCCGGAAACCGCCGGTCTCGGCGCTGAGCAGCGCGCGCAGGTGTCGGCAAGACTGCAGGAGCGTCTTTCCGGCGAGGTCGCCGGCACCAGGGCCGGAGATGCCATAATGAAATTTTACGGTGATCCTAAATACTCGGCATCGGGCCTGAACAATCTCCGCGTGTCAATAAAGCCCGCTTCTGATTCCATAGGTTTCTGGGACGGCAGCGAAATCTCTTTCGGCCAGGAATTCGTGGAGCGGTGGATGGCGGAAAAAGGATATACCGCGTCCGACCTTCTCACCAGGGAAACCCCCATGATTGAACTGACCCGGCTGCTCGCGCCGAATTTCATCCATGAGGCCACTCACCAGCGTCAGGACGCCTGGGCCGCGGAAAAGGGAATACCCAAGCCTCCTCAGCAGGACCTTGAGGTGGAGGCGTTTTCGATGGGCGGGCTTTTCGTTATGGAAAAAGCCCGGCAGCAGGCCGCCGCGGGGAACAGTAATTACAGCGCCCAGATATGCGAGGACCACCTGCGCCGCGCTGTGGATTTCAAGAAAGGAGGCGTAATCGGGGCGGCTGACGAGGTTGACCCGCTTTATCAGGGCAGGCTGTCATCGGACGGTTCGTCCGCCAGGAATATGGCGCTTGCGGAATCTCTTTTTTCAGAGGTGCAGTCCCGACTGAAAACCAAGGCCGGGACGCCGGCGGCCTTTGCGGCGGCGGAGATGGCCCGCAGGGATTTTCCCGCGACTGAAGGACGCGCCCTGGATGAACTTGCCGCCGCTCTTACGGCGGATGACATAAGGGAATTGCGCACTCCGGTCCTTCAGGCCCTGCTGGAAAAACCTTTCAAGTGGTATGAGCCTTACGGGGGGAAGAAGGCCACCGACGTCCAGTGGGTTTTGGCCGGCCGCCGCGCCATTCTTTCAGCCCAATCCGGTTCTTCCGGGGGGATGCCTCCTCTCAGGTAGGACTTAGGGCCCAGGACTTTTTTGAGGCTTTGGGCCCTTCACTTTCCCGCTGATTATGGTAGTATAGTAGTAAGATTTAAACTTTAGCCGGAGGAACGCTTATGATTAATGCTGGACTTGTTAGCGCAGTTCTGGGTGTCGCGCTCGCGTGCGGACAGGCTGTCGCGGCCGACAACTCGGCCGCCAAAAATGAGAAGCTGCAGAATAGCCCCAAATATCTGCAGATAGACATGAGTTCCGTCCGCCTCGTTGACATCACCGACAGCGTGAAGGCCAACAAGGGCGGATCGCTTAACCACGGTCAGAAGCCTACCCCCGGCAGCGTGCCTCCGGATCAGATTCCCGCTCCGCAGACCGATCCCGCGCCGGTCAGCACCAATTCCACCGACAACGGTTCCGCCCAGCCTTCAATGAGCCCGACCGATGCGATCAACCTCGCCGACCAGATCGTCAACCTTGCCAAGAAGGTTTTCGATATCATCGCCGAGAACAAGCCGGTTGTTGATGTCACCGTCAACTACGCGAACGCCATTCCCGCCAACATCACCCACTGGACCCAGCTTCAGCAGTGGGAGATGCCCGCCACCCGCACCTATGCCTTCACCGCCAACAACATGATGGGCGGCAAGGTCGTGGATGTTAAGTATCAGGTCATCTACACCTACGGCGGCAACTTCAACGGAAAGGGCAAGTACCTGACCGGCGTCAGCGTGGAACCCCTCAGCGTCAATGTCGGATGGGGCTACAAGTTCAGCATGACCTGCGAAGTTCCGGATTCCACCGTCGCCAACGTCGGCACCTCCGAGAATCCTATCGCCGCCATGAACCTCATCCTTAAGTGGAAAATGGCCAGCGTGCTCAAGGAATCCGACGGCCGCAACGTGTACTACGTGCGCGGTGACGGCGCCATCAAGGAAATCGGCTCCGCCTACAAGATTCACGACCCGAAGGACATCAAGACCCTTGAGCCTTTGATGAAGAAGTAAGCAGTAGCAAAGACAAAGTTTCAGATAACCGCCCCTTTTCGAAGGGGCGGTTTTTTTTACCGCTGGTAATCGGTAAAATATAAGCTAAACTATGTATTAATATCGAGTTTTGGGGTTATGCCGCACTAGGCGCGGAACGTGGCTTCCAACGGGGGTGGCTTGTATTCTATGCAGCCGTGGTTCCTGAGTGAAATGGACTTCATCTATGCCATGTATGGCGCCGCTTTTCTGGTTCTTGGCGGTGTCTGTTTCATGCTTGCCGGGCATTCCAGATCCTCCTCCCTCAAATGGGGGTGGATGGCCGCTTTTGCCTCGCTGCACGGGCTGAATGAATGGGCGGATTATGTTTTTGCATTGCTTGGGAGCACTGCCTGGCTCACTATTTTACGTTATGGCCTGGTTCTGACGTCTTTTCTTGCCCTTATGGAGTTCGGGCGGGAAAATTCTTTGCTCAGAGACAAGGTGTCCCGCTTTACCCTGTATTCATCGGTTCTCGGGGCGCTCTTCCTGTGTTCCCTGACTAGTTCCGTGGACTATTTGGTCTTTGTTCGCTATCTTGTCGGTTTTCCCGGAGGCGTTCTGGCCGGGTGGGCTGTTCTCTCGGCTTGGAGTGGAAATGGCCGCCGCAGCCTGCCACTGGGCGTTTTCGGGCTGATTATGCTGGCGTATGCCGCCGCGGCCGGCCTTGTCGTGCCCGCCGCCGCCTTTCTTCCCGCCTCTTTTCTGAATGAAAGTCTATTCGTGTCCGTATTCTCCGTCCCGGTGCAGGTTGTCCGGGCCGTTCTGGCTTTCGGGATGGCGTTTTCGGCATGGTGTTACCTGCGGGAAATTTCCTTCATGCCAGCAGACCGGGCCAAGGAGTCTGCAGCAGCACGGCCAGACTTGATATGCTACGCCGTATTCATTCTCTGCCTGTCTGTTATTTACGGCGGCTGGCATCTTACTGAGGTGCTTGGGCGCAGGCAGGCGTTGGAGTTGCGCGGCAACATCCTGTCGCTTGCGCATGCTCTCGGCTCCTCCCTTGAAATGCCGCATTTCCTCCAGTTGAAAGGCCGTCCCTCGGACAAGGATTTACCCGTAACCAGACACCTGCTCAATCATATGCAGCGGGTGGTCAATGAACAGAAGTACATAGCCACGCTTTATCTGATGGGGGAGCGCGACGGGCATATGTTTTTCTTTCTGGACGCGCAGTCCGTCTATTTCCCCCGGCCCCTTGCTCCCGGCCAGCCCGGAGAGCCCTACCTTAGCGCGGACCCCGCTTTTTTCGATGTCATACGAAAAGGGAAGTCAATGGTTGTCGGTCCCGTAAGGGACGACTGGGGCTTCTGGGTATCCGCCCTTGTGCCCGTGCGCCATCCAGAAACCGGCGCGGTGCTGGGACTGCTGGGCGTGGACCTCGACGCCGAGAGATACATCGCGAGTATAAAGTCGATGCGTTTCATCGGCATCGTCATTTCCCTTTTCATGCTGTTCATGGCCGTGGTGTTCGTGCTTGCGCATCACAAGATGCGCGAATCAAGGGAACTGTTCGCCCGTTCCGAAAAACGCTACAAGAACATGGTTCACCAGAACAAGCTGGTCATGATGCTGGTGGACACCGACGACGGCACTATTTACGAGGTGAACGAGGCCGCGGAACGCTATTACGGATATCCGGCGTCACGCCTGCTCAAGATGCGCGTTCCGGAGCTTGTCAGCGGCTACACCTGGGACGAAGTCCTGGCCCGGGGCCGGAGAATAGTTGAGCTTAAGGGCCATGTGTTCCCGTCCCGTCACATACTGGCCAGCGGCGAAATAAGGGATGTCGAGCTTTACGGCGTTCCCATAGAACTGGACCGGACGTATATTTTCCTGGTTATTATAGACATATCTGAACGGATACGCGCGCAGAAAGCCCTTCAGGAACGCATCAATTTCCTCCGCATACTGGTTGAAACGCTGCCCCTGCCTTTCTATGTGAAGGACACGGAGGGGCATTACATAGATTGCAACAAGGCTTTCGCCGATTTCGTGGAGCAGAGCAAGGAGGGGCTTCAGACAAAGGTTGTCACCGATATACAGCCGCCGGAACTGGCCGTTTTTTACCAGCAGAAGGACCGGGAGATATACGCTTCCCCAAATGGCGTGCAGCAGTTCGATACCGAGGTCAGGATTGCGGGTAAGAAGGCGTACATGTCATTCAGCCGCGCGGTATTCCGCAACGCGGACGGTAGCATCGGCGGCGTTCTGGGACTGATAAAGGATACCACGGAACTCATTCAGGCGCGCCGGGACGCGGAAGACGCCAATGAGCAGTTGAAAGAGGCCAATGTGGAGCTTGAGAGGGCGATGGCGCAGGCAAGCGAACTGGCGGCCCGCGCCGAGGCCGGCAGCCGCGCCAAAACAGAATTCCTGACGATGATGAGCCACGAGATACGGACACCTCTCAACAGCATAATTGGCTTCACGGAACTGCTGCTGGCCTCCGACCTCAAGGGCAGGCAGCGGGAGTTCATGGAGGCCGTATACGACAGCGGACGAAGTCTTCTCGTCCTGATAAGCGATATTCTGGACCTCTCCAAAATCGAGGCGGGGAAGCTGGAGCTTGAGAAGCGGCCTTTTCTGCTTTCCAGATGTCTTTCCGACGTGGCGCATATGCTTTCGGTCCGCGTGCAGGAAAAGAAGCTTTCTCCCGTGTCCTGGGATATGGGACCCGGCGTGCCGGAAGTCCTCGTAAGCGACTGCGGCCGCCTTACGCAGATACTTCTCAACCTGGCGGGCAACGCCATAAAGTTTACCGAAACCGGCGGTGTGCATATATCGGTAGCCTGCCTCAGGGCGGAGGAATCCTCCGGCTACACGATGTATGAACTGGAATTCGCTGTCAAGGATACCGGTCCCGGCATTGAACCGGAGGTCCTTGCCCAGTTGTTCCGTCCTTTTACGCAGGGCGACTCCTCCACTACCCGAAAATTCGGCGGCACGGGGCTTGGCCTCGCCATATCCAAAAAGCTATGCGAGTTGCTGGACGGCAGAATTTGGGCCGAAAGCACGCCGGGGACGGGCTCCGTCTTCCACTTTACCGTGCTGGCGCAGGGGCGCGGCGCTTCCGCGCTAGAGCTTTCCGGCCGGACTTCCGCCGGAACGCTGGGGGAGCATGTCTCTCTTCGCAGGTCCCGTATTCTTGCCGTGGAGGACAATCCCGTCAACCGCAAGCTGCTTTCATCCATACTGGAAAAGATGGGGCATCAAGCGGAATTCGCGGAAAGCGGCCGCGCCGCTGTCGAGATGGCCCGGCGCGGCGGGTATGACCTGGTGCTTATGGATTTGGAAATGCCGGAGATGGACGGTTTCGAGGCGGCCCGGAGAATACGGGAGGAGGAGCGCGCTTCTGATTCAATAATAGTTCCCATAGTCGCTCTTACCGCCCACGCGACAACCGGTGACCGCAGGCGCTGCATGGAATGCGGGATGCAGGATTATCTTTCAAAACCCGTGGTCGCCAGGGACTTGAGCGACACTCTCGCCCGCTGGATAGAGCCGGGCTGGCCCATACTGGTCCTGTGCGCTTCCGCCCCGTCTTCCCTGCATGTCGAGCGCTGTCTTTCCTGTCTTGACGGGATAAGCCCTCATTTCATCACGCTGCGCGACAACGCCATACCTGTACTCTGGCGCAAGAATTTCTCGGCCGTCATGGCGGACACCGGCGCCATCGGCGAAGACAGGCTTCTGGAATTCATGCGCGGGGCCAGGGAGAATCCCCGTGCGGCCGGACTGCCGTTCATCGCCATAACGCGTGAATGGCAGAAGAACCAAGGGGATGCGTTGCGCGCAATGGGTTTCGGTGAGATAACGGCCTGCGGCGACATCCCGGTGCTTGTGACTTCCCTCGTTGCCTCCTTCAAGCGCAATGAAAAACCCCGCGGCTGACCCTGCCTTCAGGGCTTGCCGCGGGGCGTAAATATCCCTGCGTTATCAGGACGCCTGTTTGAGCTTTGCGAACAGCTCGGTCTGCTCTTTTGTGAGCCGGTCCGGCAGGTCAATCTTTACGGTCGCGTAAAGGTCACCCCGCTGGCCGGAGGGGGAATTGTATCCTTTGCCCGCTATCTTAAGCTTGCGTCCCGTCTTGGTCCCCGGGGGGACCTTTATCGTGACGCTGCCTTCCAGCGTGGGGACGGATATCGTGCCGCCCACCGCGGCATCCCACGGCATTATGGCAACCTCCGTTTCCAGATCGTTGCCCATTACCTTGAACACTGAGTGCGGCATGACGCGGGCCTTCAGGAAAATATCCTGGCCCTGCGGGCCCTGTCCCTTCAGGCGTATGCGGCTGCCGTCTTTGATTCCCTTCGGGAAATTTACCGTGACCGTCTTGTTAAGCCGTATTTCCCCGGCTCCGCGGCAGGAGGGACAGACCGCGCGGCCTTTGCGTCCTGTTCCCCGGCAGGTGGGGCACGCCGAGGCCATGGGGATGTTGAGCTGCTTCTGTCCTCCGTGGAAGGCTTCCTCCAGTGGAAGCGAGAGTTCCGCCTCCATTTCAGGGGATTCCTCTTCTCCTCCGAAGGGATTGCCTCCGAAGGAGAAGCTTCCTCCTCCGCCTCCTCCCCCGAACATGGTTTTGAAGAAGTCGCTGAAGCCGCCTATGTTGTCGAAATCCTCGGTGCGGGCCTGTCTGAAGCCCTGCGGCCTCTCCCTGTAGTAGTCCCCGGCTGACTGTCCGCCGTATTTCTGAGTGTTTTCCCAGTCCGGGCCCACCTGATCGTAAAGGGCTCTTTTTTTAGAGTCGGAGAGGACTTCGTAAGCCTCGTTGGCTTCCTTGAACTTCTCCGTCATTTCAGCCTTTTTGGATTCCTGATGCATGTCCGGGTGATATTTCCGGGCAAGCTGGCGGTACGCCCGCTTTATTTCCTCGGGCGAGGCTGTTTTTGAGACTCCCAGAATCTTGTAATAGTCTTTATAGTCCATGTCGATTGCGCTCCGGGAATAACGTTGCCGCCGGGGCCGGGAGCCCCGGCGAGGCTACCAAAGCTTGTAAATCACGAAGCAGAGTACCGGCACGAGGGCCAGCATCAGGGTTTCCTGCAGCCGGGTTTCGGACACGGGTGCCAGACGCGGCAGCACCAGCGATATGACAGCCGCGGAGCCGACTGCTGCCCAGAACAGCCAGTAAACCCATTTTGTTTCCGCCGTGTTTTCGGCGGAAGGCGTTTGTTCCGTTGTTTCCATAAAAGTAATTATATGAAAAAGCTCAGCGGGTTTTCCTGAGAACCACCCAGCTTTCGGCGAAACGCGCCGCCGCGTTGCGGAAGGCGCGGTAGGCCGCGTACTCCCTCACCGGTATTTCCCGGCATGAACGGACAATGGCTTCCCTGAGCGTTATCTCCCCGTTCCCGGCGGAATATGACGCAGAGTATGACGCGCAGGACATGCGCTCGTCTATGGCCCGGGGGAGGTGGTGCGGTTCGTATCCCGGCGGGAGTTTTATAGTTGTGGTTATGTCCTGCCTGTCGTTGCGGGCATAGTAGAGCGGGGTGGCGCGGACCTCGTCCGCCACGTCTCCGGCGGGCTTGGCTATTCCGGGGGGGACAAGGGCCATGTATTCCCCTCCGGACAACGCGAGCCCGGCTATAGAGAAGGAATATGCAAGCTTCGCTGGCACGGAGAACCGTTCAGCAGGAGGGATGTCGCATGACGCAAGGACCGCCCTCGGGTGGAATTCCTGAAGAGCGTGTTCCACGGAATTCATGCGTTCCTGCGGATTGAGCCTGGCCACTTCCTTCCAGCCTGCGGCATAGGAGCCGAGGCCCTCCAGCGTCATTTCCACTTGCGCGTTTCCATCGGCGGACAGGGTTATGTCGTTGCGTTGGGTCAGGCTTTCCTCTTCGGGCGGAAGCTGCGGGACGGACGTGAAAATCCTGTCCCCGCCCAGAGAGATTCCGCCCGCTCCCTGCATATAGGGCGGAATGTAACCGTAGTGGATGTTGTCCTCGTATGGGAACAGCAGGGTAGTCTTGCCGCCGGTGTCCAGCTCCACGGCCGCGCAGTCGAACTGCCTGACGGAGGGTATGTCCCTGTCGAATTCCGCCCTTGAATCCGAGGCCAGGTACAGGAGCTCCGCCTTGAGACCCGCCGTCCTGAGCAGGGCCCAGAGAAGGAACGGCTTGTCCAGATAGTTGCCGGAGGAGTGCGCCATTATTGTTCCCGGAGCGGACGGGATAGGGGAGGAGTCGTTAAGCGCCACCGGCACAAAGGAGATGTTGTCCTGCACCCAGCCGTAAAGCCATTTGGCGAGTTCCTCGTCGGTTTTTGCCCACAGGCGCGCCTTCCGCACTATGCCGCCCAGAGGGTTTTTCTGTCCGAGGGCCTGTTCCGCCGCGCCGGCAAGCATGGCTCGTATGGATTCCCACTCGTCCTGCCTGGCTATTACCAGAACGGGGAGCAGCCTGTCGGCCGAGGGTGAGTTGTCTTCATCCTGAAGAATCGGCAGGTCGGAGGCCTGCCAGACGTATTGTGTTTTCCCTTTTGATGTCGAGGAACTGAATGCGATGTCCGCCGCGGGGCCGCGCACCTTCCACGCTATTCCCATTCCTTCGGGCGCGGTTACCGTGACGCGCCTGCGGAAAGCGGGGGCGAGCGCGCCGAAGTCGGTTTCGCCGAACAGGGGGCACTCCCTGGTGCCGGAGGATGTCTCCACGGTATAGGAATAATCGATTATGCTTCCGTCTGACACTGAGGGAAGCGAAAACTTAACGCTTTTGAGCTGGGCGTAATACGGGCTTTCCCCGTGTTCCGAGCCGGACTGCATTATGGTGTCGTCAACGTAGTCTGCCCGTCCGTCCGTCACGGCCCGGGCGTAGTTCAGGGTTGCGCGCTGGTAGCCTTCCAGATAGAGAAATCGGGGATTGGCGGTCTCCTCCCGCGCCCGTTCCTTGAACACTTTCTGAATTACGCGCTCGGTCATGGAGGAACTGCCATCTTCCCGAAGTTCGAAGGAGGTGTCTATCAGGTAGTTGACGTGGCCGTAGCCCTGCAGGTCTTCCGGCGTTATGTCCTTCGCCGCAAGCGCGGCGATTTCCGTGTCTTCCATCGGGTCGGCATGGCGCACGGAGGCCGGCGCATCCTCCGCCATCTTGATTTTCAGAATCGAGCGCACAGGATAGCTTTTTGTCCTGCCGGCCGCGCTGAATTTTGCCCGCCCGCCCTTTATTCCGCTCAGTTTGCCTCCGATCTCCGTGCCATCGTTAAGGAACAGGACGTCCGCCAGAGCCGTTGAAGCCAGCAGCGGTAGCAGCATCAGCGATAGCGCGTATGTTTTCATTTCTGCCTCAGGAATATGCGCCTGTCCGTCTCTCTGGTGACCGCGGCCAGGAAGTCCCGGTAAGCGGAGTAGTCCGACGGGGGGACGCTCATGGCCTTGCGGCTGAGCCTGCCTTCGCATTTGATTCTGCCGCCGTCGTATGTCCAGGCTATTGAAAAATCGGCGTATGGCCCCCGCATGGAGACTTTCTCCGGCAGGGAGGCCGGTTCATAGCCGGGGGGAAGCGTTATGTCGTAGGCAAAATCGCGCAGGTAGGGTATGGAATACTTTATCGGATGGCGGCGTTCCCTCAGGGAGGTTTCCGGGAATGTCATCTGCAGGTCCGGTACTGTCAGGATGAATATGTTACCGGCGGGGGCAAGATACTTGTCCGCCGAATATGACAGCGATATGGTGAAAGGCTTGGAGATGTCCTCCTCGTTGCCGAGGGAGAATGCTTTCACTTTCGCGCCGGGGGAGGTCTCGTTTATCCACTGCGCCACGGCGCGTGTCCTGTATTCCTCGTCCATGCCCTTGTACATGCCGCGCAGCTCTCCTTCCCTCGGCCCGTTGTAGGAGGTGTCCAGCGATACTTCCGCTCCGCCGGAGGTGGATATGGATACCCGGTAGCGGTAGGTGGATATGTTTGCTTCTGGAGCCGGAGGGGGGATGAACACCACCCTGTTCTCAAGCACGTTGAGCGCGTGTACACCGTAATCGGACGAGGGCATGGTGGGGAAGCGGTGGTCGTAGCCCGTGGCGTCCAGATAAATCTCGCCTGAAGGCAGCTTGACCCATGTTATGGCATGCTCGAAATCTATGTCTGGCAGGCTCATGTCGTGCGCGGGAGATTCATTGGTGTCCAGTATGACCGGGGAGCATTCTATTCCATAATAACGCAGAAAGGCGCAGAGAAGCAGGGATTTGTCTATGCAGCAGCCATAGCGCTTTGTCCAGGTCTTTTTCGCGGAATAGCCACCCCAATTCGACGCCACTCCGAGTTTGACCGCCACATACCGGATGTTGCGCTGTATCCAGTGGTAGAAAACGGCGGTTTTTTCCTCGGGGGTGGAGGCTCCCGCCGAAAGCTTGTCCGCGAATGTCTTCATTTCAGGTGACAGTGAGAGGCGTTCCGTGTGCATGTCGGCCAGCCAGTCGGACACGGGCCGCCATTCCTTGAACAGGCTCGCCTTTATGCGCGGAGAAAGCTCCGTCGGCGGCGGCATGCCCGGCTCGGCGTGTATGGGCGGCAGGAAGGAAAGATTCCACTTGTAGACGGAGGAGCCATCATTCCCCTTGTTTACCACGGGCTGTTCTCCTCCCGCGAAGCCCTGCGCGGAATAGAAAAGCCGTTTTCCGGCGGGAACTTTTATGGAGACAGAGGCCTGAAGCGTGGGCTGGGCAGAGGAGAACACCCACGCGGGGAAGAAGAAGTCTTTTCTGAACGGATTATATGTGTCGCGCTCGACTTCCGTTTCCACTATGCAGCCCTGCGCCAGTCTCGGGAAGGTATAGGTGAGCATCTTCGAGTCGAAGAAGAACAGGTCGTCGGCCTGGGTGTTCGAGACCTTCATGTTGCGCGGATCGAAGGGATAATTCTCGCCGCCGGGGCAGTAGACAGAGGCTCGCAGTATGCGCACGCGCTCCCGTCCGTCGTCCAGCCCTTCCGACATGGAGCGCCACTGCTCTATCAGAGAAGGATTGAGTATCTGCCCGGCGAAATGCGTCCGCGTTATCCAGGTGCCGTTGGCGCGGTATTCAAATTCCCCGTCGTTGCGGAGAATGAGCCCGTCCGCTCCCGGGTGGAGTTTGCCGAATTCCCCGGCCTGCGCGAACAGCTCCTCCGCGCGCGTTGCTTCCGTGCCGGTCTTGGCTCCACGGCCTTTTGGCGCCGCCGGGGCCTTGATGAAGCGTATCTCGCTTATCTTTTGGCGGGGTATTTCGGCCTTCCCGGAAACCGTCACGCCGTTTTCGTCGGCTGAGGTTATGCGGCCGGATATGATTTCGCCGGAGCGCAGAAAAACGGCGTCCGCCCAAATTGAGGCCGGGAGGAAGAGCGCGCCTATCGCTGCGCACGCGGCGTAACGGAATGATAAACCCCTCATTATTCAAATCTAGCAAAAATCCATTCCGCCACGCACTGGGGCGTGCCCTGTCCAGCCTGTTTCTCGTTGCCGGCGCGGTTTCACGATGTGACCGGAATGACGCCGGCTGTCATGTGGAAAATGTGTACAATTTAGCCATGCACCAATACAGATTCCATGATGTTGTGCGTTTCCCCGGTTCCCTGGCATCCCGCATGGCGGCTTTTGTCCTCCCTGCGATTCTTCTTGCCTCAGGCTGCGCCACCACAGAACCCGCCCTTCGCGCGGGGTACAAGGCTGAAAAGCCGGCCTGGTTCGAAAAAACAATAATCCCGCAGGGCGAGTATATTTTTGCCATCGGCCATTCCTCTCCGCGTGAGACCGAAACCCTCGCTCGGGACGAGGCCCTTGCCGAGGCTACTCGCGAGTTTGCCCGCTACTGCAAGGCGGATGTCAGTTCTCTTGACCGCATATACGAAACGTATTCCGGTTCGGACGGGAAGGGGACGTCTTCCGTGGCGGTGGAAAACCTAAGCCAGGTGCGGGTAAAGGCTTTCGTAAGCCACGCGGCGCCGGATGACTGGTTCCTGCGTCGCGAAGGCGGAAAATATCTGGCTTCGGTCATCCTGAAGGTTCCGAAATCGGAGTTCGAACGCATTTCGTCAGAGAGGAACATAAAGCTTTCCCTTGATGTGTCATTCTATTACGAGGACGCTTCGAAAAAAATGCTCCCGCTTCAGGAAGGCTCGGTGCTAAAGTCCGGCGACGGCTATGCCATATATGTCAAGCCGAGCGACGCCTGCTACCTTTATGTTTACCAGGTGGACAGCTCCGGGAAGTCATACCGCCTGTTTCCCAATGATGAATACAAGACCGCTTCAAATCCTCTGCCGGCGGCGCTTCCTCTGTGGATACCGAACGAATCGGACGTTATGTATCTGGACGAAAATACCGGCAAGGAATCCTTCTATCTGTTCGCTTCCCCCGAGCGCATTCCCGAGCTGGAAGGCCCCGGTGCGGCGTCCTTGAACAGGCGCGACATCGATTCCGTGGCCTCGGTCAAGAAAATGGGCGCGGCGGGGGTCAGGCAAAAACTCAATCCTTCCGTTGTGGCACCGCCGGCTGGGGCCGCTGACGCGGCGCAGGTTAGAAACAAGCTGCAGGGTGAAGGCGCCTTCACCTACGAAACATGGTTCTGGCATAAATAGGAATTTACAATGAAAAGCGCGTTTATCCTTGTCTTGGCGGCTGGCGTGGCGGGGTTTTCCCCGCTTCATGCCGCCGATATCAATGCCCTTACGGAACAGGGGCAGGCCTGTTACAAGCGGTCAGACTATCCTTGCGCGCTTGAGAACTGGCGGGCCGCCCTCTCTGCGGCGCAGGACGCGGGCGACTCCGCCGCCGCTGCCAGGCTAATGGGTAAAATCGGCAAGGCATACCGTTTCGCCGGCGAGCTGGACAAGGCACTGGATTATTCGGAACGCGCCCTCGCGGCCAGTAGGGCTGGGAACGACAGTATGGGAATAGGAGACAATCTGTCTACCATCGGCCTGGTTCATTTCAAGAGAAAGGATTATGATAAAGCCCGGGATTTTCTGCAGCGCGCGCTTGAGATGCACCGCGCCGCCGGCGACAAGAAGGGAGAGAGCATAGATGTTTCCAATCTTGGCGACCTTTATTCGGCTCTAGGCGACAACGACAAGTATTTCGAGTACCAGTGGATGTCCGTGGCGCTGGACAAGAAGGCCGGGAACAAGGCTTTTGTCGCGATAGACCTTCTCAACATCGGTTCCAAGTATCACGAAGTCAAGCAGAACGAAAAGGCGTTGGACGCTTACGTGCAGTCGCTGTCGATAAGCCGCGAAATGGGAGACCGGAGGATGGAGGCGAACAATCTGGTAAATATGGGAATCGTTTACGCGTCCATGCGGGATTTTTCCAAGGCTCTGGAAAACTTTTCCGGCAGCCTGGATATAAGGAAAAAAAGCGGTGACAGAAAGGAAATAGCCGAAGTCTATAACCATATGGGGAACTGCTTCCTGGACCTGTATGAACGGGAGAAGGCCCTTGAGTACTATAACCTCTCGCTGGAAATAAATCGCTCTCTCAATCTGCAGGCAACGTTGTCCATGAATCTTGTCAATATCGGCGCCGCATACCACGCGTATGGCGAGCAGAGCCGCGCGCTGGACTATTTTAGACAGGCGCTTGAGATAAGGGAAAAGCTGGCGGACTTGCTGGGCAAGGCGAGAATCCTAAGCAATATGTGCGTCGTATATATGGAAATGGGGGACTATGCCCGGGCGGAAGAGTGTGTCGTAGAAGCGTTGCGGATACGCCGTGCCTTGCCGGGCAAAGATGAGCTAAGTGTGTCGCTTAACGGGATGGGCAGACTGGCTTACGTGCGCGGCGCATACAAGGCCGCCCTGAAATATTATGACGATGCGCTTAAGGCTGCCGAGGCCGAAAAAAACTCCATTCAGACAGCCGTGGTTTTAAATGAGATGGGGGAGGTTTTTCGCGGCATGGCGGATTATGGCAAGGCCTTTGAATATTATCAGAAGGCTGTTGACCTTGATTATTCCATTAAAGATACTGCCTCGGCCATGGCCGGCCTGGGCAACATGGGCATGGCTTATTACGAGATGGGGAACTATCAAAAGGCCCTTGAGCTTATTGAAAACGCGCGGGCTTTTTACAGGGACTCGGGCAACAGGATACGGGAAGCCACTGCCGTCGGAAATATTGGAATGATATATGCCGCATGGGCAAACTATGACAAGGCGCTGGATTTCTATGGACAGGCTTTGGAAATGAACCGCGCCGTAGGCAACAGGTCCGCCGAGGCCTCCATTCTGAACAATCTGGGCTTGGCGCGCTATGAGCTTGGCGATTATCCAAAGGCTCTTGAAGCATTCCGGGCCGCCTCCGATATTACGGCCTCGACCGGAGAAAGGGTGCTGGGCGCGACTCTGGCCGCCAACATCGGCTCGGTCTACCGGGATATGGGCGATTTCGAAAAGGACATGGAATATAATGACAGGGCTTGGGCTATTGCGACTGAAGTAGGCAGCCGCAAGATTCAGGCCCTGTCGCTCGGCAATAAGGGTGTACTGCGCATGGAGATGGGTGATTTCTCGGGGGCCGTGGAATCTACCAGGGAGGCCCTGTCCATTGCGCAGGAAATAGGGGATGGCCCGTCGGAAGCAATTTTCCTCAATAATATCGGCACCTGCTACATATATGTTGGCAACCCGGATGAAGCGGAAAAATACTTCCAGCAGGCCCTTTCATCCGGCAAGGCCGGAAAGATTACGGCTACTATTGAAGGCAATATCGCAGACATATATATCCAGAAGGGCGAACTGGACAAGGCCTGGGTCATAGCGTCCAGGAACAAGGACCCGCTGCGCCTGTCGAGATATTACATGGCGCGAAAAAACTACTCCGAGGTCAAAAATATTCTTGAGAAGCGTTTGGCCTCTCTGGAAGCATCCCGCCAGACTTTTGCCCTGCCTGTTGCTTATACCCTGCTGGGGCAGGCCGAGGAAGGGCTCTCTGATTTCAAGGCTGCCGCCGGATGGTATTTGAAAGCCGTGTCCCTGCTGGAAGATCAGCGGGAAGGTCTTGCGCCTTCCCGGAAAGCCGGTTTCCTTTCCGGCAAGATGCAGATGCTTTCAAAAATAGAGCCGTATGAGGGCCTTGTGCGCGCAAACTTCGCAGGCGGCAAGGGCAAGACTGCTTTCTATTACGCTGAGTTCACCCGCGGCCGCCGCCTTGCGGAAAGCATAGCCGGCAGGCATGCGGGGCAGGCTTCGCTGCCCGAATCGGTCGCAAAAGATGAGGAAAGGATAAACGGAGGACTGGCTGCCGCCGTAAGGCAGGCGCAGGCGGCTTTTGAAAAGAACAACGCCGAGGTCCGCCGTGAAATGGAGGCGGAGGCCGGAAGGCTAAGGAAAGAGCGTTCCGAATTCGTTGAGAAGCTTCGTTCCCGGTATCCGGAATATGCCGCGGTCAATTATCCGGAACCGGTTGCATCGGACGCGGTGCCGCTTGAATCCGACGAAGTACTTGCCGAGTTCGACGTTACCGAATCCGAGACTGTCCTCTTTCTTCTGTCCGGCGGGAAGAAAGCCCTCCGGACAGTTAAAATTCCGCTGTCGCGAAAAGAACTTTCCGGACTGGTCGCAAAATACCGTACGGCTTTCGAAAATGTAGAAAGGGCGTCCGACCTGATACGCTACGATGCGTATGCCGGCAAAAAGCTTTTCGACGCTCTTTTCGGCGATACCCTTTCTTCCCTGCCCTCGGGGACAAAGCTGGTGATTGTGCCTGACGAAATCCTTGGCGTACTTCCGTTCGAGTCGTTGCCCATGTCTGTTCCTTCCAGGGAACAGGCGGGCTCTGGAGCGCATGGTCCATTTCCCCTTGGCATGACATATCTCGGTGACAAGTTTGCCGTCTCCTATGCGCAGTCAGCCACTTCCCTTACGCTGCTGCGGACCCTTGACCGCAAAAAGGCTGCCACGGCCGGTGCGCTGGTTCTGGTGGACCCGGTTTTTTCCAATGATGACAGGCGGGCCGCGGGCGGCGTCCCCGGAAAGACCGCGTCGCTTTCCCTCATGGGGGCCGTGGGCCGCTGGAAAAACATGGGCGCGGGTGGAACGAGGGGCCGGGGGGAAACGGCGTCAGTTCAATCCGGGGATTCTGAGTCCCTGCCCCTGTTTCCCAGGCTGGAAAAAACAGCCCGCGTGGCCGACGAACTTAAAAGGCTGTTTCCTGGCACCGTCGTCCTTTCGGGCATGAAGGCCAGTAAGGCGGAACTTATGCGGCTTCCTTTGGATAAATACCGTTACATGGCCTTCGGCACGCACGGCATACTGGACGGAACCGTTCCTTATATCCGTCAGCCGGCGTTAGTCCTGACGCAGGCCGGCGTGGCAAACTTTCAGGACGGCTTCCTTCCGATGTCCGAGGTTATGGGGATGAAGATTAATGCCGATGTGGCTGCTCTGACCGCCTGCGAGACTGGGCTGGGGGCCAGCCTCACAGGGGAAGGAGTGATGGGTATGGGGCGGGCCTTCCAGTATGCCGGAGCTTCAAACGTGCTCATAAGCCTGTGGTCTGTTTCTGAGGACGCATCGGTGGCACTGACGGACGCATTTTTCTCGCGGCTTGAGGAGGGGAAAACCCCGTCTGAGGCACTTTCCCTGGCGAGGGAGAGTATCCGTCGCGCCGGATACGAGCATCCGTTCTACTGGTCTGCTTTCATATTGATGGGTCGGTAATCCGTGCGCCTTATACAGGCGGCAGGCTTAGGCCTGCCGCTTTTTATTTGCGGAGCGGACCGGGGTAAACTGACCGGAGTGCCGGGTGCCTTCAGCGCCCTGGCTCACGCGGGGAGCATTATTCTTGTCTCCGTCCGACCATGTCATTTTGTAAAATTTGAGAAACCGTTTTTGGAGGACGCATGCTCGCTTGGCTTGACAGGGTTTTTCATATAGGGGAAAACAATTCCACGGTCCACAGGGAAGTTACCGGCGGCCTGACGACTTTCCTGACCATGTCGTACATCGTTTTCGTGCAGCCGCAGGTGCTGAAAGCTGCGGGCATGGACTATGGCGCTGTTTTCACCGCGACCTGTCTTTCCTCCGCCCTCGCCTGTTTCCTTATGGGCATTGTTGCCAATTACCCCATAGCGCAGGCTCCTCTTATGGGCGAGAATTTTTATTTCGCCTATGTTCTGGTGCTTGGCATGGGTGTCCCCTGGCAGAAAGCGCTTGGGCTGGTTTTCATTTCCGGTGTCTGTTTCATGCTTCTCAATATCACCAAGCTCCGCTCTCAACTGGTGAACTCCATCCCGGAAACGCTCAAATTCGGCATATCTGCGGGCATAGGGCTCTTCATCGCCTTCATAGGCCTTCAGCAGGCCGGTATAGTGGTGGGCTCACAGGGAACGCTGGTTCAACTGGGCAGTATCACCAAGACGCCCATACTCATTTCCCTTTTCGGTCTGGCGGTCATGTCCGTGCTGTTCGCGCGGGGGGTGAAATGGGCCATACTGCTCGGCATGGGCGCGGCCGCGCTCGCCGCCTGGATTACCGGCCTAATAAGTCTGCACGGCGTGTTCAGCCTGCCTCCCTCGATGGCGCCCACCTTCATGAAGCTGGACCTGAGCGGCATCCTTTCGTGGGATTCAATCCCGATAGTGTTGCTGTTCCTCTTTATAACTATTTTCGATACCGTGGGTACGCTGATAGGCGTGGGCGTGCAGGGCGGCTTCATGAAGGACGGGCATTTGCCGCGGGTCGAGCGGGCTCTGGTCTCGGATTCCGTCGCCACCACGGTGGGGGCCTGCCTCGGCACATCGACGGTTTCCAGCTTCATAGAGAGCGCGACCGGGATAGCGCAGGGCGCGCGCACCGGGCTCGCCGCCATAGTGGTCGGTCTGCTGTTCCTGCTCTCCCTGTTTTTC
>Ga0074197_1001416_pt1 | contig 20539 bp, 16 predicted proteins | sample EPASupsiteSAE305_FD_64526 | JGI IMG/M metagenome (GOLD analysis project Ga0074197, IMG submission 64526) | Bioremediated contaminated groundwater microbial communities from EPA Superfund site, New Mexico - SAE3-05 reassembly with SPADES | ecosystem: Environmental > Aquatic > Deep subsurface >...
CAGGTCCCTGCCGGTTTTATCCAGCAGGGACCTGTTGATAACTTTTAGACTTATCAACAACCCAAACAAAGCAAGCTTCACCTTAAGTCATCTGGGCCAAAGGGCCTAGGAAATTCTCAAACCAGTTGCAACTTTTTCTCAAACCGCCTGCCAAGTTATAATCATGTCCGCCGACCAGAAATATCTCAACACCGGCACGATGCTCAGTCCCAAGCATTGGAAGAAACCTGCGACTAAGGCCAACAAGAGCACAGTTTTCGCTTTGGGTGAGACAGTGCTTGATGAGGCTTATTTTAACGGTCTGACCACGGACGACCAGTAAACCTGGGTTTTGAAGAACCTGAAGGGCCCGCTGACGGCGGGCCCTTCTGTTTTGCTAATGTCAGTGGGCCCTTTGGCCCTTGATGCCCACAGTGTGTCTGATAAAACATAATATATGCCTTATCGGGAGATTTACGCATGAAAAAATCGTTTTTCGCTCTGTTGCTGGCTTTAGCCGCAGTTCCGTCTTTTGCCGCCGTTCCGGCTGACAATCTTAACGCGATGGCTTCGCCTTCCGAAGAAGTCCGGCGCGCCGCTATTGAGAGCGCCGGACAGGATGCCGTTCTCCCCGTGCCTTTTGACTCCGCGGCTGTTTCCTCCGCCACCATTTCCACCATGTCGGCGCAGAACGGGGACAGGTATTTCAACGCATATGTGGTAAAGGCGGTCGAGAGGCTTAATTCCCAGTACGGCCTTCTCGGCTATGACATCCATTCCATTCTTACGCACGATATCCCCTATCATACGCTTGGCATTATAAAGGCCAGGAATCCGCCGCTGACCATGTGCGTCGCCGCCCAGATGGAAGTCATACTCACCGCTTACCAGGTGTACGCGGAGGAGACCGGGGATTATTCCATATATGATTACCTGCCAAAGCGCAGTTTCGAGGGACTGAGCGTTACCGACCTGAAGGGACATATCTGGGTCAACCATGAGTTCAATTCCTACGGCACCGCCGACGCCCTGATAAATTTCGGCATGGGCGAGCGGACTCTGTTCGAGAACCTGAAGCCCGGCTCTTTCGTGAATATCAACCGCACCACCGGAACCGGACATGCGGTTACTTTCATGGGCTATATAAACGGGAAGGGGGAAATACTGCCGGAGTATAATTCCGATGTTATCGGCTTCAAGTATTTTTCCTCCCAGGGCGGCTCGGAACCCGGCGAGGGAGGTTTCGGGTATCATTACGCGATTTTCAGCAAGTTCGGCTGCCCCGAGATAGCGGTGGGGGAGCGCGACTGCAATGTCATCTACTCGCAGAAGCAGAGCTATCTCAACACCGGTACGATGCTCGCCCCCAAATACTGGAAGCATCCCGCCGAGCCTTCCGCAGCCATGAGAGCGCTGAAGGACACCGTGCTGGATGAAAAATACTTCGATGGCCGGACCACAGATACCAAATAGTCCCATTTCGAGGTTTATCCGTGTTTTCTTGCGCTGGGCCCGCCTGAATGGCGGGCCTTTATTTGTCTTATGGCCGCGAGCGGTCATGCGATCATATGAATCCCGCTTGAATACTTGTTGACCGTCCCCGTCCATAAATGCAAGAATTTAACAAGCAGTACATCTTAGTGCAAAACGGGGAAAAATAATGAAAAAAGTAATGGCACTCGCAGTCCTGGCGGTCACCTTCGGCGCTCCTGCCTTCGCGGCGGATTACGGCAGCGCCGGTTGCGGTCTCGGCAGCCTTGTCTTCAAGAACAATAACATGACGCAGATACTTGCCGCCACCACCAACGGCACGTTCGGCTCCCAGACCTTCGGCATAACCTTCGGTACCTCCAACTGCAACAGCAAGGGTGAAGTGAAGGTTTCCATGGCCCGCGAGAGCTTCATTGAAGCCAACTACAAGGACCTTGCCCGCAACGCCGCCAACGGCAACGGCGAGTACGTCACCAACCTGGCCAAGCTGTACAACACCGATGCGGTTACGTTCGGCAACCTGCTGCAGAAGAACTACAACACCATCTTCGCCGCCAACAACGCGAAAGTGGCTGTTAACGAAATCAACAGGCTCGTCTCCAGCATATAAGTATTAAGGTCATGCAATATGGACGGACCGGACGCCTAAAAGCTTCGGTCCGTCTTTTTTTGACTCTCCTCTGCGTCTCCCCGGCGTTCGCCGCCCCGGAGAGCGGAAGCGCGCCCTTTGAACCTTCTCTCCTCCCGGCCCTGCGCCGGAGCGTCGAGCAAAAAAAGCTGTGGGAAGACCCTTACTGGCGCAAGCTCCTTTACTACGAACGGGGCTGGCTGGGTGGCTACCACAGCGTCTGCATAAACAAGGACTTTTTCCTTTCGCCGGAGGGGAAAACCAATCCCCGTGCGGAGATGGAAGCCGCGGTTTCCGGTTTCTTCAGCCCGGGGCCGGATAACGACTCGCCGGAGTGCCGTTTCCCGGAGCGTTATAACTGGCTTCGCCGCGTGCTGGGGGGTGACGCGCAGGCCGTTCCGGCCCGCGTCTGTTCCGATTACGAGGAGTGGAAGGCCGGCCTTGAAACCGAGTCGGTAAGCCTTATTTTCGCCGCCGGATATCTCAACAATCCCTCCACCCTCTACGGTCATACCTTTTTGCGCCTTCACCGCCGGGGGGCTAACGGGGCGGACCTGCTGGACTATACCATAAACTACGCCGCCACCGCCGACGCGGAAAACGGCATTCTGTTCGCCCTTAAAGGGCTTGTAGGCGCGTATCCTGGACAGTTTTCGACGATACCCTATTATCTAAAGATACAGGAATACCACAACCTCGAAAACCGCGACCTGTGGGAATTCCCGCTTTCCCTGACTTCCGAGGAAATAGACCGCCTGCTGCGCCACGGCTGGGAACTGGGCAAAGCCTCGTTCCCGTATCTCTTCTTCACCCGTAACTGCTCATGGCAGCTTCTTCCTCTGCTTGATATCGCCAAGCCGGAACTGGCTGTTTCCGCCAGATTTCCGCGCTGGGTAATTCCTTCCGACACCACCAAGGCCATAGTTTCAGCTTCACCGGCGGCAAAGGTGCAGTGGCGGCCGGCCCTGTGGAAGACGGTGGAGTGGAAACGTTCCCAGCTTACGGAGGGGGAGCGGGACCTTTCCTTCAAACTTGCCCGCGGGGACCAGCCCGCCGCGATTAAAAAACTGTCGGCCCTGCCTCCCGCGCGCGCGGCAACGGTTCTAGAGGCTACGGCGGATTACCTGAGCTGGCGCCTATATGCCCGCCAGATAGGCAAGGACGAACTTGACGGCAGAAGCGACCCCCTGCTTTCTGTCAGGGCTTCCCTCGGTCCGCAGACGACTTTTACCGGCGCTCCGCCCATGCCTGTGTCCGTTATGGAGGCGCATGACAGCATGCGTCTCGGCGCGGGCTTTGTGGGAATCCGGGATTCCGGCCCGGCCTATGAGCTGCAGGGCCGCTTCGCCATACAGGACCTGCTGGATTCTCCCGACGGTTATCTGCCGGACGCCGCGCTTGAAATGGCATCGCTTCGCCTGCGCTGGCTGCCGGACCGCAAAAGGTTCTATTTCAAGGAAGCCCGCCTTGCCCATGTGCTGAGCCTTAACCCGTGGGATAACTGGGTGCGGCGCAAGTCCTGGGAGATAAACGCCGGGCTTGAGCAGGCCGAAGAGACCGGACGCCAGACGGGCACCAGCGCCATATGGTCCATGAACGCGGCATCCGGCTTCGCGGCCGAAACGCGCGTCGGAGCGCGGGAGCTGTTTTACCTTATGGCTACGGCTGACAGCGGCCTCGGTCCCGCTCTGGACAAAAGCTGGCGGCTCGGCGCGGGCCTGAAGGCCGGAATGCTGGCGGAAGCCGGGCCTGTCCGCGCGCTGGCCGAAGCCCGTTACATCGGCTACGCCCTGGGCTCCAAAACATCTCTCTGGACAGGCAGTTTGTCCGCTTCGGTGCGCCTCGCCCGGGACAGCGCAGTTCGGGCCGAATACTCCTGGCGGGGCCCCTCGCGCGAGGCCGGGGTTTATTTCCAGCAGTTCGTGTTCCCTCCGTAAACATGGCAAGGATGATTGCGCTTGCGGTTTTTTCCTGCTTTCTCCTGTCCGGCTGCACAGGGGCTTTCTTTCAGCCGGGCAACGCCCTGTACGCCGACCCGGCCCAGCTTGGACAGCGTTACGAGGTCATAAAGTTCAAATCCGCGGACGGGACAGGGCTTACCGGCATGTTTTTCGCCGCCGGGGGCAAGCCTTCCGGCACCGTGGTCCACTTTCACGGCAACGCCGAAAACATGACCTCCCATTTCGCCTATAGCTCCTGGCTGGCCGGAAAGGGCTTCAATGTCTTTATTTTTGACTATCGCGGTTACGGCGCTTCCGAAGGGAAGCCTTCCCTGCCGGGCATAGTCGCGGACGGCGTGGCCGCGCTTGAACACGTGCGGAAGATTCCGGGCGTGGATTCGCAGCGCGTGGCTGTTTTCGGGCAGAGCCTTGGCGGAGCCATCGCCATTGCGGCTTTGGCCAGATATCAGGGGCCGCCGCCGTCGGCGCTGGTTCTTGAAGGCACATTTTATTCCTATAAGGGAGTGGCGTCCGCCATTCTGCGCCGTCACTGGTGGACCTGGCCGTTTTCCTGGCTCCCCTGGCTTGTGGTATCGGGGGAGTACTCCCCTGCCGGGGATATAAGGAAAATAACCTGCCCGAAGCTCTTTCTGCATTCCGAAAAAGACCCTGTCGTGCCTTATTCCCAAGGGATGAAACTGTACCGGGAGGCCGGGGAACCAAAGAAATTTGTTCAGATTCCCCGCGGACATACGGACGCTTTTTATGCTTTCAGGGAGACTTTCGGCCCGGTTCTTGAGGCCTTCCTGAATGACGCTTTCAGGACGGAGAAATGAGCTTCGCGCCCGCACTGCGCTGCGGCTTTTGCTGCGTGTCCGGGACTGCCATATTTTTTCTGTTGCAAATATCCGGCTGAAATATGCTATGATTTATCTATAGGCAGGATTTGGTTTACCAAAACCTTGTCTCAATAAGCAGCATAGAAGTAGTAAACGTGAGGTATACAGAAAATGAAAGGCACAGTAAAGTGGTTCAATAACCAGAAGGGCTTCGGCTTCATCACCCCCGAGAACGGCGCGAAAGACGTGTTCGTGCATCACACCTCGATACTTGGCGAAGGCTACAAGAGCCTCTCCGAGAACCAGCAGGTTGAGTTCGACACCGAGGAATCCCCGAAGGGTCCCAAGGCTGTCAACGTAAAGCCTCTGTCCTAATCCGAGCCCGCATACGGATTTAAGCCCGCGCCAAGGCGCGGGCTTTTTTTGTGTCTGTAAAGGCTTTGAACGGGTTGTGCGGCGGTGTCTACTTCGAAGGAGTAAGTGTTACCTTGTGGGCAATGACCGCCAGATTCAGCTTTACAATATTCACCGCGTAGTCCACGGATATCTTGTCCATGGTGTCGCAGGCCTTGTGGTAGCAGGGATTGTGGTTTTCCCAATGCTCGATTGAAAGATAGGTCGGTATGCCGGCTTCAAGGAAGGGGACATGGTCGCTGCCCCAGGCGGGCATGGCTATGTGCGGATTCAGGGTGGTATAGGTCCTTGCCATCAGTCCCGCGAACTCGGCGTAATCCTTGAACTCCTGATTAGTTTCCAGTTCCACCACGCCGTCCTTGTTCCAGGCTATCATGTCCATGTTGATGGCCCACTTTATCCGCCCCGCCAGTCCCATTTCCTTCAGCTTCGCCGCATATGCCGTGCTGCCTGCAATATCGGTTTCCTCGCCGTTAGCCGCCAGAAAGACCAGTTCCGCGCCGGTTTTGTATTCCGCAAGCACTCGGGCCATTTCCAACAGGCCGGCTGTGCCGCTGGCGTTATCGTCCGCCCCGGCGTTATTGTAGCCGACCGAATCCATGTGGGCTACCGTAAGAATCGCCTCTGATGCGGGGGATGCTCCCGCCTTTCTGGCTATGACGTTGCATTCCTGATCGAATTTGCGCTTTTTGTAACACTGTTTTTCCACGGTGTAGCCGAGGCTTTGCAATATGTCGGCCGTCTTGGAAACGGCGGTTTTGTTGCCGGAACCGGCCGCGATATCCAACTGCCCCACGCTGCGCTTGCCGGTAAGGGCCAGCGTCTCCGTATACTGCCGTATCCTGTCCGCGCTGACTTTGGACAACATCCTGACCACTTCCGGCCGGGGCTGCTCCCGCACGGCGGACTTGGCCGGCGCGTTATAAACTTCCCCTGTTTTCACGGGGCGGATTTTCGCGCGCACTTCAGGCGGCAGGTCTCCCAAAGGCTTTCTTAGCCTTACAACCACAGTGCGGCTGTTGGAATAGAAGGTTTCGAACAGGTCTTCCGTTTCCTGAAGGAAAACCGGATCGTGGGACTGCAAGAGGTACAGGTCCCCTTCCTGCGCGGAAACCATTCCGCCGGAAAGGGCTGAAAAGAGGGGCAGCAAGAATATGAACGCGGCGTGTTTTATAGTCATTATTACCGCCATGCTATCAGAATACGCGCCGCCGGTCAACCGCATTCTGGCATGGCGGGCGGGTGTGTCCGCCAAATGGTATTATTTATACTGCTTAAATATTACGGAGGATTCATGAGTCTGCATTCAGTCCTGGTTTTGTGTGTAATGTCGCTCGGCCTGTCGGGGGCGGCTGTTTTCGCGGGCGATAAGGGTTCGGAGGGCGGGCCTTCCGGCGGAAAGAAGCGCGCTTATGACGCGCATGAAACATATGTCAATTATCACTTCAAGGATTCCGACATGGATTTCACCTTCGGAGGCCTTGTTCTTGGCGCGGCCGTCAACCACGGCTGCGAAATAGGTGAAGCCTTCCGCACCGCCGCCAACATAAAGGACGGCGACGCGGCAAGCTGGCAGGCGGAGTGGCTTAAGACCGCCGCGCTGGCCGAGGAGCGCGGCGAAACTTCCCTCTCCGGCGGGCATGAGGTCAGCGCGCGCGACCAGTTCCTCCGCGCGTCCAATTACTACCGCCTTGCCCTGCTCGGTATGATGCCGGACGACGTCCGCCTGAAGACGACAGCCGAGAAAAGCCGTTCCCTCATGAAAAAGGCTGGCAAGTTGTTCTCTCCTCCCATGGAATATATCGAAATACCTTTCGAGGGGACCGTGCTGCCCGGCTATTTCCACAAGGCCGAATCCGGGGACAAGCCGGTCAAAACCCTTATCGTCATAGGGGGAGGGGAGACTTTCGCCGAGGACCTTTTCTTCTACGTGGGGCCTCAGGCGCATGAGCGCGGGTACAATTTCATGACGGTTGACCTGCCCGGGCAGGGGCTCATGCCTTTGCAGGGCAAGACTTTCCGGCCCGCCATGAACGTCCCGCTGAAAGCGGTCGTGGATTATGCTCTCAAGCGCAAGGACGTTGACTCCACCCGTCTGGCGGCTTACGGCTACAGCGGTGGCGGCGGGTTTGTTCCGCAGGCCGCGATGAACGACAGCCGCATCCGCGCGATTGCGATGAACAGCTGTGTGGTGGACGCGGAACCGCTTTTCGACTCCATGCCCCAGACCAAGGCCTCTCCCGAGGAGATGGCTTCCTGGTCCTCCTTCCACGCCAACACGGTCAAGCTGGTCTGCTGGCGCTGGGGCGTGCCGATGGACAACCCTTCTGCCCTGGTGAAGGCTAACAGGGGTTTCAGCTTCGAGCCTGCAAAGGTTTCGGTTCCCGCGCTGGACATAGTGGGCGAGGGGGAATTCAGAAGCGAATCCGTAAAACGCCAGCAGCAGCTCTGCATGGACGGCTTCCCGAATAAGTTGAAGAAGCTTGCCGTTACGCCGGATTCGGAGGGCGCGTCAAACCACTGCGTCATGGAAAACCGCAGTCTCGCGGCGCAGGTTCTGTTCGACTGGCTCGACGGGATTTTTAAATAACTCGTGTAATGTTACGCACTAAAGCTCGGCGCTTATGCCGGTATTGATGAAAACCACGCTGATTGCCCCCTGCGGCATAAATTGCGGGCTCTGTTCGGCTTACATCCGTGCGCGGAACCCATGTCCCGGCTGTTTGGCTCCGGTGCGGGCGGAAACAGGGCACAGGACGACATGCTCCATAAAGTACTGCGCCGAGCCCGGGGGACCCGCGCGTAAGAGACGCTTTTGCTTCTCCTGCGGGAAATTCCCGTGCCAGCGTCTGCTCAACCTGGACAGGCGTTACCGGACAAAATACGGCGTGAGCATGCTGGAGAATCTGGCTAACGTCAGAGCGCATGGTGTCGCCGCCTTCGTCCGGCGTGAAAAGGTCCGCTGGCTGTGTCCCTCCTGCGGCGCGACGCTATGCGTCCATCGCCGCCAGTGCGTTGCATGCGGGGCGGAGAGAAGATATCTGGACGGACGGATTCAGCCCTGAATCCGTATGATTAAATGAAGCAGCCCCGGCGGGCAAAGCCGGGGCTGATTTGTTTTGGATGGATATGACAGCTTAATCAGCTTCCGCTTCGGCGGGCTTTCCTGCCTCCGGCAGCGGCAGCGCCTGTTCCTTTTTCCCAAGCAGGGACGAGCATTCCTTCGCCGAGCAGACCAGTATTATGGCCACGAGCACCATTATCATCATGGAAAGAACCGCAAGCAGATAGTTCCCCGCGGGGAAGTAGTTGTACCTGATGCTCTTGTATCCCGCCACCAGCGTTACTACCAGCACGAATGCGGCCGGGACGGCGGTTATGAGGATGTAGCGGGTCTTGCCCATTTTTATCAGCATGACGGTCCCGATAAGCAGGGCCGTGGCGGCCAGAAGCTGGTTGCTCATGCCCAGAAGCGGCCAGATGGTGGATACGTCCCCCGTGAAGACCAGATAGGCCCACGAGCCGGTAAACAGCAGGCTTGTGGCTATTATTCCGGGCCACCAGTGGCGGGCCGTCCTGAATTTGGGGAATACGCTTCCGAAAGCCTCCTGAAGCAAAAATCGGCCCACGCGCGTTCCGGTATCCACTGCGGTAAGTATGAACAGCGCCTCGAACATTATGGCGAAGTGATACCAGTACCCCAGCATTTTGTTCATGAAAGGAACCGACGAGAATATGTGCGCCATGCCGACCGCGAGCGACACGCCGCCGCCTGTCCTCCCGGCGAGCTGTTCCCCGACGCCGCGCGAAAGTTCCGGCAGGTTGACCGTGGCCATGTTCAGCGTGCTGAAAACCTCGGGCCGGGTGTTTATGGCGAAGTAGTCCGCCGGGACGAGCACGCAGGCCGCTATAAGGGCCACCATGGCCACAAAAGCCTCCAGCAGCATCGTGCCGTAGCCGATGAACAGTATATCGCTTTCCTTGCCTATCATCTTTGGCGTGGTCCCGGAAGCTATTATCGCATGGAAGCCCGATATCGCGCCGCACGCTATGGTTATGAAGACAAACGGGAACACCGAGCCGGGTATGACCGGCCCTCCGCCGTGGACATAGGGAGTGAATGCCGGCATCTGAAGCTGCGGATGCAGGAAAATGATGCTCACGGTCATCATGGCTATCGTGCCTATCTTGAGATAGCTGGACAGGTAGTCCCTGGGGCAGAGAAGAATCCATACCGGTAGTACCGACGCTATGAAGCCGTAGGAGGAGAGAAAAAAGCATACCTGGTTTTTGGACAGCCTGAAAAACGAACTGAGGGTTTCGCTTGCCGCCACGTGCGGACCAGCCAGAACAGCCAGTATTAACAGCGCCACGCCTATGATGCTGGTCCCCGTCACGTCGCCCGGCTTGATTTTATAAAGGTAAACTCCCATGAAGAGGGCTATCGGCATGGTGGAAAATACCATGACAGTGCCCCACGGGCTGTCGGCCATCGCGTTGACCACAGCGAGAGAGAGCCCCGAAATGGCCAGTATGAGTATCTAGATGACGGCTATGGCAGTGGCGACGCCCGCCGTCTTCCCTATTCCAGACCCCGCGATGTCGGCAAGGCTCTGTCCCTTGTGCCGTACGGACGCGAACAGCATAACCATGTCGTGCACCGCGCCGGCAAGCACCACGCCTATCAGTATCCAGAGCGTGCCCGGGAGGTAGCCGAACTGCGCGGCCAGCACGGGGCCCAGCCGCGGGCCGGCCGCGGCTATGGCGGCGAAGTGGTGTCCGAACAGGACATACCTGTTGGTTTTATGGAAGTCGTGCCCGTCAGCCATTGCCATCGCCGGCGTCGGCCTTGAATCGTCCAGTTCCAGAACCTTGGAGGCTATGAAAAGCCCGTAATACCTGTATGCTATTGCCAGTACGCAGAGGGTGACGAATATCAGTGTGAGTGAATTCATGTTGTCAGGGGTGTTCCAATCGGATGAATTTACGGATATGCCGCGCAACGCGCGGGCATTATATCCGGTTTACATCTTTTGGGGGATACCGTGCGGCGGAGGGGCCTTTCTTTCCGCGGCTTGGGCCATCATGCCGAGGTTTTGCCAAGCGTGAAATAGAATGACGCCCCTTTGTCGGGCGCCGCCTCGGGCCATATCCTTCCGCCGTGGCGCGTTATTATCCGCTGCACTATGCTCAGGCCTATCCCGGTGCCTTCAAATTCATTCTCGTGGTGCAGGCGCACGAATTCCTTGAATATGTTGCCGGCGTAGGCCATGTCGAAGCCGACGCCGTTGTCCTTTACAAAATAGACGCGCTCGGGTCCTTCCATGCGGGAGCCTGTCTCGATGACCGCCTTCTCCCGGGTGCGGGTGTACTTTATCGAGTTGGACAAAAGGTTGACTACCGCTTCGCGCAGGAGAGCGGCGTCCCCGTAGCCGGGGGGAAGTTCTCCGATTTTGAATTCGATATCGCGTCCCTCCCGCGAGGGTTTCAGTTCCTCGATGGCTTCCTCGAATATCTTTCTCATGTTGACTTCGGCAAGCTTTATTTCTTTCCGGCCAAGGCGGGACAGGGCCAGCAGGTCGTTTATAAGCTGCCCCATCTTCTTCGCGCTGCCGCTTATGCGCTCGAAAAGCCTTTTCCCTTCGTCGTCCAGGCCTGAGCAGTGCTCCTCCATGATTATGCTGGCAAAGCCGTCTATGGCTCTTAACGGGGCCTTGAGGTCGTGCGAAACGGAATAGCTGAAGGAATCCAGTTCTTTCATCGACGCCTCGAGCTGGGCGGTGCGCTGCCGCACCCGTTCTTCCAGTTCAAGATTGAGGGCGCGTATTTCCTCCTGGGCCTTTTTCCTGTCCGTTATGTCTCGTATTGATTCTATCGCACCTGCAATTCTGCCCCGGCTGTCATAGAGAGGAACCGCCTTGCACCAGAGATCATGCCGGCCCCGTCCCTTGATGTTGACTTCGGTCTCAGCCATTATGGCGGGGCCTTCCCGCATTACGAACCTGTACTTGCGCTCGAATTCCAGGTCGCGCTCCATCACGATGTTTACCAGTATAGGCCTTCTTTCCCCGTAGAAAGGCAGGCTGTACTCATAATTGCCCTTGCCCAGCATGTCCTCGGCCCGCGTGCCGGTCATCTGCTCTATGGCGTGGTTCCAGGCTATAATCCTGCCTTCGCAATCTATCGCGAAGGTTGCGTCAGGCAGAAAGTCTATTATCTCGGACAGTCTCTGGCGCGATTCCCGGATTTCCTCCTCGGCCTTCTTGCGCTCCGTGATGTCGCGCGCTATCATGACGGCGTAAACTCCGTCGGTGAATGCGGCCGCGTGCAGCGTCATCTCCACGGGCACGGTCTCTCCGCCTCGCTTGCGCAGTTCCGTGGTTATGGTCTTGCCGGACGGAAGGTTTTGCTGGAGTGAGGATATTTCCCATGACGCCGTTCCGGGCAGCAGGTCGGACACGTTCATGGAAAGCATTGCCTCCGCGGTGTATCCAAGCATGGCGCAGGCCGATTCGCTCGCGTCCACTATTTTCCCGGAGGGGAGGCTGGATAGCAATATGGCGTCCTTGCTGCGGTCAAGCAGCAGGCGGAACAGTTCCAGGCGCGAGAGCTGTTTCTGCAGTTCCGGATAATAGCTTTTCTGTATCGAACGCTCTCCGAGGCCTATTATCCTGTCCCGCAGTTCGTCCCACCCTTCCGGCCCGCTAGAACGCCTTTTCATAAATGGCCTCGATGTCCCGCTGAGCCGGTCTACGGGGATTCGTGACCATGCAGGCGTCGCGCATGGCCTTCGCCGCCAGTTCGGGTATGTCCTTCCGCTTCAGTCCCTTTTCTCCCAGCGTACCGGTTATCCCCACTGCCTCCCGGAGCCTCGCGGCCGCGCTGGAAACAGATTCCGCGTCTCCTTTATCAACGCCCATCGCGCGCCCGATTGCGGCGTACCGGTCAGGCGAGGCTTCAAAGTTGTACGCCATGACGTGGCTGAGCAGCATGGCGTTGGCCTCCCCGTGCGCGAAATCAAGAAAACCGCCCAGGCTGTGGGCCATGGCGTGAACCGCGCCAAGGCTGGCGTTTGAAAACGCCAGCCCGGCAAGCATGCTGCCGAGCATGAGCCTGCAGCGCAGGTCTATGTCAAGCGGGCGGCGTATTACGTCTGCAAGATTGGATGATACGAGCCGCACCGCCTCCATCGCGTGCAGGTCCGTCACCGGGGAATGGGCGTTGGAAACATAGGCCTCTATGGCGTGAACCAGCGCGTCCATCCCGGTGCACGCGGTGAGATAGGCGTCCATCGTGGCTGTCGTTTCGGGGTCTATCAGCGCCGCATCCGGCACGACCATCTTGCTTACTATGGCTATCTTGACCCTGCGTCTGGTGTCGGTAATGATGGCGAACTGCGAGACGTCGGCCGAAGTGCCGGCGGTGGTGGGAACGCATATGAGAGGGGGGCATGGAACGGGGACTTCGTCCACGCCTGCAAATGCCAGGATATCGTTGTTGTTGGAACTGACTATCCCTATCCCCTTGGCGCAGTCCATCGGGCTGCCTCCGCCTACCGTGACTATGGCGTTGCAGTTTTCCGCGCGGTATACCCGGGCTCCTTCCATGACTTCCGTGTCGCGCGGGTTGGGGGAAACGCCGGAAAACACCACGCACGGTATGCCCTCGCGTTTCAGGTCTTCCATGACCTGTCCCGCCCATCCGGCGGCAATGACACCCGGGTCGGTTACGACCATGACTTTCCTGGCCCCCAGGTTCTTGGCGTATCTGCCTGCCAGATGCCTGGCCCCGGCGCCGAAGATGAATTCCGGCGCGACGAATTTCCTAAGTTCCCTCAAATCGGAATCAGAAGTCATGGCTTCCCTCCCGGTTTTACGTCAAAACTCCCTAAGCGCTTTCTGCCGTCTTAGACTGTCCACCAGACCTGTGACGCATTCCGGCATGGCGGTATAAGGCACTGCCTGGCCGAAGCCCATGTCCAGATATGTTTTGACTTCGCAATGCTCCCCGTCCCTGTAGACAAGCATGAAGGGCAGCTCCTTCCCTTTGCAGGCCTCACGAGCTTCCCTTATGAATTTCGATATGGCCGTTTCTCCAAGCGCCGCGTCAACTATGACCGCCGCGAAATATTTCCTGGCAAAAAGAACGGCGCTGTTTTCCCTAAGCTGGCTGAAGTGCGGTATTATGCCTTCGGTGCCGTTAATTAGTTCCTCGAGCTGAAGTGACTCTCTCGCCGGCGGGCAGAGGACAAAGACAGGATACAGGGGCTCCATCCATTTCCGTATGGTGGCGGACAGGTCCTTCGCCACCACGGGTTTTGGCAGGTAGTCCTGCATGCCGCTCTGTCGGCAGCGGGTCCTGTCGCCCGTGGTTGCATGGGCGGTAAGGGCTATTATGGGCACCGGCATGGCGCCTATCCGGCACTCCTCGGCGCGTATGAGCCGCGTCGCCTCATAGCCGTCCACCTCCGGCATTTCCAGGTCCATGAGTATCAGGTCATACCCGCCCATTTTCGCCATCTCCACCGCCTCCCCGCCGGATTGGGCGAAGGCGACGGAATGTTCCATTTTTTCCAGAATGGAGTGAAGAAGCTTTCTGTTCACCGGATTGTCCTCCACCGCCAGTATGTTCGCGCGGCGTTTTCCCGTTGAAGACATAATGCCGGTCTCCTTCTCCCTGAAAACCTTTTCCTTCGGCAGGGCGGCGCGTCCCTCGGCCAGTATCGTGAAGTGGAATGTGGAGCCGGAGCCAACGACGCTTTCCACCCACAGCTTTCCGTGGAACAGGGCGCACAGTTTGCGGGATATGGTCAGGCCGAGGCCGGTGCCGCCAAAGCGGCGCGTGGTGGAGGAATCCCCCTGTGTGAAGGGCTGGAAAATCCGGGACAGGGCCCGCGGCTCTATGCCGGGGCCGGTGTCGTGCACGGCAAAGTGAATCTGGAATACGGGAGCCTCTCCTTCCTGCGCGCAGCGTATGGCCGAGATTCTTATGTCAACACCGCCCTTCTCGGTGAATTTGACCGCGTTGCCGGTCAGGTTCAGCAGTATCTGCATGAGCCGTCCGGAATCGCTGACCAGCACTTCCGGCACGTTTTCCGCCATTTCCCACTGGACGGGCCGGAGGCCCTTTTCCTGCGCCCGTACGGAAAGCATCTGCGTTATGTCCGTCACGCACTGCGCCAGGAGGAACGGCCTTTTTTCGAGTTCCAGCCTGTCCGCCTCTATCTTGGACAGGTCAAGTATATCGTTTACCAGTACCAGCAGGCTGCGTCCGCTGTTATAGACCGCTTCCAGAAATTCCTTCTGCTGTCCCTTGAGGTCGGAAGCCAGCAGCAGTTCCGTGAATCCGATGATGCTGTTTAGCGGAGTGCGTATCTCGTGGCTCATCATGGCCAGAAAATCGGTCTTGGCGCGGCTGCCCGCCTCGGCCAGTTCCGTCAGCGTGCGCTGAAGGGCTATGGCGTTCTCCAGTTTGCGGTAGGCGGTGATGAGTTCCGTGGTGTCCTGTATGACGGCTATGATGCCGGCTTTCCTGCCGTCGGCGCCTCGGAAAACGGCGCGCGTGAAAATGGCGAAGCGGTTTTTGCCTCCTATTTCAAGGTCATGCTCGAACTGCTGCATTTTGTCTTCCGAAGCCAGAAGCTCCGCGTCCTTCTCCATGAAGTAGCGCGCCATTTCAGGCGGCTGAATGTCCGCCACCGTCTTGCCAAGCAATCCTTCGCGCTCTATTCCGATGAAACCGCAGAACGCCGAATTGCAGTTGATGTATTTTCCCTCAAGATCCTTTACGAAAAGAGGCAAGGGTACCGCTTCGATGAGCACTTTAAGGAATTCCGCCCTTTCCGCGAGGTCCTTCTGCGCCCGCACCCTTTCCGATATGTCGAAGATGATGATGAATATGTATGTCTTCTCCGCCGTAACCGGAACGGCGGATACCTCGACATCCCGCTGTTCCCCGCCTGATATGCGGTGGATGTCGTTGAATGAAACCCCTTTCCGCCGCACCGCTTCTTCGCACCGGGCCTTTATTGCGGCGGGTGGGACGCCTGTTACCTCGCTCAACTGCATTCCTACGAGGCTGGATAGGGCATATCCATAATAGCGGGCCGCGGCCTCGTTGGCCTCGCAGATTACAGCGGATTCAGGGTCTATCAGAAGCATGACCGCGCTGTTCTGGTGAATGATGTTCTTGTAACGCATGTCCGACAGTTCGACAAGATAGCGGTTGTCGCGCATCTTCTCTATGCCGAGGGCATAGACTGCCACGATGAACAGAAGCAGAGAGGTGATGAATACCCCTATGCTTCTGGCTTGCCTGACCTGCCGCTCATAGTGGAAGGCGTCCAGCTCCGCGCCCAGATAGGCGACGATGTCCCCTCGCGCGGATTTGATTGGCACGATGGCGTGGAATACCACCTTCTTTGTGTTGCGTTCGGGTTCCGAAATGGCCGGCTTGCCGTACGCCATCAGTGTCCTGAAAACCGGGTTGAACGCTATATTCCGGCCGCCGGAAACTTCCGGCAGGTATTCTTCCGTTCCGGGGGAGTTTACGCGCAGCGTAGCCTCGGGGCCGCCGGCATGCTGCTCAAAAACGTACAGCCTGTTGAAATAGCGCTGTTCGGCAACCACCCGTTCCAGTCTGCCGGACAGGTCTTTCGCATCTCCGGATGCGCGTATGTTAAGGGACGAGGCCAGCGTTTCCGCCAGGGAAAGCATGGCCTCCTTCTGAGTGGCGGCCTGCTGCTGCCCAAGCTTGCGGGTCATAAGCCAGCCCGAGCAGATTATGAGGACGAGCAGGGCCGACGCCAGGCGGAGCACGTTGAATCCGGTTCTGTTTTTCGCGGGCGCGTCCGGCAGAACCGAGCGGCTCTCCACCGCGTAATACCAAAGCAGTATTACAGTGCAGAGGACCGATGCCGCCCTGAACAGATGGGCGAATGCCCAGAATTGTGCATAGCTGTTGTTTGAGCGGTAGAACTCCGCCGGGAGCATGACAATCACGCCTGTTATGGCGTACACCGTAAGTGGGATGACCGCAATCTTCAGCGGGATGCTGCCGTGCTTTTCTGCCGCGCGCCAGAAAATGAAGGCTATTAGGAGTCCGCCGCCCAGGCTCATGGAATAGCGCACCGGCACCGCATAGCCGGCAGCGCAGGCAAGATACAGGACCAGAAGCGCCGCTAGCACCGCCGGGTAATAACGGGAAGGTTTTATTCGCGTCCCGTCCGCGAAGGCGTAATTCGCAAGCAGCAGAATGACGATGAAGGCCGCCGACAGGAAGACGAAAGGAAGCCACTGCACCCATGCGGGACTTCCGAACAGCACGCCAAAAAAGAAAACCCACTCGTTTATGCCGTGAATGAAGCATATTGCCGCCATCAGTCCCCACGGCAGAACCTGTGTCTTGCGTCGTGAGGCAAGCAGCCATCCTACGCCGCCGAGTATGAAAAAGAGGGCGCCGTATATCGCGTAAATGAAGTCCAGCTCCTGAAAATACCACATAGTCCTGATTAGCCTTGTGTGTCAACTTAGTCTTTTTTGGTGGTTTGCATAACTATATTAATATGGTCTAGCAGATGTTTCAAGCTACCGTTTTGCCTTATCCTGCGGGATAAAAAAGGAGAACACGGCTCCCCTGTTTTCCTCTCCTGCCGCCCATATTTCTCCTCCCAGCCGCTCAAGTATCTTCCTTGCCGTATAAAGGCCGAGCCCGTTGCCGGGAAACAAGGACGGGTCATGCAGCCGTTGGAAAGGCTCAAACAATTTTGCCGCGTATGCCATGTCAAAGCCCGCTCCGCTATCGTTTACCATGAAAACATCCTTGCCGTTCCTCATGCCCGTTTTTATTTCTATTCTGGCATTTGGCCTGTCACGGGTGAATTTCCATGCGTTGCCGATGAGATGAACAAGCAAAATCCTGATGAGTGCGGGGTCCGTGCGGGCGGAGAGGCCCATCTCCACCCGGGTTTCGACTTGATTTCCTGGCTCGGCCTCCCGGAGTGCTTGGATTATCTCCTCTGCAATTGCCGACAGGTCCGTTTCCGTCAGAGCCAAAGGCCGCCGCATGGAGGAATCCAATTGCTGTAGTCCGTCAATTATGCCGCGCAGGTGTCCGCACTCGGAGCGTATCCTGCGCAAATAGTCTCTGCCGGTGTCATCAAGATTATTGCCATAGTCCTCTTCCAGCGCCGTGGCGAAACCGTCTATCCCCCTGACCGGGGCCCGAAGATCATGGAAGGCCCCTTCCGGGAAAATGCCAGTGGACGGGGAATTTGCGCCGGTTTTCTGAGCCTCGTCTTTCCGCAGGGAAGAGAAAAAATCCGGTTTTATCCGGCCCAGAGTCCATGCGGCGGCCAGCATTAGCGCCGGGATGGCCACTGTAATCGCGGCCAGAAGAGGCAGGGCAAGATAGCCAAATAAGGCCAGCGCGAGCCATTCAAACAGGATGGCCGCCAGCAACGAAAGCGACAGGGCGAAAACCGTTCCAGGCGACATAGCTGTTCTCCCGTTTATAAGCCCTGCGCGCTGGAGTCAGCGCTTCAGTATCTTTGACAGCACTTTGGTGAATTTTTCAACCCAGTCCTGCTTGTCTTTTGGGGGGGAGGCCAGGCTGCCGTAGGCCTCGGAAATATCGGCTTCCTCGGTCGAACTTGTCAGCAGTATGACCGGGATGCACTTCAATACGGAGTCTTTCTTTATTTCCTCCATTACCTCCCTTCCGTTTTTCCTTGGAAGGTGCAGGTCCAGAAGTATTATGTCCGGTGTCGGCGCGGAGGAGTACCGTCCCTCCTTGCGGAGGAATTCCATGGCCTCCACCCCGTCTCGCGCAACGCTTATGTTGCATTCCAGTCCGGCCGCGCGGAACGCCCTTCTGGCGAGGATTACGTCGTTTTCATTGTCCTCCACCAGCAGTATTTCCAGCGGCGCGTGGGAATCGTTGAGTGTCATTGTCTGTCTCCGGATGCGGCATGCGGCCGCGCGTTATTTTACTATCGGGGGCTGGTTAAGAAGCAGCCAGTAAAGTCCCACCGACGCCACGGAATCCATGAATTTCTCGAAGTCCACGGGCTTTACTATGTAGCTGTTCACTCCCAGCTTGTAGGTTTCGATGATGTCCTTCTCCTCGTTTGAGGAGGTAAGTACCACCACCGGGAGCTGCGCCGTCTTCGTGTTGGCCCGCACTTTCCTCAGGACCTCTATGCCGTCGATTTTTGGCAGATGCAGGTCAAGCAGCACAACCTTGGGGGAGGGGTTGTTTCCCCGCTCCTCGTATGCCCCTCTGCAAAAAAGGAAGTCGAGAGCTTCCGCCCCGTCCTTGACGCGGGCGAGGCTGTTAGCCAGATTCCTCTTGCGCAGAGCCCTCATCGTCATCTCCGCGTCGTTGTCGTTGTCCTCTACAAGAAGTATCTCCACTTCGCTGCCGTTTCTCATCCTGTCCTCCGCTGACGCAATTTGTCCCTCATTCCAGCCTGGCTTCGGAGGCCTTCGCGCCGAACAACATCGGGGTCTGGTCCCGGTTGTCCCGCCGCGCGGCGTCCTGCACCTGAGGGAGCAGGTATTCGTACAGTTCCCTGGCTGAGCTTTTTCCGCCCTTGGCGTTGAGCCCTTTCAGAAAATAGTAGGTGAACAGCCCGTGCCCCGCCCCTTCCTCCGTTCCGGTAACTTCATCCGGGCCGGCGGCCGCCAGCACCGTCAGTTTCGAGCCGGACGGGCCGGCTGCCGCCGTCACCACAAGAGGGCGCATGCCCTTGGCCAGAACGGAGCGCCCTCCCGCGCCGGAGAAGCAGGTGTCCAGCGCGACGATTATTTCGCTGGCCTTCAGGGCGTTCAGCCTGTCGTACAGCCGGGTTATGGGGTAGCCGGTATTTTCAATGAATTTCGGGTCCCCGTCCCACGGGACCAGGTATGCCTGGCCTGTTTTAGGATCTGGTGCGCCGTGCCCGGAAAAGTAGAAGAAAACGCGCGAGTTTTCCTTGACGTTGCGCGGAAGCCATGACTCCACATATTTTTCCATGCCGGTGCGCGTGGCTCCCTGCCCGGTAAGGAGTATGATGTTCCTCTGTGGAAAGCCAAGCGCCAGCAGATGGGTTCTTACGGACTCGGCGTCGCGCGAGGCGTAATCGGCCGCGGGCAGGTCGGCGTACTTTTCCACGCCGATTATCAGGGCGAAGCGGTCCGGGTTTTCCCGCGAGGCGTAGGACGGCTTTTCAACGTCGGAAGAGAAGGTCCGCTTCGGCGGTTCGGGCCGTGCGCCGGTCTGCGCCGCGGCGACCGGCGCGGGTGGAACATCCATTCCCGCCCTCGCCCGCAGGTCCCTGTTTGAGGCAAGCGCCGCCTGGAGGCTGCGCCTCGCGTCCGTGTGGGCGGCCATGAGGACTTTCGTGGGGTGTTTGTTGTCCGGGCTTTCACCGGTGCCGGAACCTCTGGCTTCGGCAACCCTGTTGCCCTGCGCGTCAAGGAAGATGACGCCCACATCCATTTTTATGACGCCCGCTCCGGTTGCCCCGGGAAGCGTCGGCACTATGTCCAGTATCGCCACAAGGTCCACTCCGGCGGTCCGCGCTTCATCAATGCTTTGCAGCGGCACCGCGGATTTGAATATCCTGCTCAGGTCTGAGCTGTAGTCCCGTATCATTTCCTTGTGGTCGAAGGAGTGCTGTCCGAGTATGGCCAGAGGGCACCACCACATGGAGGCTCTGGAGAGCAGTTTAGCCGCCTCCTTGGTGTTTTCCGACTCTATTATGCCGACCGAGGTGCGCGGGAAGACGTTTTGCGGCTCGAAACGGGCGTTGGTGCGGTTCAGAGGGTCCTGCTTGCTGACCGGTTTCATGCATCCGGTCATGAGTGAGGCTAAGCCCAGCGCCGACACAACGCATATTACCGCGCCCGCGCGCATAAAACACCGCACGGACGTCCTCGCGGCTATAAAGCTTGTTTCATCTGGCATAATCCGCCCCCCGATTCCCGGTTGCCCCGGGCGCAAAAACCGCTGTCCTGATAATACAAAAGCGCGGCCTGAAATTCACTCCGGACGCCCCGCTCAATTCCTCTGTTTTACCGCGGGTAGGGTAAAATGAAAAACCGTGCCTTTTCCCGGTTCGGATTCCGCCCATATCTTTCCGCCCTGCTTTTCGATGAACTCCTTGCATATGGCCAGTCCGAGCCCTGTCCAGCCGGGTTTGCGGGTGTCGCCCTGCTCCAGCTGCACGAACTTGTGGCAAAGCATCGACATGCCTTCCGGCGCTATGC
>Ga0074197_1001417_pt1 | contig 20511 bp, 11 predicted proteins | sample EPASupsiteSAE305_FD_64526 | JGI IMG/M metagenome (GOLD analysis project Ga0074197, IMG submission 64526) | Bioremediated contaminated groundwater microbial communities from EPA Superfund site, New Mexico - SAE3-05 reassembly with SPADES | ecosystem: Environmental > Aquatic > Deep subsurface >...
AGACGAGGTAATCTCTAAATTAGCAGATATGTGTATCGAACTTCCTGCAACTACGGAATGCCTCGACCCGCTGATCACCACCATCCCCTTGCAGCTAATGGCATACCATATAGCCGTTTGCAAAGGTAAAGATGTGGATCAACCTCGTAATCTGGCTAAATCGGTTACAGTGGAATAAAAACAACTTCTATTTAACTTGTTCACTTAACAAACATCATATCCTTCATCATAAACTGGTTATCCATTTTATGATGAAGGATTTCTGTAGGATTCTTATTTATTGGCTAACAATTCGGAAGCATAGCGGGCATAATGTCCTTGAAGGCCTTCGGCATACTTTCGCAACACCTTCTCTCCCAACGAATCCTTGTCGCCACAGAGATACAATGCCCGGGCAATATGTAATTCTTTCAGTGATTTATTGCGGGTACTTACATCATCGGCATCCGGAACTACACTCTTTCGGGCATCATGGAATGAAGAAATAGAATGAAACCGCACACCTGGCATAGTGAGCATTGTCGTCAATGTTGGAACAGCTTCCTTACTCCCTATCGATTCAAAAGCCATTGCTACGGCTCTGAAGTGAGAAAAATAGTCTTCTGGCTTCAATAAAGCTGCCTTTTCAATTATAACAGGTAGTGATGATTCCTGCTTTGCATTACCCAACGCCATAAGAAGTGCATCTAATCGGCTGGCACTCATTCCAAACTGTCCCATTCCAGTATAATGCCATCCTTCGTCCCATTTGGTATATTCTTTAATCTTATCCTCCAAAACCGAAGCGTATTTACTCTCTCTAAGTATACATAATACAGAAGCGAGCATTACCCGTTCGTCCGCTGAAGTTGTAAGCTCTATTTGCTTATTTAAAAGTTCCAGGCATCTTTTTTTATCAGTTAAAAGTATCTCCAGTCCTTTGTAATTTTCCGGAATACTTTTTGCAGCCTGCAACATTTCCTTACTTCCAAATCCTTTAAAATCTGTATCCTTAAGTACCCGCGAAGGAAGATTTCCAATCTCTACCAGATAACGCTGTACCTTTTTCATATCTATTTTCCGTATCGGCTTCTTTTCCTTTGCACACAATGCAGCAAGGTAACCCACGGCATAACCCTGATTCTGCAAACAAGATTGCATTCGGATAACAGGCATGGCGTCCCGATGTGCACTGGCTCCTAAACCTGTAGTGAGAATGCCTTCAAGACCTTTTGGCAACAAACTGCGCAGAGGTACATCTGCATCATAAATAGCATGCCGTGTCATTGGAGGATTCAATATAAAATAGGGATCTATAATCATTCCATGTGTATCAAACGAACTTTTGTGATACGAGATAGTATCCGAATACCGACGATGATTCAGCACATCGTAGACGGATATAATGTGTTCGCCTGTTACACGTCTTCTTTCTCTTGTCTGAGGTATTTTTACTATATCATATTGACCTGCATGTTTTACTTTTGCCTGAATGTAAATGCGAGAAACATCCATAATATCTGAATCGTCGATAAAAGCCCAGTCGTTATTATTGTAATAATCTGTCGGAGCAATTTTTGATAATCCTGCCCCCTGCACAGCAATGGTCTCCTTTCCAGTGTAATCGAACGAAGCCCCTGCTGCAATCGCGATATCAGCACTTCCGGAACTATCTATCACCGTGTTTGCAAGAATAACTCCACGTCCTTCAGGAGTGGCAACAATAATTCCTTTTACAACATTATTTTCTATCAATGCCCCACACCCAAGCACACCAAACCATATTTCTCCTCCTGCTTTTCTTAGCTCACGCCTGTACCATTCCATTTTCCAGTCAGCACTGTATGCTTCTTTCCAATCTTTATGTTGCCGCGGATGATCTTCGGGGGCCATGGCACGGACGCCTTTATCTATTTCGGACGAAAAGCCGTCGCGGTAACCATCCCAATAACGCCCTATTAAGCCTAAAGTTCCAATTCCGCCTAAGCCATGAAGATATTCAAGCAACAACGTTTTTGCTCCGTGGCGGGCAGAAGCAATTCCAGCAGGAGCTCCGGCTGTTCCTCCTCCCATAACCACAACATCGTATGTTCCTAAAACAGGCAGAGCTCCCCGGGTAGATTCTGCATATCCCTTTACAACGGACGGACGCAGAGATTTTAGAGTTTCACCAATTCGTCCATAATCGGAAGCATTTACATTCGGCTGAACTACTCGCACCTGATCAGCGAGCGAACAGTCAGCCATTAGCCCTGCTACATACTCGCCCAAAATATCTCCCATCTCCATGGCGTGAACAGGACGCATAAGTATTTCGGCTACATCACGTTCAAGGCCGGCACAAGGACCAAGTACCCATACATTACCTGATTCTTTTGGGAGAAATGCCTCATAAGGAATAGCTCGTACTGCAGAAAATGGTTCAACGTATGGTTTCCTGGCGAAGATCGAATAATTGGGGATATACCACAATAAATCTGAACCGTCTCCCTGATCCGGATCCCAGGTTTTATCCCTGATGGACTGTTCTATCTCCATAAGAGAGGCATATGAATTATCCTTCAGGGAATACTCAAACGTATAGCTTGTTACAGGAAATTCTTTCCCGTTGTTCTTAAATGTATAAGGAAGAACCTCGGCCCGGGTGATTTCCGGGGCTTCTTTTATTGTATTGCCTACAACCGTGAAATGGAATTTTTGCTTTCCTTCTTTAACGGGAGAAAAACTCACACCACACATGCGGGCAACAGAAGCGGTATGCGTGGCATCGATAAGTGCTTTACATCGAATGGCCTGACGGCCCGAACGGTTTGCAATAACCACTCCGGACTTCTTCCCATTGCTGTCGGTTAAAACATTCGTTACATAACTGCTGTAAAGAAAATCTATCTGATTATCAATCAACTCATTTTCCAGAACACTTTTCACATACAGAGGTGTAGGTGTTTCCATCTGAAGAAATACTTTTCGAGCAATAGCCGTTTCCGGATGTTCGTCTTTTTTACGGTGATACAGGAACGATCCGCAAATATCGTCTCCAAGATAAGGCAGGGATGCGACCAGAAAAACTTTACTCCCCAATCTGGCTGCTGCAACTGCTGCCGCTACAGCCCTCGAACTACCGCCAATAACAATGATATCGGCATCGGTGATAATCGGTATTTTTCTCGCGCTTTCGAAACAAAAATCCGAATCCGGCACAACAGTTTTCATGGCAGCTTTTGCCTCAGGTACATTCCCCAATGTGGCTAACGCAGTTCCTGCTGTTATACCCTTAATAAAAGATCTCCTGTTAATCATAGTATAGATTTATTTGTCTAAAGATCACAAAAATACCATTTTACAAAGAAAAAAACGACCTTTCACAAAATTAATCAAAAAGAAAAATTTAAACTATTACATTCATTTGATTCAATATAAAGTTTGAGTACTCCGTCATGTTTTTATCAGCGAGATACAAAGGGAATATCTATACCCGGATCGGTCTTGCTCACATGCACCAGTTCATTCGTATTTACCTTTATCTTGTCTTTTATAAATTCAGGTATATTAAATGATAAAAGAGATTCATCGTAGTAATAAGTATCTTTTTGAGGCAACAAAAAAGGCTTGCCGGCTACTCCATTTTTATCGAAGTAGCAAATATATGGGCGAGTATACAAACCATCTATCCGACGGCTACTGAAAACAAACCACCGACTGTTGCTACTCCATGAGTGGTAGCTCTCCACATCATCGCTATTGACTTTCTGCAAGGAGTCGACCTTTTGTGTCGCAAGATTCAACATCCGAAGATCCGCATCTTTGTGCCATATAGAAAAATTCCCGTAGTTAGATAGGGTGTAAAGGAGGTATTTACCATCAGGAGAAACTCGTGGAAATTTCACACTGCGACCTTCCCTATCTGCATGATAAAGAGTATCAATTACATTTCCAAATGTACGTGTTTCCGAATCAAATGCAATGCTGAGAAGGTTGTATTTTATCTGATCAAATTCCTTAGGCATCTTTTTTGCCGGTGCAGAACAGAAATAAAGCCGCTTCCCGTCAGGAGAAAAGGTAGGAAACGTTTCATAATTTCCTTTAGTAAACAATTTTGGATTTGAAAATATTTCATGCTTCTCTACGTCAAAGAAAACGACATCAGACTCATTATCAAAAACCTCAACCCGATTAGGGCCTGAAAGATGGAAATCCTGTTTAGTTTCATTTGTTGAAAACGCGACATACTTTCCCGAGGGATGCCAGGAAGGATATACTAAAGCTGAGATAGTCTCCTTTGTTTTGGTATTTAATTTCTCAATTTTATTATCAATAACAACATAAGTTCCCCCATGGATAGTTCGTTGATGAAAAAGCATTCGGTTAGGATTCTGCATGCAAAAAGAATGACAGTTCATGCAGTTGTTATTGGTAAGTTTATTACTTAATACGGCATCCTCGTCAAAGTCCTCCAGACATCGTTGATAAATACCCATCTCGTTCCACATACGATAACCTGGAGCAATGAGCCGATATGCCAGATATGAGTCGATGGGATCATTTGCAACATAAATAGGAAAGGGATCATAACAAAGCCATTCTTTACCTTTACGAACATAGAGTTTTACTTGAATAGAGTCTCCTGTAGATTCTGTTAACAATTTACGCCAATTTTTAAGAGGAATCTCAAAAGTGCCATTTTTAGAGTCAAGACGAATAAGGTCCTCCTTATTTGATAAAATAGCAATCCCCTCTGAAGAGCCTTCCAATTTGAAATTTAAAGGAGCAATATTGGGCGGTATTGTCACTCCGTTATAATCAGGGAATATTTTTGCTACCCCATTTATCCTTGTAGCCTCAGGTAATTCTTGTTTGCATCCAAATAAAAATAGTGTACACAATATAAGTAAGAAACAATTATTTTTCATGCCATATATTTATTTCAGTTGTTTATAATAGTAATAAAACCAAAAAGTATTTCCGTACAACTGATATAATGAAGCTATTTGATTATTGTCCGGATGTTCCATCTTATTATGAATCTGGAACTCTTTAAAACGTTCGCTTATAGATGGTTCAATCGAAATCGATTTTAAAAGTGAGGGATCTTTTATTGAAAGGATCAACGCAGCTTCCTGAAAGTGTACTGGAAGATTTTGCCATCGGGAATCATCCTCTATTTTAACGAGTAGAGTCTTAAATTTATCCAACTCCTTTGCCAACAGATAGGAACATCCCAGATATTCTAATGCGGTTTTGTTAACTCCAGTTTCTTCAATATGCATCATCCACAGAGAATCTGTCTCTACCAAGCATAATAAATCATTAACGGTAGGATCTGCTGCTTTTTTAGAAGCCAACTGGTTATCGAGTTTCATTAGATCAGGATGACCCAGATAGCCTCTGTATTTTTCTGCCCATTCCTTGTAACAAGGCATTTGACTTAGTAAATTTATATATTTCTCTGCAATTTTCTTATCTCCTTTTATTAAGTTGATTTGTACCAACCGTTGCATCATGCGAGGGCTTCCTTTTCGCTTCGCGAGAGTTAATCCATCCATAGCATATCCTTCAGACATACTTAAATCGCCTATCATAAAATGAATATCGCTCAATAGCTTACTCATAAAAAAAGTATGATTCCATTCTGCCAGCAAACTTTTAGGGTTTTTCTGATCAAAATAAAACAATTTATCTCCCAACAACCCTTTTTGAGCCAAAGCCATGTTGAGAAAGTTTAAGCTGACATAATTTGTTATTCTTTTACCTTGGTGCATTCGAATAATGGCATCCCATTCTTTCTGTTGCGCTAACGATGAAATTCTGTCAGCCATACGATTTTGAACATCATATGGATCAGGTAAACACATACCAGAAATATCAAAAAGAACAATTGCAATCACAACTGTTATCAATAATTTTCGCCACCATTTAGTCCATGAAATTTGTTTTAATAAATAACCACTTAACAAAAGAATAGCTGCAACGAAAACAAATCGAATCCAAACATAATAAATATAAGAATCAGGTTGCAATTGCATCTCGTGGTATTCAGCGGGTTGTAATCCCTCAATTAATGGAATATAAAGTGAATAACGTGCCCCTATATAAGTTAAGATAGATCCTAAAACCATTGGCAACAAGGTATATTGCCAACCCTTAAACCGGTGTATACAACCGACAATAAACAATAAAGCCGTGTAGAGTATAACAAGTTGTCCTGCCAAAGAATACACCACCAACGTACTTAACATACCGTAAATCAACCATCTGCGTTTACCTTGAATTAGAGTAAAACCAAACAAAAGTGCCATCATAAGAAACAGGCCCAACGTTCCATCCAGTACATAATTTAAACGAAGGTGCATTTTCAATAAACCCAAAACAGGAATTAATGCCAACAGATAATTATATGTTCGTTGTACTATTTGCTGTAAAATAAGATAAAAGAAAATGCCTATACCACATAGCAGAGCGCTATTAAGCAGAGATGCAAACAATGCGTTTTGATAATATTGAACAAAAAATTGTCCCAGCACAGTACAGCAACCTCCGGGTATCCATAGTATGCTCTTTATATTCGACCATTGGGGAATAAAAAATTGTAGTTCTTCTTGCCGTTTAAACAAGTAAATATTGAATGAGTAAAAAAAGGATAAAAGACCTATAAAAACAAAAGTCCAAAAAATAACAGCTTTCCATTTCATAAATAGTATAATTTTGAGACAGATTATCTTTCTACTTTATAACTAACAAAGGAGAGTATTCATTTCAGCTATTTATTGCTCCCAAGAAACGAAAAATAAGAAAGAGAGGATGGCACAATGTACCATCCTCCTCTTTTCTATAAATCAAACGGATTATTTATTATCGTATCCTGGATTTTGTTCTAACAAATTGTTAGCACCAATAATACTGGTATGAATAGGGAAACGATTTAAGTTATTGTTATTGGTTGCCTTGTGGTCCCACCAATTTTCAGTTACGTAAGCGTCCCAACGAATAAGGTCGGTACGACGACGTCCTTCACCCAAAAATTCCTGTTGCCATTCATCCAACATTCTGTATTTATCCAAATTAGCAGCTGTTACAGGATTAGTATCAATACCTCCAACAAAGTAACGCTTTCGTATATTGTTAATAATATCTGCAGCTCCTTGTTTGTCTCCTGCACGCATTTTGCATTCAGCTAACATATAGTAAATCTCAGCAAGTCGGATTACAGGTATGTCAGGATCATACATACGAAGAACATCAGTTTGGGTTGGACGAGGACTACGTTTAGTAAGTCGCACTCCTGATGACTCTTCCGCTGTAGCAATTGTTGAAGGAAGAGATTCTAACGTTGGATATTGCTCTGTTCCTAACTTTGCAAAATATGAAATTTGATCGCGTTCAACTATAACCTTTCCTTTGTATTCACGATTTCCTTTACATTGCCAGGTAGAATTAAGAGGATTTGTAAGCTCTCCAACGATAAACATTCCACGATACTTACCATTACCTTCATAAACATAAAGTTGTTTACGCACATCTGTATTTTCAAATTTCTCGTAAGCGCCACCCAATTTATATGGATAACGTTTGCCTGTAGGATCTAAACTAGGGATTAAACAGATACCATTATCTGATCCTGAACTTTCCAATCCTCCAAGATAGTTCTTAAAGTTGTAAGGAACCATTAACCCCCAATACATTCCATCAGTTTGCAACTTGGCATTTTGACTTGGAACAGACCAAATAATTTCAGGACATGTAGCATTGTTAAAGCCAAAAATATTAGTCCAATCTGATTCTAATGAATATTTTCCATATTTCCCTGCAATAATATCCTCACAAATAGCAGCTGCTTCTGTAAACATATCTTTACCAATATATGATTTGGCATTGAAATAAAGACGTGCTTTCAATGTTGCTCCTGCGGCCCTGTTGATACTTCCATTCTCAAATCCGCCTAAGTTCTCTTTTAGCGGTAATTGGGGAATAGCATCGGTCAATAAAGAATCAATAAAGTTAAAAGTTTCAACATCTGTAGAACGTCCTTTAACTTCTGATTGTGTAGTCGTATACAAAGGTACACCTCCAAAAAAGTCCAATCCGTCAAGATAAAATGACGCAACCAGAGCTTGTTGTTGTTTTAGCATGGATTCACGTGTGCCTGCTTCGAAGCCTAATTTGTCAAAATCTATTTTCTGTAAGTCTTCCAACGCATCCCAGGCTAGCGCAACACCCATGGCGTAATTTGTCCAACCATCGGAAATACGAGTCATCTGATCATAGTATTCGTGATGGTGGAATAATTGAAAAACTCCACCGTTATACCAGTCACTACCACGTGTTGGCAAGCAGAATTCATCTGTACCAAGCTCTTGCAGCATCCAACGTGAGTCACTTTGACCTAAATACCAGCGCCAATGGGTAAATGGTCGGTTAAAACGTTGCCATACATTATCTTGAGAATCATAGAATGTCTCTGGAACTACCTGGGAATAAAATGTCGGATCGACACTACAAGCCGAACATAATAATAATAAATAAAGACACCAAGGTAAGATATTTAAACATTTGATCTTTTTCATCATTTTAGTGTTTAGAAGTTTAATTGAATACCTAATGTATAAGTGCGTACTTGAGGATAGATTCCATCAAACCACTCAATACCACCTTCCCATCCAGTAACGTTTACTTCGGGATTCATACCACTGTATTTAGTAAAGGTTGCAACATTACCTACCGTACCATAGACACGAAGGCGATCAACAAATTTTGTGTATTTCTTCATTGGCAATGTATAGCCTAAAGTAATCGCATCGATCTTCAGGAAAGTTCCATCTTCAAGGTAATAGTCACACAATTGCTTCTCACCTGTGATGTGGTCAAACTTACCATAAGCTGCACGTAATACGTTCAGATCATCTACGTTTTTGATACCAAAATACATATTGATCGTGTTATATACATCAAAATCAATCCAGCTACGGAGATTAATACCCATGTCCCAGTTTTTGTAACGTACAGTATGATTCCAGGAAGCTACTAATTTAGGGGTATAGTTACCTACATATTGCTTGTCTGACTGCGTTTTTTCACTAGCAGGAATTACCTCTCCGTCTTTGTTGTACAACAGGAAATTACCCGTTTCATCGAATCCGGCAAATTTCCAAATATAGAAGCTACCTATGGTAGTTCCCTCTTCAATTCGAAGAGCATCGCCCGGCGAACCCGGTGCAGGAAATCCACCTGAAGTATAATAGGTATTGTCTCCCCACAAAGAAAGAATTTTGGTCGTGTTATGACTTAAACTGATGTTAGAGGTATAAGTCCAATCTTTGGAACGTACAATATCTCCACCGATTTCAAACTCCCAACCTTTATTCTCCATATTACCAATATTTTGATATTGATTTCCTTGGGTAAAGGGTGGTTGAGGCACTTTTACACTATATATCATTCCATCCACTTTACGACGATAGAGATCAAACTTACCATACAAACGGTCCTTGAATAAGGAGTAGTCAACACCTAAGTTCCATTCTTTTTTCTCTTCCCATCCAAGCTTAGGGTTTACGTTTTGAGATTTACCGTAAGAGTAAGCCCACGATCCATCCGGTAACATCCAATAAGCATCTGAACCAAGCATATTTGCCATGAAAGAGGAGCTAAAATCATTATTTCCGGTTACACCATAGCCAACACGCAATTTCAAGTCGTCTACCCAAGTTATCCCCTTCATAAAAGATTCGTTAGAGATGCGCCATCCTCCGGACAATGACCAGAAATTAGCCCAGCGCTTGTTCTCGGCAAATTTAGAAGAACCTTCCCGGCGGATACTTGCAGATAGCATATAACGATCCTTATAAGAATAGTTTGCGCGGGCAAATAGAGAGAATAAACGTTCAGCTATATTTTTACTGGAAGACATGGATGCTTTTCCATCACTCAAATATGAACCTTCTCCAATGTTCCAGTATTTAATCAAATCATTTGTATAATTATAATTTGACATATTAAAACCTTCACCATTGCTCTCAAAGTATGAATAACCTGCAGCACCATTAATTGTATGTCCATTAAATTCATTTACATAGTTCGCATACCCCTCAGAAGTAACGTTTTCTGTTTTACTAAACCCAAGATAAGCATACCCTTTTCTTGAATTAGATACTTCTGTAGCATGATATTTAGAACGATAAACATGATTTTCCCATTGACGGTTTTCATAGCCAACAACTTGCTGTACAGATAAACCCGGAACAGGTTTGATATTTACTTTCAGAGTTGCATCCGGTTGAAACCATTTATCCAATCCGTAGTAATCATTTAATCTGGAATCGGCAACTGTATTATAATCCAGAGATTCATTTGTCCATACGTTATATCCTGAAGTTGAATTTGCATCGTATGGAGAACGGGTTGGATTATTCCGCAACGCTTGTTGGAAATTTGGGAAGTTGTTGTTACGTGCTGCCTGACGGTAGTATGTATTTGTTTTAATTTCCAACCAGTCGTCCAATAACTTAAAGCTAGCGTTAATTCTACCTGCGTAATCCTGGCGTGAATCTTCGATGGCAATACCTTCATTATTATCATAGGTAAAAGATGTATATATCTGTGCTTTTTCAGTACCAGCATCTAATGTAATATGATGCTTTTGTGAGAAATTACCATGATTTATCATTTCATCATACCAATCTGTTTTTGTGCCATAATCGGTACCTCGTTTATAAGATACATATTCATCGGCAGACAGCATGTCTAATTTACCGTAATCTTGTTTTTTAGAGAATTCACTATTATAAGATAGTTTTACTTTTCCATTGGTATTTGAACCATTTTTGGTGGTAATAAGAATAACTCCCGAAGCGGCACGTGTTCCATAGATAGCGCCTGCAGAAGCATCTTTCAATACGTCGATAGACAAAATATCTTCCTGTACCAATGAACGAATATCTCCTCCGGGAAATCCATCAATCACGATCAACGGAGATTTCCCTGCATTGATAGAGGTCATACCTCGCAACTGGAATGTACTTGATGAGTTTGGACTACCGGTACCCGAAATTATCAGTCCACCGATCTTTCCTTGCATAGCAGTCGCGATAGAAGAACCTCCAACGCCAGCCATCAAATCATCTCCTTTTAACGAAGTTATAGAACTTGTTACTTGCTTTTTTTCCATTGTACCGTAACCAACAACCACAACTTCATCCAACTTTAGGGCATCTTCGACCAATGTAACAATGATCGTAGATTTTTCTCCAACAAATATTTCCTGAGGAATATAACCTATATATGAAATCTGAAGCACGTCTTTAGAAGACACTTCAATACTGTATTTTCCATCCAGATCGGTTGTAGTACCTTTTGTAGTACCCTTTACTACAACGTTGGCTCCAATAATAGCTTCACCGTGAGAATCAACGACTTTACCTGTAACTTTATTAAGCCGTTGTTGAGATACTGGAGTTGTCTTGTAAATATTAACATTACGATCATTTATCGTATAAGACAAATTTGTTCCTCGTAATGCCTCAGAAAGGATGTTGTCTACTTTATTATTCTTCATGCGAACATTGACATATACATTATCAACATCTTCGTCAACATAAAAGAATAAAAATTCGCTTTGCTTCTCAATAATAGAGAAAAGATTGTTCAAAGAAATTTGATTCGCTTCTACTGTTACCATTTTCGTTTGAGAATAGGACTCAACTGCTACAGCTTGAAAAAGCGTTACAAATAACATAAAAAAAGAAATTCTCATAATTTGAACTATTTTTTTCAGGTCCTTGCTTAAAAAAGACCTGAAATACGAAACATTTTCCATATTTTTGTTTTGTAAAAGGTTAACGATCACTTCATGCATTTGAGTTTGCCGACCGTTATGCATAAAGCTGTTATTAAATCTTTGATAATTAAAACCGGCGATGCCCTACATTGTCGGTTTTTTTTGTAAATATTTAGCATTATCTACTACATAGGCTCTTTATTTTAATGATTAGACTATTTTAATGATACACTTTATCTTATATAATAAATTGAATCTTTCTTGCTCCATTTCATAGGTATGCTCCGGGATATAACATCCAGAGCTTCTTTAACCGTTTGATCTGCACCAAAAGATCCCGTAACAACAACATTAACCAATCTGGAATTTTCTATCACAATTTTTACGTGATACTTTTCCTCTAGGTCGTTCATAAGATATTTCAATGTTCTTGACTTATACTTATTTATATTATCTTTCCATGCTATCACACTATCCGGACTGGAATTGCTTATATCTATTTTAGTCGTTTGTTTATTAAAGATTAACTGCTGATTTGGATTTAGTAAAATCTTTTGCGTTTCACTTTCGAAACGAATTGAACCTTCCACTAAAGTTGCCTCAATCGAATTCTCATATGGACTCGCTTTTACATTAAATTTAGTTCCTAAAACCTTAATTGAGGCCTGATCCATCTTTACCTCGAAAACCCGGGAAGAATCTTTTGTAACTTCAAAATACCCTTCCCCTTCTAACTTTACCTGGCGAGAGCCAATTCCAAAAGAATTTGAATAAGTTAATTTACTGTCTTTATTTAATGAGACTTTTGTTCCATCGGCCAATGTGAATTGGGATATACTATTGTTGGTAACATAAGTATAATACTCAATAGCTTCTTTATTATTCTTAAAGTAGAATAAAGTTGATATCATAATTAGAAGACAAATACTGGCTGCTATTGGAAGTATTATAGTTATAAACTTTTTATGTCTTCTCTTTTTCTCGGCAAAATCAATTTTATCCCGTAGTTTCTTCAATGTTATTTCCGGGGCAACAGAGTTTCTAAAAGAAACTTCTGCATCCCAGTAGCTCTTTAACTTACGAAACTCATCTTTATTTTTATGATCGGCATTAAGCCAATCACTTAGTTGAAGAATATCTTCCGATGAACTTTCTCCGGAAAGAACCCGTGCTATTATATGATCTATTTTATATTCCATGAATTATCCGTTCTGATAGTATAGTCGCACGAAAAAGAAAAAACCCTTAGTCTTGTTAATAAATAATCGAATCATTCCAACTCTTTACTTAAAGCTTCTCTTATTTTTTTTACTGCAGTTGTAATATGTGCTTCCAATGTTTTGACAGAAATATCCAGTACTTGAGCAGCATCCTTATATTTCATTTTATCTTCTCGCACCAATTTAAATGCCATTTTACACTTATCGGGAAGCGAATTGATGGCGTTATTCAAGCTATTCACAGTTTCTTTGGATATGAAGTCTTCTTCTGGAGTAGTATCTGTTTGAAAAAAAAGATCTGAAACAGTTTCATCTATTTCTACCTTAATCATGTGATTCGTGCGAAAATACGATATTGATTTATGTCGGGCAATTGTGTAAATATAGGAATCGAAGTTTGTTACCTCTAAAAGCGATTTTCTATTTTCCCATACAGCTAAAAATGTATCTGATACGATTTCTTCTGCTACTGGCTCGGATCCGACATGACAAGTCACAAATCGCATTAAACGGTCAAAATAGACCATATAAAGTGATTTGAACGCTACTTGCGAGTCAAGCGTAGCCAAACTGCAAACTAACTGCATGGTATTGTTATTGTGTTTTTCCAACAATCAGACATTAAGTAAATTTAGCCTTCATCCTTAATAGAGTCGTAAAATTAAATAAAAACCCTTAGTCAGGAGAGTTTATTTTATTTCATAATTTATAAAATTCGGGATTAAAACAAATCTATACCTAATTAAGCATGAATTTTGACCTATTAAAATTAATTTGTACAAAACACATAAGATAGAGAATATATATCAAGAAAATATAAAGAACATCCAGTACCAGCAACATAACTTTAATTAAGCTAAAAAGAAAAACATCATAAATCTAAAATAAGCAAATAAGGTTAAATATATTCAATTTTCTATCAATCGTCAAAAACAATTCTACAAATACAAATCATCGAAATGTCGCTTTGAATAAATAAAAGTGCGCCTGATATCAGTCTATATAAGCAAAATTCGTAAGCTTTTATAAGATAAATTAATATAAAAAATACAATTACCTATTCATGGAATAAACATTTTGTTTATCCTTTGTGTTGATATAGTGAAGACCTTCTCTTTCACCAAAAATATGCTAAGTGAATTAATTAGTTTTTTATATTACAAATAGACCTTTTCTTTAATTTGTAACTATTTAGTATCTTTTTTTTATATTATTTCGTACGACCTTCTCTTTAACAAATATCCAAAAAAATTATTATTTCCCTAAATGTCAGTTTATTAAAAAATTGACCTTCTCTTTAATCTTCAATATGATAAGTTGTTGTTCATATTCCATGTTTACAGTGGTATGTCCAATTTAATCGATGAGGATGAAAGATATTACTTTAGCCAGGATAAAAAAATATTTATTTACAGGTCATTTTAATATAAAGAATATGAAACGACTTTTAATCATTCTACTAGTTTTGTTTGCCCCGTTCGCAGCAACATATGGACAAACTTTTGCAGTAAAGAGCAACCTGCTTTACGACCTTACCAGCACCATAAACCTGGGTGTCGAAATGAGTCTTAGCCGAAAGGTTACACTCGACATTTCAGGGAATTACAATCCATGGAATTTCGGAGAAAATGGAAAGTTTAAACACATTGGGATTCAACCTGAGGTGCGATACTGGTTTTGTGAAAAATTTAACGGTCATTTCCTGGGTCTGCATGGACATTATGCTGCGTATAATGTGGGGGGCCTTTCATTCCTTAGTGACAATATGGAAAAATACCGTTACGAAGGCAAGCTTTGGGGCGGAGGTATTTCCTATGGATATCAATGGGTATTAAGTCCGCACTGGAGCATGGAAGCAGTAATTGGTGCAGGATACGCACGCTTAGATCACGACAAATATGTTTGTGCGAACTGCGGAGAATGGATAAAAAAAGACACAAAAGATTATTTTGGAGTTACTAAAGCAGCCATATCCATTATTTATATAATTAAATAAACCTGAGCATTATGAAAACATTCACCAACATACTAATAGCCTCACTGCTGATTTCAGCAAATGTAGTGGCTCAGGGAAATTACTCCAGCGAAATATCTGTCGAAAATCAACTCATCAAGAAAAGTGGACAGGAGCTTGATATTAGTATGAATATCAATATCAGCAAGCTGGATATTAACTCCCAGCATATGATTACGTTGACTCCTGTACTAATTTCGTCCGACAACAAGGATACAAAGGAATTACCTCCTGTTGTAATAAGTGGAAACACAAGAAGCAAAGTATTGAAACGGACATTACAGTTAAATGGCAAACCAGAATTTAGTCAGCAGCCATTTGCAATGATTCATAGAATCAATACGGAAACTCAAGTAATTGAATACAAAACGACTGTTCCTTACATCCTATGGATGAAAAAAGGAAAACTGGTATTAAATCAGGAAATAACCGGATGTGCGCTTTGCGGACTTGGCAAAGAAGAGCGATTGCTCGCATCTCCCGTATTGAAAGAAGAATTCAAACCCTCATACGTAGTTAATTATATTACGCCCGAAGTTGAAGCAATCAAAATGCGAAACGAAATTCTGGAAATTTATCTAAACTATAAGGTAGGCAGCTATGTAGTTCTCCCCACTTTCGATAATAACGAGGCAGAGCTTGAAAAGGTAGCTTCTACACTCCGCAATATTAAGAACAATAGCGACATTACGCTTACAAATATAAAAATTACAGGTTTTGCATCGCCCGAAGGTATCTATCTCAATAATATGAAACTTTCTGAGAACCGCGCTAAATCGCTGGCTGCCCATTTACAAAAAAGCCATAGTCTGGAAAAGGGACTCTTTGTCCTGGACTGGAAAGGCGAAGATTGGGATGGTCTGGTAAAAGCGTTAGAGAGTTATACAATCGAAGATAAAGACAAGGTCCTTGATATTATTAAGAGTACCGACGTAATGGATGGTCGCGAAAGAAGAATCATGGAGCTTAACAGTGGTAAAACATATCAGACAATTCTACAGGATCTGTTTCCACCCCTTCGTCGCAATACTTGTGTTGTAAACTTCACCGTTAAACAATTTACTATAGACAAAGCAAAAGAACAAATTAAAACAAATCCAAAGCTATTGAGCCTGAACGAAATGTATCAGGTAGCTTACAGTTACGAGAAAGGCTCCCAGGCAAGAAACGAAGCATTCGCCATTGCCGCACAAACGTTTCCGGAAAGCCCGGTAGCGATAACCAATGCTGCAGCAGTACTGATTGAAAAAGGTCAGCCTACTGAAGCTATGAAGAATATGGAAAAAATGAAAGATCAGCCAGAGGTGTGGAATAACCTTGGAGTTGCTTTGGCCCAAAGTGGCAAATACACGGAGGCGAAAGAATATTTCATCAAGGCGGCTGATAAGGGCCTCTCAGAAGCCAGCGAAAACCTGGATCAACTGAACAAACTACTGGAAGATTTATGATTCACAGTTAATTATTTTTTCACTCACAGTTAACACTATTTATTATGAAACTTTTTGGATATTTACTAGTTGCCTGCGCGGGCCTAGGTTTGTTCGCGTGCAGCACAGAAGACGAAGTCCCGACTATTGACACTGGGAAATCAAAAAGCGTAACGCTGAAAATCAGCGGAGTAACCAATATCCCAAGTACAAAGGCAATTGATGCCTCTACACCGGGGAATGTTGGAGATACCTATGCAATGGCTCTGAAAGATGTAAGGATTGTATTTTACGATCAAAACGGCGGTGCTATTTACAGAACAGATACGGTTTACAGCACTGATCCAGAATGGGCAGATCTTACGGACGGATCAACTGGAATTGTCTATCACAACATCAATCCGTTGGTAGATGCGGTAATGATTATAGGAAATCATGTTGGGAAAGATATTGATTGGTCCAATGATGCTGATGATATAAAAGCCTCCGAGCTTGATGCAGCAGGAGAAAACACAGAACCATCCCCAAGCAATGATTCTAAAGACTATGTAACTCTGTTTGGAGAAGATATTGCATTGAGCATGATTGCGGAACCAAATGCCGATCCTCATTACGATTTTTATCAAGCAGATATTACGCTTAAACCGCTTGTGGCTCGTTTTGAAATTGGAAATGTACAATGCAAAAACTTAAATGAACAGCTATATGCAAGTTTTAAACTGGAAGGCATTGGATTAATAGACTTCAATCGACAGGTTACTTTAGGAACAGGGTTGGTTATCGCACCTAAACTTGGAATCGTTGTTCCAAGTCCATCTACACTTCCATATATATTGGAACCAAATTCTGTTCCTGGTCCAGGAGCAGGGCAATACGAATTCGGTGATGAAACCAGTGCTATTGCATGGTCGTATGAACCAATGGGTATGACATTAATGGACGATTCGACTGATATACACAATCCTGCCGGAGGAAAGTATGCATTCAATTTCTTCCCGTCCAATAATCCTCTTGATTCATTGCGTGGATTCCCGAACATCAAATTAGTTCTTGATGATGTTATGGCTCTTGACCCGAATGTTCAGGTAACTTACAGATATGTTGCGACTGCCACTTTCTCTGAAAGTTCATTATATGCAACTGCAGGGAATATTTATAAAATTGACCTTATTTTTAGGGAAATCAACATCGGGCCATGGGATCCTACTTCTACTATCTGCGTAAATGTAGAAGTTACTGTTCAGCCTTGGACGATTTACACACTGACTCCTGTATTCCATTAAACCGGAATCAGGTTGATTTAAGCAAATACAACCAGGCGGGCAGCAATGCCTGCCCGCCTGTCTTTAACTCATTAAAACATACAGAAATGAAATACATACAAACTATTACAATGCTGTTGTTTATCGTTCTGACGACAGGATGTATTAATGATGATATGGATGAATGCGAAAGAACCTACCTATATTTTAGCTATAAGGGAGATGGGGTTACGCAGATATTTAACCAGAAAATCGGGAAGGTAAATCTGTATGTTTTCGACTCAGAGAATCATCTTGTTCAAACGAAAGAAGTAGATCAGAACGAACTGATAACCAGACAAAGTACCCGATTAAAACTGGAACCAGGAGATTATCGTATCGTATGTATTGGAAATCCATATGACGACACCAAAGTTAGCGATCCACAGGTCGGCAATATGGGAAACATTCTCTTTGCCCATCCCGGATATTTTGATAACACAGTTATAAACACGAACGACTCATTGTATTTTGGAAGCAAAATCATCAACGTTCCCGAAACTTACTGGGTACGTGATACAATTCCTTTTGAAAGCTCTCACATTAAAATGACTGTAGAAGTGAGAGGATTAGGTCCTACGACAAATGGCGGACCTTCGGCAACATTAGTTGTGAACAATCTTTATCCTTATACCGATTTCACAAACAGCGCAGGTGGTGAACTTTGTTCTTATTATCCAACAATGACATACAATGAAAGCAGACTGAACATGACTGCCCGATTTAATATATTCAGGATCGAAAAAGAGAATCCTGTAACCATTGATCTGGTTTATCCATCAGGAGAGATATTACACAGTCTGAGACTGGAAGATTTTCTGATTGCCAATCCCAGCATTGATGTAACAAAAAATGAAGTACTCATACCTATCCTGATCAAGTTCAGCAGCGTAGGTGTAATCGTTACTGTACCAGATTGGTATATAGAAGAACTTGACCCCATATTGTAAAACTTTAAATACATATATAGTATGTTATCAATAAAGCAAATAGTAACCGGTTCGGTGATTCTGTCAATATTTATATTACCATCTTGTATTGACGATTCACTTGATAATCAATGTCCAGTAGATGAATTTGTGGATGTAAGGATGACAATTACTTTACCGGAGCCCATCGTGAAAAGTATATCTACTAAAGCATATAGCACCCGTACGGATTACAATACAGTAAACGACATCAATGTCCTTGTATTTAATTCGTCTGGAACAGCGCTGATTGGATCATACTACTTTGATGCAACTTATACCGGCGTATCTCCTCTTCCAACAATTTCGCCGTCATTACCATTAAATAGTGGAAATCTGCAAACAACAATTACATTTAATGATGTTGAACCTACCTCAAAATTCTATCTGGTTGGTAATTTTGGGAGCAAGATCACATCATCGGTAAGCATAACAAGTTTGAATGATTTAAAAAATCTCAAGCAAAATGCGTCTAATGGGATTCCTTTAACATGTATGATGTATGCTGAAGCTACTCCTACTGTTGTTGGAAGTACAACTTATATGGATGCTAAACTGATACGTACACTTTCCATGGTTACAGTAAAAGTAGATGGTACCAATCTATCTGTATCAACGGGAAAAGAAATAAGGATTATTCCCAAAAGAATCAGATTGCGTAATGTTCCTACAAGCTGTGTACTGGGTAATGACGTTCCAAATGTAAGCGGAAGCAATGCAACGAATGTTTTAGCAGGAGATTCTGCAATTATTGCATGGGGAACACTCTCGTCGGCTACTCCAACTACACTGGGAGGACATGAGACCAGCGCTATTCCTTTGTTTCAATTTGAGAATAGACAGGGAAACAAAAGTCCCACAGCTGATCAAATTTATAAAACAACGTTAGACAAGCCTAATAGTTCATATCTGGAAGTTGAAGCAACCTATCAGTATTTTGAAAATGGTGTAATAAATAAATTAGGAACCATTATTTACAAGTTCTGTTTAGGAAGCGATATAACGGCTAACTTTGATGTTATGCGAAATACACACTATGCGGTAACACTAGAGCTATCCGGTTGGGGCGGAGCTTTAGAAGATGGTCATATTGTTGGTGGAGTATTGGTTATCGATGGACCAACTCCCGAAGTGGGATGGCGTGTTGACCTGGCGTTAAAGAATTTCGGATTCCTGCAAGATGAATATAATGTAGACGCCCATGCATCATTTGGATATGTTCAAGTACTTGGTGGAGGAAATAAAGTAGCATTTGCTCCTGGTTACGAATCAACCAACTGGATTAAATTCCTAAAATCGAACAAGACTGACTGGGCTTTACCTGCAGCTAATGCTCCTTATCACGAAACAACCATTGGTTTAAATCTATACTATATATTTTACATTCTTCCATGGCAATATGTACCTTCGGGTGATCCGAATGAAATTCCATACAGGGAAACTAAGCTGTTAGTATATCCTAACAATGTGAATAACTCGCAGACAGTTACCATCAGGCAATGGGCTCCGATTTCTCTGGGAGACGGATTATATATGGAAAGATTTGAGGAAGCGGGTAACAGTTTAGCTTGGGGTTATAATGGAGATCTGTTAACAGGAACGTACTCAGGTTTTACCTTTGCATTTGGAGGTACAGAGGTTAACGGATGGAACAATACACTGTATCTTTACAAACGAGATTCCGTAGCATCACGTTCTGCACAATTGTGTATGAAAAAAGCTGGTTACGATCTGAATGGTGTTTTTGGAGATCCACCTCTATTAGCTTCTCAAAGAGCCGCCTATTTTATGCCTTCGGTAAATGAATTAGGAAAAGTTATAGGATATGTTGG
>Ga0074197_1001419_pt1 | contig 20478 bp, 22 predicted proteins | sample EPASupsiteSAE305_FD_64526 | JGI IMG/M metagenome (GOLD analysis project Ga0074197, IMG submission 64526) | Bioremediated contaminated groundwater microbial communities from EPA Superfund site, New Mexico - SAE3-05 reassembly with SPADES | ecosystem: Environmental > Aquatic > Deep subsurface >...
CCGTGCTCGTGGCCAAAAACCTCCTCAAAAATTTTCTAAGGGCCGGTGTTTTTTTTTTTCCCCCCAACCACACAAAATTTCAGCCCCCCCCATCGCGCCCGTCCCCCCCCCCCCCCCTCCCTCATTCTGCGGCTTCAGCCATTTCATTATAGGATCAATAGCCCGCTTTTCCCTATAATCCAACAACATCCAACCGGCATGGTGCCGGGAAGCTCCTATACGTGTTCTATCATCAAGCAACTTCAACAAGCGCGGCACCAGCATTGGCCGAATTTTTTCTTTCATAACGGGATCTTTCATTAGTCCAGAAAACTGTTCCAGCGCGGTCATGTTGTAGAACGAACTGGGCTTGCTTTCGTCCAGTATCTTGAACAGCATCCCCACGGCCCGTGGGTCCTTGGATTTTCCCAGGGCGCGCACTGCGTTCAGGTTTATCCCTATCTCGTTATTCGTCTTCGGCTCGCGCTTCATCAGGTCGTTCAGCGCGTCCACATCGTCTATGCCGGCATAACCGACGCTTACCATTACGGACTCCAGCACTTTGGGCGGCATGGCCTTGTCTTTTGCCGCCAGGGCCAGCGCATGACGGGCCTTCTGCTCAGCCTTTGCCGGCTCCATAAGCAGCCACGCGGCCAGTTTGCGCACATCCTCATGCTCGGTGGTATCGAGCAGGGAATCCGAATACACCGACAATTCCTCGTCTTTGGTTACTTTCTTTTCGCTGTCGCTTGATATCCGCCCCAGCAGCAGATAGCGTGTGCGCCAGTCAACGGATTTGTCACGGGCAGCTGCGAGGATCTCCTTATCCACCGGGATCTTATCCACATCCGGCCCCAGCCGCCGCGACAAGAACTGAAGGGCCTTCTCATCCGTGCCGTGCTCGGAGGAAACGGAAAGATTTAGTTTTTTTATTCTGTCACTAGTCCCCATCTTTTGCCCGGAATAACAGACCCCGTGGAAAGCAAACAGTAAAGCGCACACATTTAACAACATCTTCATAGAGCTCCCTCTTCCGCTAATAGTCGCGAAGTCGAGTTAAACAAAACCACCGAGGCATCGTGTCAACGTGATTACTGGTGCGGCCGCGGCCTTTAAGCAACGACAACACACAGACAGCACAAGAAATGTATCCCGGGTTACAAACCCCCGCTATCTATATATACCAGACAGAATCCCGACCTGCAAGGCCTATTTTTCAGGCCTATTTATAATTACATTCTTATATGCGCCTTTTTATCACTGTACCTGGATATCCCTCGCTTTGCCTGGATATCCCTTAAAATATCCGCGGTTCGCCGGTAGAATTCAAGTATGTGCTTGGCCGCTTCTTGTCGGGTATCGCCGGGGTGGACTACAATAATGCGGGTGCTTCTAAATTCCATCCTGTTCCCCACATTATCCGCAGCGCTGTAGTAAAGTATATGTGTGCCACAGCGTCCGGGCAACGGGTCGCCCGGCCCCGCGTGTTCAGGGAAGGTCTATGGTGAGATTCTTTGGCGGGCTGTTTTTTGTGGCTTATCTGGGCTTGGCCGGCGCGGCTTTAAGCTCGATCTTGAAAATGTCCAGGCCGCCCCAGGGGCCGTTCTGCAGGTGGAACACCGCCGTGTGCTTTTTGCCGGCGGCGTCCTTGAACGCGGCGGTCACCAGCTTTACGCCGCCCTCTGCGGTGCCGGCCTTCTGCTCCACCGAAGCCAGGGTGAGCTTAAGCAGTTTGCGCGAGGTTTTTTCCTCCAGGAAGAAGGCGCCCTTGAGCTGGATGTCCTTGCGGATGTAGTCGGTAACGAAAGCGGCCAGGTCCTCGTCGTTCTCCTGGATCAGGGCCTGCCCTTCCTCCTCGTCGCCGTTCCTGGCGGTGTCGGTGGAGACGGCGGCTTCGGAAAGCCCTTCGTCCTCGTAGGCCGCCAGCGCGGCGGCGGGGCAGAGCAGCCCGCCCAGCAGCAGAGCCGAAAATAAGGTCTTCATTCCTTCCTCCCCTTCGCGGAAGCCCGTACCACTTTCATGGGGTCCTTCTTGATGGCGGGCCAGTGCGCCGTCTCTACGTAATTCATTACGGTCTTCCAGTGTCCCTGGCTCTTCAGTATGAAATCGCAGACTTCCCGCGCCGCGCCCATGCCGCCGTCCTTTGCGGTCACCAGGTGCGCGGCCTTCTTTACTTCAGGCAGGGCGTTGGCCGGCGCGCAGGCCAGCCCGGCGCGCTTGAGCACCGGGATGTCGGTCCAGTCGTCGCCCATGTAGGCCACGTTCTCGGGCTTGAGGCCGGTATCGGCCAGGATCTGTTCCAGGGGTTCCAGTTTGGACAGGAAGCCCTGGTAGGCGTAGCTCATGCCCAGGCCCTTGGCGCGTTCTTCCGTGCCGGGGGATTCCCGGCCGGTGATGACGCCGGTGATGACGCCGAACTGGTTGAGCAGGCGCAGGCCTATACCGTCGAGCGAGTGAAAGGCCTTCACTTCCACCAGCTCCTTGCCCTTGCCGGGCAGGTAGTACATTTTCCCGTCGGTGAGCACCCCGTCCACGTCCATGAGGAAGATCTTTATTTTGCGCGCGCGCGCGGCGTTGTTCTTTGTCATAGTTTCATTTTCCACTTCTGCGCCAGCTCCAGTTCTTTTTTCCTGCCGGCGTAGTTGGCTGGCGCCGGCCCGGTATAGCTGAAAAGATACCAGTTTATGGTCTCCTCAAGCCACTTGGCAGCCGGCGTGGACTGCCAGTCCAGTTCTTTTTCCGCCCTGGCGATATCCAGCACGAAGTCGCCGCTCATGGTGAACGGGGCGGCTTCGAAGTTAAAGCCGTTCTCTTTCAGCCAGCCGTAGTCTGGGTAGAGTAATTCTGCTTCCTTGTGCATTATCCTCGCCGAGACTTTTACGAAATCGTCCAGCGTCATGGCGGCGGAGTCGCCTATGTTGTAGGCCCGGCCGAACGGCTCGCGCGCGTAGAGCAGCGCCTCGAAGGCCCTTGCTATGTCCTTGGAGAAAATGAAGCGGTTCTGGAAAGCGAAGCCCGGCAGGAACAGCGGGCCGCCGTCGGCCAGGCGCAGCCAATAGGAGTAGGCGCGCAGGGTGGGGTCGTTAGGACCCACCACCACCGGCGGCCGTATTATGGTGACCGGGAATTTTTTCTGCAGGAAAGCGGCGAGGAATTCCTTCTCGGCGGCGCATTTGCCGAGGCCGTAGGCGTACTTTTCCTTGAGCTGGCCTTTCAGGGGCAGGAGTTCCGCCTGGGTCTCGCGGAAAGGCGAGGAGGAGCCCTCTAAGACGGAATAGACGGAGGCTGAAGAGGTATATATATAAAGACCTACGCGGTTATTGAAAACGTTTATGGCCTTGCGGGCGTCTTCGGCCGTATAGCAGATATTGTCTATTGCCACGTCCCAGGGCTCTACCGCCATGCGGGACAGGTCTATTTCCACCGTGCGGTCGCCCCGGGTCTGGCGGATGTCCAGCGGCAGGCCGTCTACCGGCGCCCTCCGGGAGAATACGGTTACCTCGTTGCCGGCTTTCTGCAGGCGTATGGCCGTTTCGCGCCCGAAGAAGCTGGTACCGCCCAGTATTAATATCTTCATATTCCTTAATATAGTATATAAATTTTTTGTCGGAGCGGTTCAGGGGCGGTTTTGCGGGGCCCTCTTTGCAGCAGGGCTGCCCGCCCAGTCTGCCTGTTGGTTATTGGTTAACATGTGTTAACTATTACAGCTCGGTAATTCATGTTCTCTGGCGGGCTACGCAATATGGGGCTTTTTGTTTGCAAAAATGGTTAACATAAGTTAACATACTGCTAATGGTCAGGGAATATTATTCCATACCTGAGGTTGCCGCTTTGCTAGGGGTCAGCCGGATCGCCGTTTTTAAACGGGTAAAGAAAGGCCAGTTGGCCGCCCTGCGCTTCGGGCGCAACTGGGCGGTGCCGGCCGCCGCCTTGGCGGCCGCGTCCGCCGCCGCCGAACCGGCTGTTCCGCAAAAAACCGCCGCCGCCCCCCTCGCGCCCCTTCCGCAAAAAAAAGGAGAGGCCGTTGAGCCTCTCCCTTCTTCCGACGATGAAATGAACTCGATGGGCTGGGATTAGTACCAGACCGGCGAGAAAGCCATGAACCTGGCCAGCGGGAATTCCGTATAGGGCCTGTCGTCCGTCACGGCCGGGTAGGCCGACGCGGCTTCCTCCACCTGCCGGTTGTCCATGAAGCGCAGCTTTGTAATGAAAGCCGGAGACACGAACGGGACCTCTCTGCGCAGGTTGCCCCGTTTTATCCTGGCCTCCAGGGTCTTGTGGTCCATGGTCAGCTCTTCGTTGGAGGCCAGCGCCAGGAAACCCGGCAGGCCCGGGAAATTCCAGACATTCACGTGCGGGAAAGTCTCCCTCAGGCTGCGCAGCATCATGAAGTAGTCGCTTTCGAAGCAGGGCTTGGGGATCCAGATGCTGAAGACGCCGGTTTTGGTCATTTTGCGCCGCGCCAGCTGGAAGAAGTCCCGGCTGTACACGTTCACCGAGCCCGAGCTGTAGATGGGCGGAGTCACGTCCACTATGATGGCGTCGTAGAGCTTGCGCGAGCGCAGCAGCTCGTTGCGCCCGTCGTTAAGGCGCACCGAGAACCGGCCGGCCGCGGCCAGCTCCTTCCAGTCTCCAACGAACAGGGGGCCGGCCTCGCGCACTGAGGCCACCAGCTCCGCCACCGTCACCTTCACGCCGTGCAGCACGCCCGAGCGCATGGTATTTCCGGCGCCCAAGCCCACTATGAACATTTCCTTGGGGTTCTCCTGGAACAGCAGCGGGAAGTGCGACATCAGTTTGCCGGCCTCGCCGTTGCCGGAGACCGCGACGCCGTTGATGAACAGGGATTTCACGCTGAGGTCTTTGGAGAACACCACGGAGACGGCTCCGGCCTTGTCCTCGTTGTAATAGGCCAGGATGCCCGGCAGGTTGGCCGCCAGGCGGCGGTTGATGATGTTGAAGACCGGGTCCGGCAGGGCGAAGGCCGCTATGGCCAGGCCGGCCGACGCGGCCAGCCAGGGTGCGAAGCGGCGCTTCTGCTCTTCGCCGGCCAGTGAGGCCAGGAAGGCGCCGGTTAGGGCCGCCAGCAGGGCCGTGAGCAGGAAGCTGAATTTGGTGCCCAGCTGCGGCACCAGCACAAAACCGGCCGCCAGGGAGCCCAGGATGGTGCCCAGGGTGTTGGCCGCGTAGAGGGAGCCTACCGCGCCCACGCGGCCTGCCAGGCGCACGCCGGCCTGCGCCGCCAGCGGGAAGAAGAAGCCCATGAGCAGGGTGACAGGGAAGATTATCAGCGCGGCCCAGCCGAACAGGGAGAAAATGTCGGCGGCTTCGGTCAGCGGCGAGTAAATGTATTTGGGGTGCAGGGTGTTGCGGCCTATCAGGTAGAACACCAGCAGCCCGGCCACGGCCAGGATGGCTATGGCGGCCTGCGTGCGGGCCAGGACTGGGAGCGGGTCCTCGTTACCGGCGGCGCGGCGTTCCGCGTAGAGGCTGCCCAGGGCTATGCCCAGCAGGTATACGCCGAGCATGGCCGAGAAAGCGTAGACCGAATTGCCTATGGTGAGAACCAGCGAGCGGGCCCAGAGCACTTCCAGGGCCAGCGCCGTGAAGCCCGAGGCGCCCATTACAAAGAGCATGCGCCGGTAGCCGGTGCCGGTGCCTGCGGCCGGGGCTTCGCCGGCGGCGGGCAGCTGCCGCGCGGCCGGGGAGAAAAAGCCCACGCGCAGGGCTATGAGCAGGTTCAGCAGGGCCGCCAGGGTCACGGTGCCGCGCTCGCCCAGGTGGCCAATGAGCAGGTAGCCGGAGGCCAGCACGCCCAGCACCGCGCCCAGGGTGTTGAGGGCGTAGAGGCGGGAGATCTTCCCCCCCGAGTCGGCGGTGCCGGAGGAGAGGTAGCTGGCCAGCAGCGGCAGCGTGGCGCCCATCAGCACGGTGGGCGGCAGCAGCACCGCGGCGCAGGCCGCGATCTGCAGCGCGGCCGTGGCGGCGGCGCCTTCGGGCAGCAGCGGGGCTATGAATTCCGGCAGCCCGGCCATGAGCATGGTGGCCAATACGGCGGAAGCGGCCACCAGCAGCTCCAGCACGGCGTAGACCAGGAGCGGGTTCTTAAGCTTGTCGCAGCGGCGTCCGGCCAGCACGGCGCCCAGGGCCAGGCCGCCCATGAAGACCGCCAGGACCACGCTGGTGGCTTCCAGCGTGGAGCCGAAGACGCGGATGAGCATGCGGAACCAGACGGTCTCGTAGACCAGGCCGCTTATGCCGGAAAGGAAAAAAAGCAGGGGAACGCTGGGGTGGGTTTTAAGGAAATTTTTCATTAGTGCTATATTCTAATTAATTATTGCCAGCGGGCGGCAGGTTTTTTATGCGGCCTTTTAAAGTTATAATTCTGCTATGGATAATTCCTTCTTTGAAGACCTGAAAGGTATTATGGACGAATTCAAAAAGCAGAACGGAGGCAATATGGAAAAGGATTTCACCGGCAAACTGCTGGTGCCCGTGGTGGTAGTGGCTTTTGTGGTGCTGGCTTTCTCTACTTTCTTTATAGTTCCCCCCGGCGAGGTGGCTATAAAGACCCGGCTGGGGTCCATAGTGGACTCGTACAGCGAAGGCATGCATTTCAAACTGCCCTTCTTCGAGAGCATCACCAAGTTCTCCATCCAGATCCAGCGCGCCGACATCAAGACGCAGGCCTTTTCCAAGGACCTGCAGACCATGAACGCCCACCTGGTGGTGAACCACCGCATCCAGAAAGAGACCGCGGTGAGCATCTTCCGCAACCTGGGCCCCAATTACGTCGAGAACATAGTGGACCCGGCCGTGCAGGAAGTCTTCAAGGCCATCGCCGCCCGCTACTCCGCGGAACGCGTCATCTCCGAGCGCAATGACCTGGTGATGGAGATAAACAAAGAGGTGAAAGAGCGCCTTACCCTCAAGGAAATAGTGGTCACAGATATTTCCGTGACCGACCTGGACTTCACCGACCAGTTCCTCAAGGCCGTGGAGGACAAGCAGGTGGCCGAGCAGCAGGCCAAAATGTCCGAGAAGCTGGTGGAAAAGGCCAAGCGCGACGCCGAGCAGGCCATAGCCAAGTCCCGCGGCGAGGCCGAGGCCCTGCGCATGCAGCGCGAGCAGGTCACCCCCCAGCTCATCGAGCTGCGCAAGGTGGACGCCCAGCTGAAGGCCATAGAGAAGTGGAACGGCGTGCTGCCCGGCTATGTCGGCGGCGGCGTGCCCTTCGTCTCCATAGACAAGAAATAACCACCCTCTGGACATGGCAAGTGTCCAAGGGCCCCCGGCGCAATAGGGCGAAAAATCCCCCCGCGCCGGGACCAAAGTCCCCCGCCCCCGCGGGGGATTTTGCTAAAATTACCTTTGTAAATTCACGGGAGGCCTATGAAAAAACTTTTTACCGCTGTTTTTCTGCTGTTCCTCGCGCTCACCTACGGCGCGGTCACCGGCGTGGACCTGCTCTGCGACACCGCTTACGCCAAATCTTCCAAGCCCAAGCCCGGTAACGGCGGTCCCGACGACACCGACGACGGTTCCGGCAACGGGGGCGGCGGCAACGGCGGTCCCGACGACACCAATGACGACGGCGGCTGCGGCGGCGGTGGTTCCGGCGGCGGCTCCGATCCCGACGGCTCCGGCGGCGGCACTGATTTCTAGAGCACAGCCCGGCGACAAAAGGCCCGGCCCGCGCCGGGCCTTTTTATTTCCCCCCCGGCGGCCAAATTGTATAATTCTGGCATGCAGATCATTAAAAAGATAGCCCAGCCACTTCTTTACGGTTCCATCGCCCTTTTCATGGTGGCCGGCAGGTTCGACGGCCTATGGTTGTACTGGGTAGCCGCCATAACCATGGCCGTGGGCATGGTCCTGTTCGTGGCGTCGGCCGTGCTCCCCGACGAGAAAGAGGGACGGTCCGCCGGGGAGCCGCCGCAGGCCTCCACGCCCCGTTCCGCGCATTCCGGTCTCCCGCGCGCTGTCCCGCGGCCCTCGGGGGTGCATGTGAAGGACGAGGTGCCGGCGTGGGTCTATATCACTGCTTTTTTAATGTCGCTGGGCGGCCTGCTCTCTTTCCTGTTCGGGCCCAACGGGGTTTCCCCCCGCACCGTCATTTCTTTTGGCCTGATCCCCGGGGGCGTGGTCTTCTTTATCGCCGCCAAGGCCGCTTACGGCGGGGCCATAGGCCTGCGCAATGTTCTGCGTGGTCTGGTGGCCTTCCTGGGCTTCCTGCTGCTTTTTGGCGGTATCATGGGCGGAGTGCTGATCTTTGCCGGCTTTTTTTCTCCGGAACATAAGGCCTTTTACGCTCTCGGGGCGGTAGCGGTCCTGTTGGCCGGCGCCGGCCTGACCTATTACGGCATGAAATACCAGCAGGGCCCTGAGGGCGTGGCCATAGGCCGGGAGCTGGGCTTCCAGGACGCAGGCGGCGACGACGGCGTGTATGATTCCAAGGGCGCCATGAACGGCGTGGAACTCATGTTTAACGTCGAGCAGACGGCTGCGCATAGAACCCGCCACGCCTCCTATCCCGCCCATTTCAGGCTGGAGGTGCTGTGCGCCTGCGCTAACCCCCGCGGGCTGCGCCTGGAGATACAGCCCGAAGGTTTCCTTGATTTCAGCTTCTCCGGGCTACCTAAGGCGCCGCACGTGGATTATTGGGACAATTATGAGATCCGCGCCAACCTGCCCGACGTGGCTGTTGGCCCGCTGGCGGCCGCCAAAGCCGGAGAGAGCGTGTTCAGCGAGCAGGCCGGCTTTTCCAGCCTGACAGTGGACGGCAATGAGCTTAAATTGGTTTTTGAGCTGGAAGGCTATGCCGGCACCGCCTATGTGCGCCGCGTTCTGGATGAGGCCTCCCGCCTGGCCGCCGCCTTCAGTTAAAGATATCCCCCTGCGGTTCAGCTTAAAGCCCGCTTTTGGCGGGCTTTATTTTTGCCCTTGACAAACAATAAAGCAGATGTTATAATTTATTTAGTCAACTTAAGTATTGATAATATTAAGGTAGATATTGATAATATGAATATTCCTAATAAATGTCCTTCTTGCAGCGGTAGGCTGGTTGTGACCGAGCTTTGCTGCTCGGATTGTAAGACCACCATCAAGGGAAGCTTCGAGCTGCCGCAGTTCGCCTCCCTCTCGCCGGAAGATGAGAATTTCCTCCGGGTTTTTCTGGCCGCGCGCGGCAGCATTAAAGAAGTGGAGCGGCAGTTGAATATTTCTTACCCGACGGTAAAGGCGAGGCTGGACGCCCTGCTGAACCGCCTGGGGCTGGGCAGCCTGCAGGCCGAGGCCAAGCGCCGCCGCCTGGAGATAGTGGAGCGCCTAGAGCGGGGGGAGATAGCCGCCGCCGAGGCCGTGGCGCTGTTGAAGGGGCTTGAATAGGAGATATATATGAACGAAGAGAAAATGCGGATACTCAAACTGCTGGAGGAAAAAAAGATCTCCTCCTCTGAGGCAATGGAGCTGCTGGAGGCCCTGGGGAAAGGGGGGGCTTTGGAGAAGCGCGGCCGCCTGCTGCGCATACGCGTCTATGAGGAAGGCTCCTCCGAGCCCAAAGTGAATATTAATGTGCCGCTGGGCTGGGCTAAGTTCATGGCGCCCTTCATAGAGGGGAAAATAAAGGCCAAGCTGGCGGACAAGGGCTACAATGTGGACCTGGCCAAGATCCAGGAAGCCATAGAGAGCCAGGAGCCAATGAAGATCGTGGATGTGCAGGACGGCGGGGACAAAGTGGAAATATTTATAGAGTAATATAGGGAGATACTATGTTGGCATTCAGCATGCGCAAATTCTTTTGGGGTCTTATCATAGCGGGCATTGGCGGCCTGATCTGGGCCAGCAACCTGGGTTATGTCAGTCTTTCTTTCCGGTTCGGCAGGGATTGGCCGGTCATAATAGTGGCTATGGGGCTTATGTCCGTTTGGGACGCCCTCTTTGGCAAGCACTGGTGGGGCCACAAGTTCCGCGCGCCCAGGAAAGCGCAAGGGGAGGCCTCCGATATACTGGCAGACCTGGAGAGCGGCAAGATAGACGCCGCGGAGGCCGCCAGACGGATGGAGGGGAAATAGTTTCACGTGAAAACAGGACCCCTCTGAAAATACCATGAAGAGGTTTTTGTGCTGGTTTCGCGGTAATTTGGCCGGGCTTGGGTTTCACGTGAAAACAAATCCGGGCCTGTTGACTTGGCGGGAGCAAAACTATAGAATGATTGTGGGCTGTGCGTGTTTTCACGTGAAAACAGGCCGGCAGGGATAAAGGGAGCAATATGGCTGAAATAGTGGCAATAGCTAACCAGAAGGGCGGAGTGGGGAAAACCACTACCGCGATCAACCTGGCGGTGGCGCTGGCGGCCTTCGACTATGAGACGCTGCTTATAGACTTCGACCCCCAGAGTAACGCGACTTCCGGCCTCGGGGTGGATATAACCAAGAACAATAAGAACATTTACGACGTGCTCTGCGGCCGCGCCCCCATAGAGGCGGCCGTGCATCAGACGTCCGTGGAGTGGCTGGACATAGTCCCGACGAGCCACAACCTCGCCGGTGCCGAAATAGAGCTGGTGAGCGAGTTCTCCCGCGAGTCCGTGCTCAAGCGGTCCCTCGACAAGATAAAGGATATGTATAAGTTCATCATAATAGACTGCCCGCCTTCGCTGGGGCTGCTTACGGTGAACGCCCTGAACTCCTCCAACTCCGTGGTGACCCCGGTGCAGTGCGAATACTACGCCATGGAAGGCCTGGCCTATTTCATGAACACGGTGGAGAAGATCCGCCAGGCCCTTAACCCCGGGCTCAAGATAGACGGCGGCATCATTACCATGTACGACTCCCGCATTAACCTGGCCAACCAGGTGCGCGAAGAGATAGGCAAGTATTACGGCGAGCGCCTCTACAAGACGGTGATCCCGCGCAATGTGCGCCTGGCCGAGGCCCCCAGCTACGGCCAGCCTATCTTCGTCTACGACCCCAGTTCCCGCGGCGCGCTGGCCTATAAAGAGCTGGCGTTGGAGTTCCTCGCCCGGCGCGGCGTGGATATTTCCGTGTATAAGAATTCCAACCTCTATGTTAACGAAGAGGCCGAACTGGAGTACGACCTGGGTGGTTGATTTTTAAAAAAGCGATTTAATTTTAAGGAGAAAATATGAGAAAAGCTTTAGGCCGCGGTATAGATTCGCTCATCACCAAGGTGCAGAACAACGACATTTCCGGGGACATAGTGCAGAAGATCCCCCTGGGCAAGATCCGCCCGAACCGCTACCAGCCCCGCCGCAATTTCGACGAAAGCGCGCTGGCCGAACTTTCCGAATCCATCCGCAACCGCGGCCTGCTGCAGCCTATCTCGGTCTGGAAAGACCAGAACGACGACCACTACGAGCTGATAGCCGGCGAGCGCCGCCTGCGCGCCTCCAAGCTTGCCGGCCTGGCCGAAATAGACGCCATCGTGAAGAAGGACCTGAACGACGAGCAGAAGCTGGGCCTGTCGCTGATAGAGAACATCCAGCGCGAAGACCTCAACGCCATAGACACCGCCCTGGCCTACAAGCAGCTGATGGATAAGTTCGAGGTCTCCCAGTCGGAGATTGCCGAGCGCGTGCACAAGTCCCGCGCGGCCGTGTCCAACACGCTGCGCCTGCTGGAGCTCGACGAGGATATCCGCCAGGGCATCCAGTCCGGCGCCATAAAAGAAGGCCATGCCCGGGCGCTCATCTCCATTCCCGACTCCGCCCGCCGCCGCGAGGCCTTCCAGCGGATCATGGCCGAGAAGCTGTCCGTGCGCGACGTGGAGACTTTCGCGCAGACCTTCCACGCCGACCGGCCCCGGACGCAGCGCGCCCCACGCGCCGGCTCCCGCAAGACCCCCGAGACCGCCGAGTTGGAATCCTCCCTGGAAAAGACGCTCGGCACCAAGGTTGAGATCCTGCCCGGCGCCGGCCCGCAGAATGGTAAAATAGTGATACATTTCTACTCGCTGGACGATCTGGACAGGGTAACACGAATTTTAAGGAAGTAACACGAGGTCAAAATGCGTCATTTTATAGCGGCGCTCCTGCTGGCCGCGCTGCCCGCGGCCGCCAGGGCCCAGGCCGCGGCCCAACCCGACGACAAAGGGCCGGCCTTCGCGGCCAAGTCCCCGGTGCCGGCCTACTTCGCGCCGGAGAACAACCTGGGCAAGTATTACCTTTACGCCGACGGCGGTTTTCACGCCGACTGGTACGTGGGCTACAACAACTGCTGGATAGTGAAGCTGCCGCCGGTGCCCACGGGCAGCTACGCCAAGGCCTTCATAGGCGCCAAGCTGGGCCGCACCAAGATCATGTCCTGGCCGGCCTCCTGGGACACCACGCCCATCCCCGGCAAGATCTACATGGCGCTCAACCAGGCGCCCACGTTCAATTCCGACCATACCTATTTCCTGGCCGAGGCCGCCGACCTGCCGCGCGAGCCGCTGCCTAACGACTCCCTCGACGGGGTGGATTCCGCGCGCTGGCTCTGGGCCGAGGTGCCGCTGTCGCGCGTTTCCACCGAGAAGGAGAATTACCTGGCCCTCTGGTCCGCTTCGCGCTATTTCACGGCCGCTTCCAGCTCGCCTATCATCGCCGCGGCCCTGAGCGACGGCGAGGAGGAGAACGTCTGGCTGAACCGCTCTATAAAAGGCAATCCTCCGTCGGGCGAAGGCGTGCTTGAAACCCCTATTTCCGGCCTGAAGCCGGCCATCGCCGTGAAACTGGTGCCGGCCAACGAATTCAAGGTCTTCATCAAGGGGTTCGCCGCCGAGGTGGGCCCCGAAGACATACAGGTCTCCTTTACGGCCATCGGCGAGGACATCCGCGCCGCCTGGCTGGAGATCTCCTACGACAAATTCGACTGGCAGCGGGTCACGCGCTACATGTTCAAGGCGCCGTATTTCTGGACCTTCGGCCGGGAGGAACTGTCCAAGGACATGTTCTACCTGCGGGCCGCGGCGCTGGACAACCTGGAGAACACCGGTTACTCCATGCCCATAACCGTGCCCGCCGTGCCGCAGCCTAAAGCGGAATAACTTTCTCGCGCCCATGAAAAAACACAACATTGCCGTAGTCGGGGCGTCCGGCATGGTCGGGGGGGAACTCCTGGGCCTGCTGGAGAGCCGCCGCTTCCCCGTCGGGGAATTCTACCCGTTCAATTCCGGCCGCCGCCGCGCCTTCGTGAAATTCCGCGGTAAAAAATACGCCTGCGCCGCGCCCACGCTCGAAGCGCTTAAAAAGGCGGATATCGTTTTCTTCGTCTCCACCGACGAGGTGGCGGAGCGCTTCGCGCCGCGCCTGGCCGCGGCCGGCGTCTGGTGCATAGACGATTCCGCCCGCTTCCGCCTGGCCTCCGGTGTTCCGCTGGTGATCCCCGAAGTGAACGGGGGGGAACTGAAGCCCTCTAAAAAGCTCATAGCCGGGCCCAACTGCACCCTCACCGGGGCCGCCGTGGCCCTGGCTGGCATCCATAAAAAATTCCGCATAAAAGAACTGCGCCTGGCCACCTACCAGGCCGTTTCCGGCGCCGGCAAGGCGGCCATGGGCGAGCTGGAAGACCAGCTGCGCGCATATCTGCGGCGGGGCGCGGCCCCGGCGAAGGGCGGAAAATTCCCGCGCCCTATCGCCTTCAACGTTTTTCCGCAGGTGGGCGGTTTCGACGCCGAGGGGCACTCCGGCGAAGAGAACAAGGTGGAGGCGGAGCTCAAGAAGATCTGGGGCGACCAGCGCCTCAGGATAAGCGTCACCGCGGTGCGCGTGCCCGTGTTGCGCGGCCACTCCCTGGCCGTCTGGGCCAGGACCGCCAGGCCGTTCACGCCCGCCGGGCTCAAACGAGAGCTGCTGCGCGCGCCGGGGCTTAAGTTTTACGCCAGGCCGGAAGATTACCCGACGCCGCTGGCGCACGGGAACCGCACGGAGATAGTTTACGCCGGGCGGCTGCGCCGGGCCAGGACTTCGCCCGACGAATTCCAGCTCTGGATAGTGTCCGACAACCTCTACAAGGGCGCGGCGCTGAATTCGGTGCAGATAGCCGAAAAACTTATCAGGCTTTGAGTTTTCAAGGGGGGATCATGAAAAATAGCGTACTTTTAACCGCGGCAATAGCCGCGCTGCTGGCCGCCGGGTGCAAAAAGAAGACCCCGGAGAATATCCCGCAGCCAAAGGCCGACGAACAGGTGGCCGCCTCCACGGCCGCGCCCGTGGGCCTGCTTGAGGCGCCGGGTGCTTACATTAAAAATACGGTGGGCAACGTGGAGAAGGCGAAGGCCGCCGCGGCCGTCTATGAAAAAACGGCCAAGGATACACTCGGCGCCGCTTCCGGCGTAGGAGGCGACTGATGAGCCCGGGTTTTGAATTTACTTCCGTGCATTTTTTCCTGCTCGTGGCTGCCGTGGTGCTGGCCGGGGCGGGCCTTTCTTATTACTTCAGTTACCTGCGCCGCAAGAAGCTGGGGGAACTCGCGTCTTCCATGGGCCTGCTTTTCAGTGAAACGGGTCCCGACAACGCCTTCCTCGCCGCTACCGGCCTGGAGCTGTTCCGGCTGGGTCACTCCCACGACGCTTCCAACCTTATACAGCTGGCCACGAACACCGGGGAGCTGTGGTTCTTTGATTACAGCTACACTACCGGCAGCGGTAAGAACCGCACCATCCACGCTTTTACGGTGGGACTGGTAAAGAGCGCCAAGGTTCAGATACCGAGCTTTGAGCTGAAGCCGGAGAACCTGATGTATAAGTTCGGGGAGATCATAGGTTTCAAAGACATAGACCTGCCGGCTTTTCCTGTTTTTTCGGATAAATACCGCCTGACCGGCTCGGACGAGGCCGCCGTGCACATGTTCTTCACTCCCGAGCGGGCCGCCTGGTTCGAGCGGAACCTGGGCCTCTGGATGCAGGGCGCGGGCGCCTATGTGGTGGTGTTCAAGCGGGAGGGAACTCTCCCCGCCGACGCCTGGCAGAACTTCATGGAAGAAGTGAAGATTCTCGCCGCCGAAGTCCTTAAATAATCCGGGTTGGCCTTGGCAGGCGGGGGCATGGACCCCTCGGGCACGGCGTCGGGACACACCGTGCCCGCGCCTCGTCGCTTGCGTAAGCCTCGGCCTGCGCGACGGCCCTCGGAACCCATGCCCCCGCCTGCCCGACCTTCACCCCTTGACAAGTCAAGATATGCCCTTATAATATATATTGGGCGCCGTCGATACTCCCCGGATATGCTTTTTGTGGGTCTTTGGTCCTACGCGCCTGTAGGCCGGAAGGCCTTTGATTAAAGTCAATCCATGCGCAAGAATATAACTGAGGACATTATGAGGCGGATCTTGCTGGTAACCTTCGCGGCCGTGGCCGCGCTGACGATGGGCCTGAAAGCCCAGGACGTCTCTTTTGATTCCCTCTACAAGGACTTGCCCCAGCCCGTGGCCGCCGCGCCCGCCGCTGCCCCTGTCGCCGCGGCGCCGCAGGGTCAGGCCGCGCCGGCCGCCGAGCGCGAATGGCTGGTGCTGGTGTTCATAAACGGCGTCAACGACCTGGGCATACTCGGCTTCGCCAATAAGAGCATCAACGACATGGAGAAGGTCGGCTCCACCGACCGGGTGGCCGTGGTGGTGGAATACGGGATAATGGGCCAGGACGGCTCGGATGCCCGCAACCTGCAGTTCCAGCGCGGCTCCAAGACCATTTACGTCACCCGCGACAACGATACCGGCCGCATCACCTCACTGCCGTTCTACGCCTCCAACGACGGCGACATGGGCAGCGCCGCCAATTTGGTGCGCTTCGTGAAGCGCGCCGCCCGCCGCTACCCCGCCAGGCATACCGCGGTGATAATCTGGAACCACGGCGCGGGCCGCCTGGGCATAGCCTACGACGACGTCACCAAGAACCACATGGAAGTGGACCAGCTCGGCCGGGCGCTCGGCCAGGTGCGCCAGTTCCTTGGCCGCAAGCTCGATATATTCGCCACCGACGCCTGCCTGATGCAGATGGCCGGCGTGGCCTACGAGTTCAAGGATTCCGCGGAAGTGGTGGTGGGGTCGGAAGAGGTGGTCCCCGGCGACAGCTACCCTTACGACGCTTTCCTGGGGCCGCTGGCCGCCAACCCGGGCATGAACGCCGAGCAGCTGGGCGCCCTGATGGTGGACGCTTACGCGGCCTACTATGCCGGCGACAAGATCACTCTTTCCGCCCTGCGCACCTCCGCCCTGCCCGGCTTCGTGGGCCGGCTCAATAACTGGGTGGAAGCGGTGCGCGCCGATCCCAAGGCTTTCAAGGCCGCCGCTTCACGGTCCGCGGCCGTGGCCACCCAGAATTTCTCGATGAAGGACTCCAAGGACCTGTACGATTATCTCGGCAACGTGAGCGACATGCTGGCCAAGAGCCCCGGGGTAAAGGCCGCCGGCGCGGACCTGCGGGACTATATAGAGGGAACGCTCATCATAAAGGACAGCGCCAGCCCTTCACTGCCTAACGCGCACGGCCTGGCCATCTATGTTCCGGCGCTCCGCTATAATTCCGCCAATTACGAAAAGCTTTTGTTCTCGCGGGACTCCCTCTGGGACGATTTCCTGCGGGAAGCGATGCAGGCCAGGCTGGACCCTAATTTATGAACGCGCTCTCCGCCAGAAAGCCGGTCTTCGCCGCCCTCGCGGCGCTGTTCCTGCTTTGCGGCGGCACGGCCTTCGCGCAGAAGGCGGCCGACCGTCTGCTGGCCTATGAAGCGGCCATCTCCAGCGGTAACCCTGCGGCCGCGGTGGCTTTCCTCAAGGACAGGGAGGCTTTCAACCTGGCCGCGGCCGACGATGTGAAGGGGCCGGCGCTGCTGGGCAAGGCCGAAGCTCTGAAGGACCTCCGGGACCTGCTGGCCATGCCTTGGGACAAGGAAAAGGCCAATAAGCTCAACGACGCGCTCTCTATAAGGATAGACGCCGACAAACCCCTTGCCAAGGTGGGCGTAGGCCCCGAGCCGGAGAAACTGCTGGTCTGGCTGGAAAAATACCAGCCCTCTTACCCACAGAGCAAGAAAACGGTGGTGCGGACCGCCATCCGCCAGTGGGAAATAGTTTTCGGCACCATGACCGACCTGCGCGAGATGAGTTGGGGCCAGGCCCGCGTGTTGCAGGGGCGCGGTGTGACCGTGACCAAGGACAGCTGGGGGAGCATGGTGCTGAGCGAGCGCAACGCCGTAATAGCGCAGCTGATGAAACAGGACCAGGCCTTCATCATCTATAACGACCAGGTGCTGGCCGCCAAGAAGGACTCGGTGGCGCTGCAGGCCTCGGTGGACAAGGTGAAGAGCCGGCTCACCCCGGAGCAGCTGGCCCAGCTCAGCGGCAAACCGCTGGCGGACCAGGCCTACCTGCTGGGTAATTTCTTCGACGGCGGAGCGGCCAAGGGGGACAGCGACCTGGCCCGCATCCACGCCGCGCGCGACTCGCTGCCCAAAGAGGTGCTGCCGGCGCAGCAGCGCGACCTGCTGGGCGGCATGATGGGGCCCGCTGTTTCCAAAGAGCTGGCCGGCACCAAGGCGGGGCAGAAAGTGCTGGGCTTCTACGCCAAGGAAGGCCCGCTCAAGATAGAGATCCGGCCGTTGGACGGCAAATACTCGGCCTATGACCCGGCCACCCGCACCATAGTCCTGAATTCGGAGACCATACAGCAGTACATGCGCGTAAAAGGCTATACCGCCGATTCCGTAATGCGCAGCCCCGAGCAGGTGGCCGAGATAGCCAAGTACATGTCGCCGGTGGTGGTCTATTCGTCCGCGCACCACATGCAGGATTCCTGGGCGCGCAAGCAGGGCGTCTATAAGCCGCATGTGCAGGAGGACGAGATAGAGGCCATGTCGCTCGAAGGGCTCTACACTTCCGAGAAGCTCCGCAAGGATAAGGTGTTCAGGAGCATCATGGATTCCAGCCGCGGCTTCTCCAGCTACGCCACCAAGCGCGTGGACATAGCCACCGAATTCTCCGCCAGCGGCTCCAAGAGGTTCGCCACCACGGTGCGCCAGCGCTATTTCTCCGGCCTGCCTTCGCTGGACTCCGCGGCCTCGCAGGTGCTGGGCGCGGTGTCGGAGGAGCTGGAGCGCCGCTCCGCCCTCAGCGTCCAGCAGCGGGCCCAGAACGACACCATGAACCTGACCCTGCAGGAAGCCATGGAGATGACCCCGGAGGAACTGGCCGGCTCGGCCGGTGAAATAAGGACCGACGCACTTGCTAAAATAGAGAGGGACCTGTCCGCGCTCGGGGTTTACAAGAGCCGTTACGCCGCCTCCGAGAGGGACAGCCGCAAGGCGCTTAAAACTATCAAGACCAGCGCGTCGGCAAAGACCGCCGCGCCGCCCGCTTTATGAAGAAACTGTTATCCACAGTCATGCTGTTCGGCCTGTGCGCCGGCGCGCTCAGCGCCGATGGCACTCCTGCCGCCCCGGCCGCTCCCGCGGCGCCCGCGGCCACCGGCCCCAAGTTCAAGAAGTACGTGATGGACCACGGCTATTTTTCCTGCACGGTGCCGGTAACCTGGTCCATTAACCGCGAGAAGGAACGCGACGAGGATTACAAGATCTTCGAGATCCAGCTGCTGGCCCCCAAGTCCGACAAGGCGCCCACCAGCATCTTCGTGTCCTATTACGCCGCGGAGAACGAGGATTTCGACGGCTACGAGGATTTTATAGACCGCAATTCCACCAACGCACTGGGCGAGAGCAAGAGCGAGCGCGAGAATTACGAGCCGGTGAAAAAAATAAAGCTCTGGGGCCGCCGGGCCTTCGAACTGGCCCGCGAAAAGCTGGTCTTCCTGCACCCCGAGACCAAGTCCGACGAAAGCGTGCAGCTGAAAGAGAAGATCTACGTGCTGCCGGCCAAGGCCGGGTTCTACGTGCTGCATTTCTCCGCCGAGAAGCCGGCCTTCGAGGAGAGCCTGCCCGTCTTCGAAAAGGTGGCCAAGAGCTTCAAGGGCAAACCCTGACGCTTCAGACCAGTGCCGTAAAAAAACCGCGCCTAGTGGCGCGGTTTTTCTTTCCCCGGGAGGGAGCCGCCTTCAGCGGAGCTTTTTGGTTTTCAAATGCTCTACCAGGTCGGCCGGGTAGTCGGTGATGATGGCGTCCACGCCGGCGGCTATGGCGATGTCCCACTCTTTAGGGGTGTTGATGGTCCAGGGCGCCACCTGCAGGCCGGCGGCCTGCGCTTCCTTTACCGCCTCGGGGGTGATCCACTTGTAGTTGGGGCTCCAGATGTCGGTCTTGGCCGCTTTCAGCGCCGGCACAATGTCGAGCAGTTCCTCGTAGGTCAGCTGCGAGGTGCGGATCTCCGGCGCCAGTTTCTTTACGGCCTTCAGGGTGCGCACGTCGAAGGACTGCACCATGGTCCGCGCCTCCATCCCGTGCTTCTTTACCGCTTCCACCACCAGCCGCGCGAATTCCGCCGGCGCCGGGGTGAGTTCCGGTTCAGCGGGGAAGATCTTGGTCTCCATGTTGAACTGCACCGAGGCCGCGCCCTCGTAAGGGGATTTTTTCACCATTTCAAAAACTTCGTCCAGGGTGGGCATGCGCTCGCCCGGCACGGCTATCTGCTGCGGGAACTTGGGGTTGGCCTGCGCGCCGCAATCGTATTTCTTCAGTTCGGCCAGGGTCAGGGAACGGATGGGAACGGCCTTTTCGAGTTTATTGCCCTCGGCGTCCAGGCAGCGTTCCGGCGTGACCTTGGGCTCGTGGGAAACTATCACCGCGCCGTCCTTGGTGACGCCCAGGTCGAACTCCAGCACGTCGGCCCCGCCCATCAGCGCGGCCTCGAAAGCGGCCAGCGTGTTCTCCGGCACCGTGCCGCGGCTGCCCCGGTGACCGTGCACCAGCGGCCCCGCCGCCCAGGCCGGTGAGGAGATAGCGAGGACAAGAAAAGACAATATGATTTTCATATATGGAAGCTCCTGAAACTGTGTTATCTGAATGATACGAAATTGCCGGCCGGGGAAACCATTTCCCGGCGGCGTAGCCGCCCTGCTCAAAACATAATAAACAAGGCCTTGCCGATTATGGGTTTGTCTGTTATAACATAGCGGGGATGTGACTTGGGTTACACAACACCGTGCCGTAGTCCACAAATAACAGGCTTCTGAAAAATAATTTCAGCAATCGCGCTTCATTGAGGAAACAGCGAAAAAACTGACGCGCGCGAATTTGACAAACGGGATTTCGTCTGTTATAACATGCCGGGAACTTAGGTGAAAAGGTTTAAATAGCCGCCTGGAATATTTCCGAGCCGACAGTAATGATGTTCTGGTGGCGCCTGCTGGAGATGTGGGCTTTTCGTATAAGCGCGAGCGAAGGCGATTGTATGGCTGAAGCCATTGCCGACGTAAGAAAAAATAAAATTCCCTGTAAAAGGCGTTTTTGTTTCTTCCCCGACTGCATTAAAGGATTTAACGACATAATCCCCGGTGGGCAGGTCGGAAAGGCTTGTGGAGGTGCTGAAGACCGGCGGGTCAAAAGTACGGGACCAAAGG
>Ga0074197_1001420_pt1 | contig 20471 bp, 19 predicted proteins | sample EPASupsiteSAE305_FD_64526 | JGI IMG/M metagenome (GOLD analysis project Ga0074197, IMG submission 64526) | Bioremediated contaminated groundwater microbial communities from EPA Superfund site, New Mexico - SAE3-05 reassembly with SPADES | ecosystem: Environmental > Aquatic > Deep subsurface >...
CATCCCGTTTTGCGCGAGCCATGCCGTCAGCTGCTGCGTCGAGTTCGGATTGGGCATTCCCGTCAGAGCTTGTGCTTCTGAAAGCGTGCTCCTACGGCTCTCGTGATTACACCGGATCGCCTGCTCCACAAGCGTTTGATCCAGCCCGATGCCGCGATCGTTGATCCGCTGGTCGAGCGCATAGTTCTCCCACTCCACTGGCAGCACGGGGAATCTCACGAGCGCCTCTTGGATCGCAAGCTCCGTTTCCACGTCCCGGATGTTATACGCTTTAAATCGCTCCCATTTCTCCGGCGCGTCATGCGGCCTGTTTCGCGTTCGACCGCCGTTTACTTGGCTCGGCTTGCAGGGCTTACAGAAGTAACGCAAGCATTCTTTGCCTTCCGACAGCTTTCTCTTTTCCAAATCAAGCACCTCGCCCACCGATTCCAGTGATAGTGGTAAGCCCAGTGTCGATGCCCAAACCATCGAACAGCGCCATGTCTCCGGCTGGAGCCATACGCCGATATAACGAGACAGACATACACGCTCAAACTGCGCATTGAACGCCCATTTCTCGACCGAGTTATCGAACAATGCATGAATCAACTCGTGCGGAATTGTTTCTCCGTTCGCCAGATCGATTGTCCGCGCAATTCCGCCATCCACAGAATATCCAAACAGAAGAATCGTGAAATCGGGTGATTCGCTGTATCGGTAGACGCCCGTTTGCTTGAGTTCCACGCTTGAGTACGTTTCGATATCGATCGACAGGCGTTTCATTTGAATTCCTCCTGGTAGAGGCGGCAGTGTTTTTATCTGCCGCCTCAACTTCGTACAGTTCAGGCCAGGTACTCGTCGTCGGCAAAGTCGGTTTCCGCATCGGTTCTGCCGCCAAGCGGTTCTCCGTCCGCAACCTTCTGGATATTGCCAAGCCCGCAGGCTACGCCTTTGTTTCCGTTTGTGTTGAACGCGTAAAAAGTCAGAGAAACACGCGCATAGCATCCGGAATACACTTCCGCTTTATCCAAAATGCGGTTCAGGTCACGATCGACGATCTGCGGTGCAGCCTTGCTGTTCGCGTTCAGGAAATACGCATCGCGATACGCATCGTCTGTACGCTCCGTATCTCCGTCACGCAGCGGGAGTTTCAAAGTTGCGCGGTTTGGCATTTTACCACCGAATTTGCCTAGCCCCGCTTGAATTGCCGCGTCGATAGCCGCGTTGACCTTGGAAACCGTCGCCCGATCGGATTTCGGAATGATGATAGATACGCTGTACTTCGGCTCGCTGCCGTTGATGCTCTGCGGTTCCCAGATGTTTGCGTAAGAGAGTCGCACTTTTGCGGTGACCACTTTGGTCGGATTCTGTTTATCCATGTTCGATATCCTCCTTGAATTCTTGATGTGCATTTGAAATGCAGATGGGTTGGCGTTTATCCGAAATGGGTACAAGCGTCGGTTTGCCCGGTGGTTTGACCACAAACCTTCCAAGAAGCTCTTGAAACTGCTCTTTGCCCATGACCCGCTCCAGATCGGTCAGCGGGATCATGGACTGGCGATAGATATCCCGATAGCCAGCGGCTATCGCTGTCTGTGCGACGGCCGACTCGTCTGTGAACCTACGGATCGAACGCCCTTCCACCAGCTTGAATCCCCGCCACGTTTTTCCGTGGTTCACTGCCGCGTCAGTCGCATACCCGATCACGTCGTTCGCCCACTTGTTGAGATCGTCAACATGGAGCAGGATTTCTTCGATTTCTTCGTCCGAGAGCAGTGGCGGTAACGCGAACTCATACTTTGCAAGCGAGAGTTTTGATTCCGCGCGAGCGCGGCATTTCACCGCAGCTTTGCAGAATGTACACCAGTCGCCGGGGCAATAATCACCTTTCCCGTCGTAGGCGAGAACCGCGCGCGGTTTCAGGATAGAGTCGGCCCATGTCAGCAGCTCCGAAATCGTAATGGACCAGGTGCTGACATTCTCTCGACGCGGCTGGAAGATCGTCATTTGTGCGCGTTCAATCTCGTATAGATTCCCGAACTGCTGTAATGCGCCAAGAGCGTAAAGCATCATCTGAGGGTTTTCTGCCGCGTCAACCAACACGCCCCTTCCATACTTGAAGTCGATGATGTGCAGCACACCGTCGCCGACGATCACGACGTCGCCGGTTCCGAACCCCTGTGGTACGTAGCAGGAGAAATCCAAGTGTTGTTCGATCAAAACGATTGGATCAGAGCAATGGAGTTTTGCCTGCGCGATGCGTTCTAGAACAAACGCTACGTAATCATCGGTACAGGCGTTCATCTCATCCGTTTCGAACAGAGAGGTCGGGCGTTCAACGTTCTGATCCAGCGCTGTTTTCAGCTTGTATTCCGCCAACGCATGTGCGACGGTTCCTTCGGCCGCGGACTCTGTTTCATGGTCCGGATACGATTGTTCCAATCGTGCCGATGGGCTGCAATGCAGCCATTTATGCGCGCCGGACGCGGACAGCAGCGCATGCCTGCTCAACGAATCGCCTCCGCAGCGTGAAGCAACGCAGGGTACCGCGTGCTATCCAGTTCACTGAGCTTTTGCACGCCGAATTCCCTGAGTAATTGCTGAACCGCTTCCCGTTTACCCGATCTGCTGATCTCCGCAAGTACCGCGCGGACATCTTCCAACGTATAGGTCGGGGCTTGATTTTCCGCTTCCGGTTTTGGAGTTGGTTCTTCGTTGAGTGCGGTAAGAGAATCTATTAACGCTCTCAGCGCTGTGATCACCTGATGTATTGCTTCTTGCTTGCTCATGGTTTCGCTCCTTTCCGTTCGTTAGGTATAGTCATTCCAAAGTCGGTGAAGATTGATTGCATGATGATCAAGTCCTCACCAGTCAAGAGCGCGGTCAGCTTCTGCAGCAACTGTTGTTGGCTCGGCTTGAGATACTTGCGTCCGATAAAATATCCATCCGCCACCTTCACACCGCCTCCGTTGCCTTGAACGGTCTCAAGAGGATAAGCAAGCGTCAGTTCTTCAATGTCGTATCGGATCGTGCGTTCACACACCCGAAACTCGCGCGCCAGATTTCGGATCGTGTCATATCGCCGGGCGCACAACACTTCCAGCAGCGCGAGTCTACGTTCATTGGGTCGCAATCGCTTGCTCACCTCCTTTCCGTTCGATGCTTGTATGCTACAAAGCAAACCGGCAAGCTTTTTGCCTGTTTGAAAAGAAAACAAAAAAAGCTCCGGCAGACATGCCATTTGCGTTTTCGCAATGGCTTTTGTCCGCCGGAGCCTATATTATAAGGTCCGCGCTTATTTCAGCATGACGTACTTGGATTCGAATGACCTGATCTTGGGTTTATGCGGTGCGCTGTTTCAGCCCGACCAAGACCGTCGTTATCGAATATGTGTTAGGATTCCCGTTGACTGGGTGATGTAATCAGGATAACGCGTTTTGTTGGAGTTTTGCGTTTACTGAACATCACGCTCTTACAATAGGGGCAGCACAGCTTGCAATCTCCTTTCGCGTTCTTATAACCGAAATTGCGCTTCCCGCATTGCGGGCATATGATTCGAACTTGGTTCCATTCTTCCATTCGGCAGTTTCCTCCATGCACCGTTTCACAACGCATATTCTTCGTACGGTTGTTTCCGCAGCAACGTATTACCGAGCACCTTGTTCCAACATCTAAATATGAATCACAATACCCGCACCGGCCATATGCGCATGAATAACTTCAAGGTTGAAATGCGAATTCTCCCCATCTGTCTCCATGTCGTTTGCCAACTGGGGTGAACATCAGTTCACTAGCTCCGTGAGCCAGGGTACGACAGGCCTGCCGATCAGCCGTGCGTTCATATACGCCATCTCCAGTGTCAAGCAGGTGTGTCCGAGATAATAGCCTTCCATGGGTGCCAGTGTCATGGCAATATCGGTGTGTTCCGTATCCAGCAAGCACATCGGAAGCAAGAACTGCACCTGCCCCTGATACCCCTGCGGCACCACGATGCCGGGTTCAAACGACGCTTTGCGACGCGCCAATTCGACGGCTGTTTCAAGCAAGAGTGAAAGATTTTTTGCGCGCTGTACTTCCACGGGAAGCCGTGCAAAGTTCTCGGGATCGCACAGAATGTGGTTCACATTAACGCGGATGTCCCACAGTGGGAAGTACGTCATGCCCGTGATCGGAAGCGGAAATCCCGGTTTATCTGGCAACGGCTGCACATACTTCAAGTCGGATGCTGCGTCGTCAAAGAACCCGCGGAAATACCAGTCTTGAAGCGCATCTATGCGTTTATTGCGTGAAAAGCATCCATAGATGCTCTTGTAGTTCTTTGTGAATAGACCCGTGTTGAAACAAGCCTTTTCGTTCCGGATATAGAAGGTTCTGTCTCTACATTCGGCGTCCGATTCATACGGGAAGTTGTTAAAGTCTATGATCTGCTTTCGGAACACATATTTGATGTATCGTTCGAGAATCGGTGTTTCTGTGTTCTTAAGCGGGAATACTGGATGCGTGAATCGCCATGACTCCGGCATGGCCATCTCAGCCAATGTGCTGAGATGGTCGAACCAGTTGGGTACATATGCAAACTCGAATAGATCAGGTAATAGGATCACTTGCAAATCTCTTACCATTTGGGAATCTCTTCAATTAGCTTTTTTCGTAATGCCTGTGCCGCGTCATGATCCAGTCGCGACCTTCTGCGTCCGTTCGCATCTGGCGGTCTTATTGTGGCAATGCCATTGATATATTGCTGGTACGCTGCGAGGATTTCTTCCATCGCTTCGGGATTACCTTTAACTGCGTTACAAATCGTTTCGTACGCTATTTTCATGCGTGCATTGTGTCACTGCGCCAACAGGCGGCTCCTTTCAATCCTGAGATGAGGGGTAGTCGAGTTTAACATGGTTCACCTGATACCACCTTTTAATTTCTTCAATTGCACTTTTCCTCCAATACCGCACGGTTCGTTCTGCAATTCCAAAATGTGAAGCGATCTCTGAATCGTTCAACCGATGCCAATATTTCAAGAGTAAAACGCCTATGTATCGCTCTGACAATGTGCTCAAGGCTTTGTGCAGCGATTCGTTCTCTAATGGGTATGACTGTCCTTCGAATTCGATGTTTAATACGCTTTCCCATGATCGCTCCGTAATTTCGTTCCCAGTGTCGATATATAAATCCATATCTGCCGTTGGAATTTCGTGCTCGTTGAGAAAATTCTTTTTGCGTAAATAGTCTGCTAGTGCGTTGCGTAGGATCTGCTTGCAGTAGGCGTCGAACATCTCGCAGGCTACTGCTTTTTCGTACTCGGTCTTCAATGAATATTCCTCCTGATTGATCTCTTGGGGATGGCTCTTATGTTGCCTTTCTTCTCCCCCTACTTAAATAAAACGTTTTGACTTTGCAAATCCGGCAAAGATTTTGCCTATTTTGGAAAATATATTATTTCACATACACAAATACACTTTTTTTCAAAATAAATTTCAGCAAACGTCTATAACAATGCCAGACCGCTCTGAGAATGGGGGATCTTAAAGATTGTCATCTTTCTGTTCAGTTATATGCCAAATTCTCTGCATTTTAGCGTAATAATCTATCCAAGAAAACAAAAAACCGCTACCTAAGCGGGTTTTGATTGCCTGATTGATTTTGATTGAACCGGTTATAAACACGAACTACACAGTTTGCTTATTGCGGCGCTACTTAAATGACATTATAGCCAGCGATTATGATTCAATATTTGGTCTTGTTATAAAGGCCTTCCGTGTTTATAACGAACAATTTCATGTACAGAGCTTGTCGTAACGATCTAACACTAGATATACATTAGTAATTACAGTAAAATGAATGAAGGATATCTTATTTATACAAAAATGATTTGGAGATTACACCCACATATGCAGAGCAAGTTTCTAAATGATAAACAGGTTCTTGTCTTAAGACTTGACATCGACGAAGAAGTTGTCGCAAGTATACTCAAAGCTGCTGAGCATTACAAGATTCCATCCGGGATAGTTAGCGGAATTGGAGCTGTAAATTTCGCCGAGATCGGCCTTTACGATACTTCAAAAAAGAAATACATCAAAACGACACTTCGCGAGCCTTTGGAAATTGCTGCTTTGAATGGCAGCCTCTCCAAGAAAGATGGTTCGCCATACGCGCACCTTCATGTAGTATTCGGCGATTCGGACGGGCGAACATATGGAGGGCACTTAGACAGGGCTACAGTAAGCGCAACTGCAGAAATATTTGTGCAGATAAATCCTGAACCAATCGAACGCAGCTATTCTGCAGACATCGGGCTAAACTTAATGGCATTGCAGGAAACGTTATAAAGCGTATCCCTGTAAAGGCAGCTATGCCTCCTAACGGGAATCTTTAAACATTTATAGAAGTCTGATTTCCAGAATTCGCTTTCTTTATCAGAATAGAACATCAAAGCACCATTCTTTCAGCAAAAACCCAAATGCTAACAAAATTGCTGGCATTTGGGTTTTTTTATTAAGTATAAATGATACGCTTTCATGTGCGCATATTAAGAGTTTAGGTCTTACTGAAACAGGTGCTCCACAACATGCGTAAAAATAATTCCTATTGCTGTAGCCCCCGCATCAGGAAATTGCAAACTTCTCTCTCCGAGATAACTCGCTCTGCCTTTGGTTGCAATGATGTTTTTTGTACTTTCCGCACCACGAACGGCTTGCATAGCACTCGCTTCCAATGCGGATTTCAGACCAATACCCATAGCGGCACTTTCTTTCAGGGATTCCGCCGCTGGAATCAGTGCATCAAGCAGTGTTTTATCCCCCAATTGAGCGCCACCTGTTTTCATTATGCTTGCCGCGGCGCTGTCTAAAATGGAAGCTATTTCCATCACACCAAAGCTGGATATGCCTTTTGCCGCTCTCGCTGCTCCCCGGAAACCTGATCCCCAGATTGGGCCGGATGCTCCCCCGCAGTATTCAGTAATTACGAGACTGCAGTTTCTAAGAAAAGTTTCAAAATCATCACTCAACATACTTTCCCATTGTGATTTGATTTCTTTGAACCCCTTTGCAAGAGACATGCCAAAATCACCATCGCCGGCAGCAGAATCCAGTTCGCAGAAAGGAATCTCATTTGTTATGATGATCTCTGTCATGCAGGCAACCGCGCCTATCATTTCCACGGTGCTTAAATGTTTCATTTTTCTCCTCCTACCATTACTTCTGGCAAAATGCGGGAGCTTCTGACACTTCGTTTAACAACTCAGATAATTCATCGTCAAGTTTCATGAATGTTATGGATGCACCCGCCATGTCGATTGAAGTCATGTAATTCCCGACATAACACCTCTTGGTAATAACCCCCATGTTTTCGATCGCCTCATGCGCATCATTCGCCAGAATATATAATTCTTGCATTGGTGTTGCCCCAAATCCATTGATCAGAAGTGCAATCCGATCATTTTGCCCAAGCGATAGGTCGCTCGCAAGCATCTGAGTCATTCGCATGCAAAGTTGCTTTGAAGTAACAACCTTTTCTCTGGCTACCCCCGGTTCGCCGTGTATGCCAACACCAAATTCCATTTCGTCTTCCTGAAGTGAAAAGGTTGGCGTCCCTTTTGCCGGAACAGTGCAAGAAGTATATGCCACGCCGATGGACTTAACATTTGAAATTGCTTTCTGAGCGACACGTTTCACTTCGGCGAGATCACTTCCCCTTTCTGCCATGGCTCCCGCAATCTTGTGAACGAAGACTGTACCCGCAACTCCTCGGCGGCCAATCGTGTAGAGACTATCCTGTACAGCAATATCGTCATTTACATAGACCTTATCAACGACGACCCCGTCCTCCTCCGCCATCTCCGCAGCTGCATCAAAATTCATTCTATCGCCGGAGTAGTTCTTAATAATCAACAGCGTACCCTTAGCGCTTTTCGTTTTTTGGATGGCGTTATAAACCTGTATCGTAGAAGGGGACGCAAAAACATCTCCACATACGGCGGCATCAAGCATTCCTACCCCTACGTAACCACCGTGTGCAGGCTCATGACCGCTACCTCCACCGCTGATTAGAACGACCTTATTAGTGTTTGGCTGGTTTCGCGTGATGATGCGATATTTCTCATGAAAACGCAATTGCTCCGGATGTGTCAATACCATCCCTTTGCACATTTCAGCAACAACATCTTCTGGCTTATTTATAAATTTTTTCATGCCATTCCTCCAAGTCTATCCGCAACCAGGATAGCGCCGTAAACATCAGCAGGGGTTACAGGGAACGGCATATTATGTATCGTTTCACCCGGTGCGCAGGCTGCGGTCGCAACTCTCATCAGCTTTTCTTCTGTTACGTCAACGATTCCGAGATCGGACAACGTTGTAGGCAACCCAACCGCTTTGCAATATCCGATTACACGTTTCAACTCATCCATATCAGCATTTTCAAGGACTAGGTGCACTATTACGCCAAACGCAACTTTTTCGCCATGATAGTGATGGTGTGTTTCTTCCAGTACGGTCAGTCCATCGTGCACTGAGTGACAGGCCGCAAGACCACTGCTTTCAAACCCTAACCCGCTTAAGAGAATGTTTGCTTCCACAATGTTCTCTAACGCCTGGGTAACAATGTTGTTATCACAAGCCATCTTAGCTTTAACCGAATCCTCCAAAAGCGTATCGTAACACGTTCGTGCAATTGCAAACGCTGCTTTGGTGCTGCTGCCGCCAGACATATTATTCGCTCCGGAACGAATACAGGATCTAGCCTCAAAATAAGTTGACAGTGCATCACCCATACCGGAAACCAAAAATCTTGTAGGGGCTTTTGCGATTACACCGGTATCGACAAGCACGAGATTTGGGTTGTTTTTCAAGTGAAAATACTCCTCAAACTGGCCATCTTCCGTGTAGATGATGGCCAGCTTGCTTGTTGGCGCATCTGTGGCGGCAATAGTAGGAACAATGATCACAGGCAAATTCATCAGGCTGGATGTTGCCTTAGCCGTATCAAGCGCTTTGCCTCCTCCTAAGCCGATAATGACCCTGCAGCCATTTTCGCCGGCGAGCGTCTGCATACGCTGAATTTCATTTCTGGTACATTCTTCTTTGAATTTTCCCGGCAAAATGAACATCGGGTTGTTCTGACGAGAGATATCCAGCTCATTCTGCACTCGCTTCTGATCTGCCTCAGAAGCAACCAGTAGCGCTCGATCCGAAAACTGAAGCGCATATTCACAGAGATTCCGGAGTTCCCCATCACCTTGGATGTACTTAAGCGGAGATATCATTGTTCTTCTCATTTGTTCTTACCAACTTTCCTTGAAATTGAAATGCAGTTGTGTTCGAGAAATGTTTATATTCGTTATTCTAGTTGAGACGCAATCAAATATCATCGTTTTTTATTGTCTCTAAATTGAAATATGTAATCGTATTTTTTTGTTATTTGATTTGAGTAGTTATTAAGAACCGCTCAGCTTCCATGCAAATTTCCGAATCATTGCTCTTATTATCTACACTTTTCAGAAATTCAATCTGCATATTTTATTGTCATTAGAAATATGTTATGATAAGTATATGCTTTTGTGTTGTTCATCATTTCACGATTTTCTAGGAGCTCATATGAAAAACTTGGTTCAGCTTCATAAAATGCTTGAAAATGCACAGTTTCAAAAAATCCAAGATACGCTTTCTATCACTACCGGACTTTCCTTTGTGACCGTAGATTATAAGGGAGTCCCGGTTACTTCTCACAGCATGTGCACTGAATTTTGCAAAATAATGCGCGAAGGAAAATATGAGAAATCCTGCGAACGTTGCGACTCTCGGGGCGGTTTAGAAGCGGCGCGCTCACAATCCCCATATATATACTTATGTCATGCCGGTCTTGTCGATTTTGCAATCCCAATTATTTACGAAGGTAATTACCTTGGTGCTGTTATGGGCGGGCAGGTGCTACTAGAAGACCAAAATGACAATGCCAAGCTTGAGCAGATTGCAGTCGATCATCAAAAACAAATGATGCTGCCAAAAAAAAGTGTAGTAACCGCGTCTAAAAAAGTCGCGGTTATGCCGCTTGAAAAGATACGGAAAATTGCCGAAATGATATTTATTATGTGTAACTCTATGGTAGAAGAAGCAAGGTTGAAACAATCATTCTATGAATTAAATCGAAATCGTTCTTTCATTCACGTTGATGAATGTTTTTCAGATCAATATACACATATACTAAAATCTGGCCAGCCTACATTTTATTCCGAGGGCGACCGATCGCATGAATTGCTCAAGCCAGCTTTCGCTTATATAAGAGATCATTTGAGCGGAGATCTGTCTTTGCAAACAGTAGCATCGATATGCCATGTCAGTCCCAGTTACTTCAGCAGGATTTTTGCAAAACAAAAACTTGGTTCATATAGCGACTACATAAACGGAGAAAAGATCTCTCAAGCAAAACGCTATCTCAAGCTAACCGATTTAACCATTTCACAAATAGCCAGCAAGCTCTCATATGCTGACAGCGGTTATTTCATCAAGGTATTTAAGAAGATTGTTGGCGTCACCCCGAATGAATACCGTCACCGCCCCGACATCAGCGACAATATAGAACAGATATAGCAAAACGGACTTTCTCTCTAATCGATTAAAGCAATTTGGGATGAATGATTTTTTTGCGTCTTTTATTGAAGATGCTTGACCCATGAAACCAATAACGCTGCTGCCTTTGAGTTTTCAGCGTTTAATCAACAGAACAGCAACGTCATTGACATTTGTTCCCGTCGGCCCGGTTATGATTAATCCGCCACATGCTTCCAAAGCATGGTAAGCATCGTTGTTAGTAAGCACTTGCGGAATCGAAATTTTAAATTTGGATAGCGTTTCATTCGTTACTTCGTCGCAATATCCACCCGCCGCATCTGTTGGCCCGTCTGTACCATCACTGCCGACCGAAAAAATACACGTATTTCGAAGCCCAGCAATACCTTCCGCCGCAGATAACGCCAACTCCTGATTTCTTCCGCCCTTTCCGTCCCCGGTTAGCCTCACAACCGTTTCACCCCCGATCACAAAAGCCAAAGATTTTTTTGCAGGTTGATAATATCTTGCAATTGCGGATAGCATTCGCCCGGCTTCCTTTGCCTCGCAGGACAGACTATCTGTTATAATCATCGTTTCATATCCGAGTTGTGTGCATTTTTCTGCAGCGGCGCGGCAAAGTTCCGATACACTGCCTGTTACCACCGTTTTTACATGTGGCAATGCAGATGGAGTAGGCTTCTTCAGGATATCGTTTGCAAACGGGGAGATCGTTATATGATATTTCCGTAAGATGGCAATTGCATCATCATAATTCGACGTGTCAGGATATGCTGGTCCAGAGGCGATAATATCCAGCGGATCACCAATTACATCCGACAGGACGATAGCAAACACTCTCGCAGGCGCGCATAGAGCACCAAATCGTCCCGCTTTTACATGCGAAAGTCGTTTGCGAATCGTGTTAATTTCAGCAATGCTCGCGCCACATGCAAGCAGTTGGTCGGAGATGTTTTGATGCTCTTCTATCGTTATCATAGGCAATTCAAAAAGCGCGGAGCCTCCTCCCGAAACAAGAAACAGCAATGTGTCTTCTTCATTTAACTCGGAAACAGAGTCTAACACCTTTTTTGTTGCAATAAATGATTGATCATCCGATTTCGGATGCCCTGCTTCCAGAATAGTGAAGTTTGCAATCCGGCCCATTGCGTGTCCATGCTTTGTAATGACAATTCCATCATGAATACGCTCTCCTAGCACCCTGCTGGCAGCATTCGCCATTTGCCATGATGCTTTGCCGATCGCAACCAGCAACAGTTTGCCAGTCCCGGTTTGCATCTGAGTCAAGGCTCTCTCTACCGCATGATCCGGCAGCACTCTTTGGATCGCATAGGCAATAACTTTATCTGCTTCCTCCCACATCGTTTGGTTCATGTTTTTCCCTTACCCTCACATTTTCTTTATGTTCTACCACCGGCATACTCGATAGTATGTCTGCGAAATAATGTTGACATAAGCCAGTCTTCTATACAAAATCCTAAAAATATACCTTCCGACTTGAGCCGCATCCAGATTCAATCGGAAGGTAGTTTTACTAATGTACTTTTCTCAAAAAGTCTCTAAGCATTCGTATTCTCTGCAGATTTTGATCGCCATCTCCGGTTCGTTTGTTATCAGCACATCCACTCCATTTTGACAAAGCCAATGCATCAGCGCAGGTTCATTTGGCGTATACGCCTGTGCAATAATGCCATTCTCGTGGATTTCTTGAACAACTGCTCTAGAAAGATACTCACTGCAAGCATTGATGCTGGTACCATTCAACCGTTTGGCGTACGCTCCCGCATCAATCAGCCAGGCGTATATCAATACCCCGCAATATGCATTCGGCTCTATTCGGCGGCATCGTTCCAGTGAAAAGTGATTGAATGACGAATATTGGACCCTGTCATCCAACTTAAATTCACGAACGAGTGATATCACGCTTTCTTCAATTCCCGGATACTCAAATACACTCGTTTTAAACTCGATATTAGTCACTAGGTTCGTTTTACACACGAGAGCAAAATACTCCCTAAGCGTAGGGACAAACTGTTTCGATGCATCGCCAAGAATCATATGCCGGATTGGCATTTGCTTGATTTCATCCAAGGTAAAGTCTTTTACAAACCCTGTAGCATCGGTTGTTCTGTCGAGCGTTTCATCATGCAAAATGACAGGCACCCCGTCCCGGGTTAATTGAACATCAAGTTCAATCCCCTTGCATCCGGTTTCAATTGCTTTTTCAAATGCGAGCAATGTGTTTTCAGGATAAATTCCTGAAAACCCTCTATGCGCAAACACATCTGACATGATTTGCTCCTCCGTCAAGCAAGGATCAGTTATATCGCTGAAATGAGAATAGTTCTTGTAAATTCTCCAACGATCCGACCTCCTACATCCAGCACTGCGATCGGATAATCCGATGATACACACATTTCCTGCAATTTCCGCAAATGATCTTCCGGGTGCGCAACAGCGGGAACAATATCCAGCACTTCTCTAGAGATCGTATCCATATTTCTATTCCTGTGCAACGATTTTATTGTAACGCCCCCTACAAGCTTATTTTCGGGGTCGGTTACAAATGCAAAGTCAATATCTTTTTCTTCCATCGACTGATACAATCTTGCGATACTATCTCCAATTACAGATGAACACGCCACTGGTTTCATAACCTGACCCGCGGTTAAAACACGGGTTCTGTCTGCGCTGTTAATAAAATTTTTCACATAATTATCCGCAGGGTTTGCAGCCATATTTTCCGGGGTATCAGTTTGAATAATTCTTCCGTCTCTCATAATCGCGACGTGATCACCCAGCAGAAATGCTTCATTCATATCATGTGTGATAAAAACGACCGTCTTTTTTAGTCTGCGTTGAATTTCAAGAAGTTCCTTTTGCATATCTGCCCTCACGAGTGGATCCAGTGCGGAGAATGGTTCGTCCATCAGAAGAACTTCCGTTTCAGCCGCAAGCGCTCTAGCGATCCCAACTCGTTGTTTCATTCCGCCCGAAAGACTGCTAATTGGCTGGTTCTCGCAGCCTCCAAGCCCGACAAGTCCAATCATTTCTCGTGCCTTGTCCAGGCGAACTTCTTTACGAACACCTCGAACCTCTAGTCCGAATGCAACATTCTCGAGTACTGTTCGATGAGACATCAATCCGAAGCTTTGAAAGACCATCGACATATTATTTCTGCGAAATGTTCTTAGTTCTTTCTTCCTGAGTTTTCCAACCTCCTGATCGTACAGCCAAATCTTTCCGGATGTCGGATCATGAAGGCGGTTTAAGCATCGAATCAGTGTGGATTTTCCAGAACCGGAAAGCCCGATGATAACAAAAATTTCGCCTCTTTGCACTTCAAAGCTTACATCCCATAAGGCAGTCGTAACGCATGTTTTTTGCTTGACGGTCTGCTTATCCACGCCTTGTTCCAGCAGAGTTTTCGCCTCATCTATCCTCTCGCCAAAGAGTTTGCTGACATGCTCCGCCCAAATGATGATTTCTCTATCCATCAAATGTGCTCCTCTTTCTTTTTAGCCGCGGCTTGCGTCAGTCGATCGAGGATGATTGCAACAAATACAATAGCGATCCCCGGCAGTAAAGCCTTGCCCATCTCTGTTCGGTTTGTAGCAAGTAGGATCTCCATTCCCAAACCATTCGCCCCGATGAGCGCGCAAGTAACCACCATCGACATAGCCATCATTATCGTTTGATTTGCGCCCGTCATAATAGTTGGCAACGCCTGGGGTATTTGCACCTTGATTAATGATTGCAGTGTAGTTGCACCAAATGCTTTTGCCGCCTCTATCACTTCCTTGTCCACATGACTGATACCATGACTCGTCAGCCGGATCATCGGCACAATGGCATAAATTGTTGTTGCAATTAACGCGGGCGTTTTTCCGGTACTGAATAATATAACAGCGGGTACCAAATAAACAAAAGCAGGCATCGTCTGCATTAAGTCCAGAATCGGACGAATCATCCGTTCCACCTTTGTATTGATCGCCAGCATAATTCCAAGTGGAAATCCAATTGCAATAGAAAGAATGACCGACGCAATAACTATGCTTAAGGTTTCGATCATATGGGTCCAAAGTCCGCTTGACGCAACAAAAAACATCATCAAGCCATAAAGGAGCCCTTTGTACCACTTTTTAGTCGCCCGCCAACCCAATGCAACGATCAAAACGATCAATATCCACCAGGGAATCCAAAGTAATACTTTCTGAATTCCACCGATGCCTCCAACAATGAATGACCGGATGCCGGAAAGAACGTCTCTATGGTTGCGCGAAAAAGTTTTAATCACCTCGTCAACTGCGTTACCCAGAGAGAATTGCCATTCAGGTGGAAAAGTAGTCAATAAATCGATGAGTTCATCCATTGAAGTCCCTTATTCCGATTCGCTTGCCAATGCCGCTCGAACCAATTTCGCATTTTCTGCCGGAAGCCACTGATCCAGAATGCTTTCGTGCTGCTTCAGCAGCCACACTGCAACCTCCTGATATGATTTGTCAGGATGCTCTGCAAGATAAGAAAGCCCTTCCGAAATAAATACACTACCTGTCTGATATTTTTCGAAAAAGCTTTGCAGATCCGGTGCTTTTTCAGCGAAGTATTTGCTGCTTACTATTTTTAGCTGCTGTTTCTCGCACTCACAGAGGCCCTGATCATATAATGCCGAATCAAAAGGTTCATCTTCAAGAAGCACCAAATCCAGCTTGCCGGTGATCCAAGTAGGTTCGTAACAATACCCAACCCATGGATCCCCCAGATTATAGGCAGCGGCAAGTGAAGCGAAAATTGTACTTTCGCTCCCCAAGCGAACATAGTTGTACATTTCATCGAGTCCGTAAGCTAAATACTTTTTATAAAGAACTTCATCAACCATCCAACCTGGGACGGCTCCATATATCCTTCCCCGAGTAGGATCCTCTTCATCAATGAATATTTCGCTATAATTTGCAAGATCTTTAACCGTTTTAAGATCGGGTGCTACCGCTTCGATCCCGCGAGCTGCATCGCCCTCAATCACATATCTCGGCACATAAAACCCCTGCGCACTGTCGGGCACTAAAATACCAACATCTACGATATCGCCATTTGCTACATCAGATTGATATGTCGCCACATTACCAGTCCAGCTCTCGATATCCAGATCGATATCCCCCGCTATCAATGCCTGCCAGTTCATGGTCGAAGATGCCGATGATGTTTGGAAGTCATACCCGATATAACCGTTTAGAACAACGTATTCCGCAATAGCGTTATGCAGTTTCTGGCTGTCCCATCCGTTATCGGTGACTGTAATCATTACTTTACCCTGATCATTCGTCTTCATACACCCAAGTAATCCAGAAAATGCAACTATGATAACAAGTATACAGGATGCTATTCTTTTATTCATTCTGCCCTCTCTTGATAATTAACATGAAGCTACCTGAGATTCAAATGCGTTGCCCCGGTTGATCACGGGTTTACAACATTGCGCGGCGATCCTGCCAGGAATTCAGCCAGGTTTTGCACCGCAATATTCATCAATCTTTGACGACTTTCTTTTGGTGCCCAGCTAATATGAGGCGTAATAATACAATTCTTCGCTTGCAGAAGAGGGTTCGCCTGGTTAATTGGTTCGCTGGAAACTACATCAAGTCCCGCTGCCAGTACTTTGCCACTATTCAACGCATCTGCCAGATCTTGCTCAACGATCAAAGGCCCGCGGCTGTTATTGAGAATAATAACGTCATTTTTCATCTTCGCAATTGAGTCGCGATTAATTATCCCTTCTGTTTCCGGAAACAGCGGGCAGTGCAATGCAATCACATCCGACTCTGCAAAGAGCACATCCAGGTCAACATATTCTCCAATTTCGCTCCCGACTTCGTTTTTCATCGCGTCATATGCAATAACACGCATGCCAAGCGATTTTGCAATACTTCCGGTTGTCTGGCCAATACGGCCAAACCCGATAATCCCCATCGTCTTACCATCCAGTTCAATCAGGGGATAATCCCAGAAACACCAGTCCGGGTTGTTCTGCCATTTCCCAGCATGCACCGCTTCACTGTGATGTCCGATATGGTGACAGATTTCGAGCAGCAACGCAATCGCATATTGTCCAACTGCTGCTGTCCCATAAGACGGAATATTCGTCACAATAACCCTGTTTTCTTTTGCCGCCGCAACATCAACAACGTTATAGCCCGTCGCTAATACACCAACATACGTTAGAGACTTGCAAGTTTCAAACACCTCACGACCCAACGGTGTTTTATTTGTATACACGATCTCTGCATCGCCGATTCTCTGGATGATCTCATCGACATCGGTCAGCGACGTTCGGTCATAAACCTTCAATTGGCCAAGTGCTTCCAACCCGTCCCAGCTCAAGTCGCCCGGGTTCTCAGTATAGCCATCTAACACTACAATTTTCATATTACCCCCTTAATCCTCAAGCAATGCCCATGCGCGATTTATCACGCGTTTGGTATTTGCCAGAATAATATCACCGTCTTCATCGTTCCATGGTTTCACTTCAAGCGAAAGCACCAAGGGGTTGTCTTCCCGCATGAAACCATGTTTTTTTAAGACACGGAAAAAATCCAACAGCGTTTCCGTGTCATTTGCACTATCCGGAAAGCCAAAACGCGGATGCATATCGCCATATGCCTCATACCCCTTTTTAACGACAGCATTGCCGATATGTAGATGCGTAATGAACTCTTTCATGACCGAAATTGCGTATTCAGATGACTCGTAAGTGGTCGGGAAATGTGATAGATCAACCAGTAATCCGAAGTTTTCGTGCGATTTTTTAATCTCAGCGGCAAATTCTGCAGCGTAAGTTGCTGGTCCGATTAATGCCGCCTTATCCATATCGTAATCAAACACTTCTAGTTCGACAAACATGCCTTTTTCACTTGCATATTCACAAAGCCGACTCGTCGTTTTCACCAATTGTCGATAAGATTCCGCCTTCCTTTCAGGTTCCCACTTTCCTGCTAAAAATGCGATGCCTTTTGCTCCGAGATATTCCGCTTCGTCAATCGCTTCCATCAATGTAGCTTCCGCCTTCATTCGTTCACTCTCATCAAGATGGTTTGGATTCAATTTAGGTCCAAGCAATCTGGGCTGAGCTCCATAGCATACCCGAATATGGCTCTGCTCCATCAATCTTTTCGCAGCTGCTCGGGTTTCGTCGTCTGCAAACCGCGTGATCTCAATTGCATCAAAATAGTCGTCACATAAAACTGTTTTTATTGAATCCAGCACATTATATTGATCAGGCGGATGACTCATCCATTGAATCGTTCCGACTTGGAAGTACTTTCTAATTGGGTCCTTCATGATTCAACCCCTTCTTTCTAAACTATAGTAATTGTTGATGAGCAATCCCATTTACGCCAAGCGAACCGAGCCGTTTTGCAACCAACTCTGGGTCTATTTCTTGAACCGGCCTGTGCTCTTTTACGGAGATTGCGGAAGCGACGCCTACAGCTTGTCCCATAATCATACACTGTGGCATTCCGCGAACCGAGGCGAACGCTTTTTCGTCAACTGAAATGTTACGTCCTGCAAAAAGCAGATTATTTACGATCTTCGGCACGAGCGTCCGAAATGGAATGGTATAATATTTCCCATTTTCGATTGCGCTTTCATGCGAGTAATGTGTCTCGCTTTCATCACGAAAAACCTCATCAAGCGGGTTATCACAAGCAACAATACCGTCGGGAAATTTTGTTGCGCTATTAATGTCCTCATACCGAAGAATATATCTTCCTTCAAGTTTTCTTGTCTCTCTGACGCCAACAAGCGGACCAATCCTTGAAAGGACTGCATTCTTAAAACCTGGCAACTCTTCTTTACAAAATTGCGCTAATTGTAAAACGCGTTCTCTCGCTAAGTTTGTCCCCTTCAACACGCTATCCATGTCAGTCCCATCGACGCCTGTAACCGTTACCGTGTTGAAGAATACACTTCCATTTCGGAACCCACGCAAGAAATAAATCTGTGGTATGCTTGCATGAATTCGGCCTTCTGAAATTCCTTTCTCAGCGAACTTCATAAAATAAGGATCCGTTGAATCTGCAAATGCGATATCCCAATCAACATTCTCCATGAAGAACGTGAGAGTTGCACCCATCATTAGCCCTTGCTTATTGCCTTTCTGATAAGGAACTCCCGCCATCGCAGCAATATCACCGTCACCGGTACAATCGATGTATACTTTTGCTACAATTTCTGTAATTTTCCCCTTCGATACTATTTGCACGCTTTGAATTTGAGCATCATGAGTATTTACGTTCAAACTAACCGACGAGATAATTAGCCGGACTCCATTCTCTTCTAACAGTTGATATAAAGTGGAAATGCCCATGTCAGGATCATATACAACCTCATCACCGAATTCTCCGAGACTGCAAGTCCTTCTCTGAGCCGCCGGAGGATGTGCTTGAAAAAGACGTTGTGTATACTCTTCAAAAAAACCGCCAACGCTTATACCGCAAGGATATCCCCCGCCCAGCATCATTCCCGGACAGCTTCTCATCACACCGCCGATCGTGTCGCTGCTTTCCACAAGAACGACAGACATTCCTTCCCTTGCAGCCGCTATTGCCGCCGAAATACCTGCCGGACCCGCACCGAACGTCGCTACGTCAAAATGAAGAGTATTCACAATCATCTTCTCCTACCTCGTCAGTTGATTAATAAACGAACTCTTTCACGTTAGCGAGCGAAGAGCCCATCGAACAATCGGTTTTGGGATCACAAATAATATCGATCACCGCGGGTTTGCCGCTCTCTTGTGCGCGTTTGAACGCAGCTTTGATGTCATTTGCATCAAATACACGTTCACCATAGCACCCGAATCCCTCTGCAACCTTCACATAATCCACAAATCCTTGATTCTCTTCCATCTCAACGGCGTACTCATATCCATACCCGTAGTTCTGATTTTGGCGAATCAACCCGAGATATGCGTTGTTCACAATAACGACGATAACCGGAATATCATTTTTTGCGCAGACCGCGAGCTCTTGCACGTGGAATGTAAACCCAAAGTCGCCCATGACCGCAACCGTTTGTTTGCCAGTCGCAATCGCAGCTCCAAATGCTGCCGGAATATCATATCCAAGGCAACCGGCTCCGCCGGAAGCAAGATAGTGACGTTCGGTATCAATTTCCTGCAGCTGTCCCGACCAAATCTGGGTAATGCCGCAACCGGTCGTGAATATGGCATCATCACCAAAGTACTCATTCATTTCTTTGAATACTCTGTGCGGATTGATCGGTTTGCAATCATAGTTGGTCTTTCTCTGCAGTTCCTTCCTGATCCTTGGAAGGTTGTTGGCGGTCTCCCACGAGGATTTGATATCAGCGCCCTCAAGCACCTGTAACATGGCGTTAATTGCTAGCTTTGCATCGGATACGATTCCAATCTCCGGTTCGAAGATTTTCCCGATTTCCTGAGCCGAAATGTTTATATGGATAAACTTCCTATCTCCGCGATAGACCGCAATATCTCCCGTGTGACGATCCGTAAAGCGGCAGCCAATGCCTAAGACAAGATCCGATTCAAGCAGAATTTTATTTCCGATCGGCTGGCCAACCTGAATTCCGCAGTGACCTGCATTCAACGGATGCTCAATGGGGATTCCGCCCTTCGCCATATAGGTTGTAATGACGGGCATGTTGAGTTTTTCGGCCAGTTTCACACATTCTTCAGTGGCACCCGACAACAAAACGCCGCCGCCCATAATCATGATCGGTTTTTTAGCGGATGAAATCATACTAAGTGCCGCAGCGATCTCTTCTTCCCTGGGTGCGGGCGCTTGGATTTCAGCAGGAATGTAAGCGTCGATTTCAAACTCAATTTCGCTATTTTGAACATCGAGCGGCAAGTCAAGCAATATAGCGCCGGGTTTTCCCTCTCTTGCC
>Ga0074197_1001421_pt1 | contig 20465 bp, 19 predicted proteins | sample EPASupsiteSAE305_FD_64526 | JGI IMG/M metagenome (GOLD analysis project Ga0074197, IMG submission 64526) | Bioremediated contaminated groundwater microbial communities from EPA Superfund site, New Mexico - SAE3-05 reassembly with SPADES | ecosystem: Environmental > Aquatic > Deep subsurface >...
TTTTGATGTCCCAGCTCGCTTTTTTCTTTTAACACCTTGCCAAAAATATATAGAGGCTGATCGCCGTTTAATACCCCGCCTTTCTCGTCAACCGCGATTACCCGGTCAGCGTCGCCGTCAAAAGCCAGGCCGAGATCGGCTTTTTGTTCTAATACTTCCCGCCGTAAACTTTCCGGATATTGCGACCCGCAATTATCATTGATATTTTTTCCGTCCGGCTGGTCGCAAATAGCTATAACTTCAGCGCCGATTTTTTTAAAAATTCCAGGGGCTATTTTATAGCTAGCTCCGTTGGCGCAATCAAGTGCGATTTTAAATCCTTTGGCTTCAAAATTTTTAGGCAGGGCGTTAAGCAAGCCGGCTTCATATTGTTCCATGAAATCAGTAATTATTTCGGGATCAAGCGGTTTTATCCCGCCCCAATCTATTTTACCGGCAACCCCGCCGTCAATAAGCTCTTCAATTTTTTCCTCCTGCCCTGAGTCCAATTTATCCCCTTCGCCGGTAAAAATCTTAAAACCGTTCCAACTCGCGTCGTTATGCGATGCGGAAACTTCCAAACCCAAACTAAAATCACCGGACTTAGCAAGGAAGGCTAAACCCGGTGTTGGAATGATTTCAACCATAGCCGCTTCTCCGCCGGAAGATTCAATGCCCGCGGCAACGGCTTTGGCGAGCGCTACTCCCGACTGGCGAGTATCCCGGCCGATTATGATTTTTAATTTTTTACCTTGCGCCCGGCAAAAACCAACCATGGCCGCGCCAAGCCTGAATCCCATTTCAGGACTCATTATTTTATCATTCACCTTTCCCCGAATTCCGTCCGTGCCGAACAATTTTGACATATTGTTTAATCTCGTATCTCAAATCTCATATCTGTTATTTTATTGTTACCGCATTCAAAAAATTTTGAAGCAAGTTACGAGTTACGAGTTATGAGATATGAGTTATGAGATAACTATCGCTCCCGTCGGGCAAGCGTCAACGGCGTCGGAAAGCCCGGCGGCCTCTTCATTTTTTATTACAACCGCTATCCCTTCCTCGTCCAGCGTAAAAACTTCCGGACAAAGCCGCTCGCAGGCGCCGCACCTTATACAATTATCCCTGTCTACTTTTATTGGCATACTTTTTATTCCAGTGATCAGATGTCAGTGAATTATGATTGGTCAACTTCGCATCTTCACCTTTATTTCAAATTATTATATTAAAATTTTCTTATTACTTCAAAATTGTAAATTGTTTACTCAACTGTCACCGACTTCGCTAAATTCCTCGGCCTGCCCCGCTTAACTTATCGTAAAACTTAAAAATCTTATCTGCCGACCCTCGCTATTCAACAGTTACTGATTTTGCTAAGTTGCGGGGCCGATCAACATCGCGTCCGTTTAAGACCGCCATGTGATAGGCGAATAGCTGGAGCGGCACGACCGACAAGATCGGGGTAAGCATTTCCAAAGTTTTCGGAATATAGATTATTTCGTCAGCCACATCCTTAACCCGTTCGTTGCCCTCGGTCGTAATGACAATAATTTTGCCTTTACGGGCTTTTATCTCCATCATGTTTGATAAATTTTTTTCAAAAACGCTGTCTTCCGGCGCGATATAGACCGACGGGAAATTCTCGTCAATCATGGCGATAGCGCCGTGCTTCATTTCCCCGGCCGCGAATCCCTCGGCGTGGATGTAGGATAACTCTTTTAATTTAAGCGCCCCTTCCATGGCAATCGGATGGTTATATTTTCTTCCCAAAAACGCGAAATTTTTATGATGGCAGTATTTTTGGGCGATACGCAGTATATGTTCGTTTTGTTTCAGGACTTCCCTGATTTTTTCCGGCAGTTCCGAAAGCTCGCGGATAATCCTCTCCCCGGTAACGAGCGACATATCCCTTTGCCGGCCAAGCATTACGGTGATTAAAGCGAGAATCGCCAGCTGGGAGGTAAAAGCTTTGGTTGAAGCGACGGCGATTTCCGGACCAGTATGGTTATAGACTCCGGCGTCAGTATCCCGCGCGATCGTAGAGCCGACGACATTCACAATGCCCAAAGTCAAAGCGCCTTTTTCTTTTCCCTCCCGAACCGCGGCTAAAGTGTCGGCTGTTTCTCCGGACTGGCTTATAGCGAGCAGAGCGGTTTTGTTGTTCAATACCGGCTTGCGATAGCGGAATTCATGGGCATAATCCACTTCCGTATCAACCCCGGCGTATTCTTCCAGCATATACTCCCCAACCATGCCTGAAAGGCGCGCGGTTCCGCAGGCGGTAATAATTATTTTTTCCGTTTCCCTGATCCGGCTAAGCGCGCTCTCTAGTCCGCCGAGTTTGGCTTTGCCTTCTTCCGGAATCGTCCGGCCGCGCATGCTGTTCGCGATTGATTCGGGCAGTTCAAAAATTTCTTTCATCATGAAGTGGGCGTAGCCGCCTTTTTCGCAGGCTTCGTCATCCCATTCCACTTCGCTCGCGTTCCGGCTAAGTTCATTTTGATCCAGGTCGTAAATTTTAAAACCGCCGTCGTTTATTTCCGCTACCTCGCCGTCGTTTAAATAAACCGCCTGGCGAGTGTAGCGGAGAATTACCGATACGTCGGAAGCAAAAATCGTTTCATTCTCGCCGAGCCCGATGACTAGGGGGCTGCCGTTTCTCGCGGCTAAGAGTTTCTCCGGTTCATCCGAGTGCATAACAACGAGTCCGTAAGTCCCTTTAAGAAGTTTTAAAACTTTCATAAGAGTCTCGGTCAGATTGCCGGAATAAAAATCTTCTATGAGATGGGCGATTACCTCGGTATCGGTTTCGGATTTAAATTTATGACCCCGCGATTCCAGGGTCGCTTTTAAAGCCTGATAGTTTTCTATTATCCCGTTGTGAGCGAGCCAGACCTTGCCCGCGCAATCGGTATGCGGATGTGCGTTTATTTCGGTCGGCGCGCCGTGCGTCGCCCATCTTGTATGGCCGATGCCGATATGGACACGGGCTTTGCAGTTGTTGCCGGATTTTTCACAGCATAAGAGTCCCTTGTCATGGGAAATTTTTTCCTCCAGCTCTTTAATTTTTCCTACGGCTTTACAGCTAAAAACTTCTCCGTTGCCACCAATAACGGCGACACCGGCCGAGTCATACCCGCGGTATTCAAGTTTTTTCAACCCGCCGACGATGATCGGCAAAGCCTCTTGTTTTCCAAAGTATCCGATTATTCCGCACATAAAATTTATTTCCATAACTCATATCCCATATCACATAACTTTTATTATGAAATAGACAGGATGGGCGATATGAGTTATGAGTTATGAGTTATGAGTTTTCTCTTATTCGCCTCTCTAAGCTGTTCCGGCGTATTTATTCCGAACCATTCAGCCGAATTTTCCAACTTTATTGCGTCATATTTATCTCCGTTTTTATCTGCAAGATCAATGAACGCCGGTAAACCATATTCATTCAATTTAGGAATTATTTTTATCTTAAAAAAATTTTCTTTAAACCATTGTCTTTTAAACGCGTATGTGCCGGTGCTAACCTCGCGAATATTTTTCATTTCTTCCGTAACATTTTCTTTCTCCTTTATAGCTTTCATCTTTCCCTCTTTATCTCGGATTACCCTTCCAAGCAAGGCCGGATCATCTGCCTCGCAAGTTAGCAGGGTTAAATTATTACCTTTCTTTATGTGTCCTTCCATAAAATCGGCCAGACTCTTCCAATGATAAAAAACCGAATCATCGCCGTTGAGAACTAAAAAATTATCAATCTCGGCCGGCAAGGCCTGTTCCCCTGTATGCGCCGCGTGCGCCGTCCCGAGCTGTTCGGCCTGTCGGGCGTAAACATATCCATTTCCCGCCGCTTCTTCAACCTTATCGGCTTTAAATCCGACTACTATGCAGATATTTTCTTTCGGTATTCCGCCGACTTCCAGAGTTTCTAAAATATAGCTTAAAATCGGCCGCCCGCCAATCGGCAATAGCACCTTGGGCAGGTCAACGCATCCCAATCTTTTCCCCTGCCCGGCGGCTAATATGATTATTCCAAAATTATCGGACATAAATATAAAAGTTAAAAGTTGAAAATGAAAAATTCAAAGTCATTATTTTAAGTAAAAACTTTTAACCTTACACTTTTAACTTTTAACTATTCTTTCCCACAACTCTCCAAACAAAATCTTCTGCGTCTCGTAGATCATCAGGTTCTCAATAATCACCCCGACCGGGTTGCCGGTTGCGTCGCGGGAAATAAAGGCACATTTGCCGGCGTAAATTATTATGAAAGTGGCTGAGTCTTTTGACAGCCCGAGCCAGCGCCGTTCGTCCAGGCCGTGCGTCTTTCCGCCTCGGGCGAGTGAAATCACTTTTACGTAAATTTTTCTTTTTATCCGCGCTTCAGTAAATCCGGGATAAGCGCTGTTAATCGCTTCCGAGGCTTTGGTAGAAGAATAAACAAAATATTCTTTTTCGCTTTCACTCTCCATGGATTCAAGGACATCCTCCAATATCAGCCGGACGCCTTCGTTCCCCTCGTAAAACTTCGTTACCGGCCGGCCGCCTTCTTTTTCTTTTAATGACTTTAATTCGGGGATAATTCCGCTTATTTTTATCCTGGCTTCTTTTAACTTTTCTTCCCGCTCGTTTAAGAGCCTTAGAAGTCTTTCCGGATCTTCGGCGACGAACTTCTGTTTGGTTTCCTGATGGTAGTAGCTCGCGAGCCCCATCTCCCGCAATTGCTTTAAAATATCATAAGTCGTCCCCCGGTTCAAGCCGGTGGCTTGCGAAAGTCCGCGCACCGAAATCGCCCCGTTTTCTAGAAGCTTTAAATACACCTTTATTTCCTTGTCCGAGAGATCAAGTTTTTTTAAAATGCTTAAATCCATAGATGCAAATAATTCATTTTACTAAAATTGAGGTGATGGGGAGACTGGTTGCGTCTCCCCATCAAAGGCGGTTGGAGATTCTTTTCATTTTATTTCTCCCTTCTTTTCTCCTCCGCCAATTTCTTTGCCAGAATTCGGCTCATTCGACGCTGGCAGGATACGCACCCGCCAACCCCTTCCACCCCAAAAACATGACTAAACATCATAATTTTTGAGGAGGACATTTCCGCCACCTTGCTTCGAGAAAGATGACAGAAAGAATAAGCCGCTACCAAGGGGCCGATTGCCCCCTCCATCTCTGGAAAAAGAGATAAAAAATATTCAATTCTCCCTTCCCAGATTGCGGGGTTATGCACCCCAAGAGCTGCCGACACTCCAAACTCCTTTCCGATTTTAACGCGTCTCTGCGCTCATCCGCGCCACAGGCGGAATTCTAAAGCGACCAGACCCGCTAAAATCTCTGAAATGTTCAAAGAACAATGAGAGCAAAAAGTGCCCTCGGAAAAAGATCAAAAAACTCATCTAAATACCATTATACATCCGTTATATTAACTGTCAAGTATTTTTCTACATATTTTAATTAATTTGCGCTATTTATTTAAAGTTAGCTATATTACGTTAATACAACTGTCATAATATTAATCTTTAATTAACAGGTTATCCACAATAAAAGCCAACAAAAAGACACCCATGTAAACAAGGGTGTCTTTCCTCTAAATTCCATTATCCTGGCGCGGCTTATTTAAAAATATAATTCCCGGCACTGGCCTACTCTTCCAGGGGTAATCCCCAAGTACCATCGGCGCTTATGAGCTTGACTTCTGTGTTCGGGATGGGAACAGGTATAACCTCATCGCTTGAAGCACCGGAAATTATATTTTCAAATGAACAGCCATTTCTCCTGCCCGCCCGCCTCAATTTTATTAAAGGCGGAAAGCGCCAAGATGATGGAATCTAAATCAAACCAAAAAAATTTTAATCAATAAAAATCAAAAGCGTGGGAAAATCAAATGGAATATTAGTACTCCTCGGCTGAACATATTGCTATGCTTACACCTGGAGCCTATCAAGGCGATAGTCTCTCGCCTTCCTGTGAAATCTAATCTTGAAGACGGCTTCGCGCTTAGATGCTTTCAGCGCTTATCCAAACCGAAGGTAGCTACCCGGCAATGCCCCTGGCGGGACAGCCGGCACACTAGAGCTTCGTCCTTCCCGGTCCTCTCGTACTAGGGAAGGGCCTTCTCAAATTTCCACGACCATAGTGGATAGGAGACCGACCTGTCTTACGACGGTCTGAACCCAGTTCGCGTGCCGCTTTAATGGGCGAACAGCCCAACCCTTGGGAGCTTCTCCACCCCCAGGATGCGACGAACCGACATCGAGGTGCCGAACCTGGTCGTCGATGTGGACTCTTGGACCAGACTAGCCTGTTATCCCCGGAGTAGCTTTTATCCGATGAGCTTCCACCATCCTATATTGAATGGTCGGATCACTAAGTTCCGCTTTCGCGACTGCTCGACTTGTAGGTCTTGCAGTAAAGCCGGCTTGTGCCTTTACACTATCTCCCGGGTTTCCATTCCGGGATAGCCGACCTTTGTAAACGCCTCCGTTACTCTTTTGGAGGCATCCGCCCCAGACAAACTACCCGCCAAGCACTGTTCCCTGGCCGGATTCACGGCCAAAGGTTAGAATTAAGAATATCCAAGGGCGGTATCTCACTGTTGTCCCGATTGCTCGGGACTCCCGCCTATTCTGAACATGAATAGTCCTAATCCAATACTAAGCTGTAGTAAAGCTTCACGGGGTCTTTTCGTCCAGCTACGGTTAACGAGCATCTTTACTCGTCTTGCAATTTCACCGAGTACTTCGTTGAGACAGTGCCCAAGTTGTTATGCCATTCGTGCAGGTCAGAACTTACCTGACAAGGAATTTCGCTACCTTAGGACCGTTCACTTTGTTACTTCCGCCGAGGGCGGAGGCATGAACATTTCTGCCATGCTCTCCATATTCCTATGGAGTTCGGACTATATCTTCTCCGAATTCAACTGCTGATTCCGGATTCTGACATATAGTCTCTGAGGATTCTAGCTTAAAGTTTATTCTTTTACCTCCATGATTCATCTTATTTCGTATTTCCAATATTTCCTTAAAACCTTCTTCGCTTAGATGTTCATTATCATGAATTATTTTCGCCGCTTTGGTAAAAAGCATAAATTGATACTTTTTATTTTGCGACAAAAAAGAAAACTTCTTAAAGAAAGGCAATATGTTGTTCCAAATTGAGTTAAAGTTATTTACTTCGAAATAACCCACCCCATCCGGTCTTATTCTTAGAGTTCCGCATTGGAGATGCTTTTTGAATTGAGATAGAATATAGGATTCTTTCTGAGAAACATTAAAGCATAATGAAATTCTCCATTTTGCCCTATAATCATCTCTTTTCCTTATTACTATCATGAAGCTTCCTTCTCCATCCGCGAAACCGGCTAAGTAATTGCCAATTCTCGAATTAATGCTATTAGCATTTAGCATATATTTAGATTTCCTGCTGATTGTCCCTATCATATGAATTTTTACTGCCCCTATGGACGAGTACCATATGCATAACAGGAGTTTCCAGCAAATAGTCAGATTTATTAACGTAACTACAATTTTATCCGCCTTTGGCGGAGGTCCTTGGGTCTATAGTTACGGCCGGCGTTCATCCGCGCTTCAGTTCGGAGCTACCCCGGTAAACCGGATCACCCCTCGCCTTAACGTTCGGACACTGGCCAGGCATCACCCCCTATACATCCTCTTTCGAGTTAGCAGGGAGCTGTGTTTTTGTTAAACAGTCACTTGGGCTCTTTAGCTGCGGCCCCGCTAATGCGGGGCAGGCCTTATCCCGAAGTTACGGCCGCTGTTTTGCCGAGTTCCTTAACGAAGTTTCTCTCGTACACCTGAGGCTTCTCGCCTCGCTCACCTGTGTCGGTTTACGGTACGGTTGCTTTAAAGTTAGCCCTAGAGGTTTTTCTTGGCAATTCCTTTGTCTAAGTTGGCTAGGCCTTGCGGCTTTGCCTCCATACTGCCCCTTGAGATTGGTGATCCGGATTTGCCTGGATCATCTCTCAGAGCCATAAACGCCCAAACCAGCGGGGCGCTTAAACCGCGGAATTGCGTCCCCCCATCGGAACTTTAAAGCAGTGCCGGAATATTAACCGGCTCATCCATCGGCTACGCGCGCACTACACGCGCCTCGTCTTAGGACCGACTAACCCTGGGTCGATTTGCGTTGCCCAGGAAACCTTGAGCTTGCGGTGGGCGGGGTTTTCACCCGCCTTTTTGCTACTCATGCCAACATTCTCTCTTCTCATCGCTCCACCCGGCCTCGCGACCGGACTTCACAGCGGATGAGAATGCTCCTCTACCACTCCGCTCACAATCTTATGTCCCATGCTTTAAATGACCCTGGTCGGTAAATTTGAAAAATTTACTCCAGGACATGGATAGGAAATAAAAATGTGAGCGAAGTCCGCATCTTCGGTAATATGCTTAGCCCCGATAAATTTTCGGCGCGAGACAACTAGACTAGTGAGCTATTACGCTTTCTTTAAAGGATGGCTGCTTCTAAGCCAACCTCCTAGTTGTCGGAGTCAAAACACCACCTTTTACACTTAGCATATATTTAGGGACCTTAGATTGCGGTCTGGGCTGTTTCCCTTTTGACAATGGACCTTAGCGCCCACTGTCTGACTTCTGAAGTACTGCCGCGGGTATTCGGAGTTTGGTTGAAAGCGGTACCTTGCGGCCCGATCTCATTCAGTGCTCTACCCCCCGCGGGTATTATTCAGAGCTAGCCCTAAAGCTATTTCGAGGAGAACCAGCTATCTCTGGGTTCGATTGCAATTTCTGCGCTAACCACAACTCATCCGAGAGTGTTGCACGGCTCACCGGTTCGGTCCTCCTCCCGCCTTTCGGCGGGATTCAACCTGGCCATGGTTAGGTCACCCAGTTTCGGGTCTTGTATATGCGACTGTCGCATCTATTCAGCGGACACGCAAAAATTGCGTATCCGCAAATAAATGCTTGCGGGCGTTAACCCTCGCTTTCACTTCACATGCTCCGCCTTGGGCGGATTATGTATGCCGCATACACAAACTCGTTGGCTCATTCTTCAATAGGCACGCCGTCACCCGCGCATTGCTGCGGGGCTCCGACTCATTGTAAGTATATGGTTTCAGGTACTATTTCACCGCCCTCACCGGGCTGCTTTTCACCTTTCCCTCACGGTACTAGTTCACTATCGATCGCAAAAAGTATTTAGTCTTGGGTCATAGTCGACCCGGCTTCCTACGGGATTTCTCGTGTCCCGCAGTACTTAAGATGAATACTGTGAAGAGGCTTTTGTTTTCGCTCACCGGGCTGTCACCGTCTCTGGCCAAGCTTTCCAGCTTGCTTAAGCTAACAAACGCCTTTTATGACTTCACCTTCTTTTTTCCAGAAAAGAAGAAATATTAATCTTGCAACACCTCTATAACGTATGGCTCTGGCGCCTTCTGTTCCCCTTTGTACAAGTACAAAGAAAAACGCGGTTATAAAAGTTTAGACTTCTCCCCTTTCGCTCGCCACTACTCAGGGAATCGTATTAGTTAATTAGTGACTAGAATAATCACTAATTAACTAACATTTTTTGTTTTCTTTTCCTCCGGGTACTTAGATGTTTCAGTTCCCCGGGTACTCCTCCGTAAATCTATGTATTCAACTTACGGATTTCCCGTCTTCAACGGGAAGGGTTGCCCCATTCGGAAATCCTCGGGTCAAAGGTTGCTTGCCACCTCACCGAAGCTTATCGCAGGCTGCTGCGTCCTTCATCGTCTTTTTGCGTCAAGGCATCCGCCATATACTCTTACGTGATTTTCCCACGCTTTTGACCCGGAGCCGCCTAAAGCTCCGAAGCGTGATATATTATTGACGAAAATATTCTATTTTTGGTTCTTTGTTCTCTATATTCAATTGTCAAAGTTCATCGGTTCAACCGGACTTATCATAACTTCTAACCTATAACTTTTAACTCTTTTTGTTTTTTCAAATCAGGTTACGAGTTATGGGCTATGAGTTATGAAATTTTCGGGGGGACTAAAAAACCGCCTTCCGGCGGCCAATAAACGCATTAATACGGACGTGTTTATTAACCGCTTTTGAATTTATGTTTTATGTTTATTCTATCCATAAAATATTGAGATTTAATTGGTGATATTTATTATACCCCATTTAAAAACCTTGTCAAGAGGCGTCGCGCATGACTTCTTTGTCAATCAGTTTGGCTTTTCGCAAACGTTCAAGATCCCTTCTGAAGCTTACCATTCCTTCCTTGGATCCGGTTTCAATGGCGGTCGCGATCTGGGTGATTTTCTGTTCGCGGATAAGGTTGGAAACGGCGGGAGTGTTAATCATTATTTCCCTCACCGCCACCCGGCCGCCGCCGATCTTCGGCGCCAGACGCTGGGATATTACTCCGGCGAGTATTGATGACAGCTGAAAGCGAATCTGGTTCTGCTGATGAGCGGGAAAAATATCAATTATCCGGTCAATGGTCTGGGCGGCGTTATAGGTATGCAGGGTGGCTAAAACCAGATGCCCGGTCTCGGCCAAAGTTATGGCCGCGGAAATTGTTTCAAGGTCGCGCATTTCCCCGACCATGATTACGTTTGGATCCTGCCTTAGGGCGTGCTTTAAGCCTTCGGAAAAAGAAAGCATATCCGTTCCGAGCTGGCGCTGGACGATTTTGCTTTTTTCCGGGGTGAATATATATTCAATCGGATCCTCAAGGGTAACGATCTTATAGGAATAATTATTGTTCAGGTAGCCGATCATGGCGGCCAGGGTGGTTGATTTTCCGCAACCTGTCGGTCCGACGACTAATATTAGCCCCTGTTTTAGATCAAGTAAATTTTTTACCACTTCCGGCGCTTCCAGCTCTTCTAGGGTGGGAATGTTGGGGCTGATTAATCTCGCCACTAAAGCGATATTGTCTTTTTCCAGGCAGACATTAACGCGGAACCTGATCCCATCTTCGTTCTCAAACCCGAAATCCAGCTCTTTATTGGTGCGAAAAATATTTTTTTGTTCAGCGCTTAAAATGGAAAAAACCAAATCTTCCATTTCCTTACGGCTGATTTTTTTGCCGGCCGGTTCAATTAACTCTCCGTCCACCCGAAAAACCGGCGCCTGATTTACCAATAAATGAGCGTCAGAAGCTTTTTCTTTCACTGCTGTTTTAAAAATTTCTTTAAGGTTCATAATATTGGTTAGCGCATTCTTAAAATAAAAACTTCCTTTATTGACAGCAATAAGCAAATGTGCTAATATATTTAGTTAATTTAAATATTTTTTCAAGGCTTTCAGGCTCTAAAAAACCTGGTTGCCCGTAAATTATGAAACTTGTTAAAAAAATCGTCAAAAAGCTAAAAAAACTGATAAAAAACCGCAAAGGTTTTAGTTTAACCGAACTCATGGTAGCGGTAAGTATAACTTCTCTTGTCGCTTCCATGTCTGCCGGACAAATGGATGATGTTATTCCCGTGGCTCGGGACGCTCAGCGCAAAGCCAATATCCGTCAGGTGCAGACAGCTTTGCATCTTTATTACGCTGATCAGGGCGGTTATCCTGTTTCCGGCAACTCCCTGCCGACAACGGCCGGATGGGAACAAATGTCCGCCGCTCTTGAAGGAAGCGATCCGCTCCTGTCGTATATGCCTGAAACGCCAGTTGACCCGTTAAACTACGACGCTTATAAGTTCAAATACTGGAGCGACGGCGAAAAGTTTAAAATAACTTTTGAAACTGAAGACCTAAACGACGCTTCGCCCATAACCGCCTACGGACTTTAATTAATTAACTATTGATTACCCCCAGCCTTTTTTCTTTATTCCCTTTCTCGCCGCTTCAACTTGGGCTTCCTGTTTTGAAGAGCCTTTTCCTTTGGCAATAAGCTCTTCTCCCAGATACAAACCAATCTCAAAAATTTTGGCATGATCCGGCCCGCTTTCGCCAAGGACTTTGTAGTGCGGGGTAATGCCGTTTATTTCCTGGGCTTTTTCCTGGAACCTTGATTTAGGATCAAGGTATAATTCGTTTTTAAGGATATTTTCCAGCTTGGAATAAACCCATTTATTTATAAATTTTTCAGACGCGGGTATTCCCTGATCAAGATAAATAGCGCCGATTAAAGCCTCAACCGCGTTCGCCAGTATATAGCGCCGGGCTTTGGTATTTTTATCTTTAGATTCTCCCCGGGAAAGGTAAAGATAATCTTCAATCTCAAGCTCGCCGGATATGTCAGCGAGCATTTCCGCGTTTACGAGGCTCGCCCGCCAGCTCGTAAGGATCCCCTCGGGCGTTTCGGGAAACTGGTAAAATAATTTTTCCGTTACAATGAGCTCTAAAACCGCGTCGCCGAGGAATTCAAGCCGTTCGTTATGGCCGAGCTCAAAATCAGGATGTTCATTAAGGTAGGATCGGTGGACGACCGCCTGCCGTAACAGCCCCTTATCCTTAAATTTTGTTTCTATCTTCTTTTCTAGCTCACTAAAGTCTTTCATAATTTCAAACAGCAGACAACAGGCGACAGGTGGCAGTTTTTGCAAACATTCTCTGCCGTCTGTCGTCTATTTTCTATTTACTCTTTTTAAATAAATCATTATAGATCGCGCCCAATACTCCGTTTACGAACCGCCCGGAGGCCTCGCCGCCGAAATTTTTCGCTATTTCTATGGCTTCGTTAATCGCCACCTTTTCCGGAATATCCTTATCAAAAAGCAGTTCAAAAACCCCGATGCGGAGCACATTGCGGTCAATGGTCGTTATCTGATCCAGCGGCCAGTCAGTCGCGTATTTTATTATTTGCCGGTCAATTTCTTCAAGGTTCAGAATTACTCCTTTTATGAGATTTAACGCGAACCCGTTGTCGTCAAAATCCGGCGCGAAATTTTTAAAATTTTCCTTCAGGGATTTTTCAACGTCAATATCCTTTCCTTTGAAATCCCAAAGGAATAAAGTTTGCATGGCTATAGTTCGCGCGAGGTGCCTGTTGGACATGGCTTGGTTAATTAGTTGATTTGTTAACTAGAAAAACAAAATACAATTCAGCTGATTAACTAATCACTAATTCACTAATTAACTCTTCTTTTTAGCTTTTTTAGCTTTGACTTTTAGGATGTCGCGCCCCCGGTAAGTTCCGCAAAAAGAGCAGGCGTGATGCGGTTTAACCGGCTTCGCGCATTTCGGGCAAACTCCCGGTTTTATTTTTTTTAAAGCGTCATGGGCTCTCCGCGACAGAGTGGAGTGGCGGGTATGCCTTTTCATCTGAACCATAAAAAATAGAGTGTAGGGTTTAGGTAATAGGGTTTAGGAAAATAAATTTATCTATTCCCCAATCCCTACACCCTATACCCTAAAATTATAATCGTTAACCTTAGTATAAATAAATAAGCGCCTTTGGTCAAGAAAATCAAAATTTTCAAAATTTTGCTATAAAACCAGCATGACATCGCCGTAGCTAAAAAACCGATATTTTTTTTCAATAGCTTTTTCGTAAACCCGCTTTGCCATTTTTAATCCCCGGCCTTTTCCGGCCTTATTTTCTAAAAACGCGCTTAAGAGCATTATTAAAGTGGACTTCGGCAGATGAAAATTTGTAATCATCGCGTCAACAATTTTAAACTCATAGCCGGGATAAATGAAAATATCCGTCCAGATTCCGCGTTTTTCCGTAATCGCGCTGCCGCCGAGCAGGGCTTCCAGTGTTCTGACGCTCGTCGTGCCAACCGCTATTATTCTCCGGCCGTTTTTTTTAGCTTTCATAATCCTCTCCACCGCCCCCTTTCCAATCTCCGCCCATTCGGAATGCATCGTATGCTTTTTCACGTCGTCAACTTTCACCGGCGCGAAAGTTCCGAGTCCGACGTGCAAAGTAACGTATTCAAGCTGAATGCCTTTGGCCTTTAGCTTTTTCATCAAAGCCGGAGTAAAATGGAGACCAGCCGTCGGCGCCGCGACTGAACCGGACTTTTTCGGATCAGCATAAACCGTCTGATAACTTAAATCATCTTTATTCCGCGTATTTCTGTCGTCTATTGTCTGTTTTCTATTTTCTAATCTCTTTATGTATGGCGGTAGAGGAATATGGCCGATTTTTTCCACTGCCCTCATCAGACTTCCGCCTGATTTATTAAATTCAACCAGCCAGGTTCCGCCGCCGCTGTCTTTGATAATTTTACATTTCAAGCCTTTTCCAAATTCAATTTCCAAATTTTCTTTTTTTCCTCCGCCGCCGATTAAACACCGCCAAACTTCTCCGCTCTTCGCGGCTTTTTCTTTTTTCAGCAGAAACACCTCAACTTTACCTCCGGTTAAAATCTTTTTGCCAATGAGCCGGGCTTTTATCACCCTGGAATTATTAAACACTAAAACATCTCCCGGCCTTAAATAATCCGGCAGATCAAAAAAATGCTTGTGCTCAATTTTATCCGTCATCCGGTCAAAAACCAGAAGCCGCGAATGGTCTCGCGGTTTCATCGGATATTGGGCGATAAGTTCTTTAGGAAGATGATAATCAAAATTAGATAGATTCATATTAGACGACAGCACTATTCACTTGTTAATCCCGTGCTTCTTATCAACCCACACAGCACCTTATATCCCTCAAAAGCTTCAATCTTTAACTGGTTAAATTCCTCGTTACTTAAATATCCTAAGTCATGGGCTAATATCAAATGATTTTGCACTTCTGCGCTTGACCCCCGAGCCTGAATATAGAACCTTATTCTGTCTTTCGTGTGAAAACGACCATAACCTTCGGCGATATTCGCCGTTACAGAACTGGCCGACCTTCTTAGCTGGCTGATTAATCCGAATATTTCTTCTTTCGGAAAAAATTTTGTCTTTTGATAAATTTTCAAAGTTAGTTTATGATTCTTTTCCCAAGCAATCAACTGAGTAAAATGGTTAATTTTAGACATATGTCGTCTATTTTCTGTCGTCTATTTTCTGTCGTCTATTTTCTGTCGTCTATTTAAATGCCGATACGCCAAATCAGTCGCGATCCGACCCCGCGGCGAGCGGTCTAAAAACCCGAGCTGTAAAAGATAAGGCTCGTAAACATCCTCAACCGTATCCATGTCTTCGCCGGTGGCCGCCGCGAGAGTATTCACCCCGACCGGTCCGCCGTTGAATTTATCAATTATTATTTCCAGTATTTTTCGGTCAACCGAATCAAGCCCGAGCTCGTCCACTTCTAAAAGCTCAAAGGCCAGAGAGCAAAATTTGCTATTTACTCGCCCGTCGCCTTTGACTTCACAATAATCGCGCACCCGTTTTAAAAGCCGGTTCGCCACCCGCGGCGTTCGGCGGGAACGGGAAGCGACCTGCTTTAACGCTCCGGACTCCATTTCTACGTTTAAAATCCCCGCGCTCCGGCGGACGATATTTTCTATTTCTTCGTGTTCGTAAAAATTAAGGTGATAAACCATGCCGAACCGGTCTCGTAAAGGCGCCGAAATCAGGCTGGTTTTAGTTGTCGCGCCGATGATCGTAAATTTTGGAAGATCAATCCTAAGTGTCCGGGCCGACGGGCCTTTGCCAATAATAATATCCAAGGCGTAATCCTCCATGGCCGGATAAAGGATTTCTTCAATCGTCCGGTTTAAGCGGTGAATCTCGTCAATAAAAAGCAGGTCGCCTTCGGAAAGGTTGGTTAAAATCGCCGCGAGATCTCCGGTTTTTTCAATGGCCGGGCCGGAAGTTATTCGGATGGAAGAACCCATCTCATTAGCTATAACGTGCGCGAGCGTAGTTTTTCCGAGTCCTGGCGCGCCGTAGAGAAGGACATGCTCTAACGGTTCGCGCCTCGCTTTAGCGGCCATGATGGAAATTTCAAGGTTGTTTTTTATTTTTTTCTGGCCAATATAATCGGCGAGGTTTGCTGGACGGAGCGACAGCTCAAGCTTCTTGTCGCCCTCCTCTTCTTTGACGGAAATTATTCTTTTTTGGCCTGGCGATTCTTTCATAAATTAACTCTTTTTTCTTATGTAAAAGAAAATCAGCATCATAATAATAATCAAAGCTACTGTCCCTCCGGCTAAAATAAAAAAAGTATCATCCCGGCTGGCTAACGGCAGGCGGATATTCATCCCGTAAGTTGAAGCGACTACCATCGGAATGGTAAATATCGCGGTAATATAAGTTAGCATCTGGACGGTTAAGTTCATGTCAATTGACATGGCGGTCGTATAGCCGTCGCGGACGTTTTTGATGGTTTTTAAATTAGTCAGGCAAAGTTCTAAGACCTGCTCGCCGTCAATTAAAAGGTCGTTCATCAGTTCTTTGTCTTGATGGTAAAGATTTATATAATTGTGCTGAAGAATTTTTTTTATTGTGCTTATGGTCGGGGAAAGCGAGGCGGCGAAATTATTTAATATTTCTTCATTCTCCACTAAAGTCAGGATGTCGTTTTTTCTTATATTATTAAGGTTGGTTTTTTTATTCTGCACGCTCCGGTTGATGACATTAATATATTTCTGATAGTTATCAATTATCCTCATGGAGATTTTAATGAAAAAATTTGACTGCTGGGTGGTATAGACTTCTATTTTTTCCCTGGTCAGGTCGTCAATTATGCCGTTTTCTTCCCGGACAATAGTAGTGATATGCTTCTCGCTTAAAATTATGGTTAAAGGAGTAGTCTTATAGCCTTTGTCGCTTTCTATGCCCGCTCGTAAAATTATTATGGCGTTGCGGCCGACTACCCTTACCCGCGGCAATTCAAATTCATCAAGACTGTCTTCAAAAGCGTCCAAAGGAAGGTTAAGAAGCTTGCTGATTTTTTTTACTTCTTCCGTATCAGGCCGAACCAGGCTAATCCAGCTGAAAGAAACAAAGTCTTTCACTTTTCTTAATTTTCTTTGAGTAACGGTGTTGTGATAGATATTAATCATTTCTTTTCCGGCCTTGCCGCGTTATTTTTCGGCATGCCGGGCAAATCAATTTTGTCCAGTTTCATGGTCTTAAAAACAACATAAACCAAAACGGCGATAATTAAAAAATCAATGGCATTAGCCGCGAAACTTCCGTACGCGAGAGTTTTGTAATGGGCGGCCGCCAGTTCGCCCTGCTTATTGCCGATTAAGAGGCCAATCGCCGGCTGGATAATATCGTTTACGAGCGAGGTGATCATTTTGTTGATTGATCCGCCGAGAATAAAACCCATGGCTAGGCCGACTATGCCCTGCTCTTTAATGAATTTAAAAAATCCTGTCATAAAAAGACTCTTTAATTATTAATAGCTCTTAATATTCCGCGCTCCGGCAAAATCTCCCGCAAGGGGATCCTGCCGCGTACAAAATCATTTCACGGCTGTAAAATATCTTCAGTCCGCCCGTCAATTGAAATAATTACGTTTTCCACGGTTGGAAACTGCTTTAATGTTTCGGTGATTTGCGCGCGTATCGCCGCTACCCGGCAGGATCCACCGACTGAGAGCTCCAGCTCCCTGTTAAAATCAACCCGGGCGGTTTTATTTTCAATGGTAAGTTTTTGGATTTTGACCCCGTCATTCAGACTGGTAAAATATCCGCCATCAACTTCTTCGGTTCTTAAACCGGATAAAAGCTCGGTTAGCGCGGCCCGAGCCGGAGCCTCGGTTTTCGGAACATCCCTATCAACCGGATAAACTTTTTCGCAGTTAACAGAATCGGGATCAAACTCTATATTTCCAAAATATGCTTCAACTTTCATGGTTTCAATTTTTCCGAATTTCACCGGCACTCTTACCATATTTGTTTCCGAGCCATCTTTAGGAGAATATTCAAAAACTTCTACTGTTCCTGTTTCCGTTTCTGGCACTATATAATTGGATGAAATCTCAAAGTCGCCAAAAATTCCCGCGTCCGGAGCTTGAGTCATGGCGCTTTTTTCAATCAGTATATTGCCGTTAGCGTCTTTCACCCGATAAGTAAAAGTATTTTCAAAAACCCGGGCCTGGCCTTTAATTATAACCGGCATGCCGATTTCATCGCCTTGCTTCGGCTCTGAAACCCGGATATTTCCTTCCGGCGATTGCGCTGGTTCATCTTCCGGTTCCCTGCCGTTGTCATCGTTGCCATTATTTTCTCCGCCGGGACAGGTGGTATTGGGCGCCGGAGCGTCCGGATTACCATGCCGAGTCCATTTTCCGCCGGAGCAAATCCAGTCGTCTTCATTGCTGAAAATCTTAGCTCCGATAATAAAAGCTAAGACAATGAGCAGGGCTGATAAAACGATTACTCCGCCCAGAACCGCCGGCGAGTATGATTTTTTATTATTTTCGTCTGGCATATATTTCATGATAAGAATAAATGACCAGGAAGTTTTAAAAACCTCCGGGCAAACTTGCTTTAATACTTGTTTTCTTTTGACCCGAAAATCCGGTCTAAAAGGAATTTAATCGCGGTAAAGACCAGGCTGAAAAGCAAGGCGGAAAAAAATCCGCTTACCGAAAATCCGGGAACAATCCAGCCGGCGAGCATCACCATCAAAGCGTTGATGACAAAATAAAAAATGCCTAAAGTAATGATCGTAACCGGCAGGGTCAGGATTACTAAAAGAGGTTTTAAGGTGGCGTTGACAAGAGCCAAAACCACCGCCGCCAAAGCCGCGAATAAGAAATTTTCCACCGCGATGCCAGGCAGGAGATAAGCCGCGGCCATCACCGCCAGAGCGTTTAAAACAATCTTAACCAATGTTTCCATATTTTTATCTATTAACCGGATATTAAAGGCTTTAATTTCTTTAAGCATACCAACTCAGGTCGTTTTCGGCAACCTTTTGAAAAACAGCTCTGGATTGACTTTCCGGCGCTATTTTGCTATGATATTTAAAGGTGAATATTTTAGCATGGTTTTCTAATTTTAGAGAATATAGTCTACCATTAAGTTTAGAGTTTATATAGCAAGCGTTAGATAAGCTGTCGAAATAAATCACCGGAAAAATTCCTCGCCGTTCGCTTTGCCGCGAAAACGCGGACAAGATAACAGCCGGGGAGCTAGAAAGAGAGGTGAAAATTTCAATGGCTTATCAAGACGATAATCGCCCGCAAAGACAGATGAATGATATTTCAGCGTTAAATATCACATGCGCCGAATGCGGAGCGCCAATCAAAGAACTTCCTTTTGAACCAACTCAAAGAGAAGACGGAACTTACGGAAAGCTTTATTGCTACGAATGCAATAAAACTAGAATGAGAGCCCGCGGACCGAGAAGAGATTTCGGAGGAAATCGCGGAGGTTTCGGCGGAGGCAGAGATCGCTTCTAACAGAATTTTATAAAAAAACTCCCGCGACCTGTCCGCAATGCTACCTAGCGTTGCAGGCGGATCGCGGGAGTTTTTTGTCGGCGAAAATTCATCTATCAACTGGCAATTGCCGGGATAATTTTATACCCATCATGGCTGTAAATGGATTCCGGCTCGGTCCTTCAGCCCTACTCTTTAAAAATTTTCGCTCTTTCTCCCGGCCTTATCCTGTAAAGCGATATTATTTTCCCTTCCATGACCGCGTCCGCCCTTTGCCGGAATTCTTTTGACGGGGGGTAAGCTTTGAAAAATCCGGCCGGAACCGCGAGATAGAAAGACTCTTCCGTGACGGACGGCTCATAAAGCATATTTACTTTCCTTTCGCCGTAATAACTCAAAGTCTCAAGCCAGTTCCAGCCAAGCGAATAAACTGGCAATTCGCGTTCGGCCAAGGCCGCCAGCCCGGCCGTCTTTTCTTCATTAGCAACGGCGTATTCGCTGGAAAAACCTTCCCTTAAATTAAATACCTGCCAGCCGGTATTAAAGAATCCTAAAACTATAGCCACCCCGGCAACAGTAAAAAATTTTCTTTTCTCCATTTTAAATTCTTTGGCTAAAGAGGCGGCTGACAAGGCGATGAAGAGCGCCATAAACGGGTAAATCGGTTCAAGATAATAAAAGAGTTTAGTTTTTGACGCGGCAAAAATCGCGAAAACAAAAATTAGCGACAAAAAAGAAGCCAATATCGGCGCCGGGTATTCTTTAAGCTTTTTTCCGTATTTCCCGATTTGCCAGAAGGCTAAAATCAGGAATATTAAAAACCAGGGCTCAGTAAGATAAAAAAGATATTTAAAATAATGAAAGACGGTAATTCCGCCGCCGATAATCGGCGAGCCAAAGCGGGAAAATAAATGGTAGCCGGCATACGTATTTAGGAATTCGCTTCCGTACCGGCTGGCTTCGTATAAATGCCAAGGCGCGGCCAGCAGGAAAAAAACCGCCCCTCCGACCCAAAAATATCCGCTTTTTAGCCAGTCCCATTTCCGGTAAGAAAGCGAAAAAGCGAGCATGGCCGGCGCGGCAAAAAGCCCGATTAAACTTTTAAGTAAAACTCCGGCCGCCAGGCTCGCGCCCATGGCAAGAAACCATTTCCCGTTTTTCCATCCCCGGACGAAAAAATAAATTGAAGCGAGAATCGCCGTTGCCACCGGCGCGTCCATCCGGAATTGCCGGGCGGCAAAAGCAAACTCGCCCGAGGAAGCGAGAATAGCGCCGGCCAAAAAAGCCGTCAGATAATTTTTGCTTATATA
>Ga0074197_1001422_pt1 | contig 20461 bp, 18 predicted proteins | sample EPASupsiteSAE305_FD_64526 | JGI IMG/M metagenome (GOLD analysis project Ga0074197, IMG submission 64526) | Bioremediated contaminated groundwater microbial communities from EPA Superfund site, New Mexico - SAE3-05 reassembly with SPADES | ecosystem: Environmental > Aquatic > Deep subsurface >...
AAGCGCCACAGTTAATACATGTATCACCAATAATTACTGCCATAAGAATTCTCCTAGTTATTAATTTCGAAGTAAGTTTAACCAAAGATTTTTAAACATAGCTAAAATATCTTTGATAAAACTGCAATAATATAAATTTGTTACTCTTTTTATGAAGCATATCCCAAAAATAAGGGCTTTGATAATGATTATTATTAAATTTTCAGGTACTTTTTAATATCTTCAACCCTATCTCTTCTTTCCCATGTAAAATCTTCATCTTCCCTTCCAAAATGGCCGTATGCCGCCGTTTTTCTATATATAGGACGAAGAAGATTTAAAGATTTTATAATGCCTCTAGGAGAGAGATCAAAAAGTTCTCTTACACATTCTTCTATTTTTTTTTCTTCTACTATGCCCGTATTATGAGTATTTACCATAATAGAGACAGGCTGAGATATACCTATAGCATAAGCAATTTGTATGGTTACCTTATCGCATACACCGGCTGCCACAAGATTTTTAGCCACATGTCTTACCGCATAAGCAGCGCTTCTGTCTACTTTTGTCGGATCTTTACCGCTAAATGCACCGCCGCCATGAGGGCAACTTCCGCCATACGTATCAACAATAATTTTTCTGCCGGTTAAGCCTGCATCACCCTGAGGACCGCCTATTACAAATTTTCCGGTTGGATTTATGTGAAATATAGTATTTTCATCCATCATATGTACAGGAATTACATGTTTAATAACTTCTCTAATAACATCTTTATGGATCTTCTCTTGAGAAACATCCGGAGCATGCTGTGTTGAAACCACTACCGTATCTACATAAACAGGTTTATCTCCTACATATTTAATACTGATTTGTGCTTTTCCGTCAGGACGGAGATATGGAAGGATCCCCTCTTTGCGAACCTCAGAGAGCCTTTGAGTTAAGCGGTGAGCCAAATATATAGGCAACGGCATTAGCACATCCGTCTCACGACATGCATAACCAAACATTAAACCTTGATCTCCGGCTCCTATCTCACCGCCAGCTTGGCTTACTCCTTGATTGATATCTGGCGATTGCTCTCCGACGGCATTTAAAACTGCTGCGGAACGGTAATCAAAACCGTAAGTTGCATCCGTATAGCCAATCTCTTGAACGACTTTGCGGACAATCTCCTGCATCGGTGCGTATGTTGTTGTTTTAAGTTCACCTGCTATTATACAAAATCCATTGGATACCAAAGTCTCGCATGCAACATGTGCAGAAGCATCGCGTTCAATAATATAATCCAGAATCGCATCACTGATTTGATCTGCCATTTTATCGGGATGCCCTTCTGTTACAGACTCTGAAGTAAATATGTACTCTTTTAGAGCTCTTGCTTCTTTTGTCATCGATTTTCCTTATTGAAATACAGAGTCTAGCCCTGTAAATCAACAAAATTATATCTTATAATGTTTAATATCTATTTTATAGATATTAAACAAAATAGATTAATTATTTAATAATAAAAATTATCCTTAATAATTAATATTACTTTTCATTGTCAGATTTTTATTACTTTTATTTGGTTAAAATTTTCCAACAAATAAAAAGTTAAAAGGAAATTACATGTTAGTAACAAATAAAGCTCCAGATTTTACGGCAAAAGCAGTTTTGGCAGACGGTTCAATAGTTGACAGTTTTAAACTCTCTGAAAATTTAGGTTCAAAGGGTACGGTTCTATTTTTTTATCCCCTAGATTTTACATTCGTATGCCCATCTGAGATTATTGCATTTTCACATAGAATTGAAGAGTTTAAAAGTCGTGGCGTAAATGTTATAGGTGTTTCTGTTGACAGTCAATTTTCACACTTCGCATGGAGAGAAACACCTGTAAACAACGGCGGTATTGGTAGAATAAAATATCCGTTGGTTGCAGATTTAACTAAGCAGATCTCTAAAGATTATGATGTGCTTTTCGGTGAATCTGTTGCACTTCGCGGTTCATTTTTGATTGACGGTAAAGGTGTTATTCGCCATGCAGTAATTAACGATCTTCCACTTGGCAGAAATATTGATGAGATGATTCGTATGGTAGATGCAATGCAGTTTACTGATGAGCATGGTGAAGTTTGTGCCGCAGGATGGCAAAAAGGCGATGAAGGAATGAAGGCTACAACTGAGGGCGTTGCTGAGTACTTAGCGAAAAACAGCGAAAAACTATAACTCTTTTTCATAGCATGTGAGTTTTCACATGCTGTTTCTTCTATTTTTCTATAAAGCATTTACATCAAAACAGCAAGCCAGATCTTATAAATCTTTGTTAAAACTAAGAGCTTTGCAGTTTACGAAAACTATCTCTCTCCACTGTTTTTTTGGAGCAATCAAATTTAACCGCTTAGGATTTGAACTTCTCGATATTGCAACATAAAACTGAGATGGAGCAAAGATCTCATTTGTCTCAATTATCAAATCTTCGATACTCATCCCTTGAGACTTATGAATGGTTATGGCATAAGCGAGTCTAATAGGATATTGGTAGACGCTAAAGAGCGCCTCTTCCGCAATCTCTTTTTTTCCGTTCACACTTTTTTCGCTCCATACACTTTTGCTCTGAGCCACAGCTTCAAGTTTTACAACGGTAGCATCACTTTTTTGTACATATATAAAATTATTCTCTATATTTACGACAACTCCGTGTTCACCGTTAAAATAGTTCCATGAGTTTCTGCTAAAGAGTACTCTTACGCCAATCTTTAGTTCCAGTTCTTTCTCTATTCTGGCATCCTCCATAAAACGCTCTATCTCAATGTCTTTGACACTTTTTAGATGCTTGACAATTTGAGCCTCTTTCACATGCAGTTCTTTATCCACATATAAAAGCTGATTTTTATTGTGCAGAGATGCCGAGCTGTTTTTACCGAATAAAAAGGTAAATTCGCTTAAATTTTCACTTAGAGGTTTTATAAACTCATTTAAAGCATTGTGGATATACTCATCTACAAAACCGTTTCTGATATTAGATAAAAGATCTATAAAATCTTTGTCATTTGTTCTATAAATATGCGTCAACTCTACTATCTCAAAATTAAAATTTTCCCATGCTGCAGACTCAAACGCAAATCTAACTTCACTATTTCCTCTTACAACCGGAGGAAGCTGCAAAAAATCACCGACTACTAAAACAGAGCCTTTAAAATCAGCCTGTTTTAGTCTAAGCGCTATCATATCAAGCAAAGTATCGCTTACCATAGAAATCTCGTCTATAACTATGAGATCCATGCTTTGAATAAGTTTTTTAATCTTTTTGCTAATTTCAAGCTTGCCTCTTTGCTCTAGATCTTTCAAGTCCTTAGCAATACCCAGATCTAAGAAACTGTGCAGAGTCTGACCGTTTATAAGTGTAGCCGCCATTCCAGTTGAGGCAAGTTTCGCCACTTTTTTTGCATCATCTGCATACTGTTTTATAATATTTTTAGTCATTGTAGTTTTCCCGACACCTGCTCCGCCGGTTAAAAAAACATTTTTCTTATCTTTTAATTTTTCTATAATATTTTTCAAATAATCCATAAAAAATTATACTATAATAAAAAAAAGTTTGTAAGGATATTTATAGCATGGCAGAGAGAATATTAATAGTTGAAGATAACAAAACGCTGGCAAAATTAATAGCAAAAAAAATAGGTGCCGAACTTGATTTTGAAGTTGACATGGCACACAGCTTATCCGAAACCAAGTTGTTTTTAAGCAGATACAACTACTTTTTAACACTTTTAGATATTAATCTTCCTGATGCCCCAAACGGCGAAGTTGTTGACTATGTCATAGAGAAAAAAAACCATGTAATTGTTTTGAGCGGAAATATAGATAAAGATTTTAGAAATAAAATGTTGAAAAAAAATATTATAGACTATATTAATAAGAGTGGTGTGAATGATGTAAATTATATAATTCAAATGATAAAAAGAGTTCAGAAAAATCAGAATCATAAAGTTTTGGTGGTAGACGACTCGCTTGTATTTAGAAAACAGATGCAAAGTATGCTTGAGAATATGTTTTTTAAAGTTATAACGGTTGCTCATGGCGAGGAAGCGCTAGGCATGCTTAATGCAAATCCTGATATAAGTCTGGTATTAACCGACTATCATATGCCTGTTTTAAACGGGCTTGAGCTTACATGTGAAATCAGAAAAAATTACACTAAAAATGATTTGGCGGTTATAGTAGTCTCTATTGACAATGACGAAGAGACAACAGCACTTTTTCTAAAAAACGGTGCAAATGACTACATTAAAAAACCTTTCTCCAAAGAGGAATTCTCATGCCGCATCAACAACTCCATTGAAGCGCTGGAAAACATACATGCCATAACCAATCATGCAAGCCGTGACTTTTTAACGGGACTCTATAATAGAAGATACTTTTTTAGCAATATGCCGGCTTATTTTGAAAAAGCGATGAACGAAAATGAATACTTTGCGATCGCTATGATAAATATTGATCATTTTAAAAAAATCAACGACACTTATGGACATGACTCAGGAGACAAAATAATAAACACTTTAGCCGATATTCTAAGAGCAAATACAAATCAAAATGATATGGTTTCAAGGTTTGGCGGAGAGGAGTTTTGTGTTGTCGTGAAAAACACATCAAAAAACAGTGCGTTAAAAATATTTGAAAAATTAAGAGAAATGGCACAAAATTCAACCACTCTCTCAGATAAGGGAGAAGTGATAAAATTTACAGTTTCTATCGGGGTCGCCATAAACCAAGAAGACACTCTTGAAGAGAGTGTAAATCAAGCCGACATGATGCTATATAACGCAAAACAAAACGGAAGAAATCAAGTAGTACATAACTAGTCTCGCAGAATTATAAGATCTCCAAAAGGGACTTCTCTCTCTTTTGGAGCTATCCATTTCACGGCATAAGTCGGTTCATCTTTTGGAAAAATTCCCTCTAAATCACTAAAGTACAGAAGAAGTTTTACATCTCCAAGCCAATGTTTTACAAACTCAAAAACAGGTCGAAAGTCGGTTGCTCCTCCGCCTTGGAATGCAACTTCTAAAATATCTCCGCTATAAAAAGTTTTATGTTCTTGAATTCTATCATCACAAACCAGCAGCTCAATCTGATAGTTTTGCAGCGTATTTGTAAGAGAATTCAACTCACTTAAAAACTCACCTAAAAGCTTTTCATTAACTGAACCTGAACTGTCTATCGCTATGACAAACTTAAATCTTTGGCTGATACATGAGGGGAGATAAATTCCGGCATGAAGAAATTTTTTACTTGGAGGAAGAAGCGTATAGTCATCTTTATGAAATCTATCGAGTGTGGCTTTTAGTTCATCTCTCCAGTTGATTTTACTCTCACTCTTTTTTATGTTAAAAAATCTATCTATTGAAGCCGGCACTTCACCGTTTTTAAGCTCCGCATCTAAAATAGCCTTTGCAAACTCTTCAAAAAGCTGTTCATTCAGCTCTTCGTTATCATTGATACTCTCATTTTTACTATTATCTTGCTCTACGTCATCTAAAGTATCTGCCTCATACTCTAGTTCATTTTGTAAAATATCCGCCTTCAACTCTTCATAAATCTCTTCGGCATAAAGTCCGCTAAATCTTTTTGAATAGTGTGCTTCTATCGGGCAATCCAACCCATTTTGCACAAGCATGTCATTGACGGCATAGTCCGTTGCCAACTGCCAAAGCCAGCCACTTCTGCCGTTTTTTCTTCTCTCATGTGAGAGTGAAGCGTGCATAGCACCGTTTGCAAAGACAAATTCCATCTGAGCAAGTTCGAGCTTCTCTAAAAAATCGCTGTTATATTCAAGCTTGATACCATTGCTTTTAAAACTTTGTATATCGCTGTTTTGCACAAGCTCCAGCTTTGAAGCCATCATGCCAAAGAGCGGATATTCAACTAAAAGTTGAGCTTTTGCCTGCGAGATTTTACTTTGAAGACTCGACAAGTATCTCAACTCTTTTTGCCAGTTGATGCGGAAGCAGTCCAAGTGACTCTTCTACCAACTTGGTGTTTCCGTGTGTTATAAAGCTGTCCTCATATTCAAAACTCTCTACGCTTACATTTAGGATTTTTTCTTTTGCTAAAAACTCTAAAATAGCTGAGCCGACTCCGCCCATTTTGGCACTGTCGCTAAAGACAAACCATTTTTTATATTTTTTTGAGAGTTCAAAAAGCATCTTCTCATCAAGAGGTTTTACGAATCTTAGATCCAATATGCTAACTTCCATCTCTAAAAACTCTGCAGTCTGGTATGCACGCCCGACTCCGTTTCCGTAGCCTATAAACAAAATATCACTCGCATTTGAACGAAGCAGTTGAGACTTTGCAAGTGCAAAAGGAAGCGACTCCGGCAAGCTGCTCTCCATAAAAGAGCCTCTTGGATATCGTAAAGAGCATGGATATTTATATTGTGCTGCAAACGCCATTGCCTGATGAAAAGATTTTTCGTCTCTTGGAGCAAAAAGAGTCATATTTGGAATAGCTCTTAAAAAACTGATATCAAAAGCCCCTTGATGCGTCTCACCGTCTTCTCCGACTATTCCGGCACGATCAAGTGCAAAAACAACCGGTAGATTCATCAAACATGTATCATGTATTATCTGGTCATATCCGCGTTGCAAAAATGTAGAGTAGATGGTACAAAACGGTTTAAAACCCTCTTTTGCCAAAGCTGCCATAGAAGTAACTGCATGCTGCTCTGCAATTGCCACATCCCAAAATCTATCAGGGAAGAGTTCCATAAGTTCGCTAAGTCCGGTTCCACTAGGCATAGCCGCCGTTGCACCGACTATTTTCTTATCATGTTTTGCAAGATGAAGCAGAGCTTCGGAGTAGATCTGAGTAGCACTTTTAGAAGAGCTTTTTTTAGATGAATTTCCGCTGTCTAAATCAAAAGGACCTACGCCGTGCCACTTCTCCTCTTTACCCTCAGCTATCTGGTATCCTTTGCCTTTTAGCGTCTGCACATGAACTATTACGGGCTTTTTAAGCTCTTTTGCTTTTTGCAAAATTTCTATAAGAGACGATAAATTATGACCGTTCACAGGTCCTATATAATTAATTCCCATCTCTTCAAAGAGAATCCCAGGGGTAATCAATTTTAAAGACTCTTCCATTCTTTTTGCAATGTAGTGTGCGCTCTCCCCAAAATTATCTACAAAATTTTCGGTATGTCTCTTAAAAGATTGGTAAAACGGAGACGCCATCGCTGAGCTTAACATTCTGCTTATTGCGCCTATTGGCTTTGCTATACTCATCTCGTTATCATTAAGTATGATAACCATCGGGTACTTTCTATCGCCCAACTCGTTTAGAGCTTCATATACCATACCTGCCGTCATAGATCCATCTCCAATCATGACTACGGGAACTCTTGAATCCTGCTCCCCTTTTAGTGCTATAGCTTTGGCAGCGCCTACACCTAAAGAGATAGATGTTGAGCTATGCCCTGCTATAAAATAGTCATGCTCGCTCTCATTTGGTTTTGTATATCCGGATATACCGTTAAATTGTCTTAGCGTATCAAATGCATCCCATCTTCCAGTTAAAAGCTTGTGCGCATATGATTGGTGAGATACATCAAAAATAAAAGGATCTTTTTTGGAGTCAAATACTTCATGCATTGCAACTATAATCTCAGTAGCTCCAAGCGTAGAACTCAAATGTCCGCCGTTTTTGCTAACGACTCTTAATATCTCTTCTCTTATCTTTGCGCAGAGACTTTCTAACTCTTTAATTGAACTTTTTTTTGTATTCATTTTATTTTTTTACTCACTTAATGCCACTCTCTTTACTCTCTCAAATCTTTTTGCTATTTGTGCGTCAATATTGCCTGCATCGCTGATAGCTATAACACCGCCGAGACTAACCGCATTGTCTGACATAACTTCAACATGAGCGAGAGAACCTGTCGCTTGTGAAATAGCTCCATGATCTGCCGGATTTACTTTTAAAACTATTTTTGAAGAACTTTGCAACTCTTTAATAAGCTCCCTGGATAAAGTTATAGCTACTTTGCTTGAATTTTCACTCAGTTCAACCTTAATCACCTCTTTAGAAATATCTAAAGCAGCTCCTATTAGCTCTTTTTTTATCTCTTCCAATGCTGATTCAAACTCTTTTGCACTATTTTCCAGCTTTACAATAGATGATGCGTACAAAGAGAGGGCATTTGCCACATTTTTATCTTCTTCTTTAAGAGCGAGTGCTTTACCCGCTTCCAAACCTGCCGCATAAGACTCATCTTTAACTTTTTTAAGCTCTGCTTTGTGTTCATCACTCATACTCTCCAGTTTCATCTGAAGCTTTATGAAATTTGATGACATCTCATCTGTTTTATTGAGAAGGGACTCAATTAACGAGTCTTTAGAGCTTTGACTAATCCCGCTAGTATCAACTTCACGTTCGACTTTGTTCTCTTCTTTAGAGGGAATGTTGCTAGATAAAAACGATTTTTCCGCCTCTTCCTGAGACTCTGAACCTAAAGAGAGCACCTTAAAATTATACCTATCGACATTGTGCTTTTGAATTTTTTCACTTGTGATTATACTTGGCAAATTATTCCACCATCTCTTCCGAAGAGCTTCCTAATTGAATTGTTCCAGCTTCTGCAAGACCGTTAACAACCTCGACGATTTTTCTTTGAGCACCTTCTACCTCTTTCATTTTTACGGCGCCCATAAACTGCATCTCTTCCTCAAACGCCTCTTTTGCTCTTTCACTCATAATACTAAGAAATTTCTGTTTAAGTTCTTCAGGAGCACTTTTTAGTCCAAGCATCAAATCCTGTTTTTCTACAGTTTTAAGGATCTCAGCAATTGCACCTTTGTCAAGTTTTGCGATATCTTCAAATGTAAACATCATCTCTTTGATAAGATTTGACATCTCTTCATCCCGTTCTTCAATCTTAGCAAGCGTCTCTTTAGAAGCTTTCGCTCCAAGACGGTTGAAGATATCTGCAACAGCACGAGGACCGCCGACTTCAACCTTGTACGAAGCAAGAGATTCAAGTTTTGACTCTAAAACTGCAGAAACTCTCTTAATCACCGAAGGAGATATATCTCCCAGTTTTGCCATTCTCATAGAAATTTCACTTCTAAGATCATCAGGAAAATACTGAAGAGTATCGGCAGCTTCCGTAGCATTCATGTGTGCTAGAATCAACGCTATTGTTTGAGGATGTTCGTTAATAATAAAATCCGAGAGTTGCTGAGGCTTGATTTTTGAGAGATACGCAAAATTTTGGCTCTCTTGCATACTTCTTGAGAGCTTCTCTAAAACTTTTTTTGCCTCTTCAGGACCGAGTGTTCTGTAAAGCAGTTCTCTTGCATACTCCATACCGCCTGATGTTATGAACTGACCTGATTGTAGAATTGCATAAAACTCTTCAAGCACTGCAGTTGCAACAGCTTTTTCTATACTTTTATTCATAGCGATATATTTTGAAATATCAGTTATGGCATCTACAGTCATATTTGAAAATACTGCAGCTGTCGCATCTTCGCCCATCTGCAATAGTAAAATTGCTACTCGCTCTCCCATCCCCATCTCATCAAATCTTGCCTGTTGCGATGCACTTAAATTCACTTATATCCTCCTTTTATCTATTAGAAGAAGATGTAGAATCTAATTCTTCTGACACTAACGCCTGCAGAACTAAAGCAACAGCTTCAGGCGACTCTTCTATCATCGCCCGTACTTTTTCAATAAGAACATCGTATTTAAGTTCATCTTCGTTAAAGTCTTCCCCTACACCAAGCTGCTCCTCGACTTTCTTACGCATCGTCTGAACTTTTTCAGCCAAATCGTCAGCGTCATCAGCTCCGACATCTAAAACAGGTCCGCTATACTCATCTTCCTCTTTTGAGATCTCAAGCATTCTCTCTGCAAACGGAGAAATAACCTTCTTGTACACAATAAGAAGAAGAAGCAGTACAAAAATATATTTAAAGAGTCCGGAAAACGGTTCCAAATAGAGTTTATAAAATTCAACCGCCTGACTTACTCTCTCCCCTGCAGCGTTAACATCAACAGTTTTAAATTGTAAATTTTTAACGCTTAACTGATCACCTCTCTCTTCGCTAATGCCAATTGAGCGGCTAACCAAAGCAGATAGAGCCTCTAAATCACTCTCTGATAGAGGTTGATACTCTAGTTCACTTGTTGGCTTTCCTTCAGCATCGGACTTATACTTATACTTTCCGTCTACAACAACGGCAGCCGTAACTCTTTTAATACGTGCGAACTCGCTTTTTACCGTTGAGACTGTTTTACCGATTTCATAGTTGGTAGTCCCTGTGTTTTTTTCATACTTTTCACTTGTCTGATTGTTAGATAGCCCCTCAACAGGTCCTATATTGCTTACCGTACCAGGGACTCCCCCTACTTCGTTAGGACTTTTGCCTTCCTTTTTCTCTTCGCTAACCTGCTCACTTCTAATTACATTTTCCGGATCATATTTCTCGGAGGTAGAGTTTTGAATAGAAAAATCATACTCAATTGTAACCTGAGCAACAACTTTTTGTCCTCCGCCTACAAAAGGAGAGACAACTTCTATAATTTTTTGCTGTTTTTTCTTCTCTTCTTTTGTTTTAAAGTTTTGCTGAACAGATGATAACTCACCCATTTGAGCCATCTCATTCTCATCACCCAACGTTTCACCGTCACTGTCAATCAACATAACATTTGCCGGCGTCAAGTTCGGTACCGCAGCAGATACGAGGTTTTTTATCCCCCGGATCTGTTTTGTACTGAGCTTCCCGCCCTCTACCAACTTAAGCATGACTGAGGCTGTAGGAGCAGTCTGCTTTTCAACAAAAAGTGAATCTTTAGGCAGTGCTAAACTAACATTTGCACTCTCTATGGGAGCTAATGCGTCGATTGTACGAGAGAGTTCGCCTTCTAGCGCACGAAGATACTTTACATTTTGGTCAAAACTTGTAGCACCGAACTGTTGGCTATCAAAAAGTTCAAAACCGACACCGCTGTTCTTTGGAATTCCCATTGATGCTACGGCTATACGCTCTTTATATACTACATTTTTAGGAACTTTAATAACATTATTGTCAAGTATTTCATAAGGTATATTGCTCTTTTCTAAGTACTCGACTACTTTTGCGGCATCTTCAGAAGTTAAAGAGTCAAAAAGCACTTCCATCTTGTTATTTGCTTCTTTTTTTGTGGTATAGACAACCATAAAAATTAAAAATGATACAATACCGACGATAGCAGCAGCAATGATAAACTTCTGCTGTTTAGTCAGCTTGTCATAGAAAACAACTAATTGCGAAAAAAGTACTTTAAAATCCATTAACTTCCCATTTTAAAACTATAAGAATTGTATTACTAAGCCAAAAAAACGGCTATTTTGTTCTTCTGTACCGACCGTTACTCGAATTGCATTCATATTATAACTGCTTAAATCCCTAACTATCATACCCTTTTGAAGTAATAAGTTTGATATCTTTGATGAGTTTTGGTTTGGATTTAAACACAACGTAACAAAATTCGTATAACTGTTTATTATATCTATTTTTTGCTCTTTTGCAAACTCTTCATATCTTTTCATCTGTTGTAAATTAAGAGTTACACTTTTTTTCACAAAATCTTCATCTTCCAAAGCGACGCTTGCAGCTTCAAGAGAGAGAGTCGTAATGTTAAACGGCGGTCTAAGTTTATAAAGCTCTTTTATTATCTTCGCATTCGCCACACCGTATCCAACCCTCATTCCGCCGAGACCATAAGCCTTAGAGAAAGTTCCCAAATAAATCACATTGTCAAACTGCTCTATCAACTCTTTTACTACTATCTCTTTTTTAGCGTCTTTTGCGACTGCATATTCCATGTAAGCACCGTCGATTACAACTAAAGTATCACTGTCTATCTTCTTCAAAAACTCAAATATTTTCTGTGCATCCAAAGCATCCCCAGTCGGATTATTCGGGGTACATATAAATATAATTTCTGGTTTTTCTTGCTTATAAAGCTCATAGAATTCATCCATATCATGCTCTTGCGAAGCAGTTCTTATAACCTCTGCTCCTACATGTTTTGCATATATCTCATACATAGCGAACGTTATGCTGTTCATCAAAATTTTTGAGCCATGTGCTGCTTTTGCATGAATCAAAAACTCTATAACCTGATCACTTCCGGATCCGATTATAATATTCTCATTTGCGACACCCATTTTTGCACTTAGCGCATTTTTTAGCTTTATCATAGAGTCGTCAGGATAAAGCGCCATTTTGGATAAAATAGCTCCAACTGCCTCCACTACCTTAGGTGAACAGCCGCTAGGGTTCTCGTTAGATGCCAGCTTTACAATATCTTTTGGATCTATGCCAAACTCTCTTACAACAAGCTCTATCGGCTTTCCTGCTTCATATGTTTTAATATTTTCTAAATTTTTATTGAACTTCAATGTTTTGCCCTTTTACGTAACTTCCTAACCAAGTTACTTCTCCTTTATGTTTTTGTAACACTTTTTGAAACTTCTCATCATCAATATGACCGTAAAAATCTATAAAAAACCAGTAGTCAAAACCGCCTTTATCTTTTGAAGGACGAGACTCTATTTTTGAGAGATTTATATTTTGATCATCAAAATCTTGTAGAAAATGAACAAGAGATCCGGCTTTTACGGAATCTTTGAGTCTAACTAAAATAGAAGTTTTATCATCTTGGCTTTTTTCGTTTTTAAAATCACTGAGGATTACGAATCTTGTTTGAGATCCTATATCATCTTCTATACGATCAAACATAGTAGGTATGCCGTATAACTTTGCCGCAATATGGCTGCAAATAGCGGCTGCATTTGGATTTTCCGCTGCAAGAATTGCCGCTTTTGCCGTTGATTCAACAGGTATTTGCTCGACATTTACAAGGTCATGTTCTATTAAAAACTCCCTACACTGTCCAAATCCCTTATCTTTCGAGTAGATCTTAGTTATTTGAGAAAGCTTTGTCGCTTTAGTGGCAAAAGACATATGTATGGGCATATAAAGTTCGGCTACGATTTTTACGGAGCTTTTTGCAAGCAGATCTAAAGTTTCACTTACGATTCCGTCTCTTGAATTTTCAATCGGAACTACACCGAATTTAGCGCGTTTTGCTTCAAGAGTTTTAAAAACGGAGTGGATAGAGCTTAGCGAAAGATAGTCACTCATTGCTCCAAAACGGCTCTCTGCCGCTTGATGCGTAAAACTTCCCTCCGGTCCAAGATATGCTATACGCTCAGGTAGTTCAAGGTTTCTTGAAACGGCAAAAATTTCTAAAAATATAGCTTCAATAGCACTTGCATTTAAAAGCCCTTTTTGTTCAATACTATTTTGCGTCAATCTTTGAATAATGGCATTCTCTCTCTCAGGTCTGTATATTGCACCGCCATTCTCTTTTTTTATCTCACCTACGTGTTTAACTATCTCCATTCTTCTGTTAAGAAGCTCTAGTATCTCATTATCGATAGTATCAATAGCTTCTCTGCAATCATCTAAAGTTTTCATATACTCTCCAAAATTTCCTGCATATCTGCATATACATAATCAGGTCTTAACTCAGGTTTTAAAAACGGGACTATCTCATCGGCACTCTTATATTTTCCGCTTGTTACAAAAATAGTTTTCATCCCCATCTCCTTAGCACCCCCCAAATCGCCTTTTACATCATCACTTATAATTGTTACGTCACAAAACTCGGCATCTGCAACCTGCTTGCGAAGCATTGCCAAAGACTCTTCGTAAAAAGCTACGCTCGGTTTTCCAACTACGCTGTAACTGCATGAAGTTGCAAACTCAAGCATCTTGAGTATCGCCCCTACTCCAGGATAGCGCTTGCTATTTTTAGCATATATTGATGTCTCATGCATACCTACTAGTTTTGCACCACAGAGTATAAAGTCTATCATCTGTGCAAACTCGTCATTGATAAAACTATCTTTTATGGAAACCAAAACGGTTTTTGGATTTTTATAATCTAGTTCAAAACCCATCTTCGCCAAACCCTCTAAAAATTCAGGTGTACCGTAAGCCGCAACTCCCGCTTTTTCAACATGCAGCTCTAAAATCATCAAAGGATCCAGGTAGAATGAAAAGTCAAAATCAAAACCTATTGATTTGAGGTAGACATAAAAATCTTTTGAAGCGTTTTTGGTGTTATTGGTAATAATCATATAAGGGATTTTTTTCTTATTTAACATATCGATAAACTCTCTGCTTCCGCGGATAGGAGATTTATCACTGTCGCTAATCAAAGTACCCTGAACATCAATAAAATACATTTTATTTAACCAAAAAATCTTTCTCTAAGGCGATTAGATCTTCAAACTCTTCTCTTTTTCTGATAACTCTCGCCTCACCGCCCTTAATTGCAACTTCGGTACTTCTTCCTCTTGTATTATAGTTGCTTCCCATGCCAAAACCGTAAGCTCCGGCACTGTGAATAACAAGCAAATCATTATGTTCTAAAATAGGTAGAGAGTAATTTTTTGCAAAAAAGTCGCCGCTTTCACAAACAGGCCCCACAACATCTGCTTCACTCTCCTCAGTCGTGCTATTTGTAATCGCTTCAATCTTATGATATGCTTTATAGAGGCTCGGACGCAGAAGGTCATTCATTGCACCGTCAACAACGACAAATCTTTTAGAACCATTTTGCTTCTCATATAAAACTTTTGTTAAAAAATATCCGCCGTTTGCCGTTAAAAATCTTCCCGGCTCGCAGATTATCGTTAAATCCAGTCCTTTTAACGCTCCTAAAATTGCTTGTGCATAATCGTAAGGTTTGATTGTCGTTTCATTTTTATAGACAACGCCAAGCCCTCCTCCTATATCAAAAAACTTCAGCTCTATCTTTATATTTGAAAGAGAACGGACAAGATCCGCCACGATTACCGCAGATTCATAAATCGGTTTTAGCTCGGTAAGCTGAGATCCTATATGAAAGTGGATTCCGACAGGATCAAGATGCTCAGAGTTGTTTGCTTTGATATACATTCTCTTTGCGGCATCTATCTCAACACCGAATTTGTTGTCATGAAGACCCGTAGAGATATAAGGATGCGTTAAAGGATCTATGTTTGGGTTAACACGGATACTGATTCTGCATACCGCACCAAGCTCTTTTGCTATAAGTTCTACACGTCCGAGCTCCGCCTCGCTCTCGACATTTATATATAAAATATCTCTCTCTATCGCTTCACGTATCTCATCATCGCTTTTTCCGACACCGGAAAAAATAATCTTATAACTAGGAACTCCTGCCAAAAATGCACGACGCACCTCGCCGATGGAGACACAATCAGCTCCGCTTCCTAAAGTTGCAAAATGTTTGATAACACTAAGGTTAGAGTTGGATTTTATAGCATATGCCAAGATAGATTTTTTACCCTTAAAAGCCTCTTTAAGCTCTTCATACTGCTTTGTCATGTAATCTAAATCATATATATAGAGCGGAGTTTTATATGTAGCCGCAAGTTCTTTAAAATTTATCATAAAAGTCCCAAATATTTTTTGAGCCATTTTATCCAAAAAGTACTTATATTTTTGTTATGAGCCGATGATTATGTTGCTAAACGATACTTTCTCCACTGTCCAAAAGCAATTAAAAACAGAATTAAGACAGGGGCTATTATGCCGATTTCACTCGGTATCACTTTATGGCTGGAGAGTTCAATAAATGTAAAAAGAAGTGCCCAAACCAGAAGCGATGCAAGTATTGCTCCAAAACTAAATAGCGAAACATTTAAAAATCTCACACTCACGGGAACAAAAAAGAAGATTATAACAATTACAAAAGGAACAAAAAACGGGTAAATAAATATTTTATATAAAGAACTCTTTATGACATTCGTATTGATTTTCTGCTCTTTTAAAAGCGCATATGCATCGATTGCGTCTTTTATCGTGAAGTTAACTTTTCCCTCGTAAACCTGATCTAATATTTTTGGTCTAAAGCCCTCAAGAATTTTAAGGTTTTTATGTTCATCTACTTTTATTCCCAAAGAATCAAAATTAATTGCGTCAGGTTTTGTAATAATGTCGGCACTATTTATTTGCCATGCATCATCTCTATAGAGAGCTTTTGATGCTATCAAAACCTCCTTCAAGGAGTTGTTGCTAAAACTAAAAACTCTTATATCTTCAGCGCTCTCTTGCAAAGGAAGCATTTTTGAGAAGTAGACAAATTTATCTTTGTATGTGAAGAACAGATCCCGTGTGGGACTTAGATACTGAGCATTTTTACGAATATTTTTTGCAAACTCATCGGCTCTTGCAAAATTTGAAATTGAGTGAAGTGATATAAAAAGTAAAATAATAAGCGTAGATACTACGATAAAGGGCTTTAAAATATCGCCTCTTGAGTATCCAAGGGAGTAAAATGAGACCAATGCATTGGAACGAATTAATAATATTTTAGTACTTATCATCGCAAATACAAGTGAAATAGGAAGCAGCATATCAATAGCAAAAAAAGCTTTATAAACTAAATATATGATAAAAAGGTTTGCCGATAGCTCAAGTTTTTCGGCACTTCCTATATAATCAAATCCGACTAAAAACAGGACAAGCGCAGATAATATGATGATAAAATATTTGATATAATGAAAAGATATATATTTAAAAGCCAGCATATATTACAGATCCCACAAAGAAGTTAGGTGCTATTTTAGCTGAAAATTTTTAATTGTATATTTAGTGCTAACATCTTCTAATGAACTATGCAACAAAGACTCAACCGCTTCAGATGCAGCGGAGACCCACTCCATGAGATACATTTTCTCATCTTTGTTAAAATCACTCAAAACATAGGAAGCAACCTCGCCTTTATGCTCAGGTTTTCCGATGCCCATTCTCACTCTGATATACTCTTTTGAAATATTTTCATCTGTAGATTTAAGCCCGTTATGTCCGCCGTGCCCTCCGCCTTTTTTAAAGCGAAGCGTACCAAAGGGCAGATCCAAATCATCATGTATTACAACTACCTCATCTATTTTATAGAACTTTTTGACGGCTGCTATAGCATTGCCCGATAGGTTCATAAAAGTAAGCGGTTTTAATAAAAAATGATTTGAAAATTTGAAAAGTTCGCCGTTAAATGACGATGAAGAGAGTTTTTGGGCATTTTGACGTTTAACAAGCTCGTCAATAACCATAAAACCTATGTTATGACGAGTGTGCTCATAATTCGGGCCAGGATTTCCCAGTCCGACTATTAGCATAATTACTTAGCTTTAATGATACTTAGTACTGATACACGCTCAGCATCTGTAAATGTAACATTATCAATTCTTGCGATATCACGAACAAGCATAGAATCACCAACATCCATTTTTGCGATATCTACATTGATGAAATTTGGAACATTCTCAATCGCAGCTTTAACTCTTAAACGAGATTTTGAAAGGTTTACAAGACCTTTATTTTTAAGACCGATTGCATCACCTTGTGGAACAACAGGAACATGATAATGAGTTAAAACACCTGATTGTGCTACCATCAAATCTACATGTAACAGTTTTCCTGTTAACGGATGTGCTTCATATGATTGAACAACAACATTCATCTCTTTTGCTCCTATCTTGATAGGAAACGCTAAAGTTTCTTTGTTGCGAACAGTACGGATATACTCATTATCTTTAAATGCGGCATGAATATTTTCAAGACCTTTTCCGTAAATGTTTGCAATTAGATAACCATCACGGCGAAGCGCCTTCGTGCCTTTTTTGCCAATACTCTCTCTAATAATGCCTTCTAACATATTAAATCCTTAATAAAAAATGTTTGGAATTATACCCACTCAAGCTTTAAGTGCAGTTAAAAGAGATTATTTTAAATTAAAAACCTCATCATCAGAAAATTCATGTTTACTTTTTTTCTCAGCCATACTAGCAAAATCAGATGCTTTGCCACTGTTAAACCCACTCATCTTCAACTCTAAATCTGCAGCGCTTGTCGCATAATCTTTTGCTTTTTCTTTTGTGATAATTCCTTGATTGTATATATCCAAAATATGCTGATCAAAACTTTGTGATTTATAGTGTTCTCTACCCTTTTCTATCGCATCACGTATCTCATAATCTCTATTTTCTAAGATTAACTTCTCGATGGTAGGTGTTTTTACAAGTATCTCCATTGCGGCTACTCGTTTGCCCTCTATTGTAGGAATAAGTCTTTGGGAGACGACACCTTTTAAAACACCTGAAAGCGAGAGACGAACACGGTTTTGTTCCTCATTTGGAAACATTGCTATTATACGATTTATGGTCTCTTTTGCATCTATCGTATGCAGTGTTGAAAAAACCAAGTGTCCGGTATCCGCAGCATGCAGAGCCAACTCTACCGTCTCACGATCTCGCATCTCTCCGACAAGTATAATGTCCGGATCTTCACGCAAAGCCGCTCTCAAAGCCCTGCCAAAAGAGAGAGTATCTTGCCCTACAGAACGCTGATTTATGACACAGCCTCTATCTTTATGAACAAACTCGATAGGATCTTCAATAGTAACAATATGCTTTTTTTCTGTTAAATTAATCTCATGTATCATAGCCGCGAGAGTTGTTGATTTCCCGCTTCCTGTTGCCCCCGTAACAAGCACAAGCCCACGCCCCTCTTTTGTAAGAGTCCTTACAATTTCCGGAAATTTCATCTGATCAATAGTCGGAATCTGCATAGGAATAATACGAAAAACAAAAGATGGACCATCCGTCTGAAAAAAGATATTTACACGAAAACGGTTACCTTCATCAAACTGGTAGACCAAATCTATCTCTTTATTCTCTACAAACTCGGAAAATCTCCCTCTTAAAAGCTCTTTTGCAAGTGTCATAGAATCCTCATATGATAACACCGACCCAGAAAATGGGACTATACTTCCGTTTACCCTTGCACGAATAATACCTTTTGATTTTACATGTAAGTCGCTTCCGCCGTTATCAATAAGCTTTTTAAGATACTCTCTAATCTTTTTTAGCTGCTCAAACGTTAACTTGCTTATATCTACTTCATTTTTTTTATCACTCATAATGACTCCAGGATATCATTAAATGCATCTTTAAAAGATTTCAATCCATCAGATATCTGCTTATCCAAAACAGCATCAAGATCTATGCCTAAGCCTCTGATTTTTTCAAAGTGCTTCTCTATAGTTTGAGCTGCGATTGGCAATGCACTCTCTTTTGCTCCATCTGTATGAAAAGCTTTTATAGTATCTACCGGTGCTGTATTTACGCTATTGTATGCCAAAAGTTTTTCTATATAGTAGTAAGGAGGAAGAGAGTCGTCTTTTACGCCGGTACTGGCAAAAAGCACACGACATCCATCAACTTTCATCTTTTGAATCTCTGCGTAGATATCTGCACTGTTATATATTCCGCTGAGTGCCACATCCACACCTTCTTTAGCCAAGAGTTCATCCAAAGATCTATCTACACGACTTACAAAAACGCTTATAACAGTATCAACTTTTGCTCCATACTCTAAAACTCCATCTTTAAACGCTTTTGCACAATTAACCGCCTGCTCTTTTTTAAAAATAAGCGTTGCATTTACCGGAATTCCTTTAGCACTCAGAACTCTCATAGCTTTATAACCTGAGTCTGTAGCAGGTACTTTTATCATAACATTTTTGCGGTTTATCTCTTTATAAAGTCGCTCTCCCTCTGCTGCAGTCGCATCGGCATCATCACAAAGAAACGGATCTACTTCTATGCTAACATAACCGTCGTCACCTGCTTCATGCAAAGGTTTCAATATATCCGCGGCTTTTCGTATATCATGGATTGCAAGAGCTTCATATTTCTCCTTTGGGCGCAAAGAAGAAAGAGTAGAAAGCTGATCTTTATATGCATTTGAACTAAGTATCGCATTTTTAAATATGGCAGGATTTGAAGTTGCACCGTTTACAATTTTATTATTTATCAATTCTCTAAATTCATTGTCCAAATAGTCTCTCTCAATAAAATCTGCCCATAAAGAGAACTTCAAATCTTCTAAATACATCTACACACCCTCGTTTTTTGATAAATTATATCTCAAAAACTATCAAACTATCGCCCTTATGCAATATTTTTAGGAATTTTTATAGTAAATACAGCTCCGCTTTGAGAAGTTTTAACATCAATTACACCGCCAAACTGTTTTTGGATAATCATCTGGCTCATGTAGAGTCCAAGCCCCGTTCCGTTTTTGCCTTTTGTACTAAAATATGGCTCAAACAGATGTGCCAAGTGTTGACTTTGTATCCCTCCCGCATTATCTTCAATAGATATAAAAATGCTATCACTCTCCGCAGCAACCTCTATTGCGATAAAAGGGTCTTTTACTTCAAGCTCATTATGCGCATCTATTGCATTGTTTAAGATATTTAAAACAACTTGAACAAGTTCATTAATATATGTTTTTACCTCTATATCAAGATGTTTATTTATCCGTATCTTGATATTTTCATATTTCACTCTCGATAGTGCAAAATTAAG
>Ga0074197_1001425_pt1 | contig 20429 bp, 25 predicted proteins | sample EPASupsiteSAE305_FD_64526 | JGI IMG/M metagenome (GOLD analysis project Ga0074197, IMG submission 64526) | Bioremediated contaminated groundwater microbial communities from EPA Superfund site, New Mexico - SAE3-05 reassembly with SPADES | ecosystem: Environmental > Aquatic > Deep subsurface >...
GCTTTTTTTATCCATATAGGTGGAGTGGGCATCCAGATTGGAGAGCATACCCTGAAGCGATTTATCGATCAATTGGTCAATCGTAAGGCCGTCTACATTGTATTGTTCGACAATCCCTAAAACTTTGGTGAATTTTGCCAGAGATTGGAGGCGTGAGGCTTCTACAGAGGGTTCAGCAGGTGCAACGGTGTTGCTTTTTGCAAACAGTGATGAAGAGAGGGCAACACTTATTGCTACGGCACTCATAAAGCCGACAACCATCATTTTTGTGTTTTTCATACGTTTTTGAACCTCATGCAGAGCCATAAATAAGATCAGCAATTATAGTGAAAACTTCATTAATTAACAATGACTCAGTTCACTTCGATAACGACATCACCGATCGTGATTTTCTCCCCTTTGGTGATTTTTGCCCGTTTGCGGGTTTCCACGGTACCGTTGCGTAAAACGTGGCTATTCTCGATCAGTATCTTTGCTTGTCCGCCGGTATCGACAAGGTCAAGAAGTTTGATCAGTTTATGGAGTTCGATAAAAGGTTCGGTGAGGGTATAGGTCATGAATGGTCTTTACAGTAAAATTAATAGATATTTGTATAGAAGAAAAGGGGAAAAATAAAAGGTGCATGAAAGCCCCGTAGGGCTTCATGGATGTGATTACCAGCGGTCGCGTGGAGGGCGTGGAGCACGAGGACGAGCTTCGTTAACACGAAGTGTACGTCCGCCGAAGTCGTTACCTTCAAGAGCAGTGATCGCTTTATTAGCTTCATCTTGGTTCGCCATTTCAACGAAACCGAAACCGCGAAAACGGCCTGTCTCTTTGTCGTTTACGAATTTAACTGAACTAACTTCACCGTATTGTCCGAAAAGATCTTTCAAATCATTTTCGTCTTTGCCGTAGGGAATGTTCCCGACATAAATTTGTGTCACATTGTACTCCGTGAAAAAATCGAACTATAACCAGCATAATCCTTAAAACATTTTAGCCTTTAAAATCTTATGGGAATGTTAAAAATAATTGTATTTCCGTTATTAGTATAATCGCCTTGTAAAAACTTTACAAAAACGATTTTATCGGGATAAAAGCAGAGTGAAGGGCATTAATTTAGATGGTATATCCCAAAGGTGAAACGGGCTTGAAATAGGGATCTTTGTCCTGCAGTTTTTGAAAAATTTTATCTCGCGGAAGAGGACGGCAAAGATGGTAGCCTTGCAGGGTGTCAATATTGTTTTCCATTAAAAAATCGTAGTGAGAACTCTCTTCAACCCCCTCCGCCGTCACCTTCATCCCCAGTACATGTGCAAGATTTGAGATTGCTTCGACGATATGACGATTGGAAGCGCCTTCAAAAAGGGGCAAAATGAAGGATTTATCAATTTTAAGGGTATCAATCGGGAGTTGCGCAAGATAGGCAAACGATGAGTAGCCTGTACCGAAATCATCGAGTGCTATCCGTACTCCGCCTGCTTGCAATTGGTGGAGCTGATGGCTGGCTATATCAATGTTTTCCATCACGGCACTTTCGGTCAGCTCTACTTTGATATACGTTGGGGAGATAGAGCGTTTTTCCAAATACTCAAGCAACTCTTTGGCAAAGGCTTCTTGATGGAGTTGTTTTGTGGATACATTGATTGCAACAAAGAAAGGCTCATTACGCAGGGCTCGGACCATCTCGATAAAATTACACGCTTGGGTTAGTACCTCATTTCCGATCAAGAGGATATCCCCGTTGGTTTCGGCAACTGAGATAAAAATATCCGGGGAGATAAATCCCTGCTCCGGATGGGGAAGACGCAGTAGCGCTTCATACCCTTCAAGCTGCAAGGTTTTCGTATCGATAAGAGGTTGAAAATAGAGTTCAAATAGATTTTGAGTCAGCCCATCGCGTATCAGAGATTCTATATGTAAAAAATCGTGAAGAGCTCTTTGCATTGAGCTATGGTAGTAGACGAATTGGTTTTTCCCTTTCTTTTTCGCTTCATACATCGCAGTATCGGCATGTCTGAGTAAATCTTCACCGATAGAAGCATCTTGGGGGTATAAGACAATTCCGATAGAAGAGGAGAGGAAAAAATTCATCTCATTGATTTTGAATGGCTCTTTAAATGTTTGTATTAAGTGTTCTGCAATGGCATTGACGCTTAACGTATCGGCATCTTGGAGCAAAATAACAAACTCATCCCCGCCAAAGCGGGCACAAAAATCGTATCTCCCAGTCGTTTTCTTAATGCGATTACTTACTTCAATTAATATTTTATCGCCGATTTCGTGTCCCATCGTATCGTTAATGTTTTTGAAATTGTCCAAATCCAAAAATAAAAGGGCAAAGGGTGTTTGAATAGCGTGTTCGAATCGGCTATCGAGTTGAAGTTTGAGTTTGGCACGATTAGGCAACTTCGTCAATGGATCATGGTACGCTAAAAAAGCAATCTCTTCACTTTGCGCTTTGGATGCGGTGATATCGCTGGAAATACCGATAAATAAGTGAAGTGTCGAGTGGTGGTAAATACGGCTTTTTAACCAGCGTATCTCATCGTCAATTTGGAGAATACGAAATTGGATCTCTTGAGATTGACCGGGAAGAAGGGTTTCGAAAAAGATTTGTACTAAAGCGCGATCGTCAGGATGAATTTGTTGTTGCCATAAATTGGGATTGGTTACAAATGTTTCTTTTGAAAATCCTAAAATTCTCTCAATAGCGTTGTTTACATATCTTAGGGCGAGGTTTTGATTATCGATATACCAAATAATTTCATCGATACTGCTCAGTATTTCTTCAATCTCTCTATTCTTGGAGTTCAGTAATATTGTGAGTTTGTGGGCTTGAAGCTCGATCAGTTTTTTGGATTCACGAAGTTCTTTGTTAAGATGGTTGATATCTGTTAAATTTCGAACATTGACAAAAAAGCGGACATGATCGTTATGACGAATCATTTGTACGCTTTTGACCGTTTTAACAATCTCCCCGCTACTGTGGATAAAATCGGTCTCGGCATCGAGCGATTTCCCCTCACGCATCACTTTTTCAATACACTCTTGGAAGACATCAATGTCGGCAAGAAGGCTCAATATATTAAGCCCCAGCAAGATAGTGTTTTGATACCCTACCATTGAAGAAAAAGCGTCATTGGCAAAAAGGATGACGCCTCGTTCATCAACCATGATGATACCATCCGGAAGATAATTCAAAACATCGTATAAAGGGGCTTCGGTTTGCATCGTGTCCTAAAGAGTGATTATTTTGTGATATTGTAATTTGTTATAGTTTAAAACTTTCTTCTTTGCGAGTACTAGCAACTATTAGCAAGAGATAATTTGAATTTGGCTATAATCGCGAAATTTTAGTATGTAAAGAGTTTTAAGTATGGTACAAGTTACAAAATTAACAATGCGTTTTGGAAGCCGGATTTTATTTGAGGGGATTAACCTCAAGCTCGACCGTAACAAACGTTACGGTCTGATCGGTGCGAACGGCGCAGGAAAAACGACGTTTTTGAAAATCCTCAGCGGCGAGATCAAAGAGTACGAAGGGGATGTCTCTATCGAACCGGGTCTCAAAGTAGGGATTTTGGGTCAGAATCAGTTTGCGTTTGAAGATTTCACAATTGCCGATGCGGTATTGTGGGGGAACAAACGTCTTTATGATGCGATCAAAGAGAAAGAGTATTTGTACGCCAACGGTGATTTCGAAGATGATAAAACCAATGACCGTCTCGCAGAGTTGGAGATGATTTCGGTCGAAGAAGATCCGACCTATGAGTACGACGTTCAAATCGCAAAGATTTTGGAAAATGTCGGGATTTCGGCTGAACATCATCAAGATTTGATGTCAAGTCTTCCCTCATCAGAGAAATTCAAAGTTCTCCTTGCGCAGGTTCTGTATCCGAAACCGGATGTTCTGTTCCTCGATGAGCCGACGAATAACCTCGATATCGATACGATCGGATGGTTGGAGCGTGAGCTTCAGCGTCATGAGGGGACCTTGGTCATTATCTCGCATGACCGTCACTTCATCAATGCCGTTGTGACCAACATTCTCGATGTCGATTTCCAAAAAATCCGTGAGTTTACCGGAACCTATGATGACTGGTACCTCGCTTCGACCGTTATGGCGAACCAAGCACAGCTGGATCGTGATAAAAAAGTTAAAGAGAAAGAGCAGCTCGAAGCGTTTGTTCGCCGATTCTCTGCCAATGCCTCTAAAGCAAAACAAGCAACCTCACGTCAAAAACAGCTTGATAAACTCACGATCGAAGATATTAAGCCATCATCCCGCCGTGACCCGAGTATCGTCTTTAAGCCTAAGCGTCCTATGGGGGATGAAGCGTTGCGTGTGGCGAATGTTTCTCACAGCTATGGCGATTTGAATGTCTTGCATAATTTTGATATTTTGGTTGCTCCGGGTGAAAAAATCGCCGTTATCGGTGCCAACGGTGCCGGTAAATCAACCTTGTGTAAACTTCTGATGGAAGAGATGAAGCCGACAAGCGGAAGTGTTACGTGGGGGGCGACGATTGAATACAGCTATTTCCCGCAAGATACGACCGATAAAATCAAAGGGGACGGAACGCTGTATGACTGGCTTCGCGGGTTTGATCCGAAACGTGAAATTTCGGAAATCCGCAACTGTCTAGGGCGAATGTTATTCAACGGCGAGCAGCAAGAGAAAAGTGTTGAGAAGATTTCAGGGGGAGAGAAACACCGTATGATGCTCTCCAAGATGATGTTGGAGGGGGGAAATTTCCTCGTACTCGATGAGCCTACCAATCACCTTGACCTTGAAGCGATTATTGCTCTGGGTGAAGCATTGCTGGATTTTGAAGGAAATGTTATTTGTGTGAGCCATGACCGTGAGCTCCTCGATGCGTTCGCCGATCGTATTATTGAGTTGCATCTTGATGGAACCTACATCGATTTCAAAGGTTCGTACGAAGAGTTTGCTGAAGCTAAAGCGAACGGAAGTTTATAATTTCGTCATCCCGTACTTGATACGGGATCCACGTATTTAGTCTTTTAGATTCCGTGTCGTAGCACGGAATGACGAGAAAGGTACAAAACATGAATGATTATACATCGTATGTCGGTTTCGGCGTCGCGGGAAACTTCGCCCTCCACCTCGAACAAGCGGGCGAGAGTGCCGATTTTAAAGATATTCTTACCGAAGATCCAAACGGTCCGAAAGGGATGTTCCCTTTCTATATCCCCGGACGTGAGGGGCAGCTTGGTATTTATCCGATTAGTTCCGATACGATTCTTCTTTCCGAGGAAGAGTGCAATGTTCAGCTCGAGCCTGAAGTGGCACTCATCTGTGATCTTGATTATGATATGGATGGGAACGTTACCAACATCACACCGAAATTTTTCGGTGCCTATAACGACTGTTCACTCCGTCGTGAGGGAGCTGCTAAAATCAGCCACAAAAAAAACTGGGGTGAAGCCTCCAAAGGGTTGTCATCGACGTTGATTCCGATCGATACGTTTGAGAAGGGCGGGGTGATGGACAGCTATCGTATCGCTTCGTTTTTGCGACGTGAGGGGATGTTGATGCGTTACGGTGAAGATGTTGAACTCACGGGGTACAGTTTCTTTTACCGTAAATTACTGGAATGGATGCAAAAGCAGATTAATACTCAAAGTGACTTTGGCCCCTTAGAACCTATCGGTGCGTATTTACGAGAAGCCGGATGCCCTAAACAAGCCATTATCAGTATCGGTGCAACCCGTTATACCCATTTCGGTGAGACCAACTTCCTGGAGCAGGGGGATGAGGTGATTGTGGTCGTGTATGATAACAAGACCTATTGTATGAACCCGATACTCTCTTTTGCAAATAAAGGAGTACTGGCGGAAAAAGAGGGTGTCAGTGCGTTAGTCCAAAAGGTCATTCGTGCTTAAAACCGGCCTTTATCGCCATTACAAGGGAAAACACTACGAGGTTATCGGGGTAGCAAAACACTCTGAAACCTCTGAGAGCATGGTGGTGTATCGTCCCCTTTACGGTGAGCGCGGATTGTGGGTACGCCCTTTTAAAATGTTTATCGAAATTCTCCCCAATGGAACAAAACGGTTTGAATATTGCGGAGAGGTTCAATGAGCCGAGGGACAAAGCTCTCGCTTGATTTGGGAGCCTCATGGGGCGAGGGGTGGAGTATGGAAGCGGAAAAAACGACGAAAACGTTGACGCTTCTCGAACCTTCCGCCCACCGTCTCGTTTTTCAAAAGGAAAAGCGCAAAGGGAAAGCGGTGACACTCGTCGGCCCTTTCAGCCTAAACGAAGAAGATGCCCAAAAAACTCTTTCAACCCTTAAAAAGTCACTGGCATGCGGCGGTGCGTATAAAGAGGGTTGGATGGAGTTTCAAGGCGATATATCAACCAAAGTACGCGAGCACCTCGAAAAGCTAGCGTTTAAATTCAAAAATCCGAAATAACGTTACAATTTACTGGTAAATACGACTTGGTTACGCCCCCGTTTTTTAGCGGCATAAAGGTTAGTATCTGCGGTATGAATCAGCGCATCTTCTCCGATATGAACGGTAGGTACGATACAAATTCCCCCGATTGAGACACTCAAAAGCTGTGAGACTTTGCTTCCCTTGTGTTCTATTTTTAGATTTTCAATATTTTCACGAATCTTTTCCCCCATCATCTTGGCATTTTTACAATCGGTATCGGTTAAAATAATCCCAAACTCTTCTCCGCCTAAACGAAACGGATAATCCCCCGGGCGCTGCAAAGTCATTTTGAGCACTTTGGCGACCGCTTGGAGGGCAGAATCTCCCTGTAAATGTCCATAGGTATCGTTGTATTGTTTGAAAAAATCGATATCAAGCATCATAAAGACAAACGGTTTTCCGGATCGGAGTGAGCGCTTAAACTCCCGTTCGTAGACGATATTAAAATAGCGTCGGTTGTAAAGGGCCGTGAGTGAATCGGTATAGGAAGCTTGTTCGAGTTTGAGATTGAGATGTTGAAGTGTTTCGGTTGAATCGATTAATTGACGCTGCTGTAATTCAATATTCGCAAATATTTTCCATGCCAGACCCATTACAAGAGCGAGGATAACAACGAGAAAAAAGATGAGCTGCATGAGGGCATTTTCATACTGTGTCAAGAGAATGGCATGTTCATAACGTGCTGAGGCATTTTCATACGCGATCAATTGATGAACTGTATCGTGAATAAGACGGACATTATCATCGAGGGTACTCAGTGAGAGGGGATGGGTTCGATCCGGAGAGGTAATGAGGGTTCGTACTTCGCTGAAATATTTCTCTAAACTTTGTATTTGTGATTCGGTGTAATTGACATAAGCGAGTTCTTCGGGCCGTTTTTCGTGTGCAAGATAGGCAGCCCAGAGTTGATTAATCCGATCCAGCCCCAAAGAGATTTTTTCAGCGGCCTGTTCATCGCTGATGAGTTGATTGCTCCACCGGTAGATCGAAGAAGCGAGATCGTTATTGTAGGTTTCGGTAATGGAATTGAGTTCGGTTAGAGGGATTAATGATCCAAAATAGAGGGTGTCCATATTACGTTTAATATTTTGGATATTGATATAGCCGATCAGCCCTATGACACCTAAGCCAAACCCCACGATTAACAGTAAGTAGAGAAGTTTTGACTTAAGTTTGAGTGATTCCACGGCTTGGATAATCTTTTTTATTTGGATAAATAACCTAAGCAACTCCTATACCAAAAGCGATTACAATTAAACAATTATTTTTGGAGGCTGGTTATGGCTAAACGTATCATTAAAGATGAGCGAATTAAAACAATTGTGCATAACATTGCTGAAGACTTTCGATTTTCGCATGAAACGGGTGATTATGCGCTGTTATTTTACAAAGCGGATACAGAAGGGGTGATTCGGGGTGCCGATATCGACACAATGATCGAGTATCTCTCTACGGGACTAACCGAGTTGCAAGATAATATTCAATGGCGTCGAGAGTTTTTAAGCGATAATCCGGGTATTGATGAGATGCGAATGTTGGAAAATCTCGGAGTGATTGAAAAAGAGTATATCGATATGCTCGAATTTTTACGTTAGAAGGGCATAAAGCCCAAACCCGATGGCAGCGGCTATAAGGGCTATAAGGGCAAAGATGAGTATAAGGCGAGTCACTAATACCCATATAAATCGTAGCATTTACGGTTTCGGTTTATAGGGTTCCAGTGTGATCTTTTTAGCAATCGCGTATTGGATGCCCCCTTGCAAGTCGATAACGTTGTATCCAAGCTGTTTTCCCAGAAAAGTGCCAACCGTTTGAGTGCGGTTCCCGCTGTTGCAGATGAGGGCGAATTTTTCCTCTTTTTTAACAACTTTATTCAATTTATCCAAAAACATCTCGACATTATAGTTTCCCTGTTCATCAAAAAACATGATAGGGTAGGAGCCTTTGACAATGCCCGTAGTTTTCCACTCATTTGGGGTACGGATATCGATAATTTTAATTTTGCTATTGACGAGTTTTTGATCGATCGGTTGGCGGATGTACTCCGCACTGAGTGTCGTGATCGCAAGCAATAAAGAGATAAGTACTAAGCGCATATTGGCTCCTACGAGGTATAATGGCGATATTGTATCGATGAATAATTAATATGAGGTTGTATGGGCGAATCTAAAACAGAAAATGCAAAACGGCTTCGGTATATTCGGCTCTTGGGGCGGTTTATCAGCGGAATACTTTCGTACCTCGCAAAAAGTGAAAACCCGACCAAAGAGCAGTATGATCAGAAAGTGGATATGAACTTTCGTTTTTTAGAGAAAAACGAGGCGGTAAAACTGTATAAAGATGAATACATGGTACTTGAAGCGTTAGGGCAGAAAATTCTCGATTTTAGAGCGAGTGACACAGATATAGAAACCATCAAAGAAGAACTCTTTTACGCCCAAAATCAGCTGGAAAAAAGGGTTAATGCCAGCCGTTATAAAAAATCAAAACACGATAATCACGCTAGCGACGGCTGGTGAGATTAAAGCCATCCGGTATGTTCAAGAAGAATTTTACATCCAAGTCCGATAAGAATTAATCCTCCGAGTATTTCCGCTTTGCTTTCCAGAATCGATCCCAGTTTTTTCCCGATATACACCGCGATAACACACAATACAAAAGTGACCAACGCGATCACACCCGCAGCCGTGAAAATATCGGTTTGTAAAAATGCAAAGGTTACCCCGATGGCCATTGCATCGATACTGGTAGCGATCCCTAAAGTGATAAGGGTTTTATTGGAGAGATCACTCACCTCTTCGTCAAATTCATTTTTCTGGGCTTCACGAAGCATTTGAAATCCCAAACCGACCAGTAGAGCAAATGCAATCCAGTGATCGAATGATTGTACGTATTCCGCAAAGCTAATTCCGATCAGATATCCGGCAAGCGGCATGGCACCTTGGAAGAAACCGAAAACGCTTGCGGCAAAGAGGGTTTTAGAGAGGTGAAGATCTTTGTATTTTGAGCCGATGGCGATGGAGACGGCGACAGAGTCCATCGCCAATGCGACCGCGAGGATGAGAAGGGTTTCGTTCATTAAAGGGCCTTGAAAATAAGTGCGCCATTATAGCGGACAAAGTTTTAGCGGCTATTTACGAACAGCATGAACCGCCGTTGCAGCCTTTCTCTTTTTTCTGAAATAATCCACGGATCAGGTGCCATCCGATCAATCCCAGCAGGAGGATCGCAGCTGCTTCTTCGAGCATTCCGTGCTGTTCGGAGAAATCGACATTTAGTGCGATGGGGAGGGTGTCAAATCCTAAATCGATGAGTGCGCCAAACAGTACACTTCCTATCACAATCACCGAGAGGTAAATCACTAAAGCGCGCATTCCCAACATCGATTTAACGACTCCCATCGTTACCGTATTGGTCGCGGGACCTGCACTTAAAAAGATAAATGCCGCACCCGGAGAAACTCCGGCAATGATAAGTGATGCTGCAATCGGAAGGGAAGCGGTAGCGCAGACATACATCGGTGCGGCGATCGCGACGGCTATGATGTAGCCCAATACGCGATTGTCGTTAAAAAGCTCATGAAGGTTGGAGGGGATAGCGGCTGTGATAAAGGCGCCGAGCAAGAGCCCCCAAAAGAGCGGTTTGCTGAAACTTCCCAGCAAGGTAATGAATCCGTATCGAAAAACATCTGCTACGGAAAACGGTTTACGGAGTTTCGGAGGTGTGATTGTAGAGGACGACTTTGGAGCGGTTGTTGAAAAACTAAACCCTTTTTTGACTATCTCTTTGGGTTCAAACAGATTCATTAACATTCCTGCGGTAATGGCGATAATGACCGAAGAGATGACGCGATAGAGGGTAAATGCCCATCCGAACATTCCAAAGGTAGCCAGAATCGAATCGATTCCGGTGATCGGAGTAGAGATTAAAAAGGAGAGGGTAGCTCCCCTAGAGGCACCGTTGCGTCGAAGCGATGCGGCAAAAGGGATAACACTGCATGAGCACAACGGAAGAGGGGTTCCGAACATGGCTGCTTTATAAACAGAGCCATGGGTATCCGACCCTAAATGTTTTTCAATCCACTCCTCACGGATGAGTTGATGCAATACCCCTGCGGCCAAAAGGCCAAAAAGGATATAGATCCCCATATCAATGCTTAGTTCCCAAAATGCTTCCCAGATCAGATACATAGGATGTTCCATATATTAAAAATAATAACTATTATCGAATTATGGTCTTTTTTGCTTAATTAGGTCTTATGAAGTTTTTAAAAAAAAGAAAATTAATGCAATGAAAGTGTGACCCCTGAGGGGATTCGGCTCATGAGACGTGTCGTATCATTTCGAATGAGTAAATAACCGATGGACAAGGATTCCAGCATCTCAATGGCTTTGGACTCTTCCATGACGGATACCGCTGTCGCAAGGGCATCCAGACGGGTATTATCCTGTGTATCGACTAATGTGACCGAGGCAAACCATTGTTGCGGTTTAAGTGTTTTAGGATCAATGAGATGGTTATGGGCTTTTGTTTTGATGTAACGCTCATAATTGCCGCTTGTGCTGACGCTTAAACGGGGGAGTGAGGAGGTAATGGTAGCAATATCTTCGTGTGCAATAAAAGGATTTTGTACGGATATCGTACACTCCCCCAGACAGCTGATATCACCGGATGCAGCGATAATCGCTTTACTCTGATGCTGCTTTGTTAACAGTTCTATTGCAAGATCAACCGCGAATCCTTTCCCGATTCCTCCTAAGTCAATGGTAGTACCGGGTTGAATGTTTACGAAATCACCCTCAAACGTTATCCTCTTATTGCCGACAAATTCTCCCATTTTGTCAATCTCTTTTTGAGACGGGAGATGTTCATCGGCGGTTCCGAATCGATACGCACCGTGAGTGATCGAACCGATAGTGATATCAAAGGCTCCGTTGCTTAAGAGATACATTTCCATAGAGCGTTCCAAAATACGCCGAGTCACCGGTGACGGTTGTGCGGTGTATTTTTGATTCAGACGGGAAATCTCTGAATCGGGTTTATAGGTTGAGAGTAGGTGATCGAGATCATCAAACAATTCAAAGACTTGGTCGCTTAGAGAAGTTTCTTCGACATCAACATTGATGAGTGTTCCCATATGGACTTGAGTGCGAGGCTGACTCCAAAGCAGTACCGGTATCAGGGTGAGTAAGAATATCCATTTCATGATCCGAAGTGTAACATATCTTAGTAAACGATAAGCGTTTTCATTATTAATATTAGTTTTATCTTTATTACCCTATACTTTCGCAATCAATAATCAGTATCATAAAAGGAAAACCAATGAAAAATCTTCTCTTGAGCTCGTGTGCTGCACTGGTGCTTACCGCCAATCTCTCTGCGGATGAGATGAGTGATCTTAAGGCTCAACTCAAAGCGCTGAGTGAACGTTTGGAAAGTATCGAAGCAAGCAATAAAAAACAAGCTGAACAAACTCAGGTCTTAACGGAAGAGTTGATCAACGTCCAAAATGCGACATCCTTTACCTCTCTCGATCCTTCCAAAGATGTGCAAGGACTCGGTGTAGCGGCATCCAAAGTCTATTACTCCAAGAACCCTCTTTCCATCGGGGGATACGGTGAACTCTATTATTCAAAATACAATGACAGTGTCGGCACCGGCAATACAAAAGATGCTTACGGTGATACCTACCGATTTATTCCCTACATCGGGTATAAATTCAGTGATAGCATTATCTTGAATTCTGAAATCGAGTTTGAACACGGAAATGAAGTTGCTATCGAGCAGCTCTATGTTGACTTTATTCTTGATCCGCTTGCAACGGTACGTATCGGACATCAGCTCGTTCCGATGGGATATGTGAATCTCTATCATGAGCCAACACTCTTTAATACCGTTATCCGTCCGGATGTCGAGAGACAACTTATCCCTTCCACGTGGCACGAATTGGGCTTAAGCGTATACGGTAAAACCGATAGCTTTGAATATCAAGTCGGAGCATTTAGCGCTTTGGATATGTATAACTCCACGTTAGGTACTCCTCTCGCAGACAAAGACTGGATTCGTAAAGCACGTATCGGCAATGAAAGCGATAAAGGGATGGATAATATGGCTGCCGTTGCACGATTGGATTACAATGGGGTCAATGGACTGCAAATAGGCCTCAGCGGTTACACCGGCAAAGCGGGGAATGCAAAAGTATCCGGTAAATCTGAAGAAGGACAAATGAACATGGTTGATATTCATGCAAGTTTCCAACTTGATGGATTCAAAGCACGCGCCCTTTATACCCAAAGCCATTTAAGCAATGCGGATTCATACCGATCCGATATGCCAGAAAGTGCACGCGGCGGTTATCTGAATTTAGAGTATAATATCCTACCATTTTTTGCGTCATCAAGTGATCGATTACCACTCTTTTTCCAATATGAAAACTATAATTTGGCTAATAAAATGGCTAATGGGAGTTCATTTGGAACTACGACAAGTTATACCTATGGTTTGAACTACTTCCCGCATGATCAAGTAGTGTTAAAAGCGGAATATATGTTGCGTCACAACGAAAATTCAGCCGATACAACCAAGTATGTCAATGAAGGTATTTACTCACTTGGATTAGGATTTATCTTTTGATCAAAACACTCGTCCTTCTTCTGTTTGTTGTCACCGCTAGTTTCGCCCAAGTTTTGGGTGATCCTATTGAACTTACTCAACGTATCTTTAGCTCCAAAAGCGTAGAGACTGAAAATATCATCCTCAATGAGGGGCAGATTGCGCAACTCGCCAAAGCATCCCAACAAAAAATCGATACGAAACTGTATCGTATTTATGTGGCTAAAAATGGGGCTAAAAATGTAGGGTACGGCGTTTTAATGAATAAAAAAGTACGTACTAAGACGGCGATAGCTCTTTATCTGATCGATACAAGCGGTAAAATCAAAACGATTGAGATCGTTGCGTTTAATGAACCGCTTGAATACCTTCCAACCGCTACCTGGCTCGATGTTTTTGACAATAAAAGCAGTTCAGATACCCTCAAACTCAATCAAGATATCCCTACTACGACGGGTGCCACGTTGTCTGCACGCTCTATCACCGATGGCGCACGCGTGGCATTAGCTCTTCTCGAAATTGTAAAACCATGAAGTTTGTCGTTTCAAAAAAACTCTCTGAGTCTCCGGTAATGCGGATTATTTTGATTTGGATGTTCATCGCTTTAGGCAGTGTCCTCATTCTCAATCTCATTGCAAAGGCAATCGATTACGGAACCGATCTTGAGGGATGGACAACCGTTATCTTAGGGAATGAAATGGAGTTTATCGATCCAATCCCTCTAAATGATCTTGTTTTGCAGATTCATACGGATCTTTTTGCCCTGATTATGATATTTGTGATGATTGCCGCCGTATTGGGGCGTAGCTCATTTTCCCATCGGTTAAAAGCATTTCTTTTGGGCATAGCTCTTGTGGGGCTGCTTCTTTATCCGTTAGGTTGGTTAAGTATCTCATGGTTTGGAAGTGTCTCTGTTGCGATAGGAGCTTTTGGCTTTATACTCTACCATACTGTCATGCTGATGAGTACTTCTATTCTCATTGTCGGACTGATTCGAAAGAGAATCTGATGCCGGTAACATTTGTACGGTTTGCGACAGCAGCGTTTGGTTTTTTGATTTTAGGGCAATTTTTTGTCGGGGCACTACTGTTTTACCTTCTGATCGGCTTTTCTCCTCATGAAGTGATAGAGTATTATCGTATCAAATCCTTTCACGGATTGCTCGAAACACTCATCCCGCATCTTTTATTTATGGCGATTGCCCTTATGGTGACACTCCATTTTTTAGCCTTTGTGCAGACGAAGGAAAATGGAGAAAAAGTGCCCCTAAGCCATATCCTTTTTGGCTTATTTTTTCTCGATCAACTAAGCCCAGTTGCTATAGCTCAAGGGTTAGAAAGTTTTGCTTATCTGAAAATAGTCTCTTTTGTGGGATTTGAACTTGTTTTAGGATGGGTTTGGATCATTATTTTTTCTGCCTCATTAAAATCTCGCTAAAGTGTTACGCTAACCGTTCTATCGCTCCGCGTTCCAGATGGACTTTTCCTTTGTGTTCTAAATCTTTCAGCAGTCGGCTGATAACGACGCGTGAGGTCCCCAGCTGCGTTGCAATCTGCTCATGGGTCATTTCGATACGGCTGTTTTCCTGATGTGAGAGCCATTCGAGTAAACGTACATCGAGACGTTTGAATTTGATATCCTCCACGAGCGTAGCCAGCGATGCGAGACGGACGGTAAAGAGGGAAAATATGAAACTGAGATACTCCGGGCTTTGAGACATGAGAGAGCGGATCGATTCATAATCGAGGAGATAGCCGCTGATATCATTCTCGGTGATAGCGGTTCCGATGGCGACGTTTTGGGAGACAAGACTAGCGGTGTTGACGACGCATTGTTCGAGCGGTTTAAGTGTATAGAGGGTGATCTCTTCGATCCCTTCGCCTTGGATATAGAGACGGACATTTCCCTCGGTCAAAAAGAGGATATCCGTGCATACATCACCTTGATAAAATAAAATCGTGTTTTTTGAGACAGTGATCGGACGGGCGTGAGTACGGACAAACTGTTGAAGTTCCGAGGATAGATGGGCGAAAAAAGTAAATGCTGAAAGTTCCATATAAATGCCTCAAGGAGTTTGAGGCATTATAACACAACATTATGATTCGTGTTTTGGTTTACAGCCTGTATTGATCCCAAGCAATGAATAAAGAGGACAGAGACTCATAGCTCCTGTCAGTAGTAAAACAATCCCGGCATAGCCGAAAACGTTACCGCTTATCATCGCCCACACAATAAGAGCCAGCCCGGCACTGATGCGTAGAATACGATCGATTACCCCTATGTTACATACCATTATAAACTCCTTGGTCGAGAATGTGATTCTCGAAATTTGTAGGAGCATTGTAACGCTTTGAAGCTAGAGGTGTCTGTAACCTGAGTTACATAAAAAGAGAGAGCATCAATTGGTAAGATGGGGAAGCACTTTTATCAATTCGATCACTAAAACGGCTACCCACGTAAATATAGTGATTCCTGCGGCTGCGGCTGCAATATCTTTGATAATGCGAATTTTTTCATTGCAGCGTGTTTCCATAAAATCGCATACCGCTTCGATCGCCGTATTAAAAACTTCTCCCGCGATCATAACCCCTGTCGCTAGAATGATCAAAGAAGCATCAATCCACTCTTTATAGAGTATAACCGGAATGAGAAGAAGGGCGGAGATGATGATTTTGTATAAAACACTAAAATCGTAAATAACGGCAAAACGGAGACCTGAGAGGATAATTCTGAATTTTCGCAGCGGATGATAGCCGTGTTCCCCCGTCTCTAAAAATTTGTTTTTCATCCCAGTACCCCCGTTTTAACAATCCAACCCGTAATAATGGCCCATATGAAGGCGATGAGCATCCCCGCCAAGATATCGGTCGGAAAATGGACTTGGAGGTACATCCGTGAGGCGGAAACGGACACAACAAGCAGTAAAAGAAGTGAGGATAGTACACTTTGATAGAGCGTTTGCGTGCCGATGAGTGCCAGAGAAAGCCCAAGGGCGAATGCGGTGATCTGAGCGGTATGGGCACTCGGAAACGAAGGATCGAGAGGAAGTTCATTGATCGCTCCGAAAAAAAGAGGACGTTTGCGTTCAAATTCAAATTTGAGTGCGTAGACGGTGATCACGGTTCCCCAAAAGGTGATTCCCAGGATTTTTTCAAAATGCTCTATGTGGGGGCTGAGGGTAAAGGTCAATAGAAGATAGAGGGGCAAAAGTATCCATAACGATCCCATCCACGTGATCGTGGAGAAAAAATGGTCCAGATAGGGATGACGGATCGCATGAAACCACGTCAGAATCGTCTGATCAAAATAGACGACGTGATCGTTTCGCAGGTAGTGAGCAAGGAGAATAAAGATACTCAAGGCTGCAATAAAGAGGAACAGTGAGAATGGCCACGATTCGCCGGAGAGAAATTTTAGATTAAAAGACATAGTTCACCTCTCTTTCTAAAAATATTGTAGCACACTTAGCGCTAAGGGAGGCGATTGAGATGCTCTTTGACATCGCTGAGACGGACGAAACTGAAACCGCTCTCTTGAAGTTTAGCAATACCTTCGATGATCCCCTCACGTGTTCCTCCTTCGGGATGGTTCATGTGAAACAGGAGAATATCGCCGCTACGGGAACTCATGAGCTGTTGGGTCACTTTGGATGCGCTAAAGGTTGCTCCCGCATCCCCTAAAACGCTGAACCCGGCGATTTCGACGCCATTTTTATGGGCAATGGCAACGGAATGCTCATCATAATAGGCGGTGCCGGAACGGAAAAAGCGGGGACGTTTGCCGGTGAGCTTTTCGATCAGATCGGCATTAGCGTTGATTTCATGGGCAACCTCTTCAGCAGAAGCGGTACCGGGAATGTTGTAAATACTTTTGCCGTTCACCGAGAGCGGGCGATGTGCGGTGCCGTGGTTGGCAATCTCAAAGAGGGGATTGGCTGAGAGTTTCTGGAAAATTTCGGGGTTAGTGTGTATCCATCGTGAGTTGATAAAGAGTGTAGCCGGAATACGGTTCTCACTCAGAAAATTGATCAGCCCCTCATCGTACTGGGAACTGCGAAAACTTCCCCCGCACGCATCAAAGGTGAGGGCTATCTCTTTTTTGGGAGTATGAAACGTCGTGACGACTCCGGTTACATTTTCACCCCATTGTACAGGTTCATCGGCAAAAAGGGTTGCCCCGACAACGAGTAAAAAAGTGAGGAAATATTTTTGCATAGATACCGCCTTAGAGTAAGGGTGAAATTGTAGCGTAGCGCACTTAGGGTTTGTTGCAGTCACGATCTTTTCCGAAAATACAACGGCCGTTGGTGATGAGTTTGCGGATGAAAAAAAAGAGGGAGAGGGAAGCGATAACGCCGCTCATAATTGCCTGAGGTATTAACCCGTGTGAAAAGAATGCAAGGGTAGCAAAGATAAAGGCCAGGGTAAGTATAAGACACATAGGAAATCCTTGAGATTCAGTCTCCGTATTGTAGAGCTAAAAAAGCGATATCAGCGTAACAAAAGTTACATAACAGGTAAAAAAATAGCATTTAATATTTCTTTCACAGCTCGTTTGATATGATAAAATAAATTAATATAAAAAATAAATCAAATGATTAACATGAAAAATTAAAGATCATTTATTTTTATGAATTATGAGGTCGAAATGTCACATAAAACAAGCTATACGAAGATTGCCGCCAAAATTATTTTTATTACGATGTTTTTGACCCTTATAGCCGCCTATTTTTATGGGGAGTATATGAAACGGGATGCGATTAGCAATCTCGCCCATGTAGATGCCAAAAAAACGAGTATGCTTGTTTTTGAAGCCCTTTATTCTGCGATGCAGAGAGGTTGGAATAAAGACGATTTAGAAGAGATCATCACTCGGCTTAATGGTGTTGACGAACACATGAAAGTCAATGTTTATCGAAGTGCAAGAGTGGCAGAACTGTTCGGTGAAATAGAAAAAGACAAGTTGGCCAGAGAATCGGATCACGATATTGCAAAAGCCATTAGCGGAGAAGAAGTTTTAAATATTTCAAACTCTGAAGTGATCGAATATTATTATCCGGTTGTGGCTAAAAACAATTGTCTAAAATGTCATACCAATGCAAAGGCAGGGGATGTATTAGGGGTCATTGATGTTTCGTATCCGATAGACGATTTAAAAATTTCGCTGACGGAGATGATCAACTTTTTTATTATTTTTATCGTAATTTTTTCTTTGGTGGTCTTTATTGCAATCTTTATCGAATTGAATCAGTATTTGATTAAACCGATTAAAAACTTTTCAAATGTCATTAAAAACATAACGGCTTCTCAGGATATGAAAAAACGGGTGGAGGTGAATGATAATATTGAAGAGATCGATTCGATCAAAAATGTGTTTAACACGATGCTCGATTCGATAGAACATCAATTTTATTATGACACGCTAACCGGATTGGAAAATAGGAGAAAGCTGACCGAGAAGCTCGAAGAGAATAAGAGTGTTTTTTTAATGATTATCAACATTGATGCATTTCAGGAGATTAACGATTTATACGGGGATCATGTAGGAGATTCGATTTTAATCGATTTTGCCCTCTATTTAAAAGAGATTATTCCGGTCAAAGAGGGGATTTACCGTCTCCATTCGGATGAGTTTGCCCATTTGTGCACTAACGGGATGGATATCAATGAATTTAAGATTTTTGTAGCCTATATCAGTGAAAAAATTGAGAATAAAAGTTTTAAGATTGACGATAAAAGCGAAGTGAGCCTCAGTGCAACGATTGGGGTGTCTCACGGTTCTGAGCAATTGCTGATGAATGCGGATATCGCCCTTAAATTGGCCAAAAAAAGTAAAAAGAACTTTTTAATCTATGATGAAACTATGGCAATGGCAAAAGAGTATGAGAAAAATTTTGACTGGACGAAACGGCTCAAGAAAGCGATCGAAGAGGACAAAATCGTACCGGTTTTTCAGCCTATAGTCGATACTAAAACAGAGAAAATCGTCAAATACGAAGCGCTTATGCGGATGATAGATGATAAGGGGGAGTATATAGCTCCTGTCCATTTTTTGGAGCTTGCGAAAAAGAATAAGCTTTATCATCAATTGACCAAAATCATCATTGATAAAACGTTTAAACGGTTCGAAAATTTACCGTATCTCGTATCCATCAATCTTTCGGTAGAAGATATTTTAAACAAAGAGATACATCATTTTATCCTTAGAAAACTCGAAGAGTTTTCCATCGGGAAGAAAATTGTATTTGAGATTATAGAGTCTGAGGGGATTGAGAATTTTGATCAAGTCCTGGAATTTATTGAGAGTGTTAAAAAATACGGTGTGAAAATTTCTATCGATGATTTCGGGACGGGGTATTCAAATTTTGAGTATCTGATGAAACTCAAAGTGGATTATATCAAGATAGACGGATCGATGATTAAAAATATCGACAATGACCCAAGCTCTCAAATGATTACCAAATCGATTGTCAATTTCGCGAAAAGTATGAACATTCAGACCGTTGCAGAATTTGTACACTCTAAAAATGTGTGTGAAAAAGTGAAAGAGCTGGAGGTCGATTTTTCTCAGGGGTATTACTTCGGAGAGCCCTCAGAGAGTATTCGACAACCCTAAAACAGAACTTTATTCCGTTTTCTCTTTCACGTAATTGGCACCTTGGTTGACTTGCCCTTTGGTCCATTGGACGGCATTGCTAGAGTCTTGCTGCACACCGCTCCACGTAGCGGAACAGCCGGATACAAAGAGTAGAATAAAAAGGGTACATACGAAAGCTTTCACGCGATCACCTCTTACATAAAAATAGCGAAAATTGTAACGTATTAATGTTAACCGCTTATAGATCGATTTTATAGCCGATTCCATTTACATTGGAAATAATATTTGGGTAGCTTTTTTTACGAATACCGCGCACTAATGTTCGAAGGGCATCCATACTCATCAAACCATCCTGCCAAACCAACGATTCGATGACATCATAGGGGATAATAAGCTGCTTTTTATTTAAAAGAAGTTCGATGAGCAGATACTCTTTTTTGGACAATTGCGCCGATGATTCATTCGGACGAGTAATGCTTTTGTTGATAGGATCGTAGCTAAATCCGTCATGTAAAAGGGTATACGTAGATGCATGGCAGTTGAGAATCTTTTTAACACTTAGCTGCAGCGCATCGAGAAGATCATGGTTTTTGAGCGGTTTTTGCAAATAGCGGGTGGTATTGAGATTAATGGCATCCATGAGAATATCTTGATCCGTGTGTGTCGCGGTAATGATGACCGGGGTCAAGACATCTTTTTGACGAAGACATCGGATAAAATCGAGTCCGTTTTCATTGCCTAATTGAAGATCGATGACAATCATGTCAACT
>Ga0074197_1001428_pt1 | contig 20410 bp, 18 predicted proteins | sample EPASupsiteSAE305_FD_64526 | JGI IMG/M metagenome (GOLD analysis project Ga0074197, IMG submission 64526) | Bioremediated contaminated groundwater microbial communities from EPA Superfund site, New Mexico - SAE3-05 reassembly with SPADES | ecosystem: Environmental > Aquatic > Deep subsurface >...
ATAATCTTCACTGTGCCCCAAAAGGCCGGCTACGATCGCCGAGTCGCCGAGGTGGCCTTTATAAGTCTGTGCCAGAGCATGACCATAAAAGTACAAGTCGATCTGTTCGGGTGTGCCGCCAAACAGCATGCGCCCCATACGGCCTATGCGCAGAACTCCAGCAGTGTGCGAACTCGATGGCCCCGTCATTATGGGGCCCAGCGTATCAAACAGACTCACAAGTCGATTCGTATCATCCATAGTCTACCTTTCTCTCAGACAAACCGGTACATGCTGCCCAGTTTTTGTTCTTTCGCGCGTTGCCATACGAGCGTGGCAACCCCGACATCCATCGCGCCGGTGCCTATCGAAATACACACGATGCGTTCATCGCCGTGAAAGAGACCCGGTTTTTTACCGGCGGCTATCTCGCCCACCGTGGCGTATATGTCCTTCTCCGTTATTCTGCCGCTGGCTCCCAATTTGGCCAGTGCACCACGATGAATGGTCTGGCCCACGTGGTCGACGACGATCTTGTCCGCCGTAAGAATACACTGATCGTCGCACTCCTGATATGAGCCCATGGGGAAAAGGAAAGTTCCGGGCTTGAACCACGCGTTGCGGAAGAAACCGTCATCGGCGTGGGTAACGCAGACGACGACATCGACATCGACGGCGGCCTCTTCGGGCCGGGAAGTCACCACGATGGGGCCCCGGACGATATTCTTCATATCCTCGGCGTACTGCTCCGCCGCACTTCTCCGAATATCGAAGACCTGTACCTTGGTGATCTCAAACAGTTCGGCTATGGCCATCGTCTGCGTATATCCCTGAACACCGGCGCCATAGAGGCCCAGGCGTATCTTTTTGCCCCTGCCGTAGAGGTATTTCAATGCAACTGCCGTCTGGGCTCCCGTCCTGTAATTTGTAATGAAGGCTCCCTCCATGACGGCGCGGAAGTTGCCCACTCTTGGGTCGATGAGAAGAATCAGTGCGGTGAGGTAGGGCAGTCCCTGTCTTTTCCGCTCCCCCAGAAAGCCCCCCGCCCACTTCATGCCGGCGCTGTCGCACCATCCCAGATAGGCGGGCATCGCATTGAGGGATCCCTCGTAGGGAGGATAAGGGGCCCTCGCTCCAAGATCCAGGTTCACTTTGGTGGGATTGATGACTGTACCATCCCCCATTCCCTGGAACGTCCTATCGACACACTCGATCACATCCTTCATGGTGATCAGCGATCGAATATCATCCTGACACAACAGCATTGTATCCGCGACCATCGTAAATCTCCTCAATTTGCCTGCAATCCTGCAACTCGCCGTGCACGGGGCCTCCTCTTGGGAACGCCTCGTCTGGCTGCACGGGGCCGCGATCATACAAACTTGAATCTGCCGCCCAGACCTTTTTCCTTCGCTCTCTGCCAAGCCAGAGTCGCCACAGATATGTCCATGGCGCCAGTGCCTATCGGCACACAGATCACCCGCTCTCCACCGCTGAAATGGCCGGCTTTCTTCCCGGCAGCCACTTCGCCTATCGTCGCATATATATTCTTTTCGCTGATTCTGCCGCTCGTCCCCAGCTTGGCCAAAGCTCCGCGGTGCAGCGCCTGCCCGATATGATCGACAATTATCCGGTCCGCCGTTTCAATACACGCGTCGTCACACTCCTGGTAGGACCCCATGGGGAACAACAACATCCCCGGCTTAAACCATTCGTTGCGGAAAAACTCGCTCTTCGCCTGAGTCACGCACACCGCAACGTCGACGTCGACCGCCGCGGAGCGGGCATCCGGCACGATCTGTATCGGACCTTTCACGCAGCTCTCCATATCCCTGGCATACTTCTCGGCGGCCTCGCGGTTCATGTCGAAGACCTTCACCTCAGTTATCTCGAACAGTGCTGAAATGGCCATTGTCTGTGTATGTCCCTGGACACCGGCACCGTAGAGGCCCAGGCGTATCTTTTTGCCCTTACCATAGAGATACTTCAGTGCCACCGCCGTCTGTGCCCCTGTCCGGTAATTCGTTATGAAGGCGCCATCCATCACGGCGCGGAAATTGCCCACCCTGGGATCGATGAGAAGAATCAATGAGGTTATATAGGGAAGCCCCAGCTTCTTCCGCTCGCCAAAAAAACCGCCGGCCCATTTTATGCCCGCGCTGTCGCTCCACCCGATATAGGCAGGCATCGCGTTCATAAAACCACTGTAGGAAGGATAGGCCGCCGTCTCTCCCAGATCGAGATTCACCTTCGTGGGGTTGACGACGGTCCCGTTTCCCATTCCCTGAAAGGTCCTGTCGACACAGTCGATGACATCCTCCATCGTGATGAGCGACTGAACGTCTTTCTGATTCAGCAACATTGTATCTTCGATCATGCTATCTCTCCTTGTGTTCGGGTGGCGCAGCAGGCGCAGACAAACATCCATATGTCGTATTGTTGAACATTTAGCCGCCCAAGGATCCCTCCGCTGCCGCCTTGCTCTACGCCTCCCGCATCCTTCTGAAAATCTTATGCCAGTTTTTCCCAGAAAACATTGATGTGTTTCATCATCGCATCAAAAGCCTTTTTGGGAGACCGCGATTTGATGGCCTCGAATATCTGCCACTGCTGCTGCCGGTCTGTGTCGGGGAGGACAACGTTGTGGAACTCCCGCTGCGCGACTATCTCGTCTCTTAGAGACGCCATAAGTTTGATCAGGAGCCTGTTCCCCGACATCTCCACTATGGCAGTGTGGAACTTGTCATGGATATCGAAGCTTGTTTCGCCCTCATTCCCTTTCAGTATCTCTTCCAGCCGCGCAATATCCTCCGGGCTGGCCCGCTCCGCGGCCCAGTACACCGCCTGGCCTTCCAGGAGCCTCCGGACCTCGATCAATTCGGTGTAGGAATACTCTGAAAACATGGCCGCCGTCAGCTTCGTTCCGCTCAGAATTTCCTCGGCGGAAGGCGACAGAAAGGTCCCCTTGCCGGGATGCGCTTCCAGGACGCCGGAATGGGCAAGCGCCTTCAATACTTCACGTATACTGGTCCGGCTCACCCCAAAAGTCTCCGCCAGCTCGAGTTCGCTTGGCAGCTTGCTTCCGGGAGCCCACTGCTTCTCCTGTATCGCCTTGATCATCTGCTGCATAATATCGCCGTGAAGCGTCGACCGATTCGCCCGCTTTAACATAATTCTGCCATCCTCTGTCAATATTTAAGGCCACTTGGTTTCGCTACCAGTGTACTCTTTATTCTATTATAATCATACTTTTCGTAAATGAATTTAAGATTTCTGTACCTTTTTCCGAAATCAAGACGAGATTTTCTATGCGGACGCCGAAGCGGCCCGCCAGGTAGATCCCCGGCTCTATGCTGAAGCAGTTCCCCTCCTGCAGGGGAACTCTATTCCCCTGTACGATAAACGGCTCTTCGTGAGGATCTCTTCCCGTCCCGTGGCCCAAGCGATGGAAAAAGGCCTCACCATACCCTTCCTGCTCTATTACCGAGCGGGCCGCACGGTCGATATCCTCCGGTATTGCTCCCTGCCCGGCGGCCGCCTGTCCGGCATTCTGTGCCCGGAACACTATATCGTAGACTCTGCGCACCTCGCTGGAGGGGCTGCCCATGATAAAGGTCCTTGTCATATCGCAGTTGTAACTTTCGTACCAGGCACCTGAATCCACCACGACCACATCGTGCTCCTGAATCGTCCTGTTCTCTTCCCCGCTGTAATGAGGTTTGGCCCCGTTGGGCCCCGACCCTACGATGGGATAGCGGGGCAGCCCGCCCTGCTCCTCGTGCACACCCATGACGAATTTCGCGATCTCCCGCTCGGTTTTGCCAGGTCTGATAAAGTGGGAAAGCTTCTCCATCATCGAGTCGTTCTTCTTGGAGGCCCGCCTCAACAGCTCTCTTTCCTCGGCATCCTTGCAGCGCCGCAGGGAGGACAGGAGGGTCGCCCCGTTCACGCAGCGGATAGAAGTGTCCGCAGTAGCGTCGAGCATGTCTGCGGCGCGCACTCCTCCATTGAAGGCCACCTTCCCTCTCATAAGCCCTAAAGCGGTACAGCCCTTCAGGAATGCATCTCTGAAACCTTCTCCGTCTTTCCACTCGCAGAGCTGCGCTTCCGGCAGGCTCTTTGACATCTCAGCCTTGTAAAGCGATGGGCAGAGAGAAAATGCCTTCCCCTCCTTGGACACCATCACGCCTTTGAAGCGGCTGTCAGGATGAAGTCTCATCCCCGTCAAATACTCCAGATCCGACGACGGGGCAAGAAAAATTGCATCCAGGCCGCGTTCTCTCAGCACATCGATGAGCTTTGTCAGTCTAACACTATGGAACATATGCCTTTCCTTCTCTTCACAAATGAGGGAGGGAATTGCACCCTCCCTCACCCTGTGTAATCTGCGCCGAGTTACTTGATTTTATAGTACTTCTCGGGCACTTCCAGGTCTGTAAGATGGAGATATCCCTTTCCGAACACGTAAGTATCTTCCATCAGCATCACATAATTCTTTTTCTGGACACCGGTATTCTTATCGCGGTAATAGGTGCTCTTCCACGTTACACCGGGAGTGGCCGTCTCCATGGCCTTCACAAGAGCTTTAGTATCCGAGGCTTTCATCTTGCCCTCGGCAATGGCCTTCCCAAATTCACCCAGACCGAGTGTCATGGAGTAGGTGGCTGAGTATGCCCAAGTTCCAAGACGGCCGCCGGCACCCGCTGCTATAACTGCCTTTTCGATCTTAGCCATGATTGCGGGCCAGTCGCCCTTCTCGTTGCTCAGATCAAGATGGAATGCACCGGGGTACCCCTTGAGCGGGGACGGGCTGTCGCCTTCGAGGAAGTATCCGCCATACTTTGCTATCTGAATGAAAAGCGGTTCCAGATGTACCTGGTTGGTCGAGAAGAAGCAGGCATTTTTGCCATATTTTTCAATCCAGGCCGGCGTTTTCTCCAGAACGTATTGCTGTGCACCCGCCACACCGACGTCCGAAGTCGGATCGGGCGCCGTCTCCTGCACGAATTTCAAGCCCAAATCCTTGCATGCTTCCTTCATTATGTTCATACGGCGGGACAGCAGCTCTATACCCAAGTGCCGCGGGAATGATATGTGCACAAAGGTGTCGGCCCCTATCATCTTTGCGCCGTAGATGATCGTGTAACCACGGCTGATGTGATCACCCATGACGCACATGTCGGCGACGGCTGTTATCATGTTCGGATCTTCCTGAGGCTCGCCTGCCAGAAGGACGATGTCGGGCCGTCTCTCCCTGACGCGCCTGAAAGCTTCTGTCACACCAATCACGGCTTCATCCACGACAATGACTTTCATCTTGGGATCGTCGGACAGACTCACGATCTGGGAGATCGTGGTCTCCATCTCAGTGGTGAAATTATCCGGCATCGTTATGTGTTTGACCATCCCGCCATTGGCGACATCGCCGTACTTCTTGAGAAATGCCTGCCCGGCCCTGAATCCATCCTCTGACTGCGACACGGTGTTGGTCACCATACCAATGTGAAACTCCGCATCCGCGAAGGCGGCTCCAGCGGAAAATCCCAGCCAGAGTCCGACCACGAGTGCCAGCACTAATCCTTTTTTCATTCCGAACCTCCTGTTTCTCCAGTTTCCGCTATCTGTGCAGTTGCAGGCATGCGCGCGGCGACTGCATGTACCTCACCCCTTTTCACTTCCATTTGACCTCCTCTCTTCTGCGTAATCATCAGAGCAAATCCTTCTTCCTCTGATCCAATTCTTCGTGAACAGTTCGCCTGAACGGCTCATCCAGAAGCACTCTCAGCCCCATCCGGGCCAGGCCTTTCGCGGCCTTGGCCATGGGACTCAGGGCTCCCGGTCCCCTTGCCGCCTGCGCGAATTCCACCGTGTGAGGCGGAATTTCCTTGTCCGAAACCTTGATCTGTAACTCTATGGTGGGCACTCGCCACGAGATGGCGCCCATATCGGTAGATCCTGTGAGTGTGGGATTGCTGTTGATGGGTTCAGCCAGTTCGTCCTGCAGTATGTGGGTCATCGTATTCTCGGCAATAGTGTTGTGGAGCATATTGTCCATGGCGTTGCCGAACATCTTCCATTCGACCGTGGTACCCGTGGCGATGGCGGCGCCGCGCGCGCAGTTGAAAACCTGCTCCTTCACCACATTCAGATAGTTTCTCCACGGGGCCCGCAGGAGAAAATGCGCCGAAGCCCTGCTCGGGACAATGTTCGGAGCCGAACCACCCTCCACCACGATCCCGTGCAGTCTTACTTCCGGCCTGACATGCTGCCGGAGCATGTCGACGGCGTGGAAGAAAAGCTGCAAGCCATTGAGGGCATTTACTCCGTCCCAGGGGGCTGCCGCCGCATGTGCAGCCTTGCCCATAAAAGTGAACTCGTAGGGGTCCGCGGCGAGACTGTTGAACCAGACGAACGAAGAGGCGGTGGTAGGATGCGCCATCATGACAAAGGAACAGTCGTCGAAGAGCCCGGCCGCAGCCATGGGGACTTTCTCTCCTGTCGTCTCTTCGGCCGGCGTCCCTATGACGCGCACCACTCCGGAGATGTTTCCGGCCTCAAGCACATCCTTCAGGGCTCCGGCAGCGAGGATCGACATGGGGCCACACATATTGTGTCCACAGCCGTGTCCCACCTCCGGCAGCGCGTCGTACTGGGCCAGAAGACCGACCACCACCGGCCTGGATGAGCCGACAATGTGCTCGTAGCGTGCGTTGAATCCTGTCGCATAGCCCGCATAGGGATGTTCGACGCTGAATCCTATCGCCTCAAGCGCGCGGCAGAGTGCTGCAGAGGTTTCATATTCCTGATTGCTCAGTTCAGGATGTGTGGCTATCTGATCGCTGAGCCTTCCATATTCGGCGAGGTGACCTTCGATCCACGCATCGGTCTTTCCCCCGAGTTTCCCGTACAATTCCATCATATATGCCTCCATAGAAAATCGAATGCCAGACTACTCCACAAGAAAGGGATTTTTTCCCCCTCCCACAATGGCGGGAACTGAAAGGAAAAACTGCTTCTTGAACCCCATGTGGAGCGTGTAGGAAATCTCCCGCGACTGCTGAGTCTCGGGGGAAGTTATCTCGAACACCAGAGTCGTCGATGGTCCCTTCGTCGACACAAGGATCCTGTCGTCGGGGCTCATCTCCACCGGCTCCGCTTCGCTCAAGACCCGCAGCCCCTCAAGGGGCGGCAGAACTGCGCCGGCGCTGGAAAACTCACTGTTATCCAATATGATAGAGTGGTACATACCGACAAGTGACAAGAGAAAACCACCAGCAACTGCAATGAGGCAAAGAGCTACCCTCAGAAGGTTTCTTCTTAGTTTCACATTCACGGGGATTTCACTCCTTCACACTATTCTCGAGCAGACGCCTCTCGAGCATTTCGTGCCGCTTCTTCCAAGCGTGCAGCAGCAAGCTTACGGCGATGATGCCGTATGACACGAATACCCGGAAGTATTCTCCCAGTTGGGCGTCTCCGAGGAGATTTTTTCCCGCCATGGGCGAAACAACAAACATGAGATGGAAGAGGAACACACCGAGGAACACGTTGACTATCGAGGCATTCTCTGCCGTGGCACCCCCCACCAGGAGGGCTGCGATGGAAAAAATGCCCACCTGCTCATGGCTGTTGTAGGTGTTGATCGTCCCGAGGTTCTGGAGCGACACGATCTGGCCATAGCAGGCTATCAGCGTGGATATGATGATAGCCATGATGCGCGTCTTCTCCACAGGGATCCCTGCGCCGTTCGCCACTGCCCTGTTTCTTCCGACAGCCCTCATGTCCTGCCCTATCTTGGTTCCCTTGAACCAGACGATGAAGACGCAGAAGGCGGCGATCACCGCAAAAGTGACGATGGGAATGTTCATGCCGAAGATGTTTACAGACACCAACCTGTCCAAAACCTGCCGTATGTTGGGCAGGTCCATGGAATTTCTTATGCCGTAGCCTCTGGACAGCAAAAGTTCCGGGTTGCTGATAGGAATAATGGACCCCATGCAGTAGAGGAGGAGGAACTGATATGCCCCGTTCATAAAGAAACCTATGATGTACGAAGTGACCATCTCCCGGCCTTTTGCCAGGTTCAGTATGTAACCGCAGAAATATCCCAGGCCAATCGAGATGGGCGTGCCGACCAGCGCGGCGACGAGAAGCGCTGGCATTCCTCCGATCCCCCAATCGACCACGAGCACCAAGCCTATCTGCCCGGCCATGGCGCCGAGGACCATGCCGAAATTCAGCCCCATTCCGGCGAGGACGGGGATGATCAGCGAGAGGACGAGGAGCGAATCCCTCGCCAACCGAGTTATCATCTCCTCCAGCAAATACTGAATACTCAGTCCGGACATCGGCACCGCGAAGGCCGCAAACGCCAAAAACACGATTGGTACCAGATTCGAGATCAGCGCCCCTTTGAAAGAATATTTCTGCTTCATTTCGGCATTCCTTTCCCTTTTCTCGTGAGGGCGTAGAGTATCATGCCATTGGAGACCAGTATCCGGATCACTTCCGCCATATCGGTCTTCAGCATCCCATTGATCACCGAGGGAGTCATCGTGAGAATTCCCTGAAAGAGAAAGGTCCCTATCACCACATTCGAAATCGTCGCGCTGTTTATCGTCGCCCCGCCAAGAAGAATTGCCGCTACCGCGGGGAAGGCCATATAGAGCGGACCCATGTAAAGCTGGATGAATCCATAGCTCTGCTCGTAGACCACCATGCCAACCGCGCCGAGGACCGTAGAGATGACGACGGAAATGATGCGCATGCGGTCCACCGAAACTCCATGGGCTCGCGCGAACTGCGGATTGCTCCCCACCGCGCTCATGGCGATGCCTGTCTTTGTCTTGAAAAAAGCCCACACCAGCACACAGCACAGGGCGAAGAAAATGAACGACCCCGTCGGGAAGAAGAAATGCGCCCCTATTCTTATGGCCAGGAAATTGTCGAGAACCTTCATCCAAAAACCGTTTAGACTTATTGTCGTCCTCAGCCCGGTCCCGCTGAATCCCCAGACCAGAAGCGGATTTTTATAGGGCAGCCGAAGCCACATCATCGACATGAAGGCTACGATGGAAAACCCTACGTAGGTTCCTATCATCATCTCGTCACCCTTGGCCATATTGATGAAGTAGCCGTAGATGATTCCCAGCACGACGGCCAGGGGAATGGCCAAAAGCAACGCCATCCCGAAACCGAAAAGTCCCTGCCAGTTCTGTTCCATGGATGTCACCGCCCCGACAAGCCCCGCTATTATTCCCAGCGGAAGGCCGAAGTTGAGGCCGCATCCGGATTGGATCATCGGCACCATGGCCAGGACGAGTATCCCATTCATGCCGACGCGCACGAGCATATCGCTGAGAGAAGTGCCGATGTCGATACCTATGAAGGGCGCTATGACAAAGAGAAGAAGGAGGAATATCGCGATGATTATCCTTGGCCATCCAAAATTCGCGATGAATTCCCCGACTCTGCCTTTGGGCTTTCGATCTTCGTTTTTCACTCTTTTACTCCCCCAGCATGAGCAGGCCGAAATCTTCCACGGGCGCTTCGGCGGGCAGCACACCCGCTACCTTTCCTTCGCTGACAATCGCGATTCTGTCGCAGATCGACCTCAATTCGCCAAGCTCGGAGCTTGTCATTATGATGGTCGTCCCCTCCTGCTCGTTGATCTCCTTCAAAACCGAAAGCACCAGGTGTTTGGCACCTATATCGATGCCCCGGGTCGGTTCCGACGCAAAGAGTATCTGCGGCGACAGGGCCAGGACCTTCGCGACGCACACCTTCTGCTGGTTGCCTCCGGAAAGTTCCATGACGACCTGGTCAGGCCCGGTACACTTTATGTCCAGACGCTCAATGTACTTGGTCGTTATTTCCCGGATCTTCTTCTCGTCCTCCCAGGTAAAGAGACCCGCGATTTTCTTGAGCAGGCCACCCTTCACCTGCATGAGGGGGAAGGCTATGTTGAGACCGATGCTCTGGGTGAGCAGCAGGCCGATCCCGCGCCGGTCTTCGGAGATGAAGGCCATCCCCGCGCGGAACGCGTCGAGCGGGCTGTTGAGTTTCAGGGATTTTCCCCCCAGAGTGACGCTGCCCTCCGCGTGGAAGAGTCCCATGACGCCATTGGCTATTCCCAGCTTCCCCTGCCCCGCCAGACCACCGATGCCCAAGATTTCCCCCTTACGGACTTGAAGGCACACATCCTTCACGGCCTCGCCCGGCATGAGGACCTTGAGATGCTCGATCGAAAGGAACGACTCTTTCTCTCCGCATCCCTGTTTGGGCTGAAAAACGAAATCCCCGACATCGTGGCCCACCATCCAGGAGGCAATGCTTTTCACGTCGGACTGTCTCGAGGGAACGTCCCTGATCAGCTTCCCGTCGCGAAGGACCACGATGCGGTCACAGATATCGAGTATTTCGTGCAAGCGGTGAGAAATGAATATTATCCCGACGCCTTTCGCGGCGAGTCGTCTCAGGACCGTGAGGAGAGCTTCCGCCTCAGTCTCCGTGAGCACTGCGGTCGGTTCGTCCACCACCAGAATCTTTATCTTGGCCCTGTCGATCTCCCTGGCGATTTCGGTAAACTGCTTGTAACTGACCGGCATCTCGGAAACAAGCGTATCGGGATTGATGTCCACCCCCAGCTCTTTGATCAGCTGGACGACCCTCTCGTTCATGGCGGCCCTGTCCAGTGTCCGGAGGCGTTCGCCGAAAATCTCCACCAAAAAGCTGTAGCGGGTCACTTCACGGTTGAGAAAAATATTCTCCGTGGCTGAAAAATCGGGGATCAGAAAGAATTCCTGGTGAACCATGCCAATGCCTGCCATAAGGGCATCGTTCGGGTTGGAAAAGTGAACCTCTTCACCATCGAGGGTAATTGTACCTTTATAGCCTCCTGTCTGCTGAATGACCGGCATTCCGAAAAGGATGTTCATGAGCGTGGTTTTGCCCGCTCCATTCTCTCCCACCAGCCCGAGGATCTCTCCCTGGGCCAGATCGAGGTTTATGTCCTCGAGCACACGGTTTTCCAAAAAGTCCTTTTGAATACCTTTCATGCTCAACAGCGGCTTTCCATTCGTCATCGCAAGTCCACCTCTTTTCAACCTCTACAAAGGCATCACCGTATCCACTTTAGGCTCCGGCAAGACTGGCTGTCATACAATTGGACTATAAAACATTAATTTTGCCAGTGTCAATATATATACAGAAATTTTCAATATATATTTATTATACTCCTTTAAGCCCGACTGCTTAGCTGACATACCGCAGAAGATCGACCTTGGTCATACCGGCGATCCCCAAGGCTTCACATGTCCGGCCTTCATCGAGCTCACCGTGCAGCATACCATGCGCCAACTGCACCACCGCATCTATGCAAGGGGTGGATACTCCGGCAATCTTTGCAAGCGACTGCAGGGCTACGAGCGAATACGGGACATCTTCGAGGACATATCTCGTGCGAAGCGTCTTCTGCGCTTTTATCTCCCTGTAGGCAACCACCTTCTTGCAGAGCGCCGACAGGCTGTCGCTCTCGCTCATATCACCACTGTTGTACATATCGAAGTAGCTCTTCCGCAGCGTCTTCATGATAAAGCCATACGCTTCTCCCAAGGCGATCCTTTCGTCGTCCATCTGCTCCACAAAAGCGCCTATGCTTGGAGTGATACCCTCCGTATAGTAGAAGTAGTCCTGTCCCGCCTCGATTCTGGCGACATTGAGAAGGGTCGGCGCAGGATGCATCATCGCATTGTTGTTGGATATGCTCGTATACAGTACATTCGGGCATAGGGTAAAGTTGGGGAACACGCTGCCGATGGCCTCTTCGAGTCTTGTACCGCGCGAAGCGGGCAGTGCCGCCATATACAACGAATGCTTTACGCCAAAAATATCCACTGTACCCGGCGTTATAATGCGCGTGGAATAGAGAAGAGTATTTGCGGCCCCAATCGTCACATCGGCAGTATTACCCGCTTCGACAAGAAGCTTTTTGAAAGCAAGCGCACCACAGGAAGCCTCAGGATGGAGAAAGACGATCTGGCCATCCCTGAGATGCTCAATACAATTCCTTCCCACCTCTTCGTGGTATATCGAGGGCAAGACGATCATCACGACGTCAGCGCCCTCCATGGCCTGGCCCATATCAGTCGTCGCAAATTCCAGAGGGCCAAACCCGTTGACAGCACCGGTGACCTTAATACCGCCCTGCCGGCTTATCGCATTCACTGTGTCTGAAAACACATCGAAGAGTCGCACACGTTCGCCTAAGAGAGCGAGATGCCCGGCCATAGCCTGACCACCATTACCACCGCCAATAATTGCCCAGGTCCTGTGCATACGTGCAAACCTCCATTCCGGTTATCCACGGCGAGAGTCACATTAAGAAATACATTGGGCGGCATATATTGACTGGCTGTCCAACAATATGATTATACAACCTTACCATACTGCGGTCAACGATAATTTTTATCTTATTGTGTGGTGTATTTAACTCTTTGATGAGCCAAGATATTCCGCATTCACCTGCTCGGTCGACTCGAAGAGACGCCGTTTCATCTCGCTCAAGCCCCCGGTGAGGGCCGCAATCTTTGCTCTGACCTCGCGCCGCTTGGAATCGCGCCCAAAAGGACAGGTGCAGACCGCCCCGAACGGAATCCTTTCTCCTCGGCGTACGCAATGGTCTGGCGCTCCTCGCAGAGTGTGAGTGGCCGGATGATGGAGAGGGGGTACTTCTTGTAACGCAGGACGGACAGCATGCCGGAGATTTCGCTCTTGTAGAGCATGTTCATCAGGAGGGTCTCCACCGCATCGTCGAGGTAATGGCCGAACGCAATCTTGTTGTAGTCGTTCGCCACCGCGGAGCGTATGAGCTCAGTGCGCCGCTGGGTGGAGCACCAGTAACAAGTTCACCGAACGTCCGGGCTTGAGCCGCCCGATCACGGGAACATCGATCGAGACATAGGGTATGTCCCAAGACTTGAGGTGTCATTTCAGCGGGAGGCATCATCGCGACGCTCTCCTGATGCGTCCCCGCCTGCGGCAGAGGCTTCTGCCAGTGACCTGCGGCGGATAAACACCGTACAGCCGTAGCAGTGCCGCTCCCCTTCACCTAAAGCCTTCGCCGAGGCACAGAGCCCGCCGGTAAAAAACCAGCAAAAATATCCCTCCTGCGCCACGTAGGCTACACAGTGCCCGCGCCGCTCTTCAGGACAGGAAGTGGCCTCCCAGCAGGGGAATTCGGCCTCAAAGGCTTTCTGGTTCAGCTTGAAGAGAAGGAAGTAGAGCATGCGCTCGACATTGGAAGACACGCTCCTCCATCCCTGCTCATAACTCTCCACTGCCTTGAGCGACAAGCCCAAAAGCTCCACGAGCTTGCGCTGGCTCTTGCCTTTGCAGCGACGAGGTCGCTGCAAAGGCGGCCATCCATGGGGCCTATTTCATCATTTTCGCGTAGGGCGACTCTCCGCCTTCGGTGAGGAGCGAATCCTGCACGGGGTTGAAGCCTCAAACCCAGCGTCCGGTTTCAGCGTAATGAGGCCTTTGGCCTGCAGGAGGATGAGCGCCCTCCTCTCATTCGTGGGATCGTTGGGTATCGCTGTCGTCGAACCAACCGGAAAGTCCGAGACTCTCTTGTATTTCTTTGAGTAGAGCCGGAGCGGCTCCGTTGAGCCGCTCCGCACGAAACATAGGCGACTGTGTGGGGTGGCCGCCTCCGCGCTCATTCCGGCTTGTGATACAAAAAGCACGAAACCTGATGCCCCGGCTCTGTTTCCTTCAAAGCCGGCCGCACTTTTTTGCAGATGTCCATGTGCTTCGGGCAGCGGTCATAGAAGTTGCAACCCGGACGCTGCTTGTCCGGCGACGGCACGTCGCCCGTAAGAATGATGCGATGGCGCTTCGCCTCGATTTTGGGATCGGGGATCGGGGCCGCGGACAGAAGGGCCTCGGTGTACGGGTGCAGCGGGTTTTTATAGAGGTCACCGGCATCCGCGATCTCCACAATCAGCCCCAGATACATTACCGCCACTCTGGTCGAAATGTACTTGATAACGGAGAGATCATGCGCAATGAAGAGGTACGTCAACCCAAACTCATCCTGCAAATCCCTGAACAGGTTGAGAATCTGTGACTGAATCGAAACGTCGAGCGCCGATACAGGCTCATCGCAGAGAATGAGCTCCGGATTGAGGGCGAGCGCACGCGCGATGCCGATACGCTGGCGCTGACCGCCCGAGAACTCGTGCGGATAGCGGTTTTTAAAGAAGCGGGAGAGCCCGACCTTCTCCATGAGCTGCTCGACGCGATCGTCTATCTCATCCTTTGAGGCCTCCATCAGGCCATTTTTCTTGAAAATACGAACAGGCTCGGCGATGATGTCGCCAGCCGTCATCCTTGGATTCAATGACGCATAAGGATCCTGAAATACCATCTGCATGTTTTTTCGGGCAGCGAGGAGTTCCTGCCCGTTCGCCTTCGTGAGGTCCAGGTTATTGAGATATACTTCGCCAGCCGTAGGCTTATAGAGCTGGGCAATGGCGCGCGCGGTCGTCGATTTTCCACATCCCGACTCACCGACAAGACCAAGCGTTTCTCCTTTCCGTACCTGGAAATCAACGCCATCCACCGCATAGATAAAGTTTTTTGCTTTGGAAAAGAAGCCCGTTCTGATAGGAAAATGCATCTTGAGGCCGCGCACGTCCAGCAGTATTTCGTGATCAGGCATTCTGGGCCTCCTTTGCATACAGCCAGCACGCCGCGCTTTGTTCTTTCTCAAAGGGCACCGTTGGCGGATACTTTTTCTTGCAAATGTCCATTACTTTATCGCAACGCGGATAGAAGGGGCAGCAGTCCGGCAGATCGATCACGTTAGGTGGCTGTCCGGGAATGGAATACAGGCGTCCTCTTGTCTCCTGATCGAGACGCGGAACAGAACGAATGAGTCCCATCGTGTAAGGATGTCTCGGCGACTCAAAAATTTCTTCCGTGCGGCCGCGTTCCACAATTCTCCCCGCATACATGACACAAATCGTATTACACATTCCCGCGACCACGCCGAGCGAGTGCGTAATCAGAATGACCGCCGTGCCAAGCCTGCGGGTGAGCTCTTGCATAAGTTCGAGAATCTGCGCCTGAATCGTCACGTCGAGCGCGCTGGTCGGTTCGTCCGCGATAAGAATTTCAGGGTTGCATGACAGGCCCATCGCGATCATGACACGCTGGCGCATACCGCCGGAAAACTGATGCGGATACTGGTCGATGCGCTTTTCGGGAGCAGGTATTCCGGCCAGTTTCAACATTTCTATGGCTTTTGTTTTCGATTCTTCCTTGCTGAGCCCCTGGTGCAGCACAATAGTCTCAACCATCTGCGTTGAAATCCGCAAAAACGGATTGAGTGAGGTCATTGGGTCCTGAAAGATCATCGATATCTTGTTGCCGCGAATCTCCCGAATCTCATTGGGCGACATCGTAAGCATATCTTTTCCATGAAACAGCACTTGCCCCCCGGCAATTTTCCCCGGAGGCATCGGAATGAGATTGATGATCGACAGGTTCGTCACGCTTTTGCCCGATCCCGATTCGCCCACAATCCCGAGCGTTTCGCCGCGGTGCAGTTCGAAGCTCACTCCGTCGACCGCCTTTACGACACCTTCATCTACCGTGAAATATGTTTTTAAGTCTTTTACTTGAAGAATCACTTCGTCAGACATTTTGGCTCCTTGTCAGGTCCGGTTCTTGCTCTGTGGATCCAATGCATCCCTCAAGCCGTCACCAAGGAAATTCATAAAGAAGAGGAATACGGTCATCTCGATAGCTGGCGCCAAAAGCTGCCACGGATACAATTCCATCGTATTCGCGCCTTCGCTTACCAGCGATCCCCACGAAGAGAGCGGCGCGGAAACGCCCATACCAAGGAACGAGAGGAATGACTCATTCATGATAAAACTGGGCAGCGACAGTGAAGTGAATACAATGATGACGCCCAGCGTATTCGGCAGCAAATGTCTGAAAATAACGCGCCCGGTGCTCGCACCCATGGACCTGGCCGCTTCGACAAACTCGGAATTCTTCAGGCTTATGATCTGACCGCGCACCACGCGAGCAATGGTAAGCCACGACACAAGCGCAATCCCAATGAAGAGGATGAAAATCGAGCTCTGCCCCTCCTTGCGGAACATGGCCATCAGAATGATGACAATGAGCATGTAGGGCAGACTGTACATTATATCGACAAAACGCATGAGCAGGTTGTCGAGCCAGCCGCCGACATACCCGGAAACCGCACCAACAATAATGCCGACAAAAACAGCGGTGAGCGTTCCAATAAGGCCTACCATCATGGAAATGCGGCCACCATAGATAGTCTTGGCAAGCATGTCGCGACCAAGGTTATCAGTTCCAAAGATATAGACTTTCTTGTTGACCGGATCATTGAGATGATCTTTCGCGTACTGGATGTCAGCCTCCGTACGTTCCAGATCAGGTTTCAGGTTATCCATACCTTCATTGATTCTTTCCTGGAGCACTGCGCGATGAGCTTCCAGCTTCTGAATCACAAGTTTTCCGGCGGGCTGCAGCGAAGGCCGCAGGTTGGCATGCTCAATTACCTGGGTGCGGTAATCGAGGAAGGGAAAGAGAGGAGCTGTCAGTGCGACAAGTGCGTAAAATCCCACAACCCAGAGACTGATGAGAGCCATCTTATTCCGGCGCAAACGCTTCCACGCATCGGCCCAGAGAGAGACAGGTTTCATCTGCTGGTTGAACTCGTTGACAGCTTGTCCGATTTTTCTTGACATACCGGGCTCCTTTTCAGTTGTAGGCAATGCGGGGATCGAGGAACCCGTACACGATATCGACGACGAAGTTCATCAGAACCAAGATCAACGAGTAAACGATGACTTCACCCATAATCAGGGTGTAATCCCTATTGAGCGCCGATTGAACAAAAATCCGGCCAACGCCAGGAATCGCAAATACCTGCTCAATGACGATCGATCCGGTGATAATGCCCGAAAAAGCAGGCCCGAGGTACGACACAACAGGCAACAAGCCGCCCTTCAATACATGCCTCGTAATGACAGTACGCTCCGCCAGGCCTTTCGCCCTCGCGGTGCGCACATAATCCGACCGAAGAATTTCGAGAAGACTCGCCCGCGAAAGCCGGGCGATATACGCGAAATAGGGAAAAGAAAGAGTGATGGCAGGCATAATCAGTGCCTTAATACCTTCCCTGCCGGTTATCCAGCCAGAGAGAGGCAACACATGCAGCCTCATTGCGAATACAAGCTGCAGAATAGGTCCAACGACAAATAGCGGCACAGAAATACCCACTACTGCGATGGACATAAATGTATAGTCCTGCCAGTGATTTTGTTTAAGCGCAGAGATAATCCCTACCGCAATCCCCGCTACTGTAGCGAGAACGAGCGCTATAGTCCCAAGAAGCATGGAATTGGGCAGGCTTTGTCCGATGAGCTCATTGACCGTGCTGTCGCGATAGCGGAAAGAGGGCCCCAGATCGCCGTGAAGAATATCACCCATATAGCTCAAATATTGTTTAAACAGCGGCTCATCCATGTGATATTTCTTCATCAGGTTCTGAATAACCTGCTCCGGAACATTTTTCTCGCTTGAAAATGGTCCCCCGGGGGCAAACCGAATCAAGAAGAAACTGAGCGTAATAATAACGAAAATGGTAGGAATTAAGCTCAGAAATCGACGGATGATGTACCTTGACATCATTTCCTCCGTAATTGATATAAAACTCCTCAGCAACGGTCATTGTCTCATGAAACATTACCAGAATAAGCATCCGTATGCTTAAGCCGAGGGCACGAAAAAAATGGGCGGCGCGGGAGCGCCGCCCATTTAAAAAGTATACCTTTGTCAGAAAAAACTGTCTAGACTGGAAGTTTTACTTCCTAGAAGTTTCACTTCCTAAGAAATCTCACTTCTTATAGATGAACTTCGGTGGGTGATATCCAATCGGATTCGCAAACCAGCCGCCCCACCTGGAAGTGTCGATCATATCCTGGTTGGCATAGTGGTAGAGCGGAATGATCGCCTGATCATTCTGAAGAAGAATCTTTTCAGCCTGCTCAAGCATCTTCATGCGCGCATCGCCCTTGGCCATACGGGCATCTTCCATCAGCTTGTCGAACGCGGGATTCCTGTGATCGCCGGAATTGTTGCCGCTATCGCTGATGAACAGCTCAAGCATCGTGTTCGGATCGAGATAGTCGCCGACCCAGCCATCGCGCGCGATGGTGAAATCGTGTTTGTTTCTCATCTCGATGAGGGTCTTGAACTCCATGTTCTGGAGCACGATGTCCACATTGAGATTGGTCTTAAGCTGCTGCTGCACATATTCGGCAATGAGCTTGTGGCCTGCGTTGGTGTTGTAGATATAGGTGAGAGACGGGAAGCCCTTTCCGTCGGGATAGCCCGCATCGGCAAGAAGTTTCTTTGCGACTGCGGGGTCATAGCCCTGGCCTGGCTGCGGGGTATACCCTGCCATTGGCGGAGAAAACTCGTCGGTAGGAATCTGGCCGCCCTTCAGAACTTTGTCAACGAGAGTCTTTTTGTCGATCGCCGCGGCAAATGCTCTGCGGACGCGGACATCGTTGAAGGGTGCGCGCTGGTTGTTGAGATTGATGTAGTAGGTCGCAAACTGGGCGGATGCCTGATAGTCCTTGCGGAGTTTGATCTCGTCGATCATGGAAACATCGATTCCATTCATCCAGTCAACCGCGCCTGCCTTGAACATCTTGTAGTTCGTGGACATGCTGTCGCTTGCGAGATATTTGATGGTTCTCAGTTTGACATTCTTGGCGTCCCAGTATTTGTTGTTCTTTTCAACAAGAACATAATCCTGCGGCTTCCACTCTTTGAGAATATAAGGACCATTGACGACGATATTGCCTGGCTTGGTCCACTGATCGCCGTATTTTTCGATCGTCCACTTCGGAGCGGGAGCAAACGCGCTGTGCGCGGTCATGTCGACAAAATAGGGCGCCGGGCCGACGAGCTGAACCTGCAAGGTCTTGGAATCGATGGCCTTGACACCGACGTCTTCCGCCTTGCCCTTGCCGGCGTTATAGTCGTCGGCTCCCTTGACCACCATGCCGAGCATGTACGCATAGTTGGACGCGGTTTCGGGCGCGAGAGTGCGCAGCCAGCCGTATACGAAATCCTGTGCGGTGACAGGCGTGCCATCCGACCACTTCGCATCGCGAAGCTTGAAGGTCACTGTCATACCATCGGGGCTGGTCGTCCAGCTTTCAGCCATGGCGGGAATTCCCTTGCTGGTTCGAGGATCATACTGAACAAGTCCCTCGAACATTGCAAGATAGAATTGATTTGATGTCGTGTCCTGCATAAGCGCCGGATCAAGCGTCGAAGGTTCCGCACCATTCGCAATGATGAAATCTTGCGCAAAGGCTGAACCAGCAAACGCCAAGAGCGCCAACAGAACGAATAAACTCCTTTTCATTCGTACCTCCCTATTAAAATAGTACTCGATAAACTATATACTTTCTTAGTATGTAATGCAAGTTTTTTTTGAGAGAATCGAAAAACTTATTTATTGCTTATCAGAAACAGCTTGCAACACGACAATGAAGCTTTCATCGAAGTTGACCGCCGCATCGCGCATTTAGTAAAGGAAGATCTCTTAAAACTTGGCATGCATGAAGAAAAATAAGACCTGAAGGAGAATCGATATGTACGAATTTTATGCGCCGACAAAAATCATATTCGGTGAGGGCTGTCTTTCCGAAACAATCCCGCAGATTAAAAAAATGGGCGCGACCTGCGCGCTTCTCGTAACCGGCAGATCGAGCACCGCATCATCGGCCGGATTTAAAAGCCTGTGCAAAGAGCTCGATGCTGGGGGCCTCCGCTGGGCCCATTTTGCGGAAGTCAGCGCCGACCCCGAAACGACCATTGTCGACAGAGGTGCTGAGATTTTCCGGGCCAAGGGCTGCGACGCCATTATCGGCTTCGGCGGAGGAAGCCCCATCGACTGCGCAAAAGGCATCGCCGCGAGCGTGGCCGAAGGGCGATCGATCCGCGACTTTGTCGGCACCGGCCTGGCTTTTTCGGCACCCGTTTCGCCGCTCGTGGCCATACCGACAACCGCCGGCACTGGGACAGAGGTCACCAACGCGGCGGTGTTCACGGTCGTCGACGAAAACGGCCACCGCAGCAAAAAAGGCACCTCGAGCCAGTTCTATTTTCCCAGGCTTGCGGTCGTGGACCCCCTTCTGCACGCGAGCATGCCCCCGTCCCTCACCGCGGCGACCGGCATGGACGCCCTCACGCACGCGGTCGAGGCGTATGTCAGCCGATTCCACACGCCACTCAGCGACATGTACTGCCTCGAGGCAATCCGTCGCATAGGACGGAGCCTGCGGACCGCCTGCCGCGGTTCGGG
>Ga0074197_1001429_pt1 | contig 20410 bp, 13 predicted proteins | sample EPASupsiteSAE305_FD_64526 | JGI IMG/M metagenome (GOLD analysis project Ga0074197, IMG submission 64526) | Bioremediated contaminated groundwater microbial communities from EPA Superfund site, New Mexico - SAE3-05 reassembly with SPADES | ecosystem: Environmental > Aquatic > Deep subsurface >...
GAGGTCTCCAGGAGCAGCACGGATTTGATGAAATCATAGATGCTGGTATCCTCAGTTTTCTGATTGTTCTTGGCCCGGTCGATGGCCACCTCGACATGCTGCCGGTCGCTTTCGCTCAACGAATCGGCGGTACAATAGGTTCGGTACACCGGAAAAAAAGCGACAATTTCGATCAGGGCCTCCCGCAGGCTATTGAGAGTATAGTCCTGGGTATAGCGATTCTGCTTGGCGAGGCGATGGAGCTGATCGCAGAGCACATTGATCTCCCCGGCCATCGCGGTTTTAATGATGCGTCTTTTGCTGTCATGCACCAATCCGGCAAAATCGATCTCCCGGCCGATGAACCGATGGTAGATTGCCGTTATCTCGGCTCTCGCGGACCGGTCGACAAAGAGGCCGTTTAAAAGGCAGGAAAAGTCGTAGCCGCTGGTTCCATGCACCATCCAGTCATCGGGCAACTGCTCGGAGGCGGCAAGAATCTTCTCGACCACCACATACAGGGGTAAGGCTGCCTGGCGAGCACGCCGGGGTTGCGGTTCGGCATTTTGCCGCTGGTCCGTCGACAGCCCGCCGGCAGCGTTCTGCAGATTGGAGAAATATCCTCCCGGGTCATAAAGGCCGTCGGGATGATCAATCCGCAGACCATCGATTTTGCCGGTGGCGATCAGGTCGAGGACCAAGCCATGGGTAGCCTCGAAGACCTCCTTGCGTTCCATGCGGATTCCCGCCAGATCGTTGATATCGAAAAATCGGCGATAATTGATCTCATCCGAGGCAACCCGCCAGAAGGCCAAACGGAAAACCTGCTGCGCCAACAGCTTTTCCAGGGGGTCGAAACTGTTCGGCCGGCCCGGCTCGCCATTGAAATAAATGACGTTTTCTTCTATAAAAACGGCCACCTCTGGGGCTTCTCGACACAAAGACCTGATGCATACCATTATTTGTCCACCCCAGCGTGTTGTACAAGGGGGGTGAGTTGCGAAATGAACTCCATTCCTATTCCTCACGATATTCTTAGAAACCCCACAGCAGGTCACGGGCGATCCATCCTTTCACCCCCTGGTCGTGCTCAACCTCAACCCATTGATCCCTTTCTCCGATCTTTTTGAACACCACTCCATAAAAGGCCGTGGCAACAATCTTGTTGTCAAGTCCCGGACCACTGCGGACATTGATCTGTGAGCTGGAACCCTTGTTGGTTTTGACAATCACCTGGGGCGTCGAGCCCACGGTCACCTGGTGGACCCAGCCGATTTCGCCTTCGAAATCCCTGACCTGCAGCCAGTCATCCGATCGTTTGATGACATCAAGAGGCATGCCGGATCCCAGTTTATAAAGAACGGCATAGTTTGTCCCCGGACCGGACCGCATGTTAATATCCTCGCCCTTGATGGAAATCATTTCCGCCGGAGCGTTGCCGCGACAGAGGACAGAAAGGCACAGCGTGCCGAAAAAAAACAATTTTTTGCAGTTCATAATGACGATACTCCCTAATTGGCAGAGTTGCAGTGTTGTTGACGGTTGTTTTTCACCGAACGGACAGCTGGATTCATTTGAGATTTTACAAGATGACATCCGGCGGACTGTTGGGTTGTTGAAGCAGGTCTTTGACAGCGGCTTCCTCTCTGGACCCGGACGGCACAGACTTGGGAACGTAGAATTCCGCCCTTGGGAACTGATTGAGTTCTTTATGAATTCCGGCGCGCAGGAAGGCATTCACCCAGTGGAAGATATTATTCTTCTGGATGGATCGCCGCATTTTCTCCATCCTTTTATGCCGCGACCCCTCGTCCATGGAGCAGGCTTCGTAAATCGCATCGGCTACTCCCTCGATATCAAAGGGATTGACCAAAAGGGCACCGCCCTGCAACTGGGCCGCGGCTCCGGCGAATTCGCTGAGAATGAGCACGCCGTTATTCTCGATGGAACAGGCGCAGAATTCCTTGGCTACCAGATTCATACCGTCCTTGAGGGGGGTGATCAGCGCGATCTCGCAGGTACGATAATAGGCCAGCAGCTCAATCTGGCTGAGCGAACGGTAGATGTACTGGATCGGTGTCCAGCCCACCTCGGTGAAGCGGCCATTGATCTCTCCCACCAGTCGCTCGATTTCGCGTTTCAGGGCTTCATATTCCGGGACTTCCTGGCGGCTGGGCACCACCACCTGGACCAGGGTCGCTTTTTTCCGCAGCTGCGGATAGCGTTCCAAGGCGTTGGCAAAGGCTTGGAGGCGGAGCGGGATGCCCTTGGTATAGTCAAGGCGGTCAACTCCGAGAATCAGCTGGCGCTCAGGCAGGTTGGCGTGGATAATCCAGGCCTGATCCTGGACTTCCTGCGTGCCTGACACTTCAGCGAACTGCTTGAAATCAATACTGATGGGAAAAGTGCCTACCAGAACCTCCCGTTCCGGAGTGAGACAGCGGCTGATCTGGCCATGCCCCACCACTCGCGACTCGGGCATGAGCATGCGGACGCAATCCATGAAGTTGCGCCGGTCGCGCACGGTTTGAAAGCCGACCAGATCGTACTGCAGCAGGGCTTCCAGTACCTGGAAACGCCAGGGCAGACGAACAAAACCATCCAGGGGCGGAAAGGGAATGTGCAGGAAAAAACCAATCTGCCGCTGGATTCCCATCTTTTTCAGACAGGCTGCCACCAGAATCAACTGATAATCGTGAACCCAAACATAGTCTTCATCCTCGGCGGTATGCACGGCGACCACTCGGGCGAACTTAGTGTTCACCTGTTCGTAGACCTTCCAATAGGCCGGATTAAAATTGCAGCGCGAGGGCAGATCATGAAACAGAGGCCAGAGAATCTCGTTGGAAAAACCGAAATAGTACTTCCGGATCTCCTCCTCGCTCAGCTCCACGGGTTTAAGGGAATAACCGGTCTCGCGTGAGCCCCGGTCGAGCAGTTCCTTGAGGGAGGCCTTGTCGAGCGCTCCCTGCAGAATGGAACCGAGCCAGCCGATCCACTGGCCGCCGCGATCGCGCAGCACCGGTCCCAATGCCGTCACCAGACCGCCGGAACCCGACTTGAGGGTCCATTGACCTTCCCGGTCCCTGTCGACCACGATGGCCAGACGATTGGAAACCACGGTCAGTCGATTCGTGTCCATCATTCGTCCCTCCTCTCGTTTGCAGTGAGAGCGATCCAGGTCCGGAGAAAGGAGGCCACGGCCCCGCACTCCGGGAGAAATCCCTGCGCCGCCGTCGGCCGAGACGGATCGCCCACCCTGATACCGACGCCCCGGTCACGAAGAATGGCAAAGGCGTCCTCATCAATATCGTCGTCGCCGATATACACGGCAAAAACATCAGCCGCCTGGACATCCAACAAGGCGTTAAGCGCCATTCCCTTGTTCCAACCGGAACAGCGGATCTCAATACCGCCGTTGAACCGCCGGCACTCCAACCCGTACCTCTGAGCCCGCCCGTGCCATTCGGCGGCTACACCCTCCTCCATGGCAGCGGCGACGGCAAGGTCCAGACCTCGGGCATGAAGAGCGACAGAAGCAACTTTGACCTCCATTTTATGGCTGTACCCGCGCTGTTGCAGAGTCGTTGCAACCTGCAACAGACCCTGGCGCTGCTCCGGGGTCGGCTGCCGGACCACGCAGGAGCCGTCAACGGGCCAGAACTCATAGCCGTGACTGCCAATGACCATGACCGGCGGATTCTTCAACAGGGTCATCACCTTGGCCAGGGGACGGCCGGAGATAACGGCAATCAGGGTTTGCCCTCCGGTCGCCAGATCCCGGAGCAGGTCCGCAATGCCGGGCAGCGGTCTGGCTTGCATGGGATCGATTTCAAAGGGAGCCAGAGTACCATCGTAATCCAGGCCGAAAAATCGATTGTTGGCATTGCGAACCCGTTGCCAGAAATCCGGAATGGCGGGCAGTTCCATGGTGATGCTTTTCATGCGTTCCATTACAAGTCATCTCCTTCAACTCTCTCGTCCAAGGCGGCGAACCACGAGGTGAGATACTCGCGCTGAAGAGGGATCACCCTTTCCGCCCGGCAAAACTGCGGATGTTGGCCTTGCCGACGAGAATCACCGCTGTCTTGACGTCGGCGACCAGGGGCTTGTAGACCCAGCCGTTACTCTTTTGCCAATCGTGGAAGAGAGTCCAGTTCTGCACGTTCTTTTCAATCCTGGAGGGATGCCCCAAAGGGGCCGCGAAGATGATGCCGCTGTTCAAACTCGGTCGCGAGCGGATGCCGGCCCCATCCCCGCCGAAGCTTTTGGCCGAAGCCGGAACGACTGCCACCGGCAGGAGGGCAAACAGCAGACCAATGCAAATTTTCCGGAAATCCGGGGACCTCTTCATGAATCCTCCTTTATGATAAATGTCCGGCCCCCCTCGGCAATGGCCCGTTAATGCAACCGAGAGCGGAGAGGGAAAAGCAGCTTGGGTCTGGATTGTCCCTTGTCATGACCAACAAGGACCGGGAAAGGAGCGAAACAGATAACCGATTGGACAAAGGCCACTGGGATTTCCCGAGGTCCTGAACAGGTCAACAGTCATCCGTGCTCGATTCCTTTCCGGGACGAATATTCGCAGTAAATACCTATCTACAAAAATCGTTCCATGGTCGGACGAGCCGGCGACCGTCAGGTTAAAAAGCAAAAAATACACCAACTCGGAAAGATGGAAAGAACGACACCAAGAACGGAATAATCCCGAAGAGCAGGTATCCGTCCTGCATCGTAGGACTCAGTCCTGTATGGCAGGACTGAAAAGAACTTACGGAGAGGAAATCCTGAAACAGGAGGAGATGCTGTGTTTCTTGAGCAGAGCGTAAAGGCGGGAACGGGAAAGCCCCGAGATGGCGCAGGCCTCTTTCATGTCCGCGGTCAGCTGCATCAGTTCCCGCAGATACCGCTGCTCCAGCTCGGCAATGGTCGCATCCCGCAAGTCGAGAAGCCGGGGCAGTGCGGACCGCTGCATACCGTTCTCTGCGATCTGGGCCTCGGCTGCGGCCTGTCCCTGTTCGACCGAGGCCCTGGCAAGATGGACCCGGATATAGATCGGAAGATGTTTGGGAAAGAGAACCGGTTCATGTCGGGCTGCGGAAACTGCCCGTTCCAGGGCGTTGACCAGTTCACGCACATTGCCCGGCCACTCGTAGCGGCCCAACACTTCAAAAAAATCAGGCGAAAATGTTTTACGGGCCAAACCGTAGCTGGCACAGAATTTAAGGGCATGGTAGACGGAAATTTCCCGGATATCATCGATGCGCTGCCGCAGAGGTGGCAGTTCCAAAGTGAAAGCGCGCAAGCGGAACAGCAGATCCTTGCGGAATCGATGACGTTGAACCATGGCATTGAGATCGCGGTTGGTTGCGGCAATCAATCTGAAATCGCTCCGTATCTCCGGCCCTCCGCCGACTTGTCTGAATCGGTGCTCCTGAAGGACGCGCAAAAAAGATTTCTGCACCGCGAGCGGCAGTTCGCCGACCTCGTCGAGGAACAAGGTGCCGCCGTCCGCTCGCTTGATCAGCCCGTCCTGGGTCTTGTCCGCCCCGGTAAAGGCACCGCGTTCATAACCAAAGAGCGTGCTCTCCACCAGGGTATCGGGCAGAGCGGCGCAATCCACCACCACGAATCGCTTGCCGGCACGACGGCTGTTATTGTGGATGGCCCAGGCAAACAGCTCCTTGCCGGTTCCTGTTTCGCCCGATATAAGCACATTTGCATCGCTGCCCGCGGTCAGCGCCAGACGGTCGAGGCAGCGCTTCATCACCGGGCTGCTGCCGACGATGTCGTCAAGAGTTTCCTTTTTAAGCGTTGCCTGGGGCTGACGCGGTGCCTTCTTGGCCCGGTACTGCATGGCCCGTACCACGGAAAGAGCCATGCCTCTCGGTGTCACCGGCCGTTCAATGTAGTCCCAGGCCCCCATTTTTATGGCGTGCTCCGCATGATCGGCATCACCGGAATCCGTAAAAATAATCACCTCCGGGCACGAAGGAGTCTCCATAAAGAATGACAAGCTGTCCATGCCGCTGCCGTCCGGCATCTCGGCATTAAGAAAGACAACATCGAAGGCAGTGACGGAAGCAAGATCATGCCCCTGGGAGAGCGTCCGCGCCGTGAAGACAGCATGGCCCATATGTTCAATTTCCCCGGACAGGGCGTGGGCAAACGGTTCGTTGGTATCTATTATCAGGATTTTCGACATCGCTCAATTTTCGCCTACTACGGTTTGGAGTCTCAGTCCGGTGTCCCGATTCTGCGCAATGTTCTCCGTGCGGCCCGGACATCGGCTCCGAGATGATGACCTTTGGGGGAGACAGGGGCATTCTACTCCATTACACGACTTTTAGCCCATACCGACCGACCTGGTTGGCCATTTAACCGATACTGTGCTCAAATCACAACAGATTCAGCTTGCCTTTTACTAGTACCAGATCTTGTCCTACCGGCTCACCTCACTGGTCGATCCATAGTCTCCAGACTGAACTTTGGATTTGATCGTGTTAAGCATTTCTGTGTTTTGGTTTTCACCGACAAAGTGGGGAAGTGTTTACTTCCTCCTGCTGAGTTCTACTCATGTTAGGAGTCGAAAGTGTTAGATTGCCAGCCAATATTGACTGAATCATGCGACTTTGAATTATTAAATTTAATGGAAGGCGGGGAGAAGGCTATTGAATGTCCCAAATGCCACTGGTAAGGTATTTTCGACCGCTCTGGAGGTCTAACACAATTAAAGAATAAGTATCCAGACATTAAGCTTCAGGAACAGCAGGTGGAATTTTTGCCCCCAAACCTCTGCTGACAGAAATACACAATTAAGAAACACTCCCCATTCACAATTGTTTCTTTAACGCATTAATCAAAAGTTACTTTACCGTGGAATCTCTGCCCAATGAGCCTTCCTTTTCCTCCCAATCCCCATGCCGTCGCGGTGCTCGCGTTGACGGTGGTGGCACTCCTTTTGTTCAGCCGGGAAAAGGTTTCGCTCGAATCATCGAGTTTGCTGATTCTTTTAACTTTGAGCGTTGGATTCGAGTTTTTCCCCTACCAGGCCAATGGAGAAGTGTTGCATGCTACACACTTTTTTGCTGGTTTTGGCAACGAAGCCCTGGTAGCCGTGTGCGCCCTCATGATCGCCGGGCAAGGTATCTTACGAACAGGTGCCCTTGAACCGGTTGGACGCATCCTGGCCAAACTTTGGAAAATCAACCCTTGCTTTTCCCTCTTGCTTACCTTGCTGTTTGGCGCCTTCATCAGCGCTTTCATCAACAATGTTCCCGTGGTTGTGCTGTTGCTGCCGCTTTTGATAAGTGTCTCGCTGAAGACCGGAACGCCTGCCTCATCTGTACTGATGCCCATGGGGTTCTCCACACTGTTGGGTGGAACCGCCACGACCATCGGCACTTCCACAAATCTTCTTATCGTCTCGATTATGGCGGAAATGGGACTCAAAAGGATGGGGATGTTTGATTTCCTGGCGCCGGCGGTCCTCGCTGGCAGTATCGGAATAGTATATCTCTGGCTGGTGGCTCCTCGACTGATACCGAAACGAGAAATAGCCATAGCAAATACCTCTCCGCGAGTTTTCGATGCCCATCTCGCCGTCTTGCAAGAAAGCAGAATTGCCGGTGAACCCCTGTCCAAGGCGTTGGAACTGACCGATGGGACCATGAAAATTCGAGCCCTTGAGCGTGGACACGGCAGCATGATCATGCCGCTTCCAGACGTGATCCTTCAGATTGGAGACCACCTGGTTCTCAAGGACACGCCCGAACATCTCAAGGAATTTGAAAAAATTCTCAAAGGAACGCTGTATCCTGTTGACTCGAAAGATGTCCCTGTTGACGATGACCACCCCCTCCAAGCCCCGGACCAACAGATTGCAGAGGTGGTCATTATCCAGGGATCTCCGCTCAACGGTTCGACTTTGAGCAACTATCGTTTTACTGATCGATACGGCCTGGTCACTTTGGCAATTCACCGAACGGGAAGGCATCTCAATCGCATTTACGATCGCATCGGCGAACTTCGCTTGATGGTCGGCGACATCCTGCTGGTCCAGGGGCCGAGAGAACAGATTGCGGAGTTAAAAAAGGGCACGGACATGCTTGTGCTCGACTCGACGATGGATCTCCCCTTTTCCCAAAAGGCGCCTTTGGCGATGTCCATCATGACAGGTATCATCCTGACTGCCGCCTTTGGCATTTTGCCCATCGCCATCAGCGCCCCGTGCGGCGCCCTGCTGATGATCCTGACCGGTTGCCTGAGTTGGCGCGATGCAACCAGTGCCTTGAGTGCACAGGTTATTTTAATTGTGGCGGCAAGTCTGGCATTGGGGACGGCAATGCTCAAAACCGGAGGGGCAACGTATCTCGCCACCCTCTTCATAACAGTGGTCGGTCACTCCTCGCCTGTTGCCGTCCTCAGCGGCCTGATGCTGATAATGGCCTTTTTTACCAATATAATATCCAATAACGCGACAGCCGTCATCGGCACGCCAATCGCCATTTCCATTGCCGGCCAGATGGGGCTGCCGCCGGAACCGTTTGTCCTCGCTGTTCTTTTTGGGGCCAACATGAGCTTTGCAACCCCTATGGCCTACAAAACGAATCTTTTGATCATGAACGCCGGCGAGTATACCTTTTCCGATTTTCTCAGAGTCGGTCTCCCTCTTGTCTTCCTCATGTGGCTGACTCTCTCCTTCCTTTTACCCTTGCTCTACTTGTAACGGTTCTATTCGGAGACAAACCTCCTGCTTTTCTGCCTGATATCATTCCATGCCGCCTTTGGAGATTTATGACAGATTGCAAAATACCCCCCTGAAAGACACCGACCGACTCTTCGCAATGCCTCGAGGCATGACGAGAAGGCGCAGACTGAAATCGTCGATACAGTATTTACAGCCATGAAAAACACTATGGCCACTGGGAAATCGATAAAAGTGGTCCCTTTGGAACATTGAATGTTCAGAATAAATCATCACGTCGAAGTCGTAATCCCCGTACCGATGAATCCATGACCATCACCCAGCGGCAGATGGTGTCATGGGTCTCTTCGGCGGTGAAACCGGTTGCGTCACTGTTCCACTGTTGAGCGCGGCCCTAACCATCAATATAATTGAATAAAGATACAGCGGGAAGGCAAGGATGATTTCGGAAAAACTTCTAGAAGGCTGAAGAGTCAGTGACCAAGTGTGGCCGGCGGCGGAGAATGGGCCAAAGTTTCGCTCGTCGAGGTCGCTGATTGTTATTCTGCCAGCAGCATCAGCACTTTTTATAAAGCAAACTGCATCACTACTGAACATCTGGATATGGGTGCGGGATTGATTTAAAATTTTCGATTGCATCTTTCGTTAACGCAACAGCATTTTTTTGGTTGAGCCGTCAACGGCGAAATATAAAAATCCTTCCCCTTAAAAATATGATGGTTATATTCTGTCTAGCAAAGATGAACCTAATGAGTAGAGAGGATTGCAATGTTGTGCAGATACGAAACAGTATTCAAGGCGATAACATTGGATAGTTGTTTACGTCGTTTACTTCATGGGGGCGTCGCTTGCCGCCGGTTTATCCGGCATTTCACTCGTCCAGGGAGTGTGGAGTCTGACATCTTTTGTCCGCTTCCCATGGGAGACCCGGCTGTTTTGCCATGGCCTTTCATCGGGTTATCTTTTCCCGATGATGTGCTCGCGCGTCTCCCCTCGGTAGTGTAGGGGCTTGTAAAGGCGGTCGACCGGAGACCTTAATGGACGCGGGAATAACATTCCTCTCCTGAGTATGGTTACAAGACATCTGTAAAGATGGGGAGGTGACTGCCATGCCCAACTTAAAAATGGGGTATAAATATTTCTTTATCAGGAATTCGCCCGCAAGGATGTCTATCGGATCGGTCCTCTGGCCGACGACACCGCCAGTGTCGAAATTGCCATCCATTTCAGAGATTTCCACGGCACCTACATGGAACACTGTCACAACACCCAGCACGAGAACCACTCAATGTTGCTGCGTTGGGATCTTGAACAGCCAGGTCAACTCAAACTGATGCCGGCACCACAGCCGACATGGGATGGGGGTTGAATTCGTCGATTCCGCTGCACTGCCGACATTCCGGACCGGCGACGGGGTTGGCGTTAAATAACAAAGAAGAATATTATCACGGGTGAGCGAGGGACTGCTTGTACAGCCCCTTGTTCTAAGTACATTAATGGTCATCCACACAGAAAGAGCCGACCAAGCTGCGCGAGGTCCGGAGGACTCTCGCTTCCGGAATAGATGGCTGACAAACGTGCAAAAGCCAGGGAGGAAACGTTATGGAGTATTTCCGTAAAAGCCTAGCGGTGAGTTCTTTTCTAGTGGTTGGTATTCTTGCGTTTGGTTGGCTTGTTTTGCAGCTTGGCGAAGTTTTTTGGCTAACGGAAGGGGAGACCTACGTGCTGAATGCCGAATTTTACAATACTGGCGGCATCAATGTTGGTGCAGATGTCCAAGTCTCGGGAGTGTCGGTGGGAAAGGTTCAGCACGTCTATTTGAACGAAGATATGGTGGCCGTGGTCAGGATATTGCTTAACCGGGAAATTAAAATACCCGTGGATTCGGTGGCTTTGGTGAAATCGCAAGGAATAATCGGCGATAAATTCATCCAAATAACCCTAGGAGGGGATAATAGATTATATAAACCTGGAGAAACCATCGTCGATACCGAATCAGCCGTTGATCTGGAATCTCGTATTTCTGAAATTGTCTTTGGCAGGATGGGCGAATAGACTCGTAAAAGGAGTGATTCTGAAGTTTGTTTAAGAAACTGAGGTTACTGATGAGGGAGGGAAACTGGATTTGGTATCCAAAAGAGTAATGGTTTTCGTGCTGGCCCTTGTCGCGATTTCGGTTATTTTTTCCGTTCCAAGGCAAGCGCTGGCCGACTACAGGATCCTGAGAATAACGAGCGGAAACCTCACGAAGCTGAAGAGTTATCCCTCATCCGCATTCGGCAAGACCAGAAAATTAAAGTACACACATGGCGTCAAGCTCACCGCGTACGGCCGGCGTGAGTACAACAGGAAAGGCTACTACCGGATCGGCAACGGCCAGTGTGTCACGGCTGTCCTCTCGCTCGCTAACAAGAACAGGGTCTATACGTCTCGCTGGGTCAAGGGAGGCCTGGTAACTGCCGGTAGAGTGAATCCGGGCGTAGTCATCGCCACGTTTAATTCGGCAGGAAAATACTATGGCCATGCAGCCATCTTCAAGCGTTATATAAGGAATCGCGCCGGTGCGATCTCGGCCATCGAGGTCTGGGACCAGAACTGGTCCTCTTCCGGTGATGGGATGTTCAGGAAACACATTCTGAAGCGCAGTGGTCGGAAACTCAGCGACGCCGACAGGTACCGTTGGGTGAAATATAGGGCAGCCACAGGCATAAGGAAAATGCACAAAAAAATAGAGCCTATCGGACAGTAATAAGGTCCATCGAATAACGAGATGTCATGCCGCGCTTTATTTTCTCGGACGACTCCTGATTAACTACTTAATTGTATGATTTAAATAATTGTCCGCAGCGCTCACCCCAGAACCGACAAACACCAAAAGGGAATCCTCAAATCATGACCTCCAAAAAAACCACCCTATTCACGGCAGCGCTCACCCTGACCCTTCTTGGCAATATCAGTTGGGCCGACCATGGCCGGGACTTTTTGCTGGTGCAAACCGCTCGCCTGGGCGATGTCGGCAATCTCATTGGCATTGCCCGTCAGGACTACATCCACGATACATACGAGGAGGGCAGTAATGCTTTCACCTTTGAGCCGCTGCTGTCCTGGACAGCGCTCGACTGGCTATCGCTGGAAATTAACGGCGATGCCGAGAAGGTAGAGGATGAAACATTTAACTACGAAGCTACGGTGCCGGGACTGCGCTTGCGTTTCACTCCCGAGGACTCCTCCATAGGTCTGGGGCTTGCCGCACGTTACGCCATAGCCGCTCACGATGATGGCAACGACGTGCTCAAACTCTCCTCCCTGAGTACCTATCAAGTCGGCGGCTGGCTGTTTGGAGCCAACCTCAACTACGAGAAGCCGGAAGGCGGCCGTCGCGAATGGGGTTATGCAATGGGGATCAAGCGCGAATTGCGTCACCATCTCGGCGTGGGACTGGAAGTTGCCGGCAGTTTCGAGAATGAGAAAGCCGGCGAAGTTGTGGCTGGGATTTTCTCCGAGCTGACTCACGATCTGCAAATTAACGTCGGTATGGGAACTGGCTTTAACAACGATGTGGATCTGACTGTCAAAACGGCCTTGATTTGGCGTTTTAAATAGAGCCTTTGCCGAAGGGCAGCGATAACCACAGTATCCCAGAACGGTGAAAAGGGAGGAGCAAAACCAAGATCGGTGTCATGCCCTTGCCTCTGCCACCGACAGGGCCGACTGACGCCTCTTGCGCAACTTTCGCCTGGATGATGTTGTGATTATTGAAAAGGAATGGGGACCCATCGAAGGAATCACCACCACCTATGTTGTGGTGAAACTCTGGGATTCGAGGAGACTGATCGTCCCCACCTCCTATTTCACGGAAAAACCGTTTCAGAATTGGACCCGGGTGTCTGCGGAACTGCTCGGCACGGTTTTTCTCTATCTGGATTATACCGTACCGGTTGCAGCCATACGCCAGGAACTGGAGAGGATTCTTCAGGATTCGAAATTGTGGAACGGCAAGTTCGGACTGGTGCAGGTCACGGATACCACCGCCCAGGCCATGGAAATTCGCCTGCTGCTCAGTGCCGACGATGCCTCTTTGGCCTGGGACCTGCGTCGTGAAGTCAGAGAAACAATGATCGCCTTTGTCCAGACCCATTTCCCGGAAAGTCTGCCCAAAATTCGCGGAGAATTACAACAGAGGCGGACAGGCGATGACTGAAAAAACATCGCCGATGAGCGTTGCCCTTTTGTTCAATGGGAACCGTCCCGAGAGGCTTTCCTGAGCAGGTCAAAGGTCAACCTTTTGCCGGGATAGAGCTGGAAGAGCTGGCCCCGGAACGAAACCTTCGTGGCCTCCATCTCGCACTGGTTGCAGGTTATGCTCATGGATTCCGAGGTGACGGTGATATCAAACCAAGCGCTCCGGTATTTGATTCGCATGGAAAGTTTGGGCAAGTTGTCGGGAATGTGCGGATTTAAAAAAATCATGTCTTCATGAAACTCCAACCCCGTGTAGCAGCGCTGAAGAATATCCACGGTTCCGGCCATGGCGCCGAGGTGAATGCCTTCGTGAGTCGTACCGCCCTGAATGTCCGTTATGTCACTCTCCAAGGCTTTGTGCAAAAGCTCCAGGGATTGCGGCCGGTCCGACCGGGACAGAACCCAGGCATGGACGATATTGCTTAAGGTGGAGCCGTTGGAGCTTCGCTTTAGGTAATATTCGATGTTGCGGGGGATGCTTTCAGGGTCGAATTCATATCCCATCCGGTTGAAGAGCTCCCCAATTTCTTCAGCCGAGAACAGGTAGAAGAGCATGAGCACATCGGCCTGCTTGGAAACCTTATACCGGTTGGGGCTGTCCCCTTCCGCCTCGAGAATCCGGTCCAGCCGATGGATGTTGCCATATTTTTTCCGGTACGCCTCCCATTCAAATTCCAGAAGTTGACCGTACCCCTCGAACTGGCTGATGATGGCATCGCCGTGAAACACGACCCGCATTTTAGAGATGATGTCCTGCCAGCGGGAGAGCTCCGCCTCTTTCAGGCCCAGGGATTCCAGCAGATCGCTGCTTCTGCCGGGGGCAAGCGCCTTGATTGCTTTCAGAGCGGTCCGTAAAACATAGACGGTCATCACGTTGGTATAGGCGTTGTTGTTCAGTCCGGGCGTTTCCGCATCCGGATAGCCGTCGTGATATTCGTCGGGCCCCATGACCCCGAGAATCTCGTAGCGGTCGAGCCCCGGGTTGAAGGTCGCGAGGCCCGCAAGGAAGCGGGCGATTTCCAGGATCATCTCCGCGCCGTAGGTGGACAGGAATTCCAGATCATTGGTGACCTTGTAATACTGCCACACATTGTAGGCGATGGCGACATTGACGTGGCGCTGCAGATGGGTGTTGTCCGGCAGCCACCGGCCCGATTTCGGGTTTAAATGGAGATGCTGGGTTTCTTCGCGGCCGTTGCTGCCGCTCTGCCAGGGGTACAGGGCGCCGCTCAATCCTTCCGCCTGAGCCGCGAGGCGGGCTTGCTGCAGCCGTCTGTACCGGTAGAGCAGCAAAGAGCGGGTGAGGATCGGAATTCTCAGATTGAGATAGGGAAAGATGAAAAGTTCATCCCAGAAGATATGCCCTCGGTACGCCTCGCCGTGCCAGCCCCTTGCAGGCACACCGGTATCCAGATCGATGGTGTTCCTCGATACCGTCTGGAGCAGGTGAAAAATGTGGAGCCTCAAAATCATCTGTGGGCGATTGCTGTCCTCAAGCCGGATATCGCATCGATTCCATAGGTGACGCCATTGCAGCACATGGCTCTGGAGGAGATCGTCAAATCCCCCCGCCCGCCCGACCGCCTCCACCGCATCCAGGGCGGGCTCGGAAGCGGCGAAATCCCTGGAGGTAAAAAAGGAGACGATCTTTTCGATCCTGACGGCTTTCTTTTCCGCCACCTCGACAAAGCCTTCCCGACCAATGTATCCGGGCCGCTCGATAAGCTTTGACTCGATGGCGACCGGTTGTTCCGTCGAAGAGACGCGGGTTCTGGCCGCCAGGGCCACCCGCAGCCGGGATTGGCTGGTCTCAACCAGCAGACAAATCGTTTCCCGGTCGATTGCCTCACTCTGAGTCGCCGAAAGGTGCTTGCTGTTGAGCTGCTGATACCGTTTCACCCCACCATTGACCACCGTGCCGTCAAGACTGGAAAGGATCTGGATCCGCCCGGTCCAATTTTCCGGGGTGATCGTGGTTTCCAGCCCGGCCAGGTGCATCTGCTCCATGTGGACGAAACGCCGCTGGATCAGGGAGGTCTCCCGACCCTGTTTGTCTCTGAACCTGACCGTTCTGCTGAGGAGCCCCTCTCTCAGGTTCAGTTCCTGGCGGTAGAAAAGGATGTCAGCGGACAGCAGATTGAACCAGTCGCCCCCCTCGGGCCGGAACCGGGTCACCAGCCAATTGGGCATATTGACCAGGTCCTCGTTTTCGACGACCCTTCCGGCGACTTCGGTTTTCAGCCGGTTATATCCTCCGGCAAGATAGGTCCCCGGGTAATGCACCTCGTCCGCTTCCGATTCCGGCACCGCGCCTCGGGTGGCAAAATACCCGTTTCCCAAGGTGCAGAGGGCTTCGCGCAGGCTCTCTCTTTTGGGATCGAATCGTTCATAAACCAGTTTCCAGGGTTGCATCAGGACCTCCTGCACAACGAAATCAATTGCACCAGAAACCTGCGGACCTCGTCGGGATTGTTCAGACTGTAGGCGGCGGCAGTCTCATAGGGTTCATCCCGGACCACGATGCCGATCCCCCGTCCTCCCGCCAGCGCCCGGAAAGCATCCTCGTCGGTGACGTCATCGCCGATGTAGAACGGCAGCACCCCCTCCCGATCAAGGTGCAAGGCACGCAGCAAGGAGAAAAGCGCCTTTCCCTTATGCCAGTCCATTAGGGGTTGGAGTTCAAAAATCATTTTGCCATAGGCTTTCCGCAGTTCCGGGTGGGCTGCGGCCACCTCGTCCACAACCGCTTCAACCCGCTCGACCTGATCGGCGGCAACGCGCCGGTAGTGGATGGCAATGGCGAATTTTTTCCGTTCCACCAGCATGCCCTCAACGGAGCCAAGATTGCGGGAGAGCATCTGTTCCGCCCGATCAAGGACGGGAAGAAACTCCTCGCCCACCGCATCCTCGATCTGCAGTCCGTCGGGCCCGGTGATGTCAAAGCCATGGCTGCCGGCGTAGACAATGTCGTCAATCCGAACCTTGTCCTGCACATCTTTGAGATCCCGGCCGCTGATGATCCCCACCGGGCAATACCGCGAGAGCTCGATCACCGCCTGCCGCATGTCTTCCGCCATGATCGCCAGGTCCGGGGTTTCGACGATGGGGGTAAGGGTGCCGTCATAGTCGAGAAAGATTGCGGGACGTTTTGCCCCAATCGCGCGGGCAATCCGGTCAAAGTCTTCCAGGGCGGAGGGTAGCGGTTCCATGGTTTCGAGATTGCCGCTGATCCGGATTGCCGAGAGGTCTTCAACCACAACATGGGCGCCGCTGTCCCGAAGGGCTTCGCTGCCGCCGTCCCTGGCGATTCCGACCACGAGCCCGAAATGCCCGGCCCGACCGGCCCGGACGCCGGAAACGGCATCTTCGATCACCACTGCCCGTTCCGGCTTGACCCGCAGTTGCCGGGCTGCCTCCAAGAAAATATCGGGGGCCGGCTTGCCGGGTATTCCCAGGGTTTCCGAGTTCACCCCGTCCACCCGCACGTCAAAAAGATCTGAAAGATTGACTGCGTCCAAAATCATAGCGCAGCTTTTGCTCGATGAAATGACCGCGATTTTGAGACCGTGCTTTTTGGCGCTGCGGATTAGATCTACTGTGGATTCGAATACCTTGACCCCTTTTTCCCGGATCTGTTCCAGGAAAAAGGCGTTCTTGCTCTTACCTAGGCCGTGGATGGTTTCCGCGCCTGGCGGGTCCTCCGGCCCGCCTTCGGGCAAGTCGATCCCCCGCGACTCGAGAAAACTCTTCAGCCCATCGAGGCGAGGTTTCCCATCCACATGGAGACGGTAATCCGTTGCGATAGTAAAGGGCTGAAAGGAGAACCCGTTGCGGCCGGCATGGCGCAAAAGAAAGTCATCGAACATCCGTTTCCATGCCGCGGCATGGACGGATGCGGTATCCGTGACCACCCCGTCGAAATCGCAGATGATCGCATCAAAATCCACTGCCGGAACAGTACAGGTTGTTTTTCCATCAGCCATGGGTCACCTCCAGTATATCAGTATACCAGGCACAAAACTTCGCACAATCAACAAGGCTTGCGAAACAGCCCTGTGAGCGTCTTATCCGATATTTCCACCGCATCCCGCATGAGCTTCGCTCTGACCGGTCATATGGATTTCTTGTTGAGCGCAATGGAAGATGTCCCGTTAGTGAAGGCAAAGGGTTCACGAATTCATTGTTAGAGCAAGGGACTGCCTTTTGCCGTTTTTTCGGAATGGAAAAATGCGCTCTGGATCTGACCAGTTATGAGTTTGCCTTGCTGCGGGCATTAGCTGAACGTGCCGGTCAAGTGCTCTCCCGTGATCGACTTATGGAGCTGGCTCACGGCACAACGGAGGAGGCTTTTGACCGCTCCATAGATGTCCATATTTTCTCGATTGCGCCAGAATCCTGTATAAGCGCAGTTGGCCGACATCGGTGACTTGTTTCTAGCCCTGACATTGGGGCCCGTTTGTAGCCCTATAGTGGGTAAGTGACTTTCCTCAATCTGAAAATCGGCAGCTTGTCCAAAATTTCCGGCACCACCTCTCTGCGCAATCCTGCAGATTAACGGGATACTAACTCTTTGCGTACACGCACCAGATGTTTCTCAAACCTTTCTCGATCATATGGGGACGCGATGGTTCGTTCGGCGAGTTCGGCAATCCATTGCACTTTTTCATGAACTGCCCGTCGCCGGCCTGGGTTGGTTGTCTGACTGGCGATGGTTTGCAGCGCACCGAGCTGCCGGGACATTATGGCCACGTTGCCACTGGCATTCTGTCGAATCTGGTCGAAGGCTTCTGCCAAAAGGCTCTCGAAGCTCGGACCTCGGGCAATCACTCGCAGCATACCATGCTCCAGGCAATGGGCGGTCACAATCCGGCGGGCCGCAAGTCGAACCAAGATTGCAGCCAGATAATCCACGCACATTACTGCGGTGGTAGTATCGTTGATACCGGGCGAAAGTGCTTTCATGGCAATGTCCACAATCTGCCGAATTCCGAACGCAACATCGTACTCCACTGTGCGCTGATGGCTGATAACATAAACTCCGTTCACCTGTGTCGACATTTCGTCGTCCAGAACGTCCGGGTTGGCCACCGAGACGAGCGGCATACCCTCGACGACAAACTCTCCGATGCTGCGTTCCATTCGCAGGATCGTTTTGTGTTTCCGGGCCACATTCAAGAGTGCGTTCGCGTCGACGCTCTCGATGTAACCGCTCTTGCGAGCATGGATGGAAACCCAAGGCTGAGGATCAAGAGATGCCCGCAGTTCGTCCCCGTCTTCATCTCCGTCAACACCAAGCTCTTGGGGAAACAGCTGATCCACGGCCTCGATCGTTTCCTGTGCGACCCTGGCAATAATGCTCGATGCCTGAATGGACTTCGAAATGTGGTGAATGAAGTAGATCAGAAAAGCTATCCCGATGAAGGCAAGAATCAAGCCGACCGACACTGCCAGTGAAGGGACAAACGTTTGTTCGTCGCCCCCTCGAATGGTCCGGAGCACTACCAGGCAGTAAGCGAATATGCCGACGAAGGCACCGAGCACCACCTGGTTGATGCTGTCGCGCATAAAATTGCGGATGACTCTTGAGGTGTATTGACTGGATGTTAGAGAAAGAGCTACAAGAGTGATTGAGAACACCACCCCGGCCACCGTGATCATTGAACCGGCGACAGCAGTGAGCAAACCACGAGCTCCAGCCGCACCGACCCCGAAGAGCAACGGCCATCGTTCAACAACATGCAGGTCGACGGTCGCGTCAATTATTATCAATGCGATAGCGAGCAGAACGGCATTCAAAACCATCATGGCGGGGAGGAACCAGAAGCTCGACCGTTTATCTTGCCACCAATGGTGTAGTCTCGTTAGCATGTTTGTTTTTTCCTCGCTTATGGGTTCGATTTTTTCGTCAGTTTTCTGTTCGCCAATCTGAAACCTTTCTGAACCAGCTTGGACTTACGTTGAAAACTTTGGTGAGATCAGCGGCCCGGCTTGCTGGTGCGCACGCCGCCGGCGAACCCGCCCCAACTGCATTGAACCTCCACTTTCCTCGACGGAAGTCGCATCGAGAAAGGTTGTGCCGTCCTTCAGTCGAGACCCAGCAAAGCGACCGGAAACTGAGAAAAAAGATCAGCCGCAGCGAGGCTGCGACCATTTTCCGGGACGATGATTTCCTCATCGGTCAGTATGTTTTTGAAAATATGGCCTTTGCGAGGTTTCTTCAGGAGAATCGTCGTATCGCCCCATACCTCGCCGCCGAGCGGCCAGCGACCGGTTTTCCCCTCCAGCAGGCGGGCAACAAGTCGGGGAACCGCCACGATTATGGTTTGCTCCTTATATTTTCTGGCAAAAGCGCACACATATTCCTTGCCCGCTCCTTTGACAGCAAGCGGAAGGTACGAACCGTGCTCAAAAAGATCGGGATTATTTCGACGATAGGTCAAGGTCTTTAACAAAAGGTACATCTTCACCCTGCCGTCATCCGCAGTCCGCAGCAGATTCTCCATCCGGGAAGCCGGAGTGATGGAAGGGTCCCCCATAACCTGGCCCAGTTCGTTCAGGAGGCCCATCCGTTTCTCAAAGTCCACGGGGCGCCGATTATCCGGATCGACCAGACAAAGCCGCCAGATCTCGTTGCCCTGATAGATTTCGGGAACACCCGGCGAGGTCAGCTTGAGGAGCAGCTGACTGAGGCTGTTGATCATGCCGAACCAGGCAATATCTTTCTGAAACCCGGTGAAATCATCGAGAAAGGCGCGATCTTCGCCTTCAAGCAGCTGACCGATGAAATGGGTCATCGCCCCCTCGTACTCGGCATTCTGATACACCCAGCTGGTATGCACCTTGGCCTCCCGGGCCGCCTTCAGCATAAAGTCGGTGAACCGTCGCCGGAATACCTCCCGGTCTTCGGCGGTCATCTCCCCAAAAGGCCAGACCCCGAGGAGATTCTGGTAGAGCGCGTATTCGTCGTTGAGTGATGGGGCCGCGCCCTGCGCTGTGACTGTTTTTTTGTCGCGATTGATTCCCTGCCAGCGATTGAGCGCATCCCGCCACTTGGATGGTATCTCCGAGAGCACATTGATTCGAGCCCTGACATCCTCACTGCGCTTACTGTCATGGGTCGAGGTGTTGAGCATGGCCGAAGGCCAACGCTCGCACCGCGCCCGGTTGGCCGCATGAAAGGCGGCGACGGAAACCCCGAAACAACAGGGATCGCTCCCCACTTCGTTGAGGGAAACCAGGCGATTGTAGATGTAAAAGGCGGTATCCTCCAGTCCCTTTGCCATAATCGGCCCGGTATACTGCTGAAATTTCAAAACAAAATCAAAGGTCACGGTCTGCTGCGAATCATCCTCCAACAGGGAGGTCTCCAGGAGCAGCACGGATTTGATGAAATCATAGATGCTGGTATCCTCAGTTTTCTGATTGTTCTTGGCCCGGTCGATGGCCACCTCGACATGCTGCCGGTCGCTTTCGCTCAACGAA
>Ga0074197_1001430_pt1 | contig 20407 bp, 17 predicted proteins | sample EPASupsiteSAE305_FD_64526 | JGI IMG/M metagenome (GOLD analysis project Ga0074197, IMG submission 64526) | Bioremediated contaminated groundwater microbial communities from EPA Superfund site, New Mexico - SAE3-05 reassembly with SPADES | ecosystem: Environmental > Aquatic > Deep subsurface >...
AAACCGACCGTCGATGCTTTGATAACTCTATGTCATTCCGGCAATATCAAAACCATCTTCCACAAAGTCTGGACTCAGTACACGCTTTATGCCACGACTTCGACCAATGATAAAAATGCCAAACGCTTTTTCAAGCTCTTTTGCTTCACTTTCCCATACTTCATTTAAGGGCTTGTGATAAATAAGTGTGACCAAAAGATGCTCTGAAGAAGCCAAAAATTCTATGGCAAAAATCTTTTCACGAAGCATGGGTGAGCTCTCGATCTGTTTTAAAAGCTTTGGCATTAGTGTGTAGATTTTCATCTCGACTTTTGGACAGCTCTCAATGCAGACAGCACCTTTTTTATCGACAGCTGCTCCCATGGCGTAACTGATCGTATCGCCCTCTTTCCAAATGCGAAATTCAGAGCGTCCACGGTAGTGTTCAGAAACAGACTCGAAGAAATCAAAATGCTTAACATTGAAAGGTTCAAATAAAGCATACATATGAGCCTTTTTATGGGCACACTGTGCATCATAGTCTAATGTATAAAGCGTACAGCTACCGCATTTTCCAAAATAAGAACACTCCATGAAACCTCTTTATTACTAATTATTTTATATAAAATTATATGTATTATAGAACTAATGTTGAAAGTAAACCTATTAGCGCACCAAAAAAACCACCCCAAACAACGAGCCATCCCAAATGTTCTTTAATGAAATTTTGAACAATCTCTTTTACCATCTGTGGTGTTAACTCATTTAAGCGCGCATCGATCATCTGTTCTATGGTTATAAGCATATCATCTGTAAGTGATGAATTTTGTATGCTTTGTGCTATTTTTTGTTGAAATACATTACTTTCACTAATATCGAGTATAGAATCTTTTAGTTTTTCACTAAATGGCGCACGAAGTCCCTCTAAAGCGCTTGCTCCACCAAACATAGCAAGCATTCCACCAAATGATGACTCCATAACTGTCTTTGTCAATGCATCAAACGCAGGTGAAAAGTCTACTTCTGCAATGATAGGCGTTAAATCAAGCTTCTTCTCTTCTTTTGCAAAGAAAGCATCCAACTGGTCTTTAGTAAAAAACTGTTCCATCATCAAGTTTTTGATAGAAGCTTTAAATGCTTCAAATTGTAGCTGAATAACACCACTACCATACAAAAATGGTACTTTTTCAAATAGCATATGAATAGCGATTTGGTTTGTTACTGCCCCTGAAAAAGCAAAAAGACCTGTAAGTAAACTCCAATGTGCATATGGCTCTGGAATCACAAATGATAGACCAATAAGTCCAACACTGATAATATCCGTCCACCAACTTTTATCAATTTTCATTCTTCCTCCTTATAAAAAAAGCGCCATTATACTGTGGCATGTTTTAACTGACGTTTATTGAGTTTTGCGTAGCCTTCTTTTTGTTCCTCATGAGGCACATAGTTTTCGCGTAAAAATGAAGGCATTTTACGTCCTCGAACCGTCATAATGTCTTCAATGAGAAGTGCTTTGATCTCCTCTTCACGATGTTCCATCTCTTCACAAAGATAACGAAAAAGAAGCTGAGCTAAACGATCAAGTGAGATTTGCCATGTGGATTCAGTTTGGTTATAAAGCCATTCGCTAAAAGTATAGAAACCTTCATAGACTTTGCCCTCTTTCCATAACAATGTAGCATTCTTTTTAAAATTACCGCTGTTATAAACCATATCCCAAAAACGGGCAAAGCGCTTCATCTTTTGCATCTCTTTAAATGGAATTAAATCATTTTGCAAAATATCATAAGGTGGTTTATCGGAATACACCATACCATAGATCTCATCATGCCTCGAAATGGTCGTTCCTGAAAGCTTTTTAAGAATGCCGATTTGAATTTCACACTGTGTAAGGGAGTAAAGCTTGTCTAAATTGCGTCCAAACCCTTCCAAACTCTCCCCTGGTAAGCCAATAATGAGATCAACATGTAAATGCGCATGCGTTTGCTCTTGCAAGAAGGCTAAGTTGTCTTCTATTTTAGGGATATTTAAACGTCTATGGATGTTTTTAGAAATCTCAGGATCAAGTGTTTGGATGCCCACTTCAAGTTGCAATGCAGCAGGTGGAAACTGAGCTATTTTTTCACGAAGGATAGCAGGAAAATGGTCAGGTATTACTTCAAAATGAACAAAATACTCTTCAGTTTTGGAGAGAAAAAAGTCTAACAGTTTGGTCGCATTTTCAATGCTAAGATTAAACGTGCGGTCTATAAATTTAAAATTGCGCACCCCTCGGTGCCAAAGCTTTTCAAGTTCACCTATAAAACGCCCTATTTCGATGTCACGTACTTTTTTATCGGCCGATGAGAGACAAAACTCACACGTAAAAGGACATCCACGACTCGCTTCAACGTAGCAGTAACGGTTTTTGATGTCATGATCTGTATAGTAGTCATACGGCAATTTTATGGCGCTTAAGTCAACCATGGGTGCTTTTATAACACGTTCACTTGGAGTATGTCCTTCAAGGAGTGTTTTACAGAGCGTATAAAAAGCGATGTCACCCTCACCTTGAATAATGTAGTCTGCACCACTAAAATCCACACGATGTGGAAAATGGCTCGCTTCGGGACCTCCTAATATGATAAGAACCTGTGGTGCTACTTTTTTAAGAATGGTAATGAGTTCTTGTACTTCCAACGCATTCCAAATGTATGCACCAATGCCCACGATTTTGGGTTCATACCTTAAAATCTCTTCTGCAGCATCTGCTACTTGGGAGTTAATGACAAATTCTAAAATCTTAGCTTTGTCTTGGAGCTCTTCGAGGTTTGCAAACAAATAGCGTTGCGCAATAGAGGTATGTGTATAGCGTGCGTTAAACGTGGTTAAGAGAATTTCTTTCATAGAGTACCAGTGTTGATTTTTTCTAAAATGATTCGATCGTGTCGTTAATTATAGATCACTTATTATAATAAAACTTTTTGGTTATCTTGGTTAAAATCCAAATTCTTGAATGCGTCGGGGTGTAGCGCAGCCTGGCTAGCGCGCTACCTTGGGGTGGTAGAGGTCGCGTGTTCGAATCACGTCACTCCGACCATTTGGTACTCGTTTTTTCTTATTTCTTCCTAATTTAATCTTTCTCTTATAGCTACCTTGATTCTCTTTTGTGCTATCATAGATGTAACTTTTCTTATGGGAGGTTATTATGCATTATATTCGTTTCTTCAATGAACTCCATCTTAGCGACATTCCTTTAGTAGGTGGCAAAAATGCCAGCCTTGGTGAAATGTACCAAAAATTATCGACAAAAGGCATTCATGTTCCAAATGGTTTTGCAACAACCAGCGAAGCGTATCATTTGCTACTTGATGAAAATGGTATTAGAGAAAAAATTAAAAAAATTCTAGCAAATCTTGATATTTCTGACACGAAGAGTTTACAAGAGCGTGGATTTGCTATTCGAGAACTTATTTTAAACTCCACCCTCCCAACAGAGCTTATTAAAGAGCTTCAAAGTGCCTATCATATGCTCTCAAAAAAATATGGAGCAGAAAATTGTGATGTAGCAGTACGTTCATCAGGCACGGCAGAGGATTTACCTGATGCCAGTTTTGCGGGTCAACAAGAAACTTTTTTAAATATTAGAACATCAGAAAGTCTTTTAGAAAGTGTCAAGCGCTGTTATGCTTCTTTATTTACAGATCGAGCCATTAGCTATAGAACCAGTCGAGGATTTGATCATTTTAAAGTAGCCCTCTCCGTAGGTGTTCAAAAAATGGTACGAAGTGACAAAGCCAGCAGTGGTATTATGTTCAGCATCGATACCGAAAGCGGCTCTGAAAATCTCATATTGATTAATGCTATTTGGGGTTTAGGTGAAAATGTCGTTAGTGGTAGGGTTAATGCAGATGAATTTTTTGTATTTAAACCTACACTAAAAAAAGGACTCAGTACCATTTTAAAACGCTCACTAGGGAGCAAAAAGGAGAAAATGCTCTATAGTGATGGAGGACATACGGTTAATGTTGCAACAACTCCAGAAGAGCAACAACGTTTTTCTATTAGTGATAATGAGGTCATGAGTCTCGCACGTCAAGCATTGATTATTGAGGAGTATTACAAACGTCCTATGGATATTGAATGGGCAAAAGATGGCTTTGATGGCAAACTCTACATCGTGCAAGCGCGTCCAGAAACCGTTCAAAGCAAGCTCCAAAACAATATTTCTATCGAAAAATATACCCTCAATAGCACCAAAGATTTAAAACTTCTCACCTCAGGTCGTGCCGTAGGCGACAAAATAGGCAGTGGAGAGGTAAAAGTCATCCACAATACGTCTGAATTTACACTCTTTAAAGCAGGCGATGTTCTGGTGGCAGATACAACCAATCCTGATTGGGAACCAATTATGAAAAAAGCTTCGGCCGTAGTCACCAATAGAGGCAGTCGTACTTGTCATGCAGCGATTGTTGCACGTGAGATAGGTGTACCTGCTGTGGTAGGTTGTGGAAATGCTACAGAAGTTCTAAAAAATGCACAAAAAGTTACTGTTAGTTGTGCCAATGGGGATGAAGGACATATCTATGATGGCGAGATTGCATTTAGCTGTAAAACCATAGACCTTAGTTCTCTCAAAGAGACAAAAACGAAATTAATGATGAATGTTGGCAACCCTGCTGAAGCCTTTCATCTTGCTAAAATGCCCAATGATGGAGTAGGACTTGCGCGCATGGAGTTCATTATGACGCACTCTATCAATGCCCATCCAATGGCACTTGTTAATATGCATAAAGGTAACCGTGTCAAAGATGAAGAAAATATTCGTTCTTTCATGGCTCCGTACAGCGATGCCAAAGAGTTCTTTTTACAAAAGCTAAGTGAAGGTGTTGGAATGATCGCTGCTGCGTTTTATCCCAAACCTGTCATCATTCGTACCAGTGATTTTAAAAGTAATGAATACCGAAATATGCCTGGTGGATTTGCCTATGAAGCAGAAGAAGAAAACCCAATGATAGGCTTTCGAGGTGCAAGTCGTTACTATGATGAAAGCTACAAAGAGGCATATGCGTGGGAATGTGAAGCTCTCAAACGTGTAAGAGATGACATGGGGCTTACCAATGTCATTATTATGATTCCTTTTGTCAGAACCCCTGAAGAAGGAGAAAAAGTCATTCGTATTATGAATGAACAAGGTCTGATTCAAGGGGAAAATGGTCTTAAAATCTACGCTATGTGTGAAATTCCTGCGAATGTCATTATCGCCGATGAGTTTTTAAAAGTCTTTGATGGATACTCCATCGGTTCAAACGACCTTACACAACTTATTTTAGGTGTTGATAGAGAAAGCGGACTTATTGCACATATTTTCAATGAACGAAACCCTGCTGTAACGCAAATGCTCAAAATGGCGATTGTCGCGTGTAAAAGTAAGGGAAAATACATCGGTATTTGTGGGCAAGCGCCATCAGATTACCCTGAAATCACGGAGTTCTTAGTGAAAAACGGTATAGACTCTATCTCTCTTAATCCCGATTCACTCTATAAAATGCACCAAGTCGTTGAGAGCTTAGAAGAAAAACTCTCTTAATTGTGTTGCACAACTAAAGGCTCTTCATGTGCTAAGAGCCTTTTTTCAATTTCATCGCTTGTTGCTTCTCTTACACCAATGACAGTACCATCAAAGATAATTGTCACTCCAGCAAGCGGATGATTAGCATCAAGAATAACTTTATCTTCTAAAATCTCAACAACACTATATGTCAAGACGATTTCTTCATCTTCGCCTTCACTAAAAACCATTTCAACATTCTGACCAACCTCTAAATCATCTTCAAACTGATTACGATCTTCGATAAGCACAAATTCTTGTTTGTATTCACCAAAGGCATCTTTTGGTGAGAGTTGAATATGAATACTTTCCCCTATACTCTTCCCTTCCAGCGCTTTTTCGATTTTTTCAAAAACATCACCATATCCACCATGTAAGTAGATAAGGGGTTGTGCGCCACTGTCTAAAAGGTTATTTTCTGTATCAAAAACAGTGTAGTCAAGGGTTACGAGGCAATTTTTAGTGATAATCAAAAGAGTCCTTAGATATTTAAAGTAAAAAAGCCACCCTTCTTATAAGAGTGGCTTTAACGCATTAATTTGCGAGTTCGTAGTTTTCAATAAGATTGAAATTGAGGTATTTATAGACTTTATCTGTCTTACCAGCAAGTTTTTTAGGTACTAAACTCATGTATTCTTCAACGCTTGGGAGTCTTCCTAACAGTGCGCAAAGTGCTGCTAATTCTGCACTACCAAGATAGACTTTAGAATTTGGTCCCATGCGGTTATCGAAGTTTCTGGTTGATGTTGAAAATACAACTGCACCTTCTCTTACATTGGCTTGGTTACCCATACAAAGTGAACATCCAGGGATTTCAATACGTGCACCTGAAGTTCCAAAAATAGAATAATAGCCCTCTGCAGTGAGTTGGTCTTTATCCATTTTTGTTGGAGGAGCGATCCAAAGTGTGGTTGGTACTTTACCTTCACCTTGAAGAACTTCACCAAGTGCACGGTAATGTCCAATGTTAGTCATACAGCTTCCCACAAACACTTCATCGATTTTATGAGGACGCTCAGGGTTTGCTAGAACCTCACTTAAGGTTGCAACATCATCTGGATCATTTGGGCACGCTAAAATAGGCTCTTTTATCTCATTCAAATCAATTTCAATAATTTCCGCATAGTGTGCATTGGTGTCTGCTTTAAGCAATTTTGGATCTGCAATCCATGCTTTCATTTTATCAGCTCTGCGTTGCAATGTTTTAGCGTCAGCATATCCTGCTTTGATCATTGCTTCAAGCAATGTGATGTTTGATTTGAGGTACTCAATCACAGGTTCTGTATCGAGTGCTACAGTACATGCTGCCGCACTTCTCTCAGCACTTGCATCACTTAGCTCAAACGCTTGCTCAACTTTGAGTTTTGGAAGCCCTTCAATCTCAAGAATTTTCCCTGCAAAAATGTTCTTTTTATTTTTCTTAGGAACAGTCAGTAGCCCTTTTTTGATGGCATAGTATGGAATCGCATTTACCAAGTCACGAAGTGTGATACCTGGTTGCATTTCGCCTTTAAAACGTACCAAAACAGATTCTGGCATATTAAGAGGCATACTTCCTGTAACTGCCGCAAACGCAACAAGTCCAGAACCAGCAGGGAACGAGATACCAATAGGGAAACGTGTATGGCTATCGCCTCCTGTTCCAACAGTATCAGGAAGAACCATTCGATTTAACCAAGAGTGGATGACGCCATCACCTGCTCTAAGGCTTACACCTGAACGAGATGTTATAAATGAAGGCAATGTATGGTGTAGTTTAACATCGCTCGGTTTTGGATACGCTGCCGTATGACAGAAACTTTGCATCACAAGATCAGCACTAAAACCAAGGGCTGCAAGCTCTTTGATCTCATCTCTGGTCATTGGTCCTGTGGTATCTTGACTACCAACGGTTAATGTATGAGGTTCAACGTACATTCCAGCACGGACACCTTCAACACCACATGCACGACCTACCATCTTTTGTGCAAGCGTATAACCAACACCTTTTTGTTCTTCTGGTTGTTCTGGTTTAGCAAAGATGTTCTCTGCACCCATACCTAGACTTGCTCTAGCTTTGGTAGTCAAACCACGACCGATGATAAGGGGAATACGACCACCAGCACGGTACTCATCAGCTAATGTATTTGGAGAGAGTTTAAATGTTGCAACAACTTTGCCATTTTTTTCAATTTTTCCAGCCAGTGGATAAACATCGATAATATCTCCTGTTTCCAAACCTTCAACATTGACTTCAATAGGAAGTGCTCCGCTATCTTCTGCTGTGTTGAAGAAAATAGGAGCAATGGTTGATCCTAAAATCAATCCACCTGTTTTTTTGTTTGGTACATTAGGAATTTCACGTCCCATAAACCATTGGATTGAGTTAATGCCCGATTTTCGGCTACTACCAGTTCCTACAACATCACCCACATAAGCAACTTCATATCCTTTTGCGATCAACTCTTTGATTTTTTCAATGGAGCCTGGAAGTCTTTTGACAAGCATTGCATTGGCATGCAGTGGGATATCACTTCTGGTAAATGCTTCGCTTGCAGGGCTTAAGTCATCTGTATTGGTCTCACCTGCTACTTTTAAAACAGCTACCGTGATTTTTTCTGGCATAGAAGGTTTTGTTGTAAACCACTCAGCATTTGCCCAAGAAGTCATCACTTCTTTTGCATAAACATTGGTTTTTGCTAAGATTTCAATATCATTAAATGAGCCATAAACAAGGACAATATTTTTAAGTGCATTGCATGCAGCACGAGCTACTGAATCATCATTTGAGCTAAGGGCATCTACAAGCGGCTGAACATTGTAGCCACCAAACATCGTTCCTAAAAGCTCTATCGCATAAACAGGACTTATAGCTTTACAGGTCACTTTTTTTTGTGCTACATCATTTAAAAAAGCTGCTTTTACATAGGCTGCTTCATCCACACCGGGTGGAACACGATTTGCCAATAAGTCTTTTAAAAAGGCTTGATCACCCTCTTCTTTCTTCAAAAGCTCTACTACCTCTGCTGTTTTTTTCGCATCAAGAGGTAAAGGAGGAACACCTAACTTTGCTCTTTCATTCACTTCTGCTTCATATGCTTGGAAAAAACTCATTGTGACTGACTCCTTATAGTTGGTAAGTTTATACGATGATCTCACGCTGCCCTTTAGCGTTTTGAGAAGAGAGTATTCCCATAGCCTCCAGTTGCTCGACAATCGTCGCTGCCCTATTATAGCCAATATTCAATCTTCTTTGAATATAAGAAATTGAGCTCTTTCTTTCATTAAGGACAATGGCTTTTGCGTCCTCAAAAAGCTCATCCAATTCACCACTATCTTTGCCACCAGATGCAGCTGAAAAGCCCTCTTCACTCTCTTTAAGAAAACTCTCGTCATATACGACGGGGCGCTGTTTTTTGAGGTATTCAACCACTCGGTCAATCTCATCTTCACTGGTATAAGGAGCATGTAATCTAATAAGTCCCGAAGTGCCAGGAGGGGTAAAAAGCATATCGCCATTTCCAAGCAGTGAATCAGCTCCCATAGCATCTAAAATGACTTTTGAGTCGATTTTTTGCCCTACTTTAAAACTAATACGAGAAGGTAAGTTTGCTTTAATAAGACCAGTTACAACATCAACCGAAGGCCTTTGTGTCGCTACTACGATGTGAATTCCACTCGCTCGTGCCATTTGAGCAAGACGTGCGATATAAAATTCAACATCTTTACCACTGGTCATCATAAGGTCTGCTAATTCATCAATAATAATCACAATATACGGTAGAGGATCAACACCAATACTTTTTGCTTTTTCATTGTAATTTTCAATATTTTTAGTTTTTGAACGACTCATCATCTGGTAACGTCGCTCCATCTCACCTACCATGTTTGCAAGTGCGACAATCGCTTGCTTTGGTTTTGTAATAACTGGTGTTAAAAGGTGTGGGATGTCATTGTAAATTGAAAACTCTAACATCTTTGGATCGATCATTAAAAAGCGTAATGTATCAGGTGAGTTACGGTATAAAAGAGAGAGTAACATCGCATTGATACCAACGCTCTTGCCGCTACCTGTTGTTCCAGCAACCAATAGATGTGGAAGCTTTTTAAGGTCAGTAACAAAGGCATTTCCTACAATGTCCTTACCAAGGGCAATGGTTAGAGGCGAAGATGATTTTTTGAAAATTTCGCTTTCTAAAATTTCTTTGAGATAAATGGTTTCTATTTTTTGATTTGGAACTTCTATACCTACAACATCTTTACCAGGAATGGGTGCTTGAATACGAATTGTTTTCGCTTTGAGCGCCATCGCGAGGTCATCTTGTAAGGTTAAAATACGCGAAACTTTAACATGTGGTGCTGGCTTAAACTCAAACGTTGTAACAACAGGACCTGAATAGGTACGTACGACATCGCCTTCGATTTTGAATCGACGTAGTTTTTCGAGTAAATCTTGAATTTTTTGGTCGATCTCATTTTCATTGACATGAACTGATTTTGTTGGAGGATTTGCTAAAAATGTCAGTGGTGGAAGTTTGAAATCCTTTGGCTTGTCACATTCACCTTGGTCAATTTCTGAGAGTAGCTTAGTATTTTCTGCTACTTCACTTAATATCTCAACTTTTTGTGCATTTTTTAATCGTACAAGTGGCTTTTTAGTCTCTTTTTGTTCAGGATAAAGTGGTTCAAGAATAGCAGGGTTCTCATCAGGAGTGTCATCATCTAACACCCTCTTTTCTTCAACTACACTACTTTGTTTTTTAACACTCTTTTGTTTTTTCTCTTCAATAATAGGGCTTGGACTTTCATTTTCTTCAACTTCAGCTTTGTACTCTTTGATTTTTGTTTTTGTAAAAGTCGGTTTAATAAGGGTTAAAAAATCACTGATGCTTGATTCGACAAGTAGTGTCATAGAAAGCAGAAAAATAGCAACTATAAAGAGCCAAACACCCATAATACCAATCGATGCAATGAGCATATCAACAATTGAACGACCAAAAGAGCCACTTAATTCACTTTTTACAATAATTGACTGTGCCATTAAAAAGCTAAAGAGAAGTATCATAGATGCAAGGAAAACACCGATACGACGCTCTGTTAATGTGCTCTCTTTGTAAAGAGCAAAAGCTGGCAAAATCAATACAAATGGATATAAAAAAGCCACGTAACCAAACACATGTTGATTTGATTTTCCAAGAAATGCGCCAAATTTTCCGACAACGGAAGCATCTGGTAAAATGGTTGCTACGCCTAAGAAAAGTGCAATAGCAATAAAAATAATAAAAAGAGTCTCTTTTAAGATAGCATATCCTTTACATGTAATAATAGAGTTGATATTATAACAGATTATTACATGTAATCTAAAAGAGACATTTTATTAATAGACGCCATTGTCGATAACATCGCTTGATATGATGTCTGAAGTGACTGCAATTCTAAATATGCTTCTGCCGTATCAACTCCAATAACACTGTTTTGAACAGTCTTTACATTTACACTAAGCATTTCAGATCTGGTATTAGCATCACTTAGTGCATTGGTAAGCGCACCAATCTTAGTTTGAGCCTTTGTAACATGATCTGCAATATGATCAAGTTGAGTAATGGCATTTTGCATACCAATATTACGAGGATCATCTGATGTTGAATCCATACGGAAGTTACCAGAACGAACCGCTGCTATCATTTCGTCTAATTGTTTAAACATATCAATAGATGGATTAGAAATCGTGACAGAATTATTTGCCATAAATGTCAGTGCTGTACTTCCAACACCTGTAAAATTAGTCGCACTTGCATCATACATCGTAAAGTCAATTTTTGACTCAGACGCTGTTTTATCTTTAATTGTCATTTTCCCTTGATAATCTAAATTCACTTCAACACTATTCTTAGCGGTACTAACAGCATAATTATATTCTGCAAGGTTGGCATTACCAATCGCATTGTTATAATCAAGTGTTGCTTGCGCAACTTGTGCAGCAGATGAAGCAGGATTGTCGCGTATAATACCCGCATCAATAGCCTTTTGAATATAGCTTGCTGTTTCAGTTGAGACACCTGTTTTCGCTAGTGCTGTTTGTGTTGCAAGATTGGCAGCATTACCAGCAACACCAAAAGCGATGGCGTTATTAATCGCTGTTTGAGCTGTTGTTGAAACACCCTGCTTTGGTAAGGTACCAGATGTTGCCATACTGATTAGATCGTTAAGTTGTTGATAGGTCATATTATCAGCAGTTGTATTTAAATTCAAAGGATCACCACTACCATTGTAAATAGAGAATGTCTCGTTTGGATCTGTTGTATTTCCATCACCATCTAAATCAATAGAAAATGTTGTATTCGTTGTATCAAGATTTAGAGTACCTGTTCTTTTGATACCGTTTTTATCTGTATAATTAAGAACCATTTGTTTACCATTTAAACTATCAACACCTGCAACATCAACAAGTTTTGTACTTGCTGTCGCAAAATCACTGGTACTTTTAACGACTTGTGATACATTACCTGTTAGGGTATTGCCATCTTTTTCAAAGCCTCTTCTTGAGTAATTCATTGCATCAGGAAGTGCTTCACCATGAGCAATCGCATTATTCACATTTTTTGGTTGTAAAGACGCACTAAATGTATTTGTAGGATCATTAACATACATACGTCCACCAGATAATGTAACATTACCTGCACCAAGTCCATATTCTGTTTCAATCGCTGTCATTAAATCTTGTACAGTTTTTCCTGCTATAGAAAAAGATGTTGCTCCAAAGTCTAAATGATCAACATCTGAGGGGAAAATACCGCTTAAAAGTGTTGTTGATGTCATGTTTGAATTGGATACATTTTGTAAAGGAAAATCTATAGCAAATGTACCTGATGATAAACCTACTGATCGCATCGTCAAATCTGAGTTTGATGCCGTTGTTTCGTAATTGCTTTTATTAAAGGCAATAATATCAATATTGGGTTTTGTCAATAAATTATCTACATTCATGATTTGTTTTGCATTACCCGTTGTGCCAGGAAGAGCATTTCTATCAACAGCACCAAAAATATTCATTTCTAAAAGTTGATTGCCAGATTTCAAGTCTTTAACTTCTATCTGCCCACGTGCGTTCATGCTTACATCAACAAGTTTATTGGTGGCTGTATTGCCATATGCATTGCCTATACTTTGTAGCAAATCTGACACTTTTGAGCTAGTATCCATTTCGATAGTAGTCGAAAATGTTTTACCATCACTCTTTTTACCAGAAAGATAGAACACAGCTTTAGGATCATCAGTGCTAACATTGTTCTTATCACCAACGAGGTCTCTAATCGTATCTGTATCTTTTAAAAAGACTTTTGATGAAGTTGCATTTTGATCGGCAGTCATAATCGATGGATTTAATTTTGATTGATTATACATAGTCACATTGGTAGATACTATTCTGTTATAATCTGTATCTTTACCTAAGAAAAGAGATTGTCCAGAGATATTATAAGGTAATTCAACACCTGAGCCTACCATAGCAGTCAAGCTCTCTGCATTACCATTATATGTTCCATCGCTATTAACTGGTTTTTGAGATAGTGCAGAACCTGAAAATAAAAACTGACCATTGATGGAAGTATTGGCTAAATTGACTAAATAGTCTCTAATTCCTTGCATATCATTTGCAAGAGCTTGTAAACTTGTTGGAGAATTTGAAGAAGTAGATGCTTGATTGAGTTTAGATTTAAATTGATCTAGTTTTTCACTGAAACTCGTTAACGCTGTATCTGTATTGTCAGCAAAAGTTTTTGCTTTAGAGCTGCTATCAGAAGATTGTTGCAAAGTTTCAATTTCATTATTTAGGCGCATAGCATCTATATATACACTTGTATTCTCATAGCTATTTTGTATTTTCAATTTAGTATCAATTTGTTGATTAACGCTATACATTCTTTCTGTTGCGTTTCTATAATTACGAATTGATGTGTTGAATAAAAGTGAATTTGTAATTCTCATAATCTACTCCATTAATTTTCATTCTTCAAGTACAAGCAATTTTAATTCCTTGTGCAAAATATCGTCTTTTGGGGAATATTCTTTAACTTTTTAAAAAATATTATTGTCTTTTTTTAAAAAAAATTGTACAATCCTCGCACAAACACTTTATTTTAAGGAATGAGCAATGAAAAAAGCGGAATTTATCCAAGCAGTCTCTGAGAAAGCTGGTCTTTCAAAGAAAGATAGTCAAAAAGCTGTTGATGCAGCTTTAGAAGCAATCAGCGAAGCACTAGTTGCTGGCAAAGATGTAAGCTTTATCGGTTTTGGTACATTCAGTACTGCAACAAGAGCTGCTAGAAAAGCTAGAGTTCCTGGTACAAACAGAGTCGTAGACGTTGCAAAAACAACAGCTGTTAAATTTAAAGTTGGTAAAAAACTTAAAGACGCTGTAGCAAAAGCATAATTTCTTCACCTCGAAAAGCTTAGACATTCAGTTTTACTGATGTTTAAGCTTTTTTTTGTATAATTCCAACTCTTAATTTATAGTGCCTGAGTGGTGAAATTGGTAGACGCGCTAGACTCAAAATCTAGTATGGAGACATGTGCCGGTTCGAGTCCGGCCTCAGGTACCACCCTTCTTTTTTAATTCTAAAAATTTACTCATACTATCTAGATATAACCATCCTAACTAATCTTGTTTCTAATAAATTTTGCTATAATCCGACCTTATTTAATATTTATATGAAAAGGCATTTAATGCAAAGCAATCTATTTGATGATCTTAAATCTCTTAAAGAAAAAATGAACCAAGATGAACACAACAATAAAGAAAAACTTCTAGAAGAGCAAAAAAAAGAGAAAGAAAAAAAATTGCACGAGCAGTTTGAAAAATTTATGCAAAATTCTGGAGTTAAAAAACTACACTAAACCATGACTTCTTTTTCACGCATGATTGAATTCTCAACATTAGAAACCAAATGTTCTTATCTTGATGGTTGTAGAACACGTATGGAGTATAAATACATTGAAAATGCAACAATGGAACTCAATCAAGCACTAGTAGAAAGAGGATGGAGACGTTTTGGGCACTACTATTCTCGCCCACAATGTCAAAAATGTACATCCTGTCTTAGTTTACGAATCGATGTAAAAAATTATGATTTTTCTCGCTCTGCAAAAAGAGCATTTAAAAAAGCTGAAGGATTACGCTATGTCATTCAGTCACCTACCATCAGCAATGAACATTTAGAACTTTATGACAAATACCATCGCTTTATGGAACAAAAGCGAGGTTGGCAATATTACAACCTTAAGCCACAAAGCTATCATGAGCTTTATGTGAGTGGTGCACATAATTTTGGTAAAGAAGTACTCTATTTTCATGGAGACAGGCTCATTGGTGTTGATTTGATTGATTTTTTAAGTGATGGTATCTCTTCAATCTATTTTTTCTATGATCCTGATTTTGACAAGCTCTCTCTTGGTAGACTCTCTATTTATGAGCAAATCATTTTAGCAAAAGAGTATGACCTTGATTGGATTTATTTGGGTTATTATGTGGAACATTGTCAAAGCCTCAAATACAAAGCCTCTTACCAGCCATATCAAATACTACAAGGTTATCCAAACTTAGATGAGGATGCTATTTGGATATGACTTTCTAAAATTGGAATTCTTTTTGCTTTAAAGTTAATAACTTGATACAAAAGGATGAATTGATGCACCTTTCACTCTCTCATGACATGCTTGCCATAACGATACAAGAAGACTCTAAAACATTTTATTATTTACAAAATATTGCCGATAAAAACTTCCAAAAGAAAATCGGACGTAAAGAAAAAATGATCATCTTTAAAGAACAAGACGAGGTAGTTCAACGCCGTTATTTTTTAAAATTGATTAGTAAAATATATCTTCGCAAAACAGGCAATACTGAGCAAGCACATATCATTGAAAACGCGATTGACAAGAGCATCAAAATATCCCTTTTAAAATCCAATCAAGTTCTTCAAAAAATGAATATTAACCTTTCTATTGAAGACAATTATGCTGTTATTTTCAATATGGGTTCACACAACACGTTGTTTGCATCTTATCTTAAAAGTTATTTTAAAGACCATTTAGTAAGAATTCGTCCAAAAAACGGCACAATCACTCTTTATCCAAATTCTGATATTACGGTTCGTCTTTTAGAAAAATTATTGGATCAAAAAGAGTTATTTGGTTGTTTTGTAGAATTTTCTTATATTCAAGAAGATTTACTAGCATACAAAAAAAGTTTTGTAGCAAAACGAGCGAAACGAAGCCGTCACAACGCCCTATTCTCACTTCTTGAGGAGTATTTTGGGATTTTAGGGTGTAAAGTTGAAGACTCATTTGAAATTATTCGTAGAAATTATCTCTCGCTTGTTAAAAAATACCATCCTGATAGCTGTGGTTTATACGATGGTGACTTGCACGTTAAATATGTAGCAAAATTCCAAGAAGTTCAAAATGCCTATGAAATGCTCAAAATGCATTTCAAGCATGCAGATGTTCAAATCGCTTAAAATTTTAAAGTATAGAGTTTTTTGCGTTCAGATGAACTTGCTATATTGAACTGTTGTCGGTATTTTGTAATAGTACGACGTACCATTTTGATATTGAATTTTTTCTCAATAAGTTCTAAAAGTTTTATATCGCTGAGTGGTTTTATTTTACTCTCATTTTTCACCAACTCAAGCATGTACTCTTTAATGGCACTATTTGAAATGTCTTCTTCGACTGCAGTTGCAAAGAACTGTTTTAAAGGAATAACTCCACGTGAACATGAGAGATATTTACCTGCAATAGCTCGTGAGATAGTTGAAGGGTTACGTCCTAAGTCATCTGCTAAATCTTTTAGCTTCATAGGTTTGATAGCTTTACCAAAAAAGAAGTCATACTGGTACTCTACAATCATTAATCCAATTTTATAAAGAGTCGCTTTTCGCATTTCAAGAGCATCTATAAGGTCTTTAGCATCTTTAATCTTTTGAGAAACAAAACTATGATTTTCATCGAGTCCTTCCGTATCAAGAATGACTTCAGGATAGTATGCATCGTTTAGTCTAACTTCAATAGCACCCGCTAAATCATAAATAAATATGTCAGGGATAACCTCTTTTTCATCTTCTAAAAAGTCAATGGCTGGAGGGTTGCGAAAACGTTTTATGACACTCAGCGCTTCATGGAAAAGAGGCTCTTTACTGAATGATTCAATAGCTTCAAAATTGATAATTAGCTTCTCAACCATTGCATAAAGCATGTCTTCTAAAGAGAGGTCTTGTAATTGAAATAAAAAAGTTTCTTTGATATCTAATGCGCCGATGCCTAAAGGATCAAGATACGCAAAACGTTGTCTTATCTTTTCGACTTCCTCAGTTGAAATTGCAAGTTTTTTTGCAATTTCAACTAAAGAAGCAGCTTCAAAATAACCTTCAGAGTTAATGTTCTCAATAATTTCATATGCAATTCGTTGGGATTTTTCTGTAGGAAAAAGAGGTGGATTGATCTGTTCATGCAAAGTTTGAAAAAGAGATTTTTTATCAAGTGTCAGTGCTTCAATGGTATCTGAAACTGATGCTTTGGCAACTTCTGAAAAAAAGCTTTTCTTTTCAAAACGTTTATCAGGTGTTTCAGAACCAGATTTGACGCTAATAAAGGGATTTTCCTGCACAAAAGGTTCAAGCGTTTCTACCAAAGTATCGAGGTTCGCTTGAAGTATAGGAAGCCAACCTCGAAGTGTTGAGGAGAACTTTTGTTTGGTTGTTTGTGTGCCAGAAACTCTAAGTTTCAAAAACCCTCTCCCCTATAATTAAAATCTAAAATCTTCGCCAAGATAATAGGTTTTGACCAGTTTATTTTCCGCGACTTCGCTACTACTACCACTCGCAAGTAATGCACCATCTTTTAAAACATAAGCTCTATCACAAATTGCCAATGTTTCTCTAACATTGTGGTCTGTAATTAAAACACCAATATCGAGCTTTGCAAGTTCTTGAACAATACTTTGAATATCAGAAACTGCAATAGGATCAACGCCTGCAAAAGGTTCATCTAAAAGAAGAAATTTAGGCTGCAAAACAAGTGAACGTGCAATTTCACAACGACGTCGCTCCCCTCCACTGAGGCTTACACCATTACGCTTGCGAATAGGCTCGATATTGAGAAGATTGAGAAGCTCTTCAACACGATTCATCGCATCTTCTTTGTTAGGATAAACAATTTCAGCAGCAAGCATAATGTTTTCTTCAACGCTTAGATCTTTAAAGATACTTGATTCTTGTGGAAGATAGCCAATACCCAATTTTGCTCTCACATGCAAAGGTATTTGCGTGACATCTTGATTGTCAAAATAGACTGCACCAGCACTTGGTGGGATAAGACCACAAATCATATAAAACATTGTTGTTTTACCAGCACCATTTGGTCCTAAAAGACCGACAACTTCACCACTTTGCACACTCAGTGAAACACCTTTAATAATCTCAGTTTTTTTAATAACTTTTTGTAATTCTTGAACTTTAAGCGTATGCATTAATATGAACCTTGTATTTGCGTTTTAAATCCATTGTTTCTATGTCTATTGTACTGTAAGCTATACCAAAATGATGCAAGAGTTTTTCAAATTCGCTTTCTCCCCATTCAATCAGATGATACCCATCTACGTCTAATTTTTCAATAAGTCCACTTTTTAAAAAACCATCTGTTCCACATTGATAGATATCATAATGAAATAGTTTGCCCTCATATTCATGCAAAATTGAAAAAGTTGGCGAAGATATCGCTTCTTTTATGTCGAGAACTTTTGCGAAAGCCTTTACAAAGGCTGTTTTACCACTGGCTAGATTACCTCGTAAAAGAAGTACACCAAAATGACCAAGTTCGCGTTTGATTTCTTCTGCAAAGGCATCTAAGTGTGCTAAATCGCACACTTTTTCATAGCTTTTACTCATATAAGGTACGAAAGCTTGATAATCTCGCCAAGCTTATCCCAAGCCTTTTTACTTTCAATAGCTTCTTTCATCATTGCTATACCATCTTGCATATCTCTTGCTTTGCCATCAATGATAAGTGCTAATGCACCATTTAAAAGGACAACATCCAATTTTGCACCTTTCTCATCGCCTCGCAAAATTGCACGTGTTATTTCAGCATTTTGAATACTATCGCCACCTTTTATCGCTTCAAGAGGAGCGAGTTTAAAACCATATGCTTGAGGATCAATTTCACCATCAGTCATGGTTTGTTTTTCAATCATTGTAAAACGTGTAGGTGAACAAATACTCACTTCATCGAGTCCATCAAGTGAGCTTAAGACCATACTTTTTGTTGTTCCAAGTTCACGTAAAGCTTTACTAAAGCGTTCAATGTAATCTACATGAAAAACACCTACCATCTGTTTTTGTGCCCCTGCTGGATTTGCAAGAGGTCCCAACATATTAAAAATAGTACGATGAGGAAGGCTTTTTCGAATAGGCATAATATGCTTCATACATGGGTGATGGTTCATGGCGAACATAAAAACAAAACCACACTCTTCAAGCATTTTGATCTGCTTATCGGGTGTTAACATAAGATTTAAACCCAAGGTTTTTAAGACATCCGCACTACCAGAAAGTGATGTTGCAGAACCACTACCATGTTTGGCAACTTTACAACCAAGAGATGCTAAAACGATAGATGTTGTTGTCGAAATATTAAATGTACCACTTTTATCGCCACCTGTGCCTACAATATCAATAATTTCTTCTTTTAATTGCTCTGGAATATCAAGCTTAACACTGTGTTCGCGCATAACTTTTGCAGCTGCTGCAATTTCTTCAAAACTCTCTCCTCGCTCATAGAGTTCTACTAAAAATTGTGCTGCTTCTTCAACGCTTAGCTCATTTTCAAAGAGCGCGTTAAACTGTTTATAGGCCTCTTCGTAATTCATCAAACTTCCCTTGTGTATTCATTTTGTTTTGTTTTTGGAATGGTTTTGGTTACAGGAATTTGTAAAACCTCGTATTTAACTGCTTTTTCAAGATACTGAATAGTAATAATATCGCCAACTTTGACATCTTTAGAGGGTTTAGCTACCACACCATTGATACTTACTACGCCATTTTTGCACATATCTTCTGATACTGCTCGACGTTTCGTAATATTGACACTGTTTAAAAATTTATCGACTCGCATACCCCATCCTCAGGATTTAGCGCTCATTCTATCAAAAGAATATTTAAACTTGCTTTTTTACCCCTGTAGGTAAAGATGCGGCTAAAGCATAAGCAAAGTTTTTACAAACTTGCGCTACCATCACGAAATTCTATAAATTCTGTGAGGATTCGTGTCATGAAAAAAAATGTCAAAAAAGTAGTTTTAGCATACTCAGGTGGACTTGATACCAGTATTATTTTAAAATGGCTCCAAGACGAGTACAAATGTGAAGTTGTTACTTTTACAGCGGATATCGGACAAGGTGAAGAATTAGAGCCTGCACGTAAAAAAGCCATCTCTTTAGGCATTAAACCTGAGAATATTTTTATTGAAGACTTAAAAGAAGAATTTGTAAAAGATTATGTATTCCCAATGTTCAGAGCAAATGCAATTTATGAAGGTGAATATCTTCTTGGGACATCTATTGCACGCCCACTCATCGCAAAACGTCAAGCTGAAATCGCAGCTCTTGTTGGCGCAGATGGCGTAAGTCATGGTGCAACAGGTAAAGGTAATGATCAAGTTCGTTTTGAAATGGGTTATCTCAGCATGAATTCAGACCTTGTTATCATCGCTCCATGGAGAGAGTGGGATTTGAACTCTCGCGAAAAACTTCTCGCATACGCAGAAAAAAATGGGATTAGCATCGAAAAGAAACCAGGAAAA
>Ga0074197_1001431_pt1 | contig 20399 bp, 17 predicted proteins | sample EPASupsiteSAE305_FD_64526 | JGI IMG/M metagenome (GOLD analysis project Ga0074197, IMG submission 64526) | Bioremediated contaminated groundwater microbial communities from EPA Superfund site, New Mexico - SAE3-05 reassembly with SPADES | ecosystem: Environmental > Aquatic > Deep subsurface >...
CTCCAAGTAAAAATGGAAGGGGCGAGAATACTGCACTTTCGCTTAATCGTAAAGCAAAACAGCGCGCCGCCGCTCCCGGTACTGATCCAGTTCGGCCTGCCAGCCGCGCTCTAACTCCATGATAGGGACGCCGTTTTCCAGGGCCTCGCGGATCGCCCGGTCGCCGATGATCAGGTCCATGGGCAGCCGCTCGAATTCATATTCATAAGGCGGCTGCTTGTAGGCAAACTGCTCGGGATAGAGGCTGCGGATGGCCTGCAGCAGGGCCAGACTGGTGCGGTAGGGCCGGAAGGCTTCGGCGTCGACCACGTGGAGCTGAAAACCGTTGCAGGCCTGGCCCATCCATTTGCCCGAGGTCGGCTCAAAACGCAGGGGGCGCAAACAGCAGCCGGGCAGTTCGGTGGCCCGGAGGCAATCGAGCACAGCGCCATGTTCTATAAACGGCGCGCCAAACAGTTCAAACGGCAGGGTTGTGCCTCTGGCCTCGGAGATGTTGGTCCCCTCCCAGATCACCTGCCCCGGATAAACCAGCGCCGCCGTAAACGACGGCATGTTGGGCGAGGGAAAAACCCAGGGAAATCCGGTGGCCGGAAACAGCATGGTGCGTTTCCAGCCACTCATCCGCACGACCTTCAACTCGGCGCCAATCGCCAGTTCCTGGTTGCACAGCAAGGCCAGTTCGCCCAGGGTCAGACCGTGGCGCATGGGGATGGCGCACCGGCCGACAAAGGACGCGCAATCCTCGCGCAAGATATTGCCCTCCACCAGATGCCCGCCGATGGGGTTGGGCCGGTCGAGGATCATTATTTTCACCCCGGTTTCCGCCGCCGTCTCCAAACAATGGACCACGGTCCAGATGAAGGTGTAGACGCGGGTGCCGACATCGATCAGATCAACCAGCAGCACGTCGATGTCGGCAAACATCGCTGGATAGGGTTTGCGGGTTTCACCGTAGAGCGAGTAGACCGGCAGGCCGCTGATCAGGTCCCGCCCGTGGCCGGACTCGATCATATTGTCCTGTTTTTCGCTGAAAAAACCGTGCTGCGGTGAAAACAGACAGGTCAACTGGCCGGGAAAGGCGGCTGTTAACAGGTCGCGACTATGCACAAACCGGCGGTCGGTGGATGCCTGGTTGCATAAAAGGCCCAGCCGCTTGCCGCCTAAACCAGCGGCGGCGGACCGGCACAACTGCTCAAGTCCTGTCTGCATCAAAAAAACCTCCATGGGCTTGCACAGGGAATGATCGGAATAATCAACGACCTCCGTTAATTAGCCAACCCAACCAACTTCGTCAAGCGGACAACCTCCCCTGCCCCTGGAAAACGGCGTTGAAGGCCTGCCGCCTGGATGCAACCACCCAGGCCAACCGAGCGGTGCAAATTTTTATTTATCTATTATTGACAATAAAAGCAATATATTAACTAAAAAACACCATTCACCTGTTCAAAATTTTGTATTTTTTTACGCAAAGCATATTGCAGTCGATGAACTGATTTGTTATAGTTCAATTAACAAGATGCGAGGTACCCCGGCGAACTCGCCAAAGATGGATCGCATCTGGTTATGGATTGTTTTTTTGGGCAATAACGCCCAGGTGTTCATAAAGTCTCACATGTAGGAGAAAGAATATGAAAAAAGTATTGAGCGTCATGGCTGTATCAGCTTTTGTACTGACCGCAGGCGTAGCACTGGCCGGCGGCCCTGGCAAGAAAATGGACGCTGGTTGCCCGGAAGCATGCCAGCAGCAGATTGATGATCTGAACTCTTCTCAGGCTCAGCAGAATGAGCAGCTGGGCGCCCACGGCAAGCAGTTGGAGAACCATGAGGGTCGCATCACCGCTCTTGAGAAAGACGCGTATGATCCTTGGTACGGTCGTCTTGGCGTTCGCGCCGCTTGGATGAACCAGAAGATGGACGGCGACAACTATGATCAGGATGATTGGGATTCTGATGCCGGTTGGGGTGGCGCAGTTGCTTTTGGTCGTCAGTTCGGTCAGTTCCGGGCTGAGCTTGAGTTGGCCATGCAGTCTACCGATCTGGAAGACAAAAACTACGGCGGAGTTGAGGAAGGATATAGCTGGAACGAGGATTATGAAGGTGATATCGACTTAACAACCGTTATGGTAAACGGTTATTATGAGCTTCCTGTTTACGATGCATTCTCGGTTTACGCCATGGCTGGCATCGGTTTCGCCAAATACGACATGGATGCACAAGCAAACTATAGAGAGATTGAAGACGGCGCAGTTGTTTACAGCGACGGTGATTCCTGGGGTTCCAGCGACAACGTTTTTGCCTACAAAATGGGCGCTGGCGTAACCTACAATTTCACCGAAGAAATGGCTGCTGATCTCGGTTACGAGTATCTTGGCGTTGCTGACACCGACATCGCCGACAGCATCAACGGTCACAACGTTGTAGCTTCTTTCCGTTACAAATTCTAATTTCTGCCTGAATTAGAACGCGTTTTTCCCCGGCCGGGTTCTTCCTGGCCGGGGATTTTTTGTCTATCAAACGCCCACGCCCCAAAAGAGCTCCCCCACCGCCTTGATCACGCACCACGCCCGTTGTCGCCAAGAGAAACCAAACCCATCATCCCCCTGACGGGCCGAGATCATGTAGCATGTTTTCTCGTCTTCTCGTTCCCATGCGCTGCAAGGGAACGGCTGCTGAACTGCGGTGCAGATATTCTACAGACCCAAACGAATGCGAGGATTGGGCAGGGATGTACGCATCGTAGGTGGGGTTCCCACGCGTAAGCCGTAGGAATGCAGCTTCAGGATGTCCAAGGCCTTCTATATTGGCGGCGGCAGGCAGTCGTTGGTGGGCGCGCCAAAGGCCGAGCCCAGCAACAGCATTAATTTATTACGATTTTTTCTTAATCGCCTAATTGCAATTTCCACCCTCTGTCTCCCTGCGGGAGGGGCATTCTTTTCTTTGCTTGCCCAAAGAAAAGAAACAAAAGAAAAGGCAGCCCTGGCGCTGAGACTGCCCCGTTCGCCAAGGCGCGGAACCGGCGGGGCAATAACTCGCTGCGCTCAAACAGTTTGCCCCTTCATCCGGCTCCCCACCTCGCCGCCCGGCTCAGCGCCGACGGCCTCCGTCGTGCCCGAATACACCTCAACGAAACAAGCCGCAGACCGACGGGGCGACCATCCGCATCCGTGGCCGCCGGGTGGTAAGGCGCAAGGGGAACGCAACAACCTGTCTGCCCTGCCCCGCACCTTCGTCATCTTCGTCGGGCACCTCGAGGAGAAATCTCATGGGGAAGATATCTCTCCCTTGTATCTGCGGTCAGTGAAGTAATGGCGCCAGGAAGCTCTGACGGGGCAATCCGCTTCTCGTTCCCATGCGCCGCAGGGGGGGACCATCGAAGGTAGGCCACTAGCTGGAATCACGGGCACAGACGGCCTATTTAACGTGGAATCGCTGGTCGGATGTCGTCGAATACGCCCAGCTTTGTCCTCTGCTCACCTTTTCGGAACGGCTGCCGCAACCTGTTTCCCCGCGATTGCTGCAGCAAGAATCAGGGCCATGCCCACCAGCACCTGGCCGGACACCGATTGCTGGCGCACCAGGGCCACCAGCAACACCGCCAGCGGCGGAGTGAAATAGCTCAGAAAACCGATAACCGTCATATTGCCGCCGGCAACTGCCCGGTTCCAGAGGAAAAACGACAGCCCAAGCGGCACGCAGCCCAGATACACCGCCGACAATAAAGCAGCCGAGGTCGGCATCGCATGAGGACCGGTAACCACAAAGAGCACCGCCGACAGCAGGGCCGCATAGAGGGTAAAGGCGGTCATTGGCTCTTCTTTGGTGGTGCAGAGCGACAAGCCCACCGAAAAGCTGCTCCAGATCAATCCGCACAACAAGGCCAGACCATAGCCCCACAAATGACTGGATTGAAAAGGCAATTCCTTGCCCGACGCAATCACCAGCCCCGCCCCCAACAGACAGACCAGAGCGGTCAGGACTATCGACAAGTTCAATCGTTTAAAGGCAAGCAGCGACGAAAACACCACAATCCAGAAAGACCAGGTAGTGGCGAGAATCGCCGCCTCGGCCAGCGGCGCCCGAGCCATGGCCTGATAATAGACGTAGTGATAGATAAAAATGCCCCACACCCCCAAAAGCGAGGTTTTCAAGTTGGGCAGGGCCAACCGCATGGATCTGGTGCGAACGACGTCGACACCGTAGAGAAACAGGGCGGCGCTGGTGAAACTGTAGAACAGCAGTTCTTCCGTTGACAGCACGTCGAGGCCGGAGCCGGTCGCCGCCGGCAGACTGGCCCAACAGAGGATGGCGCCGACAGCGTATAGATAGTGTTGCATAGGACTCTCCCGAACAGTGGATGGTAAAAAAACCAGGGGAGCATACTGCGGGCGGCCGGGCATTTCTTGCACAAAAACAACATCCGGCGCAAAGATTGGATTCTGCGGTCAGGTTTGACGGAGTTGCCTGCGGTAGGCGGCCGGGGTCAGGCCGTAGCGACGGCGAAAATTTCTGGTCAGATGGCTCTGGTCGGCAAAGCCTGTGCTCAAGGCGGCGTCGGCCAACGGCAAACCTGCGGCGATCAGTCGCCGCGCCTGTTCCAACCGCACCTGGGTCAAATAGCCGTGCGGCGTCATCCCCACCCCTCCTTTAAACAGCCGCAATACGTGCATCTCCGAACACTGGCCGATGCGTGCCAGGTCACCAAGGGTTGCCCGCTCCTGGTGGCGTGCGTGCAGAAAGTCGATCATCCGTTGCAGGCGTGGGCTGTTCTCTATCTGCGCGCTCGCTACGGGAATCGGCAATTGACACAGCGCAAGCAGTCGACCAAAGACGTGCAGAACCCTCTGCTCGATGTCCAAACATTCAACGCCGGTCATGATGGCCTGGTGTAGCGCACCCACCTCCCGCCAGAGTCGGGGGTCGGCAAAAATCCGGCTGGTCGGCTGCGGCGGACGCAGCGCCGGAAGCTCAAGCCGCCGCGCCAGATCAATAAAAAAAGCATCCTCGAGATAGAGGCTGCGCAGGTCGCGCCGACCACCGCCGCAGGGGTGATTGGCATGGACCACGCCGGCCTCGATCAGCGACACGCAGCCCGGTTGAAGAATTTCGCTGCGGCCCTTGACGCTGAAGTGCTCGCCGCTAGCGCTGTTCAGCCACAGCACCGCGCCGGTGTGGATATGGGCCCCGAAGGAAAAATCAGTGCGGCAGGACAAGGCTTCCAGACCAGGCAGAGTGGCGCTGCGGTAGATCAAGCTCATTGGCGCTCCCGCCAGAACCTGGCCCAGGCCGCCAATCCCGGCAGCCACTGGACCCGGGCGCCGTGGGGATGCACCCAAGCCAGCTGCCAGTGCTGGTGACGGCCGTCAATCCACAGGTCGGCGGTCCAGCCGATCCAGCCAAACTCCGGCGGTTGGGGCCCCTGCCACAGGGTTTCCCACTGCAGCCAGAGCACCGGTTGCGGGTGGCGTTCGGCCCAGGTTGCCAGCAACGGCCGCAGGGACGCGCCTTTGTCGCGAAGATAGGTAGTGAGATAGGTGGTGTACAGCGCCACCGGGGCGTCGCGCAAGGGGCTGACGCGGGCGTTGAGAAATTGGGGCAGCTCGTCGGGCAGATCGGATTGGTGGACGCGCACAGGCGCCGGGCTTTGGTTGACCTGATGCAGGGCGGTTATCCCCTGGCGCAGCAGGGCCAAACGCTGCAGTTGATCGGGCCAGACAAAGGCGGCCAGGGCCTGTTCATCGCGCGACGAGGCAAGGGCGAACGGCGCCAGATCGCAGCCTTGGCGAGACAGAATCAAAGGTGGGACGGTGGCGGCCGGCGCAAAAAAATCGCCCTCAGAGGCAACGACAAACTGGTCCGGATCGCCGGCGCCGAGTTCCAGCAGCGTTTCCCCGCCGTCGTCACCGCTGGCGCTGTCGGCGCGGGTCAGACGGTAATGCCGCTGGTCCGCAACCAGATTGAGCCCGGCGCTGGCGCCCAAATCCACCAGATGCATGGCCGGCCAGCCCGGATAGAGGGTCGGCAGCAGCCAGCAGAGCCCGCGCCCGGTCTCGTTGGTCTGCACCGTCGCGGCGGCGATAAACCCGGCAAGTTCGGTGCGCCGCGCAAGGAGAGCCTGTCGCAGGCATTCGCTCAGATCTCCGGCGTCCCAGGGCCGCGTTCCGCCCACCGAAGGGTAAAAACGGGCCAAGGACTGGACCTCCGGCCGTCCGGCCAGGATCTCCCGATGCAGGCCCGCCAGCAGCAGCAACGGCACGTCAAAGGAAGATCGGGACGCCGCGACAGCGAGCAGCCAGTCCGCCAGCGGGTTCTCGCCCTGCCCCGTTTCCAGCCAGTCCGCCACCAGCCCGCACAACCGGGCGGAAAGAGGCGAATATCCGGCGGCAAAGGTTTGTTGCTTGCGGAATCTGCGGGCAAGTCGAAACTGAAGGTCGTCTGTGGTCATGGCCTGAACCGAGCGAAATCCTCTGGTGATGGATGGCGCTTTGTACCTCAACCGTTTTCATCGCGCACCAAAATGCGTCAGTCGCGCATGTTAACGATTGATTCCAAACTCCCCGCCGCACGCTGAAAACCATCTTTTGCTATGGTTTTTAGGCTTTTTATGGTACCGGTCACCAAGAGTGGCTGGCTGCACAACCGCGCCTCAGACGAAGTACTCCAGCGTGGTTGCTCCAAAAGCAGCCGCCCTTCCTGTTCTCCCCTTGCCAATGGCCGCCATGACCCGCAACCATACGTTTATTGCGACGCTCCAAAAATACATGGAATCGGAACGGTTTTCCCTGCCGGTGTTCAATCCCGTTTCCCTGCGGATTCAGCAAGAGCTGGTCAAAAAAGAACCAAATTTCCGCACGGTGGAGAAGCTCATCAGCGGCGACCAATCCCTCTCCGGCAATATTCTCAAAATCGCCAATTCCGCCCTGTACCGTGGGATGGCGCCGGTCGCCACCGTCAGGTCGGCGCTGGTCAGGTTGGGGATGACGGAAGTCTCGCGGATTGTCTTTATTGACGTCAACAAGGCCATGTTCAACTCCCGCGACGCCCAAATCGACGCAGTGATGAAGCAACTCTGGCAACACTCGCTGGGAACGGCCTTTGCCGCCGGCATGCTCTCCAATCACCTCGATTTTGGCGTGATGCAACACGAGGCCTTTTCCGCCGGCTTGTTTCACGATATCGGCAAGCTGTTCATTTTGAAGATTATTTCAGAAAAAAAGATTAGGAACAAAGCGCTCGTCGTCCCCGACGAACTGTTGTTGGAGGCCATGGATCTCCTCCATGCGGAACAGGGCTGCCTGCTCCTGCGGCAGATCAACATGCCGGAAACGTTCGCGATCGTTGCCCGAGACCACGACCTGCCGGAGTTCGACCCGAACAACTACGTGCTGGTGATCGTGCGCATGGCCAATCTCATCTGCCGCCAGATGAACATCGGCCTGCTCCACGATCCTTCCCTCACCCTTCTCCGCACGCCCGAAGCGATCAAACTCAGACTGACCTCTTCCGAACTCGACAGCGTGCAAAAATTTCTCGCCACCACCTCCAGCCTGCTTTCGTAACCTTGCCGCCCCATCCAATCCGCGCCGTCCTCGCCGCCGTCTCTTCTCGTCAGATCCTGTATACAGTCCGCCGGGGTTTCTCCGCCGGCCGCCTTGCCGTGTCGTGCCGAACGCTTCCGAGAAATTGTTTCATCCGCGCAATGCAGCAACGGCTGGCCAGCGTGGTTGTGGGCAGGCTTGGAAGCGCTTCGCAGCGATTGTCGCGCCGCACAACCGAGTCCTGCATAACCAACCGGACGGCTTGGACATTTCTGCAGCGTCAGGCGGCGCGACCCTTGGGCAGGGTGACGACAAAGACGGTCCAGTTCGGGGCCTCGCTGGTCACAGCAATGCGGCCGCCGTGCAATTCGACGATCCGTTTGACGATGGTCAGGCCAAGGCCCGAACCGCCGTGGACAGTGGAACGCGATTTCTCGCAGCGGTAAAACTGGTCGAAAACACGGGCCTGATCGTCGGGATCAATCCCGGCGCCGGTGTTGGCAAGGCTGAGCGCAATCTGCCCCTGCCCAGCCGTGCTCTGTTCAATCCGGCAGCGGATCTCGCCTCCAGGCTGATTATAGCGGATGGCGTTGTCGAGCAGGTTGATCACCAGCCGGCGCACCTTCTCCTGGTCGGCATGGATGACGCATTCTCCAGCGAATTGGCGGGTGAACGTCAAGTGCTGATCCTGCATCAGGGCCTGAAACTCGGCAACCACCGAGGCAACAAGCTCGCTGAGGGAAAAGGTTTCTTTCTCAAGCACTTCAGACAACTCCAACCGGGAAAGATCCAGCAGGCTTTTGACCAGCTGGCTGATGCGAGTCAAGGCGCGTTCCTGGGCCAGCAACTGTTCCTGGAGCGGCAGCGGCAAGTGCTCGTCCTGCAGGGTTTCTTCCATCGAAAGCCGCAGCAGGGTGATAGGGGTCTTCAGTTCGTGGGAGGCGTTGGCGACAAATTCTTTTTGCCGCAGAAAGGAATACTGAAGCCGATTGAACATCTCGTTGAGCGAGGCGGCCAGCTCGTCGATTTCATCGCGGTTGCCGGCAAGCGGAATGCGTTTTTCCAGGGTTTTTTCGGTGATTTCAGCGGTCAATCGGTTGATTTCCTGGACCGGCCGCAGGATCTTGCCGGCCACCAGATAGCCGACCACCACCACGGTCAGGACCGAGGCCAGCAGGGCGCAGCCAATCATGATCGCCGACTCGATCGATTCTCCCACCAGACTTTCCACCGGTCGGGCCACGTGCGCCTGATACCGGGCTCCGCCCACCGTCACCGTGAACACCCGGTTCCAGAAGGCTGCGGGTTCGTCGTCTTCGTCGCTGTAAAAACTGCCCAAGGGGATCTCGGTGCGCACCAGATAGCCCTGATCGCCGGTTTGCATCGGCAGGTCAATTTCCCGCGCCATCCGCGAGGCAAAGACCTCACGCCCGCCCGCGTCGTACACTCGCGCCCAGTAGAGATGGGAGAACCGTTCCAAATCACGCGCCATCGGCCCGCCCTCGGCCTGCTCCCGGGTGAGTTCGTCAGTCAGGGTGTGGGCGCGGATCTCCAGTTCCTGATCAAGAAATTCATAGGGCGTTTCCAGTCCCCAGAAAAACACCACCAGGGACAGGACCGCGCTCGACGCCAACCCCGCGAAACTGATCCACAAGGTGATGCGGTTGCGGATCTTCACGCCTGCTCGTCCCTGGCCATGTAGCCCACGCCGCGCACGGTGACGATGATTCGCCCGGCCTGATCGTCGAGTTTCTTGCGCAAATTTTTAATGTGAACGTCAATATTGTTGGACATGGTGAAGGGGTCGAAGGCGTCGCCCCAGACGTGCTCGGCCATGTTAAAGCGGGAAATCGCCCGATTGCGGTTGTAGAAGAGAAACTCGAGCAGGGAAAATTCCTTGGGAGTGAGGTTGACCGGTTCGTTGCCGAGGGTGACGATCCGGGTGTTGGTGTCCACCCGGATGTTGCCGATGATCAGCGAGGAGCTAATCTGTTCGTGGCTGCGGCGCAGCAGAGCGCGGATTCGGGCCAGGAGTTCCGCCATGGAGAAAGGTTTGTGCAGGTAGTCGTCGGCGCCTAGGTCGAGCCCCTTGACCCGGTTGGCCACCTCGCCCTTGGCGGTCAGCATCAGCACCGGGATGGCCACGCCTTCGCCGCGCAACTCGCCAAGCACCGCAAAACCGTCTTTTTCCGGCAACATGATGTCGAGCACGATTAAATCGTAAGGGTCGGAAAAAATCTTTTCCAGGGCCGCGTCGCCGTCGCCGGCGGTGTCCACGGTATACTGCTGCTGCCGAAGGATCAGCGCGATCTGCTCGCACAACTCCGGCTCGTCGTCCACAATCAACACCCGCATCGTTTCTCCCTTGTGTTCTTACGCATTTCCTGCCGCCCTACCCCCTCCTTCTATACCCTGTAGAGATGAAGAAACGATGAACTTTGGCCCATGAAAGCGCTGTTCATCATTTCTTCATCGTGCCTGTGCTAAACATCGCGGCAACTGGAAGGCGTCGCCTTGCAGGCAACGACGAGAGCAGGCTGTAGGCAGAAAGCTGCAGGCCAGGAGCGCTCTCGCTCAACACACTGTATCTTCACCCTTTTACGAGAGAAAAGCCATGATAGTCTCACCGCAGCATTATCCCGTCGAATCGCCGTCCTTTGAATGGGCCGTCAAATTGCGTCAACCCGTCTCGATTATTGTGATCGGGGCCTGTGCGGCATTGCTGGCCACGACCCCGCTTTCCTGGCAGGGCGCCAGCCTGGTCGGCCTGGCCCTGGATAGTCTGGGGTTTGTGTTGGTGGTTGTTGCCGCCTTTGGCCGCATCTGGAGCAGCCTCTACATCAGCGGTTACAAGGAGGATCGGATCGTGACCGAAGGCCCCTACGCCATTGTCCGCAACCCTCTCTATGTGTTCAGTTTTTTGGGCGCGCTCGGCCTGGGTTTGGCCACCAGGCACATTGCGGTTTTGGCCGTCGTCGCTGCCGCCTTTATCCTCTATTATCCCCTGGTGGTGCTGACCGAGGAGCGCAACCTGCAAGGCAAATTCGGCCAAGCCTATGGAGACTACGCCAGCCGGACGCCTCGGTTTTTTCCCCATCGGTTCCAGTTGGTTGAGCCCGACGTCTATCCGGTGCGGCCACGGCACGCGCGGCGCTCGCTGCAGCAGATTATCCTCTTCTTCTGGGCGTATCTCATTCTCCACCTGGCGGCCGTGTTTCAGCAGGGCGGCGGGTCGGCACACCTGCCTATCTTCTGAAGCCGAGCAATAATCGTGGACACCCCGCCCCCTGCTGTGGAATAACCTCGGCAGGGGGATTGGCCCTCTTGCGTACCGACTCCAAGGCTGCCCAGACAGAGGGGACCATGGTTGATTGTTCGATTCTTGATTTTTCCGTGTACAGCGGCCTGTTTCTGGCCGCATTTCTCGCCGCCACCATCGTTCCGATGCAGTCCGAAGTAGTGCTGGTCGGCCTGCTGCTCACCGGCGACTATCCTGTCGCGCCGTTGTTGGCCGTGGCCAGTTGCGGCAACATTCTCGGCGCCGCGCTGAACTGGCTGCTGGGCCGATCCATCGAACGCTTTCGCAGCCGCTCCTGGTTTCCGGTGCGCGAATCCCGCCTCAACCAGGCCCAGTCCTGGTATCAACGCTACGGCAAATGGTCGCTGCTGCTCTCCTGGGCGCCAATCATCGGCGACCCGCTCACCGTGGTTGCCGGGGTGATGCGCGAACCTTTTCCTCAGTTTCTGTTGATTGCCGGCGGCGCCAAGGTGCTGCGCTATCTGGCCTTGGCCGGGGTGACCCTGGGTTGGTTGCGCTGAACGATTTACGACGCCTTGAAACCAGAGAACGAGAGATGGCCGGCGACCGTAGCCCGGATGCAGCCTGCGGAATCCGGGGGGGATGTGACGTGATGTGTTCCCGGATTCCGTTGCACTCCATCCAGGCTACAGGTTGGGGAGCGGGTCACTTTACCGAGGTTTTGCGGTGCGCATCATGCCTCGTTTGATTGAAACGGAATCACAACCGCTCGAGAAAACGAGGGCCGCCGAGTTTGCCCATGTGGGCGCTGATCCATTGGGCGCGGGCGAGCAGATAGGGAGAAGGCCGGTCGGCGTGCAGACGGCGGGGGCTGGGGAGAACGCCGGCCAAAAGGGCGGCCTCCTGGCGACTGAGACGATCCGGCGTCTTGGCGAAGAACGTCTGGCTGGCGGCGTGAACGCCGTAAATGTTGTCGCCGAATTCAGCAATGTTGAGATAGATCTCCAGAATCCGCTCCTTGGACCACAGCGCCTCGATAGTCAGGGTCAGCGCGGCCTCCAGCCCTTTGCGCAGGTAACTGCGGCCGCTCCAAAGAAAGAGATTTTTGGCCGTCTGCTGACTGATGGTGCTGGCTCCGCGCATCTTCTCAGAGGTGCTGTTGTAGTCGACGGCGCGGCTGATGGCGTTGAAGTCAAAGCCCCAGTGATCGGGGAAGCGCTGGTCCTCGGCGGCAATGACCGCAAGCGGAACATGCGGGCTGATCTGCTCGCGATCCACCCAATGATAACGCAGCGGCGGAACCGCACCGCCGGGCAGCAAACGCTCGATTTGGCGGATGGCCATAAAACTGCTGCACGGAACCGGCAACCAGCGCAGGGCGACAATCGCCGCCAACGGCAGCAGCAACGCGAGCATGACCAGCAGCATCAGCCGCCGAATCGCGGCGCGCAGGAGACCCCAAACGCCCCGGCCGCCGGGTTGTTGCGACGGCCGGGAAGAACGCGAAGGGTGGGAAAAACGGCTCATTGCCGGCAAACCGGCCAACAAGCAGGCAACAGTCGAAGGGGAATCCGCATCGTGGTTTATTGCGCCGGGCCTGGGGAAGGCGGCGCTTCGACTGGCGGATTGACTGGCGGATTGACTGGCTGGGTTTGCGGCGCAGGGGGCGACAACGGCTCGGGTGCGGTCGCAGGCCCGGCCGGTTCAGCGGTGGCATCAGGGGCCGCACTTTGCCGCAGCGCAGCTGGCTGTTTCGCCTTGGTCCGCACCAGTGAGGCGCGGGCGGCGTTTTTCAACTCCTCGATCTGCCAGCCGTCGATGCGCAGCAACTGTTCCTGGTTGGACGCCTTGACCACATAGCTGGCGTCGGCAGGCTGCGGCGGTTGCGCATCCTCCGGAGCCGCTTGCCCCTCCGGTTTCTCCGGTTTCGGAGGCTGGCCAACCACATAGTCGATCTTGCCGCCGCCCTCGAGTTCCACCGTGTAACGCAGCACCGGAGTGTCCAGGCCGTATTCCGGCTTGCTTTCCTTACCCAGAATGGCGCTGATCGACAGGCCGGTCAGCCGTTTGACCAGGGCGTCGCGGCGCTCCTTGATCAGTTCTTCCTCGGGCTTGAGATCAGCCGGTTGCAGGCCGTCCTGGGTGCGCGCCAGTTGCAGGTTGGGCAATTCCACCCGGGTCACCTGCTCAGGCTTGAGACGCAGAACGCCGGCGTCGATCCAGTTGTCGACCTGGAGTTCCAGCTCGTTCGGGGTCAGGGGCATGGCCTGGATGTCGGCGTCTTTGTCGGCGCGAAGATAGACCTTGCGCAGGCCCGGCGAGGCTCCGAAATAGACCACCGCCACATCCTTTCCGTTGGCGCGCAGACTCAGCTTGCGCTCAAACTTGTCCGGGGCCACCTTGAAGCGGGTCGCCGCCTCGGAAGTGGTCGCCTCGGGCCAGCCGCGCAGCAGGGCGGCCAGCCGATCAATCAGCCCCTGCACCCGCTCGGCGTCCGCCGGAAAGGCGCCCGAATCCGGCAGCAGCCAGCGGTCCGCCTCTTTCTTGAGCGCCAGTTTTTGGCCCTGCCCGTCTTCAAACAACAGTTCGTTGATCTCGGCTGCCTGCAGATTGAGCAGCGGCCCCTTGTTGGCCTGGGTTTCGCCCGCATGACGCGCCACATTGGTCCACACCGCCAAACCCGCCTGCGCCAGGGCCACAATCGCGCACATCACTATCCATCGTTTCATGTTCATATCCTCCCGGCTATCAGCAGTTGCTCGCGTCGTCGCGACCGCGCCCGCACAATCCGGCGCAGGCCCCAGACGGTCAACAGGCCCAAGCCGGCCAGTCCGTAATTGAGATATTCCCAGATCATCCGCGCCTCCTTGCTCATTGGCAGGAGGGTGCGGGCAAAATGGCCGCGACCGCGAATGCTGAGCAGATCGCGATCCTCAAGCGACCAGTCGATGCAGTTAGCCACCAGTTGCAACGGATTCAGATAGCGCGTGCCGCCGGCTCCGGAGGCCAACTCCAGGCTGGTGTCGGCCAGGAAGGTGTTGGAGGCCAACAGGATAATCCGGGCCGAATCCGGCGAACGCTCCAGCACCCGGCCGATGACCTCGGGTTTCTTGGTTTCCGCCGGTTGCGCCGGTTGATCTTGCGCAGCATTGGCAGCGTTGGCGTCCTTCGCCTTCCGTTCCTGCTCGGCCTGCTTGCGGGCCTCCTCGCTCAGCGGCGAGGTCTTGCCTTTGAAACGGGAATCAAAACCGCCCTCCACCAGCACCGCCAGCAACTGCCGGCCGCTGGCCTCACCCTGGGCAAAGCCGGCCTGGCCAAAGCGCTCGAAATCGGGCTGGATGTCAATCGAGTCGGAGAGCCAGGAATCCTTGGAGCTTTCCAACAACCGCACCACTTGGCGGCCCTTGTTCTTCTCCGCGTCCACGGCAATCGGCGAGGCCCAGGTCATGGACAGTTGATCAATGCCGGTGATCAGACCGCTGGCCCGGTTCATGCCGTCGTTGCGGATGTCGATAAAGTACGGATAGTTGATCAGATGGGTTTCCTGGATGCTGTAGCCGCCGGCCTGCCGCTCCACCGGCACCGGAAAGGCGGCGTTCTGGGTGTCGAGTACCAGATTGTGGCCCATGGAGATGCCGTAGCCGGCCAACCAGTCTGCAAGTCCGCTCTGTTTGTCCGTGGCGCTGATCCGCCCCTGGAGGCTGACGTCAAAGGGCGAGGTGGCCAAAACCACGGTGCCGCCCTGCATCAGGAATTGATCCACGGCAAAGACCTGTTTTTCCTGCAGCCGCTCAGGCGCGACCACCACCAGGATATCCGCCTCCGGGTCCACCTGACCGGTGCTCAGGTCCACCGGTTTGACCCGGTGCTCCTGCTCGGCAAAGCGTTGCAGCGTCTGGAAGGTGTTGCCCTGATCCGGCATGCCGAACTGGGCCATGGAAGGGTTGGCCGGCGGCGTGTACAGGGCCACGGTCTTGAGCATGCCCTTGGAAAAGCGCTTCATCGATGCCTCAATCGCCGTTTTCAGGGCCGTCTTGTCCAGAGTGGACGGCAGGGCCACCTGCACCTGCTGGCCGCCGCTCTCCAGGGTCATGTAAAACCAGAAGGTGTCGGTCGAGAGCAAACCGGCCACCATCGGCTGCATGCCAAATTCCTTGTTCAAACGGGCGGCCAGTTGTCCGCCGTCAGCCTCGGGATCGGCAAAGCTGGCGGTGAACTTGTCGCCGCCCTGCTGCTTCAGATCGGCCAGCACCATCTCCAGGTTTTTCTTCAGCTCGACCAGCGGCTGGGGCAGTTTGGCCTCGGGCGAGACATAGCCGTGAAAGACCACCGGCCCGCCAATGCCGCTAAAAAGATTGCCGCCGCCCTGGTAGCTGTACAACACTTTTTTGATCGCCCGGGTGATGTCGTGCTCGGGGTTGCGCAGTTCCACTTCCAATTTGCTGTCGCCCTCGCTCTTGACCTCGATCAGGTCCTGAAAGCCAAGGGTCACGAATTCGTCGCCGTACTTGATCAGGATGTTGAAATACGAGTTGGTGACTGCGGTCTGATAGCGGGAGGCGGTCTGGAAGGGCACGGGCCGGATGCCGTATTTCTCGCCGGCTTCCTGCTCCAGCTCGGGTTTTTCCTGGGGATCAACGAACTCGACCTTGACCCGGCCCTTGCCCGCCACTTCGTATTCACGCAGCAGGTCGCGCAGCTGCGGCTGCAGCGGGGCCAGCAACGGATGGGTCTGGGCCGAGAAATAGCCGCGAATCAGCATCGGCTCCTGCAAGCGGTCCAGATAGGAGCGGGTGGCCGGAGAAATCGAATAGATGCGGCCCGAGGTGAGATCGGCGCGCAACGTGCCAATGGGGGCCAGCCAGAAATTGACCAGGAGAAAATTCGCGGCCAGCAGCAGGGTGAGCAGACCCCAGCGCCGATGCGCCGGATTGGTGGGATTGCCGGCCCAACGCTGCCGCTCCAGGCTGTAGACGTTCAAGGAAAGAAAAATGCCGATCAGGCTGAGCGAATAGACCAGATCGCGCAGATCGATCACGCCCCGGGTGATGGCCGCAAAGCGCGAACCCGCGCCCAGGAGTTTAAGCAACTCGCCGCCCCGGTTGCCGAAAAATCCGGTCAAGGTGTCGGAGCCCAACATATAGAGCAGGCTACACACCAGGGTGGTGACAATCAGGCTGACGATCTGGCTGTTGAACTGGGCGCTGACGCACAGCCCAATGGCGATGTAGGCCCCGGCAAGAAAGAGGCTGGCCAGATAGCCGCCAAAGACCGGTCCCCAGTCGAGCTGACCGAGAAAACTCACGGTGAGCGGCAGCGGCAGGGTCAGGGCCAGGCCGATGGCCACCAGACTGAGGCAGGCGACAAACTTGCCGCCCACCAGAGCCGGCAGGCTGACCGGCGCGGCCAACAGCGGCTCCAGGGTCCCGGCCCGATGTTCCTCGGACCAGACCCGCATGGTGATGGCTGCGGAAAGAAAGATCAGCAGCAGCGGCGCCCACTCGAACATCGGCCGCACGTCGGCGATGTTGCGACTGAAAAAGGTCTCCACCCAAAAAAAGATAAACAGGGTGGCGGCCAGAAAGGCGCCAAAAAAGATGAAGGCGGCCGGGGTGGCAAAAAAGACGGCCAACTCCCGCCGGGCTACCTTATAAAACGCAGTCATTGTTCCCTCCCCGCAGCCATGTTGATCTCACTGAATATTTTTTCCAAATTGCGCGCCTCCGGAGCCAGGCTGTACAACGGCCAGCCCTGGCCGATGATTGCCGCAGCCGCCGACGGCGCCAGTGCCTGGGCCGGCTTGGCGCCGGAGAGGGCAAAACACGCCTGCCCCTTTGCAGCGGGCATCGGCTCAACCTTGGCAACCCCTTCCAGGCCGCGCAACAGGTCAGCGGCTTCGGCTCGGTCGGTGACGACCAGCAGACGCTGCCCCGCGCTCAGGTCCGCCAGACGCGAATCCAGGGCCTTGCGGCCGTGCTGGATGATGATCACCCGGTCGCAGACCGCCTGCACCTCCTGGAGAATGTGGGTGGAGATGATCAGGGTGGCCTCCTTGGCCAGCTCGCGGATCAGCCCGCGCATGTGCTGGATCTGGGTGGGATCCAGGCCGTTGGTGGGCTCGTCGAGAATCACGATCTTCGGTCGATGGAGAATGGCCTGGGCCACGCCGACCCGCTGACGATAGCCGCGCGACAGGGTCCCGATCAATTGCCCGGCCTTGTCCATCAGCGCGGTCCGCTCCAGGGTCTCGACCAGCAGCGGCCCCATCTGCCCGGCGCTCACTCCGTGCAGGGAGGCGATATATTCAAGATACCCGGCCACGGTCATCTCCGGATAGACCGGACAGTTCTCGGGCAGATAGCCGATCATCGCCTGGATGGCGCGGCGGTCGGCGGCCATCTCGAGCTGGTCGACCTTAATGGCGCCGCTGGTGGGCTCCAGAAAGCCGGTCATCATCTTCATGATGGTGGTTTTGCCGGCGCCGTTGTGGCCCAGCAGGCCGACGATCTCGCCGTCGCCGATGGCAAACGAGACGTCGTCGACCGCCTTGAGCGGCCCATAGGATCGGGTCAGATGTTCTACTTGGATCATGGATGGATCTCCTGAAGGAAACGAAACAGCCGCCGCAACGGATGGCGGCGCATATGCAAGAAATCAGGCCGCCCAGGGCGGGGGCCTGTTGCCTGAAAGGATGGAGACAAGGGATTTGCGGAGTGCGACACCCGCGACAACGACGCTGGAAAGGGATGATGCAAGGGGCATGACGCAATGACAGTGGCTGGAAATATGAAACAAATCCCTGCGTGTGATTCCGGCGCATATGATATGACCGCGCCGCTGGTTGTCAACCGGACCGGCAAGAAAATTCGGGGATCAGGAGGGTGAAACGCGCAACCGCCGATTCAGGCCGAGCGCGTAGCCGGCAGCCGCCTCAAAGCCGCCCTGCCTTGCGGACGCGGAAGGTGGTCAGCACAATGCCGGCGCAAATGAGGAGCACGCCCTGGGCATGATGCCAGGCCAGGGTTTCGCCGAGAAACAGCACCGCCAGGATGGTGCTGAACACCGGCATGAGATGGACAAAGGGGCCGGCCTTGTTGGCGCCGATGGCGCGGACCGCCCGGTTCCAGAAAATAAAGGCCAGCACCGAGGCAAACACCGCCACATAGAGGATGGTCAGCAGGGCGGCGGGATTGAGGGAAAAGGTTTTTCCAGCCTGCAGTTCCAGCAGGTAGAGAGGGGCGATGCCCGCCAGGCCGACAACCGTGATCGCCATCAGATAGACCAGCGGATGGAGATCCGGCGGATAGCGGCGCAGGTTGGACGAATACAGCGCCCAGACTGCGGCGGCGGCCAGCACCAGGAGGTCGCCCCGGTTGAACGAGACCTGCAGCAGGGTGGCCATGTCGCCCTTGGCCATGATCGACAACACGCCGACAAGCGAGACCAGCACCCCCAGACATTGGCGCGGGCGCATGGTCTCCCGGTAGAGCAGCCAGGAAAAAACCACAATCAGCACCGGAATGCAGGAGTTGACCAGCACCGCGTTGATGGCGGTGGTGTGCTGCATGGCCAGGTACAGCAGGGTGTTGAACCCGGTGACGCCCAGCAGGCCCTGCAGCGTAATGAACCGCGCGTGATCGCGCACCAGCCGCCGCTGGGTCCAAAGCTGACGGTGGGCTAGGCACAGCAGAATCAACAGCGCCAGCGCCCAACGCCAGAACGACAGCGCCATCGGCGGAATGGCCGCGTGCATGCCCCGGCTGAGCACAAAATTGCCGGACCAGAACAGGGTGGTGAGGATCAGCAGGAGATACGGCATGCGGGGTGATTTCGGGTTGGGGTTGCGTTCGGGCTTCGGGGTACGGGGTTCGGTTGACGGCGACGTGGGATGAAGCGCGGCCATTCTACCGGCAACAGGATCAGGCTTCCAGCAAATAGTTGCCCCGAACACAGACGCGCCGCCAGCGGCCGAGCTGACTGCGGGTTGCCGGGTCGCGGATTGCCGGGGCGTGGAAATATTCTTGACCGAGGCGGCAGCCCTGGGTAAGAGCACTGTGTTGCCGTTGTCGTCAGGCCGCTCAGCCGCTCAGCTCCCCTGCCCCTTTGACTGCGAGACTCCAGCATGACGCCGCTTTCCGCACTGCTTCTCCGGGTTTTCGCCCCCTTTGCCGCCGGCTACTTCCTCTCTTTTCTCTACCGGGCGGTCAACGCCGTGCTGGCCCCGGAACTGCTGCGCGATCTCGCCATCGGGCCCAGCTCGCTTGGCCTGCTCACCGCCGCCTATTTCATTGCCTTCGCCTCCTTTCAACTGCCGCTGGGCGTGTTGCTGGACCGCTTCGGACCGCGCCGGGTCGAAGCGCTGCTGCTGCTGGTTGCCGCCCTGGGGGCCTTCTGCTTTGCCAGGGCCGATTCAATGGCCGCGTTGATCCTTGGCCGGGCCCTGATTGGCCTGGGGGTTTCGGCCTGTCTGATGGCCGCCTTCAAGGCCTACACCCAGTGGTTTGCCGCCGAACAATGGCCGCTGATCAACGGGTTTCAGATGGCGGCGGGCGGGCTTGGCGCCCTGGCCGCAACCTCGCCGGTGCAATGGCTGCTCCAGTGGACCGACTGGCGCGGGGTCTTTGTCGGCCTGGGCCTATGCACCCTGGCGGTTTCGGCGCTGGTGCTGTTGGTGGTCCCGGAACGCGGCGCCGCCGCCAAGGGCGAGACCTTTGCCGATCAGGCGCGCGGCGTGGCCCTCGTCTTCACGGATCGCGGTTTCTGGCGAATCGCGCCCCTGACCGCGCTTTCCCAGGCCACTTTGTTTGCGGTTCAAGGCCTCTGGGCCGGCCCCTGGCTCAAGAACGTCAACCATCTCGACCCGCCGGCAGTGGTGCAGATGTTGTTTTGGATTGCGCTGGCCATGGTGGCCGGATTCATCGGTCTCGGCGCGCTGGCCAAGCACCTGCAGCAAAAGGGCGTGCCCGTGCTGGTTTCGGCGGTCGCCGGCATGGTCCTGTTCATGGCGGCGCAACTGCTGTTGCTGGTTGCGCCGACCCGCTGGACAACGCCGATCTGGCTGGGATTTGGTTTTTTCGGCACGTCAGGCATCATCGCCTATGCCGCCCTTTCCCAAAGTTTTCCCGCGCGTCTGGCCGGCAGGGTCACCACCGCAATCAACCTGCTGGTTTTTGTCGCCGCCTTTGCCGGGCAATGGGCGATTGGCGTCATTGTCGGCTGGCAGCCCGCTGCCGGGCCGGGGCAATTGGCCGCCTCTGGTCTGCGAACCGGATTTGCCGCCCTGCTCTTGTGCCAACTCTGCGCCTTGATCTGGTTTGTCCACGCTGGACGGCGCAACCGCTCAATCGACGCCGTTCACCAAAAACTGCCGCCCAACGACGGCCCCGCAGGCGCTGTTTCTCCCCAATAATCGGAACGCCGCGCGAAGGCGTTTTTTTCGCCGCGCCGCGCAAAAAAAACCGCTATCTGTTGCCTTAATTCACGCCGTATATTAAACAAATGCCGTGCGGCCGCCTTCCACCGGCGACAATGCCCCAGACATCGACCTACTGGGGGCGCAACGCCCCTTGTCTTCAACCAACGGAGGAGAAGCGTATGAAGCGTGT
>Ga0074197_1001432_pt1 | contig 20396 bp, 17 predicted proteins | sample EPASupsiteSAE305_FD_64526 | JGI IMG/M metagenome (GOLD analysis project Ga0074197, IMG submission 64526) | Bioremediated contaminated groundwater microbial communities from EPA Superfund site, New Mexico - SAE3-05 reassembly with SPADES | ecosystem: Environmental > Aquatic > Deep subsurface >...
TGCAGGAATTGTCATTGCAGGACGTTTGAACGCTGCATCTCCGAAGGCGGGCACAGGATTTGAGCTGGATGCAATTGCCGCCTGCTTCATCGGTGGCGCTTCAACAAGCGGCGGTATCGGGACGGTTTTTGGTGTGATCATCGGTGCGTTAATCATGGGTGTTCTCAATAACGGAATGTCCATCTTGGGTATCAGCGTTGACTGGCAGCAGACGATCAAGGGACTTGTTCTTCTCTTCGCCGTGGCATTTGACATTCTATCCAAGAGCAGAACGAAAGCATAATGGTTCATTGAGAAGCGATTATATTCAAAAGATGAACGTGTTTTTGCTCTAGAGAAGAGCGAACGGAAGGCAGACATGAAGATGTTGAACGACGCGGCACTTCGCGCGAACTGGAAACCATATGTAGGCAATGTATACCAAGTTTGCGGAACGCGGCATTATACGTTGACCCAGGGTTTCAGCCGTGGAGTGAACGCAATCGATGTACGAACGGGAGGAGGGCTTGAATATACCATCCTCCCGGATAGGGGGTTGGATATTTCACTCGCTTCTTATCGCGGTGAAAACCTGACCTACCTCACACCGAACGGGGAAGCAAATGCGGCTTTTTATGACAAGGTGGGGGATGGTTGGTTTCACACGTTCTTTGCGGGACTTTTGACAACCTGCGGATATGAAAATGTTGGAGATGCTTGCGTTGATGAAGGATGTTCCTACGGACTTCACGGCCGACAAAATGTTATTCCGGCAAAGAACGTATGCGATCTATCAACCCGGGGCGGAGACATATTGATCACGGCAGACATCGAAGACAGTGTGTGCTTTGGCGCAAAGATCAGGGTAAGGAGAACGATCTCGTCTGCATATGGCGAAAACTTTATTCGAATTACGGATGAGTTTGAGAACTATGGGATCAAAGACGAACCGCTGCTGCTGCTCTATCATATCAACTTTGGCTTTCCGCTGCTGTGCGAGGGCACAATGGTTTCAGTCGACGCGACGAAAACAGAGCCGTACGATGATTACTCTGCAGCGGATGAAAGTTATATGTTCGCATTTTCCAAACCGAATGCCGACGCACAGGAAAAGAATTATATTCACACGCTGACGAATCGCGCGACATACAGCCAATCGGAGATACGTCATCCAAGCGGGTTGGGCGTGTATGTTCGTCAAAAAGCGGATCAGTTGCCATATCTGAATCACTGGAAACTGGAGAATCCGGTGGACTACGTTCTTGCGCTGGAGCCATCCAATGTGCGATGCATCGGACGGCGAGCGTTGCGGGAGGCTGGAGAGTTACCGATTCTCCGCGCGGGAGAAACAACAAAAGTTGAAGTTGAGATTGGGATACTCGAACCCTGAGAGACGCTTGGAAGAAGTGTCGAAAAACAGAACAGGAGTTCAATTCAAGAATAAAGAGGGATAGGACTATGGATCTAAAGAAGCTATATGCATGGTGCAGCGTGGACGCACGTAAACTGGAGGGACACCCGGACTTGAAAACTCCGTTCCGCCTCGTACAGGATTCCGTTGCAATGGGGGACTTGATGGCGGAGGAACTAATCGAATCCGTATTACTGGCGCAGCGGGAAGGCAGAATGTGCCGCGCGATCGTTCCATGCGGACCGGTTTGCTGGTACGAACCGTTTACGCGGATGGTGAACGAAAGACGCGTTTCGCTGAACAATCTTGTGGTTTTTCACATGGATGAATGCCTTGATTGGGAAGGACAACCCCTTGCCCAAAATGATCCGTATAACTTCCGGACGTTTATGGAAAAGCATTTTTACGGCGGCATAGACGAGGCACTTGCAGTGCCTGCGGAGCAGCGCTATTTCCTCTCCCCGACAACGATGGAGGAGATCCGCGTCAAGATTCACGAAGAGCCGATTGATATCACGCTAGGCGGCTGGGGACAAGATGGCCACATTGCATATAACCAATCCCGACGTCATCCGTTCAGTAAAATCTCATTGGATCAACTGCGGAATGCGTCGATCCGCATTCAGGACAACAACATCGACACGATCTTGACACTGGGGCAGCGCAGCTTTGGCGCGGCGTATCAATTCGTGCCGCCTATGTCGATTACGTTAGGTGTCAAGGAGTGTTTAAGTGCACGAAAAGTGCGCGTATTCAGCGACACAGGCACTTGGAAGCAGACCGCTCTTCGCGTGGCTCTATTCTCTGAGCCGGATGCTGAGTATCCCCTAACGTTGCTTCAGGAGCATCCGGATGCCGTCATCACGGCGACGTATGAAACCGCGCGTCACCCGATTGCGGAGCATCCGGAATGGGAGTTTAAAGGAATAAACGCATGACGCAGCTGAGTTATTCGAAAATCATAGGCACAGGCGGCATTGGAACGGGCGTATTATTTCTCATGGACGGCGATCGAACTTTGGAGAGAAGCGAGTCCCGTCAGGCAGTGCTGAGTGGTGCGCGTGACTATTGCAAGCAACACATCATCCTGCATTACATCGCAAAGACGCTATCCGGATATGCGAAGGTATACGCAATCGGAATGGTCGGCAGTGATGCGCAGGGCAAGCGCGTGAAAGAAGAGATGAGCGAGGCTGGTATCGACACCGCAATGGTTGTTGAGACCGAGCAATACCCCACGATGTATAGTGTATGCCTGCAATACCCCGACAATACCGCGTGCAACGTTACGGCGAGAAACAGCGCCTGCGCCCTTGTGAACGAAGCGTTTATCGATGAACAGATCAATCGCAACGGGATTCAGATTGACCCGAAAACAATCATCCTCGCAGCGCCGGAGGTTTCAGTGGCGGCGCGGCTGCATCTGCTCAGAATGGGCAAGAAAAATGGTGCGCTTTGCGTTGCATCTCTTGTTGTCGATGAGGCGGAATCGTTCATCGAAGGCGGTGGTCTGCAACTGACGGATTTACTTGCTCTGAATGAAGCGGAAGCAAAAGCGGTAGCTGGAGTTGACACGGACGACGATGAGGTGGCAATCGAGCAATGCTATGCCAAAGTTGCTGCAGTAAATCCAGACATTCACATCGTGATAACCCGAGGCTCCCAAGGAAGCTACTCGTATCATAGAGGCGTGGTGGAATTTATCGCGCCGATTGATGCGGAGGTAGTGAGTACGGCGGGTGCAGGCGACGCTTACTTATCCGGCGTTACTTGCGGGTTTGCGATCGGACTTCCCTTCCAGCACAGACAACCTGATGATCTGAGATCGACCGATTTGGGCAACTTTTTTGCTACAGAATCCGTGAAAAGCATTCACTCCATCTCGGATACGTTTGGGCAAGAGACTGTTCGGGAATATCTGCAAGAAAGAGGAGGAGCAGCGTATGGCATATAAACTTCGGTTTGTGCAGAAATTTCATAAAGCGGATCAGGAGCTATTTCTGAATTTAGAGAAAAAATTCATTGAGCTGGAGAGGAAGGACCTGCAAATGCCCGTCGGACGAAGGTATCTTCCAATATCGGCAAAGGAGCCAACGAACACATTGATATGGGAGGCAGAGTTTCCGAGCCTAGAGGCGGCAATTGCCGCACTGCAAACGATTGAAGGAAACTCGGAGCACGACGCTCTACTGGATCAGCAGATTGGCTGCATGATCGAGACGTACACAGAAATATATAAAGAACTCGAGTAACATATGAGCGGTGAAGAGCAATAATGATGAGACATCTCGTCAATGCTCTTCGCCGCTCAATATAATATGTAGATATAAAAGCATATCGGCAGCCTTCGGACTGCCGATATGCATAAGAACTCAATTGTGGCTACCTTTGTACGTTGAACAGGAAAACAGTTCAGACTTACTTCTCAGGTGTTTTTTCCGACGACTTGCGCAATGATGCGCTTTTATCCAACGGTCTGTATACAAGCTTGTTTTGCACATGCCCGCTGGTGATGAAAGCATTTGCAAAACCTTCAATCATATCCTCAAAAACCGCCAGACTTTCGGCTGGCAAGCTGTCTGCCATTTCGAACATGTCCTTAAACCATATATCGTAGACATATTTCACGTATAAGTTATAGGTTTCTTTGCCAAAATCCGTTGCGAAAACATAGATGTCTTTGTTGTTGCCTTCTAGCCTGTATTTCTCCAATAGTCCTTTTTCCTGGAGTGCTTTTACGTTCTTTGAAAAGGCGCTTCTAGTAACACCTAATTTCCGCGCGATGTCAGACATTTTCATGTTTTCATTTTCCATAATATACTCAAGCGTCTGAATCTGTATCGCGGAGAATTTTATAGAAGTGCCAAAGCTCTGTTGCCTGTTGTGCGCAAGCACATAAGTATTGGCATATCTGATAAACTTTTCTACCAATGAACGGTATTGCTTCATCCACTCAAGTTGCATGTTTTTCTCCTAAAAAAGATAGTATGTAAAGTCATATTGATTATAATATAAACCAATTTATTATATCATAGAAAAGGGTTGCGTCAAATATTGGGTACCCTTGAAAACACCACATGAAACAACAGCAAGCGCGGGTAACGATCGTACGTTACTCAACGCTTGCTGTTTTGTATTCGTTACGCGCTGGCGCTGTTATCTGGGGTGAGTTGTAGACAACTTAACCGGAGCGGACGATAGATTGGGTATCAGATCCTATTCACGACGAACCTTATTTCAAAACAACTTCAATTGCATTGATGCAGATGGAGTACCATGCGACAAGCGCGGCACTGGTGAACACTCCTGCATAAATATTTGAAGTTTTCTTATTGAGATATGTCGCGATACCACTTGCAAGCGCAAGCAGCGGAATCAGCTGCCATTCAGCGATTGCCAGCAAGCTGGACACAACATCGGGGAATTTTACGGAGCCGGTTGCAAACAGGGTGACGTATTGCATTAGGTTGAGTACGACAAGCCCGAGTATAACAATCAGTGCATTCGCAATATAAGGTATGATCGACTTGATTCCCGAAAACTCTCTCGTTCTGAACCAGGAATATGAGATCAGAGACGAGGCGAAGAAGAATAGAATGGACGGAATCAGATAGACCAAGAACACCTTGAAGTGAACGAAATCCATGGGATGGAACATGACAACAATAAATCTGTAGTCAACTTTCAGCACACTGAACACAAGGCAAAGCAGGATGTATGGAATACCAAGTGTGCAGATTGCAAGCAGAAGAGATTTCCCAATGGATGCCCACTTGAACGAAGGTATTTCAGGGTTCGTAGACAGGCCATAGGATATGGTATTCCTGCCTTTCGCCATCTTTGCAGAGACGAAGTGCCAAACCAGGAACATTACAAGGAAGATAATTCCGTTGCCGACTGCCCAGGTAAACGTGATGTTTGAATACTTCACAGGAAGTATGGTGGAAAGAGGAATCTTTGCGCCGAGATTGCCGAGCGTGAACAGCGTAAGCGCGGGAATTGTCGTGACAACCACAGCCATGATCCACCAGCGGATTCCTTTTAGACCGGAACTCTTCTGCGAAGCTTGAACAAGCGCACCGAAGAACTTCGTTTTCAAAAGTAGCGATGCCGAAGCGAAAATGCTGAACGCAAACCCCAACAGTGCAATCAGAGTTCCCAATTGATGCCATTGCCAGATTTGATTGTTCGGATCGATCGGATTCGGAGCAGCGGAAGAACTCTGGATGAAGCTGATCGTATCAGCAATCGGCTGTGATCTATAGAGATTGCCGGGGTGTGTCGTTGCCGGCATAAACCATTGTCTGGCCGTTCCATTCTCGAAAGAACCGTATAGTTGATCGGGGACAATGGTCTCCTCGGTGTTAAACAGTTTTTTCAGGTTTGTCGAAACACCACCATCTGTGATTTTTGCAGTGCCGAACCAAAACCCCGGAAACTCGTCGAATTCACTGACGACGATTGCCGTATTGCAAGCGGAAGTATATTCAAAGAACGGGGAATATCCCAAAAGAACAAGTGTTTTAATTTTATCCGGCGACTTCAATTCGGTTATTGCGCTGTTATGTCCGCCCAGTGAATGACCTACTACGGCAATATTCTTATTGTCGACGATGCTCATGTTGTACAGCGACAGTAGCGCGGCATTGACGCCCGCAGACGCCTCTAGCCCAAAGAACTGGCCTTCCTTGGATAATTGCTCTGAATAGCCATGCCCTGACATATCCGGCGCAAGAACGACATATCCTCTGCGTGCCAGCTCAAGTGATATGTCAGTGACGTGTTCTTTCACGTTCAAATAACCGTGATTGATCAGAACCGCCGGGGCCGGGGTGCTATCGGTTGCCGTTGCAGGGACGAACAAAAGAGCACTGATGGTTCTTCCGTCCTCGGCGGCAATCGAAACAGTCTTGATGCTGACAGTTCCTCCTACCGTTTGTACACCGGAAGCGATAAATGCACCAATCAGCGTAATAACGAGAGCAAGGGCCAAAACTAGTTTTGCTTTTTTCATGTTACTTCCTCCCAATATAGATTTGAATTTTGATGAGAATGGATTAGCATTTTCGATTGTTGCTTTAAAGAAGTGCGAAATTGATAAATAACTTAACAGTTGCTATGGTTGCGGATAGTCAACGGAATCTCAGCTAAGATCTCTACAATTGAATTCCAAACGCAGCTCTGTTCAATCAGCTATTGAAGTCTTTGATACGTGTATTGATAGACTACTGAAGGATTGGTATTGTGAAAAGATAGATTCCGTTTGGTACTCACCTCCTTTATGAATCCATATTGATAGAGTTTTAGCTGATCCAAGCTTTGATTGGTCCGATGGAGTAATGCGAAATCTGATTCGAAAGTCCGTTGAATGCATCATAATGAAACAAAATTGGGTCAATGGAAACTAATATAGCAACAATGTACATCTAAAAAAACACTATGTCAACAAAAATGTATTAATTGGAACAAAAATGTGTGCAAAACTAATAACACGACAGTCTTAGACATACTTGTATGTTGAGTGGTTAGTTCAACGTTAAGAATCGTGATTCAGTGATCATTCTGGCGGTCGAGTTAACTGATTCATATGTCGATAGGTTTCGACAGATCGAGTTGAGAGATGGCATTGAAGCGGCTACGGCCGACTTGCAGACGTGAATAAAATAAATACAAAATTCGGATTGATACACGAGATATTATCTTTTCAATGCGAATGGGCAGTGTATTACAAAGTTTTACGTAAACAAAACCGACTTGAAGAGAGTTGTATCGCAACTAGCCAGTAAGGGACCCCAAAAGAACAGTTTAAACTGAATGAGGAAAAATGATAGTGAAGAGGAGTTTCTTAAAGAGTAGTCCTGTTTGAATGAGATAAAATTAAAGCTCAGCCGGCATCAGAGCACGATTTCTGGGCAAATTCAGACGGTGTTATGTACTCTTGTGCGCTGTGCGGACTAAACTTGTTAAAACCCATTTGCAAGCACTCTACTTCGTTTCTGCCATACTCTAGAATTAGAAAATATTTATGCTCAAACATTCAGCTAATAAGCCGCTGTTGAACGATTCGATTTTCGAGTGCTAATAACCTATTATCCCGACAAACATCAGATAAACAACAGCAGTTAGGTTTATCACCTATTCTGTGCCTAAATACAACCCTTAAGCAACGCAAGAACCGCCCGAAATGGGCGGTTCTTTACTGGTTGCGGGGGATGCACTTCTTTGCTCAAGCCAGACACGTTTTTTGCGCTCCGCGCTTCTCAAACGGTCTTTCTCTCAAATCCCTGCCGCTAAAAACGCCGACACTGCGGCGTATCTTAACGCGGCCTCTCGCCCTCAAACACAGCGCAAAAACAAAGAGCCCATCAAGTGATGGACTCTTTATTTTGACTACACCCGCGAAGTGATACAATCGCGCAAAATGCGGGTGGTGGGTGCAAATCGTCTTAAGGTGGGTGCCATTGCCCTCAACCGGGTGCGACTTATATGAGTTTGGGGTTAATAGAAAAGGAAAGCATCTCAGATGACGGGTTTACCAAATCGACTTGTTTATATAATGACAATCTGTTTTTATGTATTGTCATGTCGCTTTTTCACTCAACTTTTCTGTCATTTAGTTTATCATTTCTTAGGGGAACTATTATTTTAGGGAGAAGAACACAATTTAATCAATTGCAATCCGATTAATGCAAGAAAATCGTGATGCCGATAAACACAAGTATCGAGAATATAGTCTGCATAGACAGCGACATGGATACATCCGCGTGCTCCCGATCGCTTGTTGCAAACATAGTCAGCAGAAACGAAGCAGGCAACGTGAACAGAATGATAATTGCCCAGAGTTTCGCTTTCGTCAACGGAACAAAGGTGCCGATGAAGAGCAACGCCGCTGTGCAGAGCACGCTGCAGACCAGAACGCGAAGCGCGACAGAGATGGCAGCTGTTATCAAGTTTTCTCTTGAAAACTTGATGCCGTAACCGACAACAATCAGTATCACACAGGAAAGAGGAGCGGCGACAAAGTCGCAGATCGATTTGATGAGTTCTGTCACGCCGGAGGGGGCGAGCGCGCGTGAGACGCCGAAGAGGGCGAGCAACGCGCCAGCGAGCATCGCTAAAGGGATCGGGTTTGTCACCAGCGCCTTCAGAGACTCCTTGCGCGTACATCCGATGCGCGTATAGAGCGCGGCGAAGTAACCTGAGAAGATGAATAGAATGTGCCCGAACGCTAGCATCGCCATGTTGTGCAGGTTTTCCGCGCCGAAGAGCAGAGCGTAGAGCGCATAGCCCAACATGCCGACTTCCCAGCCCGTGGTCATATACTTTAACATCGGGCTGCGCTTTTCCAGTGGTTTTCCGATCAATAGTCCGATGCCTAACCCGGCAAATCCCATTACAAAGATCGTCGCTCCGAACAACAGCATGCTCCAGGAGTATTCTGCTGTGAAAAACAGGCCAAAAACCAGTGAGGGCAGCGCGAATTTCATCACCAGTGTCTTCATACCTTCGATCGCTTCAGGGGAGAAGATGTCGCGCTTGCGCGCAAAAAAGCCTATGCCGAGCGAAATGATGACCGGAAGTAATATTTTCAGTATGGACAAGATATTTCTCATGATTCTCTCCTAAATAAAAATGGATGAAAGCAAAAGAATGCCCGCGGTTGCTGCGGGCGTGTTGCGCCAAAGGACTCTGCGGCTTGGTTTTTTCAGTAGCGCAATGTGTGCAATAATTCTCTTGTTTGAACAATAGAAAGGTAATAGTGAATGAGGCGCTGAGTCGTAGACCGTTCGGCATAAGAAGATTGCTTGAGTCCGGATGCTTCAGACTATACACCCAGCTCTTTACGAAGGTCTGCGAGTTCGCTTTGGAACTCACTGATCATCCGATAAGCCTGAAAGACTTTGCGATATAATGGCAGATGATCCGGATTTGGTGAGATGCTGTCGACGGGACGGTTGATCTCCAGCAGGGGAGAAAAATCGCGCCATAGCCCGACGCCCACCGCCGCACAAGCCATAGCCCCGATCGCGCCTGCGTTCTCGCCGACGCGGGAGGAAGTGATGGTTTTCTCGTAGATATCCGCAAAGAGCGATCTCCAGAACGTGCTTTTTGCGCCGCCGCCAACAATCAACATGCTCTCGCTGAGGCGCGTCTGTGCTTCTAGTTCCGTCAGCGCAACCTTGAGTCCGAGGCAGATCCCTTCCAAGGATGCACGGATGATATCGGCGCGGGTATGCTTGAGATCCAAACCAGAAATCGTTCCTCTGGCGTTTGTAGACTTGTCGAGCAGATTCCCGCCTGCGAGTGTCGGCGTCATGATGAGCCCGTTCGAACCCGGCGGAGACGACTGCGCCAGACGATCCATTGCACTGTAACTGTTCTCACCGCCGGCTTGTTCTGCGGCGATGAAATCGGAGCAGATCTGATTGCGAACCCAGCGGTATGTGTTGCCTGCGGAGAAAATGCTCTGCGCGGAAACGTACATACCCTTCTGCACAGCGCCAAATACATAGGGCTTCGTCCGTGCATCCAGCACGGGTTTGGTGCCGACGACCGCAATCCAGGCAGATGTGCCGAGGCTTGTGTAGCCCATGCCCTCCTGCACGCAGCCGCTTCCGGCGGCCATGCAAGCGTTATCGACCCCGCCAGCGGCGATCGCGCAGTGCTTAGGCAGACCCAATTCCTGCGCAACATGCGGCAGTATCGTACCGATCAGGTCGCTCGATTCTTTCAGCGCTGGGAAATCTTCTTTCTTAAGACCGAATGCACGAATCGTCTCCGTGCTATAGTCGCATTTGATCAGGTCATACACGCCCGAGCCGGATGCATAAGAATGATCCGTGCAGAGTACTCCTGTCAGACGAAAGTTGAGATAATCTTTCGTGCCAATGAAAGTTTTCGCTTTTTCATAAACCTCCGGCATGTGCTTTTGATACCAGAGAATTTTAAACGCGGAATATAACCCCGCCGGGAAACCGTTCCCCGTCATAAAATACCAACGGTCGACATCTTCTGCACGCGGGAGAACCTTCGCCGCTTCCTCTGTCGCGCGCGCATCGGACCAGATCGGCACGGATTCCAGGAGCAGATTCCCCTCTGAATCGATCGGCACCACGCCGAGGCTATGGCCGGAACAAGCCGCCGCAACGATATCGTTCTTGTCAATCAAGGTGGACGAAAGCAGTTCTCTCGTCGTTTGTGTCAGGATCCGCCACCAGTCGTTCGGCCTTTGTTCGCGAAAGTCTGGAGCAGGATAATACGTTTCGCAGGAGGCAAAGCAACCCGAAACGATCTGCCCGCGCTCGTCAAAGAGCGAGGTTTTGATGCCTCCGGTCCCCAAATCGTATGCGATGATGTACTTCATATCTCAATCGATCCTTTCGCAAATTTGTTCAATACCCTTCGGGTTTCCTGCTCGTCCCGGACATTTCATCAAATGGGATGCCGTCGCGCGCGTAAGCTTCTTTCAATATGCTCAAAGCGGAAGACACGCTGATGCCGAATCGACTGCAACCGGCCTCCACCATCTCTTCCAGACACGAAAGAGTTCGTACGCCGCCGGCTGCCTTGATTCTTGCGCGGGTTCCGACCGCCTGTTTCATGATCTTGATATGTTCCAGCGTGGTCGGTGCGCTTGCCCATCCCGTTCCGGATTTGACAAAGGTGACACCCGCCTCCACGGCAAGTTCGCATGCTTTTGTGATTTGATCGTTCGAGAGATATGCGACCTCCAGAATTGCCTTCACGGGAAGTGGAGATACCGCCTCTACGACTGCCCGAATGTCCGACCTCACGCGGCCATCATTCCCGGACAGGAGAGCGCCGATGTTGATCACCATATCGATCTCATCACAACCCATTTGCTTTTCCCGGATTGCGCAGGAGACTTTCTCCTCTGTGCAATCCGCTCCGGAAGGGAATCCGGCAGCGCCGCCGACTAAAACGGAGGAACCCTTTAACATTGAAACAAGCCTGTCCGTAAAACACGGCATCGTGAAGGCACAAACGAAGCCATACTGCTTTGCGGTTTGAGCAAGAGTTTCAACTTCATCATAGGTTACGTTTGCCCGCACAGAGCTGATGTCGATGAGTTTTGGGATTTCTAAATAAGACAGATGCATACTCTACCTCTTATCCATCACTAGATTGTTATTGATATGTATCGTGTGGTATGACCTATTAATTTACAAATACCTATAGAGTACAGGGAATAACATACAATATCGGAGCAGATGCTCGCTAAGCAAGGCGGGACAGCGATTCCAGTGTAATTTCGTATAAGAACGCATTCCCGTGCTTCAGGTTGACAGCATCGCGCAGGATATAATCCACCATTCGTTCCAGCTCGTTGTTCTGGCTGCCGGCGATATGCGGATTGATGAAAATGTTCTCAACAGAAAAGTAGGGGCAGCTTTCATTCGGCGGCTCCGGGTATGTAACGTCCAGCAGTGCGCAGGATCGCGGCCTTTTTCGCATTGCTTCCGCCAGATCGTTCTCGACAACCTGCTCACCTCTGCCGCTGTTGATAAACACCACTTGCTCACCCATCAGCTCAAACTGTTTACTCGTATAGAAACCGAAGGTTTGCGAATTGTTTGCGATGTGGTTTGAAATGATATCGCACTCTCTGAAGATCTCCTCAACAGTGGCTCTCTTCACACCCAACTCCTTGGCTTTCTCCTCGGTAAGACTGGGTGAATACAGATAGATTTCCAGTTGATTATCCTTGTAGTGCGATAGAAACTCGATCACCTTTTTACCGATGGCGCCGCTGCCTAAAATTCCGATCTTGATTCCGTAAAAGCCTTTTACGGGTATTACCAGCTTCTTCTTTACATCCCACTCGGCGGAATTTGTGATTCTAGAAAGAAACACACCTTTGATGCCCAGAATCATTTGCGAGACAATATACTCAGCCACTGCGACAGCGTTGGCTTGCCAAGCTCCGCTGATTCGCACGCCTGCTTCCAAAAACGGTTTGGCGAAATACTGAACGGAGCCGCCGACGTAAAAGACGCCTCTCAGGTTGGGCAGATGTTCTTTGATTTCCTGAACGGAAAAGGATTCCACACCCCAGCAGCCGAATACGACTTCCACATCAAAAAAATCGCGATCAGGCGACAGGATGTCTTCTTTTGTATATATGGTGCTCTCGATTTCAAACTCCCGGCGAATTTTTTCGAGATTCTTGCTGTTATAAACGATTGCCCCTTTTTCCTTGTTGGCGGTTAATAGGATTGCTTTCATATATAGGATCATTCCTTCCTGCGAAAGGCACAAACGTTTCGTTATGTGTGTGCTTACCGTTGTTCAAGTATTCTGTTACAGTGACGTGGTCGAAATAATAAATGTTGCGATTCGATGATTTTGCTGAACAAGTGAAAAGAAAACGACTCCGCGTCAAGCACGGAGTCATTCTTGTCCGCTTTTATTGCGTATTCATCAAGATCGCTTGCTATTTCGCTTCGTACAGCTCGATAATCAAACCGTCTTTGAGAATGAATGCCATACGGGCGCCGGGCGCGGCATCCACCGGCCCGAAGATGACTTCATCGGCATCCGCAAGATACGGATCCATATCGTCTGTCTTGTATGCAACGTGCGGGTTGGTTGTCATGATTTCCGGGAAAGGTCCGCCCGCTTCAAACTTCAGGTACTCGATTTTGTAATCGTAATCATCCGGATTGCCGAGCCAGAGTTTCATCTCTTCGGAGTAGTTCATGTTCGGCTTCACTTCTTTGATCGGGATTCCAATATGCATGTACTCTACTGCCATAACAAATCTCCCTTTATTATATTTTGCGAAACACGGATTCTTCTTGCCCTGCATAACCAGCAGGATCGCTCTCTTTCAAAGCACAGCGCGTTTTTATTCAGCAGAGGAGGGCTTTTTTTGCTTACTTTTTCTTCGTATCGAGATAGAACTCGTAAGCAGTTGCCACATTTGATTTGTGGTGGACGATCATGTTGATCGCTTTCGTCATCGCCTTGGGGTCTTCTGCCTGGAAGATGTTTCTGCCCATATCCACGCCATTTGCGCCTCTCGAAATTGCGTTATACGCAAGCTCCAGCGCTTCCTTCTCGGGAAGCTTTTTGCCGCCGGCAACGACGATCGGTACCGGGCATGCTGCAACGACCTTTTCAAAGTCATCGCAATAGTATGTCTTGATCACGTTTGCACCAAGCTCTGCGACGACTCTGGTCGCCAGCAGGAAGAAGCGCGTGTCTCTCGCCATTTGCTTACCAACGGCAACAACGCCAAGCGTGGGAATACCGTACCGGTAACCGGCATCAATCGTAGTGACCAGGTTTTGAATCGAATTTTTCTCTTCATCTGGGACGCCGATGAATGTTTGCACTGCAACGCAGGCGGCGTTCATGCGGATCGCGTCTTCCATATTGACGCCGATCACTTCATGCGTTACGTCGTCTGCAGCGACGGTAGAACCTGCAGAAACACGCAGGGCGACAGCATTCGTATAGCACGGCGGGACACAGGCGCGCAAGCCGCCTCTTGTCCCCATCAGACAATCCACATCGTTCGCCAATTCAGGAACAACGATATCCAGCCGTTCAAGACCGGCCGTGGAGCCCATGATGTATCCATGATCAAACGCAAGCATCACGGTGTTGCCGCTTTCGGGGTTGAAAATTCTGGAAAGCCTGTTTTTCATACCCCAGTCTACACTATTCATTCCTTTCACGTGGAAGCCCTCGTTCTTTACCGGTGCATCCAAGTGATAGTTTTTTACCAGTTCATTTCCTTGTGCGTCAGCCATAAAAATTCCTTCTTTCATCACTGTTTATTAAAAAGAAAGCGGGTGCTTGTCTTTTTATCAGCTAAAGCGTTGCGCTTACTTTATCGCCATCCACAAAAGGAGCGAGGAAAAACGCAATGATTGCTTCATCGTTCCCGACATTTCTCAAATAATGAGACTCCATCGATTGTACGCTGAAGAAGTCGCCTTTCTCACCTATAAGTGAAAGGCCGTTGATCACAAACTCAACCTTACCCGTCAGAACGAAGAAGTTTTCTTCCATTTCCTCATGGTAATGATTGCCAAAGTCTTCTCCCGGCTTTAATCGGGCTTGCCCTGCTCCGGATCTCGGGCCTCTCATAAAATACTTGGGACCGCTATCACCAAAGCGATAATCGCAATCCTTCTCGTGAATATGAAACATGGAATCAAATCCTTCTTGCGATCGAATAGCAAACCAACGATTTCAAGTGCATTGCATACCGGAAACAGGGATCAGATTGTTCATCACTTACTATCCAGTATACAAAGAACGTTCTTTTCGTCTGGGAAAGTTACTGACTTGATCAAATTATGAGCAGAGTATAACAGTATAAAAATGGGGTGTCAATGAATTTTACATATGTACTAACAAAAAGAATACAAATGAAAATACAAAAGTAAATTTTTCTTGACTTCATGAAATCTACCATTTAATATGCTTCTTAAGAGATGCTGACTGGTAACTTGATCGATCTCTCATATCAATTAACTTATCATGATGTAATTTCGAAAAAAATCAGGAGGAAGAAAAATGAAGAAGCTTTTGTTGATGTTGGTCGTAGCAATTTTCGTACTTAGCACGTTTGCAGGCTGCGCACCCAAAGCAGCGGCTCCGGCGGCGGAAGAAACCACAGAGGCAGCTACCGCGGTATCAGAAGAACCGGCGGTAGAAGCTACAAAGGTTGTGAAGATGGGCCTGGCCATGCAGAGCAAGATGGCTCCGGCATTCCAGGCATGGGAAGACTATTTATACGAGAGAGTTATGCTTGAAGCCGAACAGCGCGGTTACACAGTCGAGTGGACTGCCACCAACGCGAGCGACGACGCAACCAAGCAGGCGAATGATATCAAAGACTTGCTTGCAAAAGGATGCGAAGTGATCTTTGCCCCCTGTGTTGATTCCCAGGCGATCCTACAGTCAGTTGAAGAAGTTCATAAGGCTGGAGCGATCTACATCTCTTACTGCCGCGCGGTATCCCCGGAAGCGACCGGTGCGCAGATTCCCGATGTCACAGTTAACTTCAGCTCCGAAGAGCAGGCTTATGTCGGCGTCATGGAAATGTTCAAGATCATGAAAGCTGACGGAATCGAGCCCACCACGATGATCGACGTCCACGGTCAGGTTATTGACGAGAACGCGATCAACAGAGAACGTGGCCTCAGAAGAGCACTTGTGGATTCCGGTTACCCGAATCTGGAAGTCATCGTTTGCGACAGTGGCGCCTGGGAACCGGACGTAGCGCGTGACAGCGTTGACGCAGCACTCCAGGCACATCCGGAAGCAAATTGCCTCTACACTTCTTCGGACTTCATGATGCCCGGCATCCAGACGGCTATGGAAAATAACAACAAGTGGTTTCCGCGCGGTGAAGCAGGACATGTTTACCTTGCATCGTCCGACATCTTCCCGATCGCAATTGAAATGCTGAAGGCAAAGTACATCGACACCGCTGTTGACCAAGGCTGTTACATGTTTGCTGTGAATGCAGCGAAGTCGGCATTCGACTTGCTTGAAGGCAAGCCGGTTGAAAAGGAACAGCTCACGCTTGGCACGATGGCCACGAACGAGACCATTGATGCAATCCTTGCCGATCCCACGATTGCTCTTTGGGGTAATGATTACAAATAAGCTTCACTCGATTAGTTAACTGATTTCTTTACTTGATAGTAAATCAAGCGTTGTATTGCAATCCGTGCAAAAGCAATAGACAAGGCGAGGTTGCTATAACCTCGCCTGTCTATCTTATCTTTCCTCGTAAAGTTCGTATAGGAATGTATTTTTTAATATGAGGACATTACCTTTTGATCCAGGCATGCAGCTCGTGAAACGCAAAGCAGTTTGACGATCAAAAGTGTAATCCGACTATACAAGTTGATCTCGCATTGTAGTTGCGGACCGACAAACATCTAAAAAATGACGGCTGGATGGAACGGGGCCATTTTCACTCCGAATTTACAACCCGCCTTCCGATAGAAGCCGCAAGAGACCTGTGCAGAATCAAAGTCAACATTGAATATCAAGTTATGTTTCAGAGATTTCTATGAATCCATGAGACAAAACATACACGATACTCTTAGGAATAGAATGAGAGGGGAACAAGGTGTTGAATCAAATCAAAGTGTTCGGTCAAAAAAATAAGCAACTATTGGTCATGATCGGTGCTATAGCCGTTATGATTTTCGTTCTATCCGTTACGGTAGAGAATTTCATGACCTGGACAAATATCACGAACTTGCTGGCTCAGGTCGCGCCAATCGCATTTATGGCAGCAGGAATATCTTTCGTTTTAATTTCGGGCGGGATGGACATCTCCGGCCCCGCCGTCATGGCGGCGTCTTCCGTCCTTGCCGTTGCTTTTATGACAAGTTTTGAAGTCATTACAGGCGCGCATATGGTTATAGGATGCATCATATTGGTGGTCGCCGGCGGGCTCTTCGGATTCATAAACGGATTGGCGATTGCAAAGCTGAAGATGGTTCCTCTTGTTGTCACACTATCTATGATGACGGTAGCAACAGGATTGTCAACGTTGCTGAATGGAGCACGCGGTTTGCCGACCATTCCAACGTCATACGCTGCTATCTTTAATAAGTACACCATCATTGCCATGCTTGTCGTGATCACCTGGCTTCTGGATTTTATACTGACAGGTACTTCTTTCGGTCGAAAGATCTACTATGTCGGAAACAAAGAGGAGACAGCAAAGGTATCGGGGATTCAAACAGCCAGCGTGCTTTTGAAAGTCTATATCATTTGCGGTGTATGCGCCGCGCTCGCGGGTATCGTGAATGTCTCAAGCATCTTGACGGCCAGAGCTTCGATGGGGCCGCAATCTCAAATCTTGGATGTCGTCAGTGCGGCTGTTATCGGCGGTGTCGCTGTTAGCGGCGGAAAAGGAAGAGTCAGAGACGCAGTCCTCGGCGCTTTCCTGATCGTAGGCATCAACAACATCATGAATCTGATTGGCGTTTCTGATTACTACACGACACTGATCAAAGGCAGCATTATCATATTTGCTATGGGAATCGAATCTATCAGAAACTACTTCTCTTCGAGATTGAGAGCGTAAGGTGAACATTATGGAAAAGAAATTGTTTCTTCAATTAAATAATATCAGCATGACATTCCCTGGAGTAAAGGCTTTGGACGATGTTACATTCTGCGCGAATCCGGGCGAAGTGTTGGGACTTGTCGGTGTAAATGGCGCAGGAAAATCGACCATGATGAATATTCTGGGCGGGCTTCTGCAACCCGACAAAGGTTCAGAAATCATAGTACACGGTGAGAAGGTCAAAATTAAAAATCCGAAAGTTGCAGAAGAGCTAGGAGTTGCTTTCATTCATCAAGAAGTCGCCGCGTTTGAAACGATGAGCGTATATGAGAACATCCTTGCTTATGATTTTGATAAGTGGCGGGAAAAAGGCTCTCTCTTCTTAAATAAAAAAGCGATGAAAGATGAAGTAATCAAGCATTTACAGGCGCTTGATTGCCGCATCGATGTGGATAAGCCGGCACATGCGTTGACGGTTGGCGAAAAGCAAATGATCCAGATCGCGAGGGCGTTGAGTCAGGGCGGTCAAATTCTCCTATTCGATGAACCGACTGCCTCTCTTTCCGACAATGAAACACAGAAGCTCTTCGAAATTATCAGAAACCTGAAGAGCCAAGGATACATCATATTCTACATCTCTCACTATCTGGATGAAATTTTTCAAATCTGTGATCGAGTTGTGGCTCTTCGAGACGGTAGAAAGACAGGTGAAGCGCCGGTTTCATCGATTAACAAGGAAAAGCTTGTTGACATGATGATCGGCAACACTGTGGAGTGCATTGAGCGGAAAGACTCCAGAGATAAAGAGAAAGTCATCCTGAGAGCGGAGAACATAACCGGTGTCAAATTTCCCAAGAACATCAGCTTTGACCTACACAAAGGTGAAATACTGGGTGTCTGGGGTTTGCTTGGGTCGGGTCGGTCCGAACTGTTCAATACACTGCTGGGGATTGACCGGATGGTGGGGGGCAAAATCTATTTCAGCGATGATAGCGAGTTGAAAGAGGTTACGCAAAAACAACTTTATCACCACGTCGGGTAACTCACGGAGGGAAGGCACCATGATGGCCTTTTCCTTGATATGCCGATCAGCAAAAACATTACCAGCTCGCTGCTGAGCAAGTTCGCCTCAAAGCTGTTGGGTATTCTGAACACAAGAAAAGAGAACGAAGAATCTCGATTCATGATGAAACAAGTCAATGTCAAAGCGGTTGACGAGAACATGATCGTCAGTAAGCTTTCCGGCGGCAATCAACAAAAAGTCATTATCGCAAAATGGTTCCTGAAAGATCCGGATATTTTATTTATGGATGAGCCGACAAAGGGTGTTGATGTCGGGGCGAAAGCGGAAATTCAGAATTTGATTTTTCAGAAATCGGAAAATGGCATGTCGTTTGTTGTGATCTCCTCCGAGTTGGAAGAAATCATGAATCTTTGCGACAGGATCATCGTGATCGCCGAAGGTAAACTTGTTGATGAAGTGAAGAAAGAAGCGTTTTCTCAGAAAGCTCTCATGGCAGGTATCGTAAAGCAGGAGAATAACTATGAAAACTAAAAGGCTAAAAGCAAACAGCATTTTTCAGTATTCGACATACTTTGTCTTGGCGCTTATCTTTATAGTTTTTACATTTGGCTCGGATAAGTTCCTGACACTTACCAATATGTACACGACCATGTTTAACGGAGGCCCGCTGATACTGATTACCTGTGCGGTCACGTTTGCTCTCTTGGTTGGGGTTATTGACCTTTCAGTTGGCGCGATGGGCTATGCCTCCGGTTGCCTGGCCGGTATTCTGATCAATAACTATGATGCGCCTATTGCGCTGGCATTCCTGGCAGGTATAGCGCTTGCAACTTTCATTGGGTGGTTGAACAGTCTGTTCATTGTTCGATTTAAAATGAACGCACTTTTGGTTTCCATGGGAATGATGCTCGTCATCCGGGCGGCTACAAAGATTATTACGAACGATAAAACGATCAGTTTGTTTAACCTCTCATTTCTGCGGCAAGCCAAGATCGATGCACTCGGTGGATTTCCGCTTCTACTGCTTGTTGTTTTCTTTATCGTCTTCGTATGTAGTATCGTGTTGACGCGAACCGCGTTCGGACGAAAGTTGCTCGCTGTAGGAAGCAATGAGAAGGTTGCAAAGAATATCGGCATCAACACGGATGGCATAAAAAGCGCAGCCTTGATTATCTGTGGAGCCATTTGCGGCATCGCCGGTTGTTTTTGGATAATCACTTTGGGTTCTGTTGTTGTAACTGGATTGATCTCGTATGAGTTCCTGGCAATTGCAGCAGCTGTTCTTGGAGGAACAAGTTTGCTTGGTGGAAGAGGCTCATTTTATCCGGGAAGTTTCATCGGTGCGCTGATACTACTGTTTATCGCGTCCGGAATGGCCATTATGGGTATATCGCCCTATGCGATTCCGTTTGTGCGCGGTGTGATTATTTTCATTGCGATGTATGTCGATTCTCTCCGATACAAGGCAATGATGGACGTATAAGGCAGCCGGATTGGTAATAGCCTTGTGAAACAGTAAGGTCAAACGTTTGTATGTTAAAATGTAAATGTGTATTTGATTTTATAAGATAACGGCATATAATGGTATAAATTCGATAGACTGGGAATTTGTTCGTCCGAACGGCAATCAGGGCGAAACTTTATAAAAAACAGAGAGGTGAAGTAAGAATCAGCAATTTATCTAAATCATAATACTCGTTTTTCGGAGCCGGTGTACGGCAAATGCAAGAGGCAGTGTTTTCTCAACATGCTTACTTCGTAAATCTTTGCATGCCTGGCCTGGAACGATATTCAGTATTCTCGGCAAACCTCGTGGCACGTCTCAGCAGCAGCGGATTCGGTTTCCGCACGCAATGCGAAGATGCGTTTATGCAGGAAGCAGGATCTGATTTAGTCGGCTGAGTTATCGA
>Ga0074197_1001433_pt1 | contig 20365 bp, 17 predicted proteins | sample EPASupsiteSAE305_FD_64526 | JGI IMG/M metagenome (GOLD analysis project Ga0074197, IMG submission 64526) | Bioremediated contaminated groundwater microbial communities from EPA Superfund site, New Mexico - SAE3-05 reassembly with SPADES | ecosystem: Environmental > Aquatic > Deep subsurface >...
CCTCGCCGCTGTGTGGCGCGGCGCTGCTCCCCTGCCTGGACATACGGGCCGACAACGCCACGCTCTTTTTTTTCACTGCCGAGCTTTATGTTCTTGAGCGGATACGCCTGAAAGGAACATCCGCGGGGGCACTCCGCCTTTTCCTCCTCTCACTCCCGCCGTTCATCATATGGACGAACCTGCACGCCGGGGTCATGTACGGAATCGCACTTGCGGTCATCATGGCGGCGGGGGAAGCGCTTCACGCCTTTTTCCGCCCGGAGGAGAGAACGGCGCACATTAAAACAGCCGTTGCCGCCTGCACGGTGGCCGCGGCGGGAGCGGTCGGGGCCTGCGTCACGCCCTTCGGAACCGCCGTATATTCCATCGCGCTGACGCACCAGGCCGATATGGGCGTGCTACAGGCGCAAATCAAGGAATGGATGCCGCCAGCCTTCTCGCTTTACCAGTTGCCATACTGGTTTTTGCTGTTTGGCGGGATGCTGGCGGGGCTGTCCATGCTCCGCCAGAAAAACCAGCAGTGGTTTCCCGTGCTGGCCTTCGTTTTTTTCGGCATCATGTCACTGCAACATGTCAGGCACTCTATTTTCTCCGTCACTACTGCCATTGTGTTGGTTGCGGCCGCGGCCGCTCCCTATATCGAAAAATACCGCAAGACCGCCATCGCCGCAGGCATGGCCATAACGGTCCTTTCGCTGTTCCTGATAAACCATCTCGCAAGCACCATGAAAACGGCGCAGCCCTTTGTTTATGTCAGCGGCGCGAGGGGAATAACCGCGTTTCTCGAGCGGAATTCCGGAGAACTGGGGAAACTGAAGATGTTCAATCCGTGGGCCTGGGGTGGATATCTGGGCTGGCGGCTTTACCCGTCATACATGATTTATCAGGACGGGCGGTACATATTCCACCGCTTCCTGCCGGAAAACTTCAACGCCCAGAGCTCAAACGACAAATGGCAGGTCTTCCTCTCCGCGAAATCAATCGACCTCGCGCTGATGGACGGGGAAAGCATGCTTGTCGAGCACAAATCAGCCATCAGCCTTAAAAATGGTTCAAAAAAAGAAATATCGCGCCCCATATACTGCTACTATATGCCCAAAAAAGACTGGGCGCTGGTTTTTTACGGCGGGGAAGGGGATCTGGGACTGCTTTTTGCGCGCCGCGCGACCGTCAGTCCGCAATGGCTGGAAGAGAATGAGATCAAAATACTCCGTCCTCTGGACGACCAGGCCGTGCGACTGATGCTGAAGGAAAAACTCGTCTCTCCCGGCGACATTGAACGGGACATGGCTATCATGCGCCGCAACTCGGAACTATCACCCTCCCTCTCCGAAGTGCTTGATTTCTGGCAGAAGGTGACCGCCCCAAGTCCCACATCAAGGCCCCCTGCGCTGTAATTGTTATATAATTATATATACACGCCCGCGCGAAGGTAGCGGGCTCGCAGCGATATTCCAGCTTTCTAGGATTTTGATGATTACCAAAGCATTCCTCCCCTTGTTGCTACTTTTAGTCCTGCCGGTCATTTCCCATTCACAGACAGTGCCGCAGGCAGAAGCCCGGATTTCAACCCCGACACAGACTGAAGCCGCCGTGCCCGCAATTCAGACACCGGCGTCCGACCCCGCGCCCCAACCCGCCGCGAAACCGGCGGATTCAGCGCCTGCCGCCGCGGAGGGCGAAGGCCCCTGGCTCATCTGCGACACCGAAGTGAAAGGCCTTATAAGCGTCAAGCCCCGCGTCATACTCAAGCAGGTGACCGCCAAAAAGGGCGAGCTTTACGAACGCGCCTCCATCGCCAAGGACATTCAGTCCATAGTGGGCCTCGGCACCATGTCGAGCGCCTCGGTGGACGTGCTTGTCTCCGGCGGAGAAAAGGACGGGCCGGACGGCGTGTCTCGGCCCTGCCACAAGGTGGTATACCTGGTGTCGGAACGCCCGACCGTGCGCAAGTTCGTGTTCAAAGGCAACGATGAACTGTCGGACGGAAGCATAGAGGACGCAATGTCCACCAAGGAACGCGACCCCTTCGATTCGGTCCGGCTGGAAATGGACATGGGCAAGATACGCGACAAATACCGCGAGAAGGGCTACACTCAGGCGCAGGCCTCCTTTTCACAGGAACCGGACCCGAAACACCCCAACAACGTCATAGTCACCATCACCCTTATTGAGGGCAAGCAATCCCGCGTCAAGACGGTGAAGATAGACGGAGTGGCCGGCTTCAAGGAAAAGAAAATCATCGGCGAGACCAAAAACCGCACGGGCAAGATATACAGCGAAACCGACCTACAGCAGGACCAAGCCGCCATGGCCACCTTCTACAAGAACCGCGGCTATCAGGCCTTCGAGATAACCGACTCCAGCATAACCTTCAGCCCGGACAAGAGCGAAGTCTACATCAGCTATAAAATCAACGAAGGTCCCAAGAGCAAATTCGGAAAAACCTCGTTCGCCGGCAACACGGTCTTCACCGAAAAAGAGCTGGCGGAAACCCTGGACTATAAACGCGGCAAGACCTACGAACAGGAGCGCTACGACAACACCCTCCGCGCCATACAGGACCTTTACGCCGACAAGGGTTACATAAAAATGATGGTCCGTTCCGAAAAACGCTTTGACCCGGCCACGGGCGAGCTGGACATAGATTTTATCATCACGGAAAACACGGTGGTCTACATAGACCACGTGGACGTGGGCGGCTACAAGGCCACAAAGCCCTGGGTCATAAAGCGCGAGGTGGTGGTAAAGGAAGGCGACGTCTTCCGCTCCTCCCGCATCCGCAAAAGCCAGGAGAAGATAATGAACCTCGGCTTTATCGACGACGTGCAGTTCGAGGTCACACCCACGGCGGACCCGGACAGGGTTGACGTGGCCTTCGACGTGGTGGAAGGCAAGCCCGGCATGATGACGATGGGCGCGGCGGTTTCCTCAACCGACGGCCTTTACGGAGAGCTGTCGGTCAGCCACCTGAACTTCCTGGGCAGGGCGCAGAGGCTCTCGTTCTCGTGGCAGTTCGGCGCCAAAGTGCTGGACTACACCGTCAGCTGGACCACCCCCTGGATATTCAACAAGCCCATCAGTTTCGGCGCCGACGTGTTCAACACCCGCCGCCAGAAGACCTACGCCAGCATCTCCAGCGCCTACTACGAAAAGCGCACCGGCGCCCGCCTGAGGCTCGGTCCCCGCTTCGAGGAGGACAAGTACCAACTCAACCTGGCCTACTCGCTGGAGGACATCACCATCTCGGACATCGACAGCACGCTGACCAATACACTCTCCCCCGGCACCAGCGTCGTCTCCACCCTGTCCTCTGAATTCGTCATAGACACGCGCGACAACATCTGGGACCCCACCCGCGGCATGAGAAACTCGGTCAGCTTCAGCCTCACCGGCGGTCCCCTCATGGGCCAGGAAGACTACTACAAGGCAGGCATGTCGTCCTCATATAACAAGACCCTCTTCCGCATAGAAGACTACCCCTTCGTCTGGGCCATAGCCAACCGCATAGGCTACACCGACCGCTATGGAAGGACCGACTCCCTGCCCGCCTATGAGCGCTACTTCATCGGCGGACAGGACACGGTGCGCGGCTACGACCAGACGCAGAACCTGAACCCCGCCGACGGAGGCAAGCTCTACTACGTGTTCAACACAGAACTGCGCTTCCCCATCGCCCGGGAAAAACGCCGCACCATCGTCCAGGGCGCCTTCTTCTTCGACATGGGCAACGCGTGGAGCACATTCAGGGACATACAGCTCCAGGTGGGCCCGGAACTCAACCAGCTTAAGACCGGCGCGGGCTTCGGCATACGCTTCACGACCCCCGCGTTCCCCATACGACTGGACTGGGGTTACGGCTTCAACCACAGAACCGGGGACGACAAGTCGCAGTTCTATTTCACGATAGGAAACATGTTCTAGGCATATGAAAAAGCTGACACTGGCCTCCGCCCTCCTGCTGTGCGCGTTCTGCGCCGCGCGGACCTGCGCGCTGGAACTGGCGCTGGAGGAAAACCGCGCCGAGACCGGAACCATAGGCTACGTGGACCTGGAACGGGTATTCGTGGAACACCCCGAAACCCTCAAGGCGAAGGAAAACTTCCAGAAAGACCTGTCGTTCAGGGAAAAATACATAAACGGCCGCAAGGAGGAGATTTTCGCCCTCCGCGCCGAGCTGGAAAAACTGCGCCGGGAACTTGAGACGCTGCGCAGCCTGGCCGGCTGCGAAGTGCTGCCCTCCACCGCAGCCGCGACCGGGCAAACGCCCCCGCAGCCCCTGACCTACTGTCCCGACCCGCCCCTCCCCCCTTACCCGTTCGAAATGGTAGAGGAAGCGGTTTCCACCGCCGCTGTCGCGGGACCGGTCCCCTACGCGGACCTTGCCCTCGTGCGCAGGACCGAACCGGTCCTCTCGGCCGGACAGACCGGCCAGGAGGCCCTATTGCGAGCGCTGGCCCCGCTGACCCCCGTGGCGGAAATGGAAACCAACATAACCGAGCGCATGCAGGAACTTAAGGACAAGGAAGCCGCGCTGACGCAGTACAAGAAAACCGCGGAACAGGACCTGCTGAAACTGGAAAACTCGCGCACGCGCTATATTCTGGGGAAAATTTACATCATAATGAAGGACCTGGCCGACGAAGAAGGCCTCAGCGTCGTGGTGGACAAGAAAAACATACTGTTCGGGCAGCGCGCCGTCGACCTTACCGACAAGCTGCTGGAACGCCTCCGCAGCGATCAGGAAAAAGCGGCCGCACAGCGGCAGAGTGAGGAACAATGAAAATAACCCTTGCAAAACTAGCGGAAATCACCGGCGGAGAGCTCAAAGGCGACGCCGAATACGTCGTCACCGCCCCCGCGCCGGTGGAAGAGGCCGGCCCGGAGCACGTGGCGTACCTTGCCGACCCCTCCAAGGCCGAAGCGCTGACAGCCTGTAAAGCGGGCGTTCTCCTCCTGCCCATTGCGGCGAAGGAAAAGGCCGCGGCCTGGCCCGGCAACGCGATTTTCGTTAAAAATCCGCAGTTCGCCTTCACGCTTTTCCTGAGACAGCTCCAGCTTGAGAAGAAACAGCGCATGGTAGGCGTGGACGAGCGCGCCTCGGTGGACGTTTCGGCCAAACTTGGCCAGTACGTCTACATCGGCCCCGGCTGCGTGGTCGGCAAGGAAGCGGTCATAGGCGACTTCACCATACTCCACGCCAACTGCTATGTCGGGAACAAAACGACCGTCGGGAACAACTGCATACTCTACCCCAACGTCGTGGTGCGCGAGGAATGCTCCATCGGCAACCGCGTCATCCTGCACCCTTGCGTCGTTATCGGCGCGGACGGCTTCGGCTACGTGCAGGTGGACGGCCGGCACGAGAAAATACCCCAGATAGGACGGGTCGTCATAGAGGACGACGTGGAAGTAGGCGCGCTGACGGCCATAGACCGCGCCGCGCTTAAGGAGACCCGCATAGGCGCCGGCACCAAGATAGACAACATGGTCCAGATAGCCCACAACGTCAAAATCGGGCGGGCGTGCATAATCGTTTCGCAGTCAGGCGTGGCCGGTTCCGCCGAACTGGGGGACGGGGTCGTGCTGGCCGGCAAGACCGCCGTGGTGGACCACATCAAAATCGGCAGCCGCGCCATACTGACCGCCGGCACAGGCGTAATGCACGACGTGGAACCCGGCGCAGTGATGTTCGGCGCGCCCGGCCGCCCCTACCGCGAGGGAATGAAAATACTCGCCATAATGGGCAAGCTGCCGGAAATGTACAAGGCATTGAAGGAAATCAAGAAGAAGCTTGGCATGGGGGACAGGGAGGAAAAAGCCTGATGCGGCCCGCCTTCACCCTGTCGCGCGCGGCCAAGCTGGAGGGAGTCGGCCTCCACACCGGCGAGAAGTGTTCCATATCGTTCCTTCCCGCGCCGCGCAGAGCAGGCATAACCTTTCTGCGCTCGGACATACCGGGCGCGAAACCCATACCCGCGCGCCTCGAGTTCGTGGACAGCACCGTGCGCGGGACCAATCTTTCGTTCGAAGGGGCGCGCGTCCACACGGTGGAGCATGTCCTCGCGGCCTGCGCCGCCTTCGGCGTGACGGACCTTGCAGTCGAAATGGACGGGCCGGAACCGCCGGTGATGGACGGCTCGTCAAAGGCATTCACGCAAACTTTCGCCGCCTCAGGCCTCACGGAGCAGGGGCAGACAGAGGAACTGTTCATCTCCTCCTCCGTGGAGTACAGGGACGGTGAGGTATCCTACGAGGCCATGCCCTCGGACGGGCCCCTGTCCTACGCCTTCACCTTCCTGCACAAGCACCCGCTGGTCAAGAGACAGGAATACGCCTATTTTCCCGGCAGGGAAGTTTTCGAAAAGGAAATAGCCCCCGCCCGGACTTTCGGCTTCGAGGAAGAGCTGGAGTATCTTAAAAAGGCCGGTCTCGCGAAGGGCGGCTCTCTGGAAAACGCCGTTGTCATAGCAAGGGACGGCTTCCTCACCTCGGAAGGGGGCCTGCGCTACCCCGATGAACTGGTCCGGCACAAACTGCTGGACATGACCGGCGACCTCTGGCTGCTGGGCCTGCCGCTGGCCAGCATGCGCGTGAACGCCGTGTGCGGCGGGCACAAGCATAACGTGGCTTTCGCAAAATTGCTGCAAATTAACGGAGTCCGCCGCTGAAGTCCGGACACAGGAGAAACGAAAATGACACACCCCGCATCTTCGGAGCCCGAAAATCTGGCGTTCCTGCTTGAAACCAAGCCCCTTCGGGCAATGGAAATAGACCAGATACTCAAGTGCATACCGCACCGCTACCCCTTCCTGCTGGTGGACCGGGTGGAGATAGTCGAGGAGCGCAAGTTCGCCGTGGGAACCAAATGCGTCACGGTCAACGAGCCGTTCTTCCAGGGACATTTCCCCGGCAAGCCGATAATGCCCGCGGTTCTCATACTGGAATCGATGGCGCAGGTCTGCGCCGCGACGGTAATGAGCATGCCGGAGTTCAAGGACAAGATAGGCCTTATGATAGGAGTGGAGGAAGCCAAGTTCCGCCGCCCCGTGGTGCCCGGCGAGGTGCTGCGCATGGCCATAAATATTTTGCGCCTCGGCAGGGCCGGCAAGGCCCGGGCGGAGGCTTACGTCGGCAACAAGCTCTGCGCCGAAGCCAACATGTCTTTCATTTTCGCCGACAAATAGCGCCGGCGCACATCCAAGGAGAAAACGTCATGGCAGTCAAGATACATCCCACAGCCATAGTCAGCCCCGACGCCGTACTCGGCCAGAACGTTGAAATAGGACCCTACGCCATAATCGGCCCGGAAGTGAAGATAGGCGACAACAGCTATATAGGCCCCCACGCCGTGCTGGAATACGCGGAGCTGGGAAAGGGCAACCACATAGTCGCGTCCGCCTTCATAGGCACCATGCCGCAGGACTTTTCCTACCACGGCGAGAAGACCCGCGTGGTCATAGGCGACAACAATATCATCCGCGAGGGCTGCTCCATCCACCGCGGCAGCAAGGCCACCGCCCTGACCAGCGTGGGCAGCGGCTGCATGCTCATGGCCAACAGCCACATCGGCCACGACTGCCGCGTCGGCAACAACGTGGTCATGGTCAATTCCTCCGGCCTGTCCGGCCACTGCGAAGTGGGCGACAAGGTCATCATCTCCGGCCTGTCCGGCATGCACCAGTTCGTCCGCATAGGCACGATGGCAATGGTGGCCGGCGGCTGCATGGTCGGCCTCGACCTGCCCCCCTACTGCCGCTGCCAAGGAGACCGCGCCAAGCTGGTCGGCCTCAACGTGGTCGGCATGAAGCGCAACGGCATAAGCCCCGACAGCATCCGCGCCGTCAAGAACGTCTACAAACTCCTCTTCCTCTCCGGCATGCGGTTGAGCGAGGCCATAGCCAAGGCAAAGGCCATGCCCATCTCCCCCGAAGCCATGAAGTTCGTGGAATTCTGCGAGCACGCGCGCCGCGGCGTAATGCGCCCCCGCATGAAACGCACCTCCTCCTCGGCGGACGAGGGCGATGAGTAACACCTCCCAGGAAAACTCCCCGGCGCCGGCCAGGCTCGGACTCATAGCCGGCGGAGGAGAATTCCCCCTGCTCGTGGCGAAGGAAGCCGCCCTGCGCGGCCATGAGGTCTTTGTCGCGGGACTCAAGGGCGTCACTTCCCCCGAGCTGGAAAAGCTGGCAGCCAAGGTCCGGCTTTTCAGGCTCGGGCAGATATCGGCGCCCATAGATTTCTTCCGGGAAAACGGCGTGACGCAGGTGGCGCTGGCCGGCCTGATAAAGCACAATTCCATATTCGGCGGCATAATGCCGGACCTGCGCGCCGGCATAATAATGGCCAGGCTGAAGGACATGCGCGCCCAGACCATATTCGCCGCTCTGGTGGAGGAATTCGCCAGGGACGGCCTTGAAATCGTCAATTCCGCGCAATACCTGGGCCACCTGTTCCCGAAGGCCGGACACCTGACCAAAACCCGCCCTGACGCAGACCAAATGAAAAGCGTTGCCCTGGGCTGGAAGGCGGCGAAGACACTGGCCGACCTTGATATCGGCCTCTGCGCCTGCGTGGCCAGCAGAATGGTGCTCGCTCTTGAAGGCGCGGAAGGAACCGACGCCTGCATAAGGCGGGCCGGCGAGCTTTGCCGCCAGAGCGACCGGAAGGCCTCCGGTCTTGTGGTGGTCAAGGTGGCGCGTTCCCGGCAGGACATGCGCTTCGACCTGCCGGTCATCGGGACGGGGACGCTGGCTTCGCTGAAAGAGGCCGGAGCCGCGGTACTAACCATTGAAGCGGGCAAAACCCTCATACTGGACAAGGAAAATTTCCTATCCGCGGCGGACAAAGCCGGCATAGCGGTGCTGGCCCTTAATGCGGATGGTCAAATGTAGTAATATATATATTAGAGGGCCTTTTCCCGGCCCTGTGCGGCAGTTCCAATTTTTCCAACCGGCTTTCGCCGCCGCGTCCAACGCGGAGACGGAAGCGGATTTATCAAAAGAGGTACGGCATGCCGGAAACCAAACTCAGATTCGGTGTAGTTGGAGCGGGCAAGATAGGCACTTTCCATACCAGAACCCTCGCCAAGATGAAGGGCGTGGAGCTTGTGGGGGTGGCCGACGCCAACCTCATGCGCTCGCAGAAACTGGCGTGGGAACACAACTGCACACCTTACAGCAAGTATGAGGACCTCATCCCGCAGGTTGACGCGCTGATAGTCGCCGTCCCCACCGAACTGCACAAGCAGGTGGCCATTGCCGCCATAGACAAGGGCGTGCACTGCCTGGTGGAAAAGCCCATAGCCTCCACACTGGAGCAGGCCCGCGAACTGCTGGACGCCTCGAAGAAGAAAGGCGTCCTTCTTCAGGTGGGACACTCGGAACGCTTCAACCCCGCCGTGGTGGAAGCCTTCAAGCACGTCAAGAATCCCCGCTTTATAAACATACAGCGCCTCGGCCCCTACGACCCCCGCATGTCGAACATCGGCGTCGTTCTCGACCTGATGATACACGACATAGACCTCCTGCTCACCATGCTCGGTTCGCCGGTGGTCAGCTTCGAGGCGGTGGGAGCAAGCCTTCTTTCCCCGCACGAGGACATAGCCAACGTCCGCATGCGCTTCAAAAACGGCTGCATAGCCGACGTCACCGCCAGCCGCGTCTCCCTAGAACGGGCGCGCTTCATGCGCGTCTATCAGGAAGACTGCTACATGTCCGTAGATTTCATGAACGCCCGGGTCAAGCTGATAACCCGCAAGACGCCGGTGGTGAAAAGCCTTTCCGACCTCGACGTGGCGTACCCCAAGCTGGAGAAGCAGCTCCCCATCACGGCGGAGATACTCCACTTCATCGACTGCATACACAACATGAAGAAGCCCTGGCCCAGCGGCGAGATGGGCAAGGACGCCCTCAGCCTGGCGCTCAACATAACCGACGAACTGCAGCGCTACGAGGCCAACCGCGCGCAGGACCCCACGCCGAAAGGCCCCATACAGGTTGTCAGCGACATCGGCAAGGCCGCCCAGGTGGCCATAACCGAAACCCTCAGCAACATAGGCCTGGACCGCAGCTAATGCCAGACATCATACCTTCCACCAAGAACATCCTCATCGTCGCCGGAGATCCCTCCGGCGACCTGCATGGCGCGACTCTGATAAAGGAACTGAAGAAACTGGACCCCGAAATATCCGTCGCCGCGCTGGGCGGAAGCCGCATGCAGGAAGCGGCCGACAAATTCATCTACAATCTGGTCGGGCTCGGCGCGGCCGGTTTCGCGGAGCCCCTCAAGCGCTTCTGGCTGTGGATACGCCTCATATCGCTGGTGCGGCGCTACATGGAAGAAAAGCGGCCCGCCTGCTTCATCGCCATAGATTTTTACGGACTCAACCACCAGCTGCTCGGCGTTGCCAAGCACCGGAAAATCCCCGCGTTCTACTACGTCAGCCCGCAGGTATGGGCCAGCCGTCCCGCGCGGGCGCAAGCCCTCGCCCGCCTCGCGCAGAAAATGCTCGTCATCTTCCCGTTCGAGGTCGACGTCTATAAAAAAGCCGGCGCGAACGTTGAATTCGTCGGGCACCCCCTTCTGGACCTGATTCCAGAACCTTCCGGCGCGCCCGCGCCGAAGGGACAGGGTTACGCCTGGAAAATAGGGCTGCTGCCCGGCAGCAGACCCTACGAGCTGCGCCACCATCTGCCGCTTTTCTGCGAGGCGTTCGCGCAAATCAAGGAAGTCTTCCCAGAAGCGGAAGCCCATGTTTTCGCGGTGCCTGAATTCGGCGACGATTTCTACCTGTCGCTAGTGAAGGAAGCGGAGAAGCGTACCGGCTCCTCCATACCGGTCAAGATAGTGCGCGAAACGGATTACAAAATGCGCGCGCAGATGGACGCCGCCATAACCTGTTCCGGAACCGCCACGCTGGAGAACGCCCTGCTGGGCCTGCCGATGGTGGTTGCCTATCAGGCGCCGTGGATAACCTACCAGATAGCCAAGCGCGTCATAACGGTCAAATACATTTCCCTCGTAAATATCATAGCCGGCAGGCCGCTCGTGCGGGAATACATACAGGACGCCGCCACCCCCTCGGCACTTTCAGGACAGGTGATGGCCCTCATGCAGAACCAGGACAAGCTTAACGCCATGCGCGGGGAATTCCTGAAACTGCGCAGAAGCCTGGGCGAACCGGGCGCGGCCAAACGCGCCGCGGCCATAATATCGTCGTCGGCCTTTCCGCGGACCGCGCCATGATTGAATCGCTCAAGCGCCTGTGGCACTATGTGAAGCCGCTGCGCGTCCGGCTCGGGTGGGCCGCCGTGGCCATGATATGCGTGGCCATAATCAACGGCTCCTCGCCATACATACTTAAGCTGGCGATGGATAACGCCCTCAAGATAAAGGACGAAAAGGCGCTTGTAACGCTTGTCCTGCTGCTGCCGCTGTTCTTCCTGATAAAAATGATAGCGCAGTACTCACAGGCGTACCTGATGAGCTACATCGGGCAGAAGACGGTCCAGACCATAAGGGAAGACCTCTTCATCCATCTGCACGACCTGTCGGTGGAGTTCTACTGGCGCAAGCGTTCTGGCGAAATAATGTCCCGCGTCACCAACGACCTTACCCAGCTCCAGTCCGCCCTCCAGTTCACCCCGCTCTACCTGATACGCGACACCCTCACCGTCCTCTTCATAGTAGTGTTCCTTTTCGTCATCAACTGGCGCTTCACCCTGATAGCGCTGCTGGTGGGACCGCTGGCCGGCATAGTGCTGGGCACGCTCGGCAAGAAGATGCGGAAGGCAGTCTCCCGCTCGCAGAACACGGTGGGCCACATATACCACCGCTTCCAGGAAAGCATGGAAGGCATGGCCATAGTGAAGGCCTTCAACTACGAGCAGGGCGCCATAGAGAAATTCCGCAAGGAAAACGACGAGCTTTTCTCCCAGACAATGCGCTATCTGCGCGCCACGGCGTTATCAGGCCCGCTGATGGAATTCATGGGCAGCCTTGTGCTGGCTCTGCTGGTCTACTTCGGCGGGACGCAGATACTGGCTGGCAAGATGTCCATAGGCGACTTCGGCGCCTTCGCCGGGGCGTTCTTCCTTGGCTACGGCCCGCTCAAGAATCTGGCGCAGGCTAACGCCTCCGTGCAGATGGGGCTTGTGTCCTGGAGCAGGGTGCTCCACCTTCTGGATGAAAAGCCCACCGTAGTGGAAATACCGAACCCCAAGCCCGTAGGCAAGCTGGAAGGCCGCATAACTTTCGAGAATGTCACCTACAAGTACCCCACCGGGCAGGTCAATACGCTGGAGAACCTGTCGCTGGACATAAGGCCGGGCGAGGCCGTGGCCTTCGTCGGCCCCAGCGGTTCCGGCAAGACCACCATAGTGAACCTGCTCCTGCGGCTTTTCGACCCGACCGAGGGCCGCATACTGTACGACGGGCAGGACCTGCGGGAGCTGAATCTGCGCGAGCTGCGCACCCATGTGGGCCTGGTCAGCCAGACCACTATTCTTTTCGACGACAACGTGTCGCGCAACATAGCGCTGGGCATGCCGGAGGCCACGCAGGAGGCCATAGTGGAGGCCTGCAAGATGGCGGACGCCCACCGCTTCATAAGCGAAGCCACCTACGGCTACGACACCATGCTTGGAGAACGCGGAGTGAAGCTCTCCGGCGGGCAGAGGCAGCGCCTTGCCATAGCCAGGGCCCTGCTTAAAAAGCCTGCCGTCCTGATACTGGACGAGGCCACCAGCAATCTTGACACGCAGAGCGAAAAGGCGGTGCAGGACGCTCTGGAGAAACTTCTTGGCGGGCGCACGGTCATAATGGTGGCGCACCGCCTTTCCACCATACAGAACGCCGACCGCATCTGCGTGCTGAACCACGGCAGAATAGTGGAGCAGGGACGCCACGCGGAGCTTCTGGCGATGAACGGCATATACACCCGCATGCACGAGATTCAGACAGCGGGAACGGGCAGCTAAAGACTTCTTGGGAGGACAACATGGACACCCCGGCAAACCAGCCCCAGCAGAATCAAGAGCCAAGGCCGGCCCCTCAGTGCGGCAAAAACTCAACAGAGCTGAAAGCGCTGGTGGAGAAATACCACGCCTACGCGCCCGGGGCGGACGTGTCCATGCTGGAAAAGGCGTACCAGTTCTCCTGCGAAAAGCACTCCTGCCAGACCCGCGCCTCCGGCGAACCCTACTTCATCCACTGCTACGCCGTGGCCGACATCCTGCTCGACTACAAGCTGGACATACCCACCATATGCGCCGCCCTCCTGCACGACGTGCTGGAGGACACCCCCATCTCCGCCGAGGAGTTCGAGATGGAGTTCGGCGAGGAAATAACCCGCATGGTGCAGGGCGTCACCAAGATAGAGAATCTGGAGTTCGACTCCATAGACGCCGAGACGGCGGAGAACTGGCGCAAGATGCTTATCGCCACCGCGCAGGACGTCCGCGTCATCCTCATCAAGTTGGCGGACAGGCTGCACAACATGCGCACGGTACAATACCTGTCCCAGCAGCGCCAGCACAAGATGGCGAACGAGACGCTCACCCTTTACGCCCCGCTTGCGCAGCGCCTGGGCATATTCCAGATAAAGAGCGAGATGGAGGACCTCTCCTTCAAGGCTCTTGAGCCGGACAAATACGAGGACATCGCCCGCAAGTTCGAGGAACAGTCAAAAAAACGCGCCGTCACGCTGGAGAACTTCCGCCAGGAGCTGGCAAAGGTGCTGGAGAACACCCAGCTTCCCCACCGCATACTGGCCCGGACAAAAAATATCTTTTCGATTTACCGCAAGATGAAAACACAGGGCCGCTCGTTCGAGGAGATACAGGACTCGCTCGGCGTGCGCATCATAACGGACAACCTGGCCAACTGCTACGCGCTGCTGGGCATGGTCCACTCCACCTTCAAGCCTGTCGCGGGCTCCTTCACGGACTACATCGCCCTGCCGAAGATGAACCTTTACCAGAGCCTCCACACCACCGTCGTCGCCAGCGGCGGCGACATCGTGGAGGTCCAGATTCGCACGGAGGAAATGCACCGCCGCGCGGAATACGGCATCGCGGCCCACTGGCGGTACAAGCTCGGCTCCGCGGGCAACGACCCCAATCTGGACGAAAAGCTTAACTGGGTCCGGCAGTGGATTGAATGGCTTCAGGACCTGACCAGCCCGCGTGAATTTTTGGAAAGCTTCAAGACTGACCTGGAACTCCAACAGGTGTTCGTCTTCACCCCGCAGGGGGATGTGAAGGCCCTGCCCGGCGGCTCGACCCCGCTGGACTTCGCCTTCCTCGTCCACACCGAAGTCGGCACCCACTGCGTGGGCGCGAAGGTGGACGGCAAGATTGTCCCGCTGGACTATGAATTGAAAAGCGGCGAGATGTGCGAAATACTCACGCGCAAGAACGCCGAGCCCAAACGCGACTGGCTGAAACTGGTTCGCACCGGCGGCGCGCGCTCGAAGATAAGAAAGCACCTGCGCGAGCACGGCACCCCGGACGGAATATAATGGATTCGATGGAAACACCAACCCCAAAGCCCATGCCTCCGCAAAAACCGGCGGAACTCGCATTGCCGCCGGAACTGCTCGCGGCGCAGGAACAGATGGCGAAAGTGCAGTGCGCCTTCTGCCGCAAGATGGTGGACAAGGGCGACAAGTTCTGCCGCTACTGCGGGAAGGAAGTGGGTAAAGTCCCCTTCCGCTTTACGCACGCCGGCGCGGCGGGGATGTTCCTGGTCATCGGGCCGCTCAACCTGTTCTGGATATGGCGCTCCCCCGTGATGAGCCGCAACACCAAAATCTTCTACACCTTTTTCTATCTTAGCCTTACCGTCATGGTGCTGATTCCGGTGGTCAAGTCCCTGAAGGCCATAATAGACCTCTATTCCGGCGCGTTAAGCGGGAATTTGTAAAACTGACGGGACAAACAAAAACCGGCCCCTTTCTAAAAAGGGGCCGGTTTTTAATTTTGCGGTAAAACTACTGGTATTCCGGGTAGGAGGACAGGACTTCCTGCGCCTTCTTGATATCGGACACGGCCATAAGCAGGCGGGATTTCTGTCCGTTAAGCGCGGTGCCGTAAAGCGTGGTGATATTTATGCCGGAGTCGCCCAGAATCTTGGCGATGCGGAACAGCTCGCCGGGGCGGTCCACCAAATCCACGGAAAGCATGGGCGCCTCTATAGTGGTGAACCCGGCCTTGGTGAGTATGTAGCCGAGCCTCTTGTCCCCTTCAAGACTTACGCGCACCACGCCGGAATCGTCGCGTATCTCGGAGGCGATGCCGAGTATGTTGAGGTTGTTGTCCGCGAAAAGACGTGCATATTCGCTCAGGGCGCCGGGCCTGTTTGGAAGAAAAACGCTGTACTGCCTTACCACTGTGACCGCCATAAAAGCCTCCGATACGATGATGGTCCCTCTAACCCTATAATTCAAGTTAGCAATTTTGGCAAGACGGCTTCAACAATTTAACCGCAAAAATTTAGACGGGCAGCCGCAAGGCGGGCTCGGTTGACAGACAGTCCGGCATTTAATAGCGTAAGAGCCTGTCTAAAGTTTCTCTTTCGCGGCGAAAACGGCGATTTGGGCTCTGCCAAAGTGGAGCGAAGCGAGCATCCTCGCAGATGGATGAGAGCTGAGCGATGCGAAGGCAGAGGCCAAAAGCCCGGTTTGCAGCAGAATACGGAGATTTTAGATAGGCTCCAAGGCTAATGCAGACACGCAAGGTTCAAAAATGAACTGTCCCAACTGCGGGAACCCGGTCCCGGAAAATTCAGCAGAATGCCCCCGCTGTTCCGTTATATTCGCAAAATGGAAACCTCGCGAACAGCGGCCCGTCCCCGCTGTGCCGGGGACAGTCTGGACAGCATATATTGCCGCATGGCGGGGCAGCCCCTATTTCTTCCCGTCGCTGGCCGCGACCGTAGCAGCCCTTGTTTATGGCTGGCACTTCTCGTCATTTCTCCCCATAACCGAAGGCTGGGAGTCATTTTGCCGCGTCCTTTTCCCCCTGGCGGCGATAGACCTCGCCATTCATGAAGCCGGACACGTCATATTCGGTGTGCTTGGCAACCGCTTTCTTATGGTGGCAGGAGGAACGGCGATGCAGTTGCTTCTGCCCGCCGCCTTCTTCATCCATTTCCTCCGCCGGGACAACCGCTGCGGCATGGCCTTCTGCGCCTTCTGGTTCGGACTGAATCTGGCGGAGATAAGCTGGTACGCGGCCGACGCTTCGATACAGGCCCTGATACTGATAACCGGGATGTCCGGCGCGGAAGGGGGCGGGCATGACTGGCACTATATGCTTGGCGAACTTGGCCTGCTCAAAAATTGCGTGGGAGTGGGCCGGCTGTTTTTCATGTCCGGTATATGGCTTATGGTATTTGCCCCTGCCGCGCTCGCCGCGAAGGCAATCTCGGACAGGAGGAAGAGTGCCAATGTTATTTGAACGTATCGAAAAGCCGGTGTATGCGATTATGTTTGGCGCGATAGCGCCTGTCGCGCTGTTTCTGACCGGCTGGTGGGTGATGGTTCCATTCACAAAAAACGGGAATATCTTTTTGCTTACTTCCCTGAGCGGCCTTGCGGCGGGCCTGCTGATAAGCTGGCGTTATGCGCCCGCGTTTGTGCGAAAAGCATATGACGTCCCGCCGTACTGCCTGATAGCGGTATATGGCTTTTACAGCGTGTGCCTTTTGGGATTTTTCATGGGCGTTCCGGTATTCAACATCACGCTCGGCCTGCCGGCGGGCTTTTACGCCGCGATGAAATGCGCTAAGGGAGGAAAGGACAGGAGCTATATCACCCGGACGGCGGTGCTGACCACGGTCTTCATGTTATTTGTATGTGCGGTCTCGGCCGTCATAGCCCTTCGCGACCCGTACACCGCGCGCAATCTGCAGGGGATGCTTCGCCCGGGTTTCGAGATAACGAATTCAATGGTTCTTGCGCTGATAGTCATTGGAGGGATGTTTCTTGTCGCCGCGCAATACTGGCTGACAGCCCTGACCGGAAAGTATGTGCTCGGCAAAATGGGGGGAGGCCACCTGAGTTGTGCTAAAATATTCGCTGATGGGGATAGGAACCTTTACAACTTTTAAACAGGTCATAGTCTTTTGTTATGGCATTGCAGGCATTCTCTAGCACGTTTAATGCTTGTGCTAATGATGCTTTGGCAACACGTTCCAGATAAGCACTATTTACCCTTATGCCGGATCAATATTTTCGCTGTTGGACCAGATTGGTGGGAATAGCGCTAATTTTTAAAATCAAAATACGGATTTCAGGAGAAAATATGAAATTTTTTCTGTTTGCCGCCATGATGTGTGCCATAAGTGCAGTGTGCGGTTTTGCGACAGAGATAAGTACTCCTACGCTGGCGGGCATTCCTATTAGGACAGCGGTTGCGCCCTCTCAAGAAGACCTCGTATCCCTTAAAATAGGTACGGTTACAGCTATTGCGGATATGACAGGTGTACCGCAGGATAAACGGGAAAAATTTGCCGACTATTTGCAAACCACGTTTGACCAAATGCGTCCGGATGGAAGCGAAAGAAAAATGTTCAAGTTTTTGAATCTGAGCCATGAAGATCAGGTCCTATATCTGCATGTATTATCAAAGATGTTGAATGACCCTGAACATTGGGATACCGTCGGGGTGGATAAATCTTTGGTATCTACTTTCAAGATCAGACTTTATGATATGCTCACCTTTGCGTTCTATAATGATTGCATTGACGATTTGGGCTATGAGCAATGTGCTGTGAAAGTTCTGCATCCGCCACTTCTTGGCAAGGACATTGATCCGTGGTTTAAAGAGCGCTTGGTTCATTATATTTGGAGTGCGATAGTGGGTTTAAATAACAAAAAAAAATTTAAAAAGTTTGAACACAAAGATCTTGACCCTATCATGGATACTTTCGCTTCCATTTTCAAGGATAAGCAAAATCCGTTTATGTTGCGCCGTGAAGCAGCCTCTTCCTACCTGCGTGAAGAATTGCGATATGATGTGTTATGTGAAAACCTGCGGTTCATACAGACTGATCCACCATTATTTGCATCTATGGGAAATGCCTTTAACATGATGCGTGATAATTTCCCTCAAATAGCTGATTATTTCTATGAGATTTTGGAACATCCACATGAATATCCTCTGGATATTGTCAAAGGGGCGCATGAATTTGTCTCTTTTGATTGCTATTCATTTAGAAATGATCCTGGAAATTACCGGCGCACACGAACGATGAAAATTCTATACCAATTAAAAGAAGATAAAGAATTGGCGAAGACGTTGAGAATTGAAGACGATTTGCAAAATATTTCAAACTATAGTTATCGGCACTAGCTTATGAAAAAAGCACTCTTTTCTTTCCTTTGTCTTGTCCTATTATTGCCTGTTTCGGCCATGGGATACAATTCTTTTGTGACTCTGCCCTTGGACAGTCATTATGGCTCCGGACAGGGAAAATAGGGACAGCGACTATTTTTTTGTTGCCACAACACCTTTGGGACGGCCACATGGCAACGCCTTCAATTTTCTATTTAGTTTCTTTTCAAGCTGCGTGACAAAACTATTCGGGCCCAATGGCCGCCCCATATCGGTATGTTTGTGGATATTTACGATAATCGTTTTATCGTCTTCCATCCCGGTCTGCTTTTTCCAGTGATCCGGTTATTTTCCCCCTGTCCCTATTTTCCTGGGAGTGCCAACGCGAAGCACACAGGTGTCTCGCTCCCCAAACTGCGCAGAGCAACGGGGACGCTTTGAATAGCAAGAACCCCGCTTTCGCGGTGAGATTGGTTAAAATCGTGACGACGGGATTTGGCCACAAGTAAATTCCCTGACGGGAATTTCTTGCGGCCCCGGCTCGCGGTGTTCGCCTTGTCCACCTTTCTATATAGAAATATTGGAAGTGGACAAACTCACACAACGCTGCGCCTTTCAAATCCGTCTCTGACGCACTCCCAGCCACTGGCGCTTTGGGAGTGCCAACGCGAAGTATGCGAGTGCCTCGCTCCCCAAACTGCGCAGAGCAAAGGGGACGGCTTAATTGTAGCCGTCCCCTCCGCCATAAAGCAAAAAGCCTCGCGTTTGCGAGGCTTTTTTAAAACTGGCGGAGGGGGTGGGATTTGAACCCACGAGGATGTTGCCACCCTACAGGTTTTCGAGACCTGCTGTTTCAGCCGCTCACACACCCCTCCACATAGCGGCAGTAATCATTATAGCAAACAGACGGGCTTCATTCTCCCGCTTCATCCTCCGGCGCCGCCCGCCGCCGTTGACCCAACGGGCCCCAAAGGCTACAATTTCCTGTCGGCATCACTGACACGCAAGGGGATATGCAAATGAACAGATTCCTTCTTAGAGCCCATCTAAAATCTCCGTATTCTGCTGCAAGCGCCGCTTTTGTCCCGATACTTCGCGGTCTTCGGCTTACAGGCCTACTGGCCTGCGCGCCTCAGCCCGCTGCATCTCATGTCAAAATCGACGCTTTCGCTACGAAAGGAGGTTTTAGATGGGCTCTTACCACCACTCTCGCTCTGGGCCTTTTCGCAGCCGCCGCTCCAGTCAGCGCGGCCGGATTCCAAACTGAACGGGGCAGGCAGTCGGACGGTCCTTCGGCGGACGCCATTTTCGCGGACGACCTCATCCGCTACACCCGCCTCTTCGTGGAACCCGCCTTCCGCCTCAAAGGCGGCAACACCGCCAACGGCAAGGGTATTGAAGCCGGCATAATCGGCGCGCATGACAAGTACGGCCCCGCCATCGGCTTCTCTGTCGGCTACTATCAGTTCGATTCAAAGAACAATTCCGACTTCACCTACCGGATTGTCCCGGTCATGCTGCGCGCGGGAGGCGACATACTCCTCACCCCCGGCGGAACCCGCTTCGCCCTCTGGGTGGGCGGCGGCTATAGCCTAAACAACTACACCGACAACACCCCCGGCCTCACGGTGGACGTGGATAACTCCTATGTGCTGATGGGACAGATGGGACTGAAGTTCCCCATATCCAACTATCTGGCGGTAAGCGTTCTGGGCGGCTATCAATACCTCAAGCCACTTGTTACGGTCAACACCGGCGGTCTGACCACCTCGGCCTACACCGCGCTGGACGCGGGTTTTGTGAAGGTGGCGGTGGAATTCTGATGCCGGGCGCTTCCCACAACATAATAAGGGTTTTGTCCAAGCTGGGCGTGTGCTCGCGCAAGCAGGCGGTGGACTACGTGGCCGCCGGGCGGGTGCGCCTGAACGGGCGCGTAGTGCGCGACCCCGGTACCCCGGCCACCACCACGGACAGCATACTGGTCGACGGAAAGCCCCCCGCCACAACGGAACAAATCTGCCTGCTCT